>Ga0315268_10004428_pt1 | contig 15266 bp, 7 predicted proteins | sample C1_top_MG_FD_204535 | JGI IMG/M metagenome (GOLD analysis project Ga0315268, IMG submission 204535) | Sediment microbial communities from Yellowstone Lake, YNP, Wyoming, USA - C1_top | ecosystem: Environmental > Aquatic > Freshwater > Lake > Sediment | place: USA: Wyoming | collected 2017-08-01
GTTGGCAACTGCCATCTTCATACTGGGTTTCGTTGGCGGCGATCGTATCGGTCAGCAGGTTATATTTGATGTCCCTCTCAATGTCCTTATTCGCGACATCCACACCGCGCCAGACTTCATAGCCGACCTCCTGGAGTGCGTTATCCTTCCATATCAGGCCCAATCGTGACAGCGAAGTCTGGTCCTGGGTAAGCACCAGGTTAATAGGAGTCGAGTCGATCGCGAACAGTCCGAATTCGCTCACCTGCGTAGTCGTAAATACGAGGTTACTCCCCGTCAGGTGGATATTTTTCAGCCCTCCCGCAGTCCCGCTTCTCCATGTACCGTTCGGGTCCAGGTATTTAACGACCAGATCACCCATACTTCCCTCGAAAGTGGCCGGGTTGAAGTGCAGGTGTACGATGATTGGATTTTCCTCCTTTATCGACAGATCAGTATTCTTGATTCTGTTCCCGTTCGGGTCCATCAGCGCCACCCTGTAGAGAGCGGACAAAGAATTAAGCGTTGGGTTGGAAAGTCTGTCCAGGCAGGCCATCATCGGAGAATCGGCTGCCACCTGACTGTTGTATGACGTGCACATCGGTAATTCGACGTAGCTGTCGTCATACAGGTCCTTTTTCCCGTCGCCATTCAGGTCTACCCATCCCATGCCGTTGATCAGCCCTCCCTGGGCAGGAACGAGCTGCTTGCCGACCCTCTTCACGCATTTCTCCTGCTCTGCGGCTGGCGAACCGTTCGGGCATACAGGGAAAGCATACGGCAGGCTTACCGTCGTCTGATTATTCGCATCCGTGAAGACAATAGATGCCATAACTTCCTTGAGACTACCCTGCCCCGGCATCTCCTCTCCTGATGAGTCTGCGCTGTACCTTGAATATATGATCTTGAAGCATGGATGGTTGCTGTCGTCATAAGCCGCAGATGCCGAACTGAAATCTCCTCCCAGCGTATCGTTCGTAGCACTCATAGTGACGTCAGGGAAATTTAGCTGCGTATTGGCATCCGGATAAATATATATCTCAATCTTCTTCCCGTCCCCTGCCTGCCCGCTGTCCGCTATTTCCCTGGAGGAGATAGTCACCTTCGGCTCCCAGGGCTTCGCTGTCAGGGTCATATTTACGGTCTGCTCCTTGGTGCTGAAGTTGATCTCATACCCCTGGCCTTCCTTACTGTCCGTTTTCGATACATATCCCTCTTTAGAGGCTATCACCTTATAGCTGCCTTCATGCCCAAGGTAAATGGTATATTTTCCTTCCGGATCCGTAACCGCCCTGTGCGCATAATCCGGCCCGCTCTGTGTAGCCCCATTTCCCATTTCCACTACAGCCACAGTAGCACCTTCAATCGGCCCTGCGCTGTCACCCGCTGACGTCAAGCCCGTAATGGTTCCCGATAGAGACCCAGCTTGCGGTGTCAGCTTCATGTTTAGGCTGCTGTCTTTTCCCAGGGTGAGCCTGACCTGCTGAAAGAGCCTGCTCTCATACCCCGGTGCCGACACCAGCAAGGCGTATGATCCTGGCCGCAGGCCGGTAAATGCATAGCTCCCATCGCTGCCAGCCGTGCAACTGAGATTCTCTCCCACTATCTGCACCTGCGCTTCTGGAATCGCCTCATTGTTGCTCGAATTCAACACCTTTCCCATGATGGAGTTCAATGTGTAAACATCTACCCAAACGCTCTTTTCATCCTCGCACTGCCCATTATTGACAATCAGGTAAACCTTATACGATCCTGGCCGGGTATAGGTATGCTGCGGTGGGTTCTTTTCGGTGCTGCTCTCCCCGTCGCCGAATTCCCAGTCATAGTCACCGTCTTCGGTTCCGATGGATTGGTTCTGGAACGTCACCTGCAGCGGTGCCTTGCCCGACAACTGGGTCGTCGCTGTAAAATCCGCCTGCAAAGTCGCCTTAACCACAACATCGACTGTATTGGACAATCCGCAATCGGTCTTCAGTACAGCTTTATAGGTCCCTTCCTGCGTATAGGTATGCACCGGATTTTGCTCCGTGCTCTCTTTCCCATCACCAAAATCCCACAGCCAGGCAGAGCCAGGCGATCCTGATGCGCCACTACCCGCATTACTCTTAAAATGCACTGTCAACGGAGCACAGCCTCCGCTCAGTCCGGAGCCGCCAGGCCCATCATCTGCCACACTGATCGTCGGCTTGTCTCTCACCGTTATTTGCCGCGTATAGGTAGCGGAATTGGAGCCTGAACCAGCCGTCAAGGTAACTGTATACGACCCTGCCTTGGCAAAGACATGGCTTGGCGATTTCTCGGTACTTGGCTGCGTGCCATCGCCAAAGTTCCACTGGAATACCGTAACGCCGGCAGGAGATGCATTTAAAAAGGTCACCGCTACATTGGCGCATACCGTGCTTTCCACGCCGATAACGCTGGTCCCCTCCGCGCCGATAACGATATTGCGTGACGTCGTTTTGCTGCCGCAGTTGTTAGTCACGGTCATCTTCACCGTATACACACCCGCAGTCCTATACCGGAAGGTAGGTCTTGGCAGGTCACTGCTGCTCTTATTCGGGTCCCCGAACTCCCAGTGCCATGCAGTAGGCCCGCCAGTCGATTTATCGATAAACTGGATGCTATCGGTGACGGTCCCCGGATTCATCGAGAAAGCGAAATCCGCAACGAGAAGCCCCGTCACCACGACGTCTTTGGTAGTCGTCACCTCACCGCACGGCGTGTTCGCCGTTAAGGTAACACTATACTTCCCAGGCTTAGGATAGGTATACGCCACCCTGTTCCCCGTGCTCGTCCCGCCGGTTCCTCCCCCGGTCCCAACACTCCCATCCCCAAACTTCCACTTGCAATTACTGATCTCATCCCCATCCGGCGATTTCCCGACAAAATTTACTGTTAAGTGGTTGCAATCTCCCCCTTGAGTGCTGTCGAAATCAACTGCCGGAGACTTCACCTCTATGTAGGCAGTTTTTTGCTGCAGACTGACTCCGCACATGCTGCTGGAGATCAGCCGCACCATATAATTCCCCGGTTTTTCATATTTGTGCGTCGGGTTTGGCTTGGTGCTCACCAATCCGTCCCCGAAATTCCACCGCCACCGTATGGGGTCCCCGGAGGAAAGGTCGGTAAAGTTGACGGTGTCCCCCGGACATACGACGGTCTTGTCCACGCTGAAATCCGCTATCGGCTTGGGACTGATGTGCACCCAGTTTTTCTCCGTATGCACATCCTCCTCTCCCTGGCTGTTTTTCACCGTGAGGGTGACGGTGTAAAGCCCTGATTGCTGATAAGCGTGCTGAGGCTCTTCCTCGGTGCTGACGGGGCTTTTGTCGCCGAAGTCCCATTTGAAGCCCACCGGGTCACCCGTAGATTCTGCCGCCGAAAACTTTATCTGTTCCGCTGCACATGCCAGCAGGGTACTTGCGGCAATCTTCGCCATCAACCCCGATGCTGTGCCCGCCACCGTAACGGCTGCCGATTGCTTGGCTGTAGTCCCGCAGGCATCGGTTACCGTCAGCGTCACCTTATACGTCCCCTGGGTAGAGAAGGTATGCGAAGGGTTCCTCGTTGTACTGCTCGCAGTCCCGTCTCCAAAATTCCACGACCAGCTCGTCCCTGACGGAGGCGCAGCTCCCGCCTGCCCATACGTGGACGTATCCGTAAAATTCACCGCCAACGGCTTATTCCCGTTGATTGCGCTCGCTGCCGAATGCGCCACGCCGTCACCGCCGGTCATGGTAAAATCTGCCACAGGCGCACTCCACACCGCGATACTCTGTGATGAGCTGTTCGTCGTCCCCCCAGCCCCGGTCACGGTCAAGGTCACCTTATAACTTCCCGCCTGACTAAAGGTATGTGACGGACTTTGCACCGTGCTCGCTGCAGTGCCGTCCCCAAAGTTCCAGCTCCACCCCGTAGCCCCGCCCGTCGATGCATCGGTAAATTGCACGCTCAAAGGCGCACACCCTCCTTGAGATGCCGTTGGAGCACTGGTAAAATAAGCCACTACACTCCCGCCGCCCCCCCCGCCGTTGCTCGTGAGGTTCAGGGTGATGGAAGGATTGGTCCCGGTCGGCCACACCACGCTGCTCCCGTCTACCGGCACCAGGTCGTAATACTTCCCGTCAGTTGCGCTCCACAGCTTGAAAGTCACGGCATCTCCCGCTACCGCACCGTTTCTTTCGACTGTTTCCGGGTCATCGTCGCCATACGTGGCTACGGTATATACCCCGCCCGCAGCCATAGTGCTGTTGATAACCACCGCCCCTATGCACCCCTGATTGCCCGTAACTGCAGAATCGAATACCGCCACCTCATCCCCCGCAGCCGGTCCCTGCCCCCCGATCGTCAGACTTCCCGTAAAGAACGCAGAAGCAGGCGTTGAAGTAAAAGAAAAATGAGGCGTGGAAATTGCCCATGTTCGGGAGCCGATAAGGAAAATTAAGCTGACTATGAAAAACACTCCCCACGTCTTTTTTTGAAAAATGGACATCTTTTATATCTCCTTTCTGGTCTATCTTGACGATAAACGATGATCTTTTTGTAACTACTCAGGTGGTTTAGCCTGTAGGCTGTTAGTCTAAGTAAAGGTTGTTTAGGCCGTAGGTATTCAGGCTATTAGTCATTAGGCTATTAGTCATTGTCTTTTCCTACAGCCTGAATACCTACAGCCTATCTACCTGAGTAGTTACGCTTTTTCAAGCCACAGTCGTCAGGCAGTGGCTGGATGGGTGGCCGGATGAAAGCTCATTGCCACGACAACCATTTGACCATTTTGAAAAACACCTCTGGAATTTGATTTAAAATAGCTCCTTGACTCCTCCTCCCTTCCTCAATAACGGATGGATAATGTGATTGTTTTTATTGGTAGATAGATCTCCTGCCCGGATCAAATAACCAGATCAAATAACGAGAAAATAGTTCATGGTAGAATTTATTTGGGTGTTACAACGTAAGGATGCATAATTAAAAGGTATATCTAAGGCATATCTATAGAAAAGTTGATGTTCAAAAAAGTGTAATAATATATTCGGCTGTAATCAAAAAATTACCTACAGAAAACGATAGAGCCTGAAAAAATTTCGATAACTACTCAGGTTCATAGGGGCGAAGGCCCAGAGGCAAGAGAGGCAAGAGGCACAAAGGCACAGAGGCAGCAAAACTTTGTGCCTTTGCCCAAGGCTTATAAGGGTATGGATAGAAGGGTATGGACGGAATGGATGAGCCTGTATCATGTCTACCATGTCGGTCAGGCAATACGTGTAGGGTGGACTTGAGCCGCCTCCACTCACCATACAGGCAGGAAATCTATCTGGGCAAGAGGCGCTTATAGCGGTTTGCGCTCTGAGTGAACTACTGCTTGAAGGGGGACAGATTTCAAATCTGTCCCCCTTCTGTACCACACATCCAATAGGGAACCGCTATAGTACACGGCTTTGGGCAGGAGGGGCGCTTATAGCGGCTCCCACTTGAGTAAGCTACTGCTTAAAAGGGGACAGATTTCAAATCTGTCCCCAACCTCATCGTTGTTTGTAGCATACACTACTGGGAACCGCTTATAGTACACGGCGCGGGAATTACCTATCCACTACGAGGTGAGACATCTCCCCTCGCCCCCTCCTGGGGGCAATGCCATTAATTTAAGGGGAAAACCCTTTTGGAAAAAGGTTTTCCCCTTGAACCCCTTTCCCAAAACTTTTAAAAGTTTTGGGAAGATGGCTTGGAAGAAACCCTTTTTCAAAAGGGTTTCTTCCAAAATCAGTGCCCGGATGCTTAACTTAATGACATTGCCCTCTGGGGGAAGAGGGTTAGGGTGAGGGGGTATCTGGCCGCGTATTTATCGCGCCGTGTTTAGCACCATTGAGGAGCTTTGTCCACCACAGCAGCAAAAACGCTATGTCGTCTATCACATAAGAACGAATATAATATAATATTAGTAAAATAATTGTAAGCCAAAAAACATAGGCCAAAAAGTTAGCCGCCACTATAAATATAAATAAAATCAATATATTAATCCCAAACAAAAGCCTTATTCCCTCAACATAGGCCAAAAAGTTGGCCGCCACCATAAACATACACAAAATCAATATGTTAATCTTATAAAAAGGCATTATTACCTCGGTATAGGCCAACTTTTTGGCCTATGCTACCCCCTGAAAACCATACCAATCTGTAATAATCTATTGAGCTTATTATTTGAAAACATTGAACATTACCTGTAATCAGTAAGAGTGGCATAGTTTTTTCAATATTATATAGAGTTTAATAATCTCAGTAAAGCTTTTAAATAGTAAATTGCTGTGAAATCATATTTTTTTATAAGTGTTACCTTATAGGTAAAATTTTATTTATTTTATGATATTACCTGAATTAAGGAGGAAAGGATGCCCTTACGTGGTTTACTCTCCCAAGAAGAGGCTTTTTGTCTTTTGGAATTAAGCTGTAAAAGCTCATTGTGTAAAGAAAAGAAAGACTTATCAAAATTATTTGATAAATTAAAATGCTTAATCCCCTTTGACTTTGCTGTTTGTGGCCTTGCTAAAACCGATGGCAAAAGAAGAATAAAATCCTATGACCTGGTAAATATATCCTACCCCGATGAATGGATCAATCTTTATGTTGCTCAAAATTATCATAAGATTGATCCTATTGTTAGAGAAAACTTTAATGAATTCAAATTACAATACTGGGCTGATACTTATAGGAAAAATAGACCTCCAAAGGATTTTCTTTCCGGCGCCATGGATTTTGGGCTAAAAAAAGGGTATACTGATGGGATAAGAAATCCTTATGGAACAAAGGGGAGTATATTTTCCTTATCTTCCAAGTCCCTGAAACGCCATGATCGTACAGAGGCGATATTGAATTATCTTATTCCCTTTCTTCATGAGGCACTTATCCGTATCGCATAAGTCTACAAGTGTAGGTATAGAGCAATGAGGTTCTGATTTATCCTATCGATTCAAGAAAAAATTAACAGGCATTCGCAGTGAATAAGAATGCATTATGGAAATTCATTGAAGCTTTCTGACATGGTCAATTTGCGTTTGACCGATTTTAAGAAGTTATCAACAATAGAGGTAGTTTTGGTGATACCCTCTCTCTTTTTGTGGCAGGTATAATGAGAAGCATTTTCTTTTAACTCATCCAATCGCCCCTTGAGGAGGATATGATTGAATGCCGCCTCATTTAAAGATTTCAGCTTAACCTCAACGGATACCTGAGAGGTGGACGATTCCAACACCTTCTTAAATACTTTATAAAGTCTGCCTCTTTCTTTGTCAGTGCACTGTGTCTGCTCTTGATATTCCACCAGAGCCTGGCGGAATTTTTTCAGGCAATGTCGATGGCAAAATCCAATCCAGATGCCTTTGAATACCGCCTTCAGTGCCTTCGTTGATGCCTCCCACTTGTCCTTGGTTACTCCTATGATCTTAAAAGATACTCTTTGGAAAAATTCCTCAAATGAGCTGCAAAGAGTTTTTTCGTCTACATGATCAACATAGTCAGCGTGCCAGATTAATAAAGTCTTTGGTTCAACCATAACCACACTGTAAGTACGAAGATGGGGTTCTTTTTCAAATCCCTCATCCTCCTGGAGATATCCGGAACCTGCTACGCCAGCCCTGGTTAAAACAGCAGGAGGATGAATTGTCCCTATCCAGCGAAGCCAGTTAAAAATAGTCTGCTTACTCTTGACACCTGCCAAGGTAAGGTTGTGTAAGGCAGATTGAATGCTTTGACTGAAGAGCAAAATATTTTTGTGTGTGACTTTTGATTTTCACACTCGGCCTCAAAGACTTCTATTGCGTCTCGCTCTGCTTCTCCGATACTGTGTAAATAAATTTCTGTGGTTCGTCGTATAGTCCATCAGGACAGGGGAATCATTGGTAGACCTTTTTCCCACTCAGTAGCAAAATTTAGCATGGCCATCAATAGAAGTCCGCCTACTCGACTCCTCTCATTTTAACGTGGTTTACCTTCAATAACAATTGTCTTTTCAGCAATTGTATGATAGTCTATGAGATATATCATTGTATACTATGCTGTTGTTTTTTACGCATTATATTCACATTTCCCTATTCCCCTTTCAGGGGGCAGATTGAGAGGTTACCATGTGGGATTATTCGGAAAAGGTTATGGATCACTTCCATAATCCTCGCAATGCGGGAGAGATTGAGAATCCCGATGCCGTAGGAGAGATCGGCAATATTGTCTGCGGGGATGCCCTGAAACTAACCTTAAAGATCGACCGGAGCACGGAGAAGATTCTGGATGCCAGGTTCCAGACCTTCGGCTGCGGCAGCGCTATTGCCTCCTCCTCGGCCCTGACTGAGATGATCAAGGGCAAGACTCTGGAAGAGGCGTCAAAGATCACCAATAGGGACATTGCCGATTACCTGGACGGCCTGCCTGAGGAAAAAATGCATTGCTCGGTCATGGGGATGGAGGCCCTGGAAGCGGCCATTAACAGCTATCGGGGTATCAAGGTCCCTGATCGAGGGGTACATGAGGGAGAAAAAATCATCTGTCACTGCTTTGGTGTGACGGATAAAAAGATCATCCAGGTTATTGAGATGAATAACCTGACTACGGTAGAGCAGGTAACCAACTACACCAAAGCAGGAGGGGGCTGTGGCCAATGCAGGCCGCAGATAGAAGCGCTCCTGGCTGAAGTAGCGAAAAAGGGAAAAGAGAAAAAAGGTGCTCTGCCAAAGAAAATGACCACTCTGGAAAAGATCAGGGTGATTCAGGAAACCCTGGAAAAGGAGATTCGCCCTTACCTGCATGCGGATGGGGGAGATCTTGAACTGGTGGATATTGATGGAAACAGGGTTTATATAAAATTGAAAGGCACCTGTCAAAGCTGTCCCAGTATGGGATTTACGATTGAAAGCTTCATTACCCAGAAATTGCGGCAAGCGGTAAATGAAGAAATCGAAGCCAAAAGGGTGGAAGAATGAGAGGGGGAAAAAATGAGAGGGGGGAAGAATGAGAACGATTTATCTGGACAATAATGCCACTACCAGGGTCGCCCCGGAAGTTTTCGAGGAGATGCGGCCCTATCTTGATGAGTTATATGGCAATCCCTCCAGCATGCACAGTTTCGGAGGGGGGATAGCCAGGAAAATCGCTGAAGCCAGAATGCGGGTGGCCGATCTTCTGGGGGCCGAATCTGCCTCCGAGATCGTCTTTACCAGTTGCGGCACGGAAAGCGATAATGCCGCCCTTTTTGGGATCTTGCGCTCTCATCCGTCAAAGAGACATATTATCACTACCAAAGTAGAGCATTCGGCAGTGTTGAATACCTGCCGATACCTCCAGAGGGAAGGCTATCGGGTTACTTTCCTCTCCGTGGACCGATCCGGCCAACTGGATCTGGAAGAACTGCGGGAGGCCATTACCCCTGACACCTGTCTTGTTTCGGTTATGTATGCCAATAACGAGACTGGAGTCATCTTTCCTATTGCCGAAATTGCCGGGATAGTCAAAGAAAAGGGAGCGGTCTTTCACACTGACGCAGTCCAGGCCGTGGGAAAAATCCCCTTGAATTTGAAGGAGATCCCTGTCGATATGCTCTCTCTTTCCGGCCACAAGCTCCACGCACCCAAAGGGATTGGAGTACTTTATCTGAGGAAAGGAACAAAATTTACTCCCTTTCTCATTGGCGGCCACCAGGAAAAGGGGCGAAGAGGAGGAACGGAAAACGTGGCCTCCATTATCGGACTGGGTAAGGCCTGCGAGCTGGCTTCCCTGCATATTGATGAGGAGCAGACCAGAGTCAGGGCCATGCGCGACCAGCTGGAAACCGGCATTCTGGAGAAGGTACAAAACACCCAGGTGAATGGGGACCGAATTCATCGCCTGCCTAACACCACCAATATCAGTTTCGAATTCATAGAGGGTGAGGCCATCCTGTTGCTGCTCAGCGATCGGGGAATAGCCGCCTCTTCAGGGTCCGCCTGCACATCCGGGTCTCTGGAGCCATCCCACGTCCTGCGGGCCATGCAAATCCCTTTTACCCATACCCACGGGTCAATCCGGTTCAGCCTGAGCCGCTATACGACCCAGGAAGAGATCGATACCGTTATCAGCGAAGTACTGCCCATTATTGACCGCCTGAGAGCCATCTCACCCTTTGGGCCAAAAACAAAATCTATTCCCCTCCCTTGAAGAATAATGTCATTAACTTACGGGTAAAATCTTCCCCCTTTTGTAAAGGGAGGCTGGGGGGATTTTTGATAACGCCTTGAAAAATCCCCCTAAATCCCTATCTCGATCATTTCGTCATTCCTGCGGAAGCAGGAATCCAGATGGCTGCACATGGATTCTAAGCTTTCGCGGGAATGACGTTTTGAAACTCTCGTTGTAGTACTATGTTGTAGTACTACATAGTATCCTTTAAACGGCTTAAAACTAAACTTTTTGGATAGGATAACAGGATTAGCAAAATTGGATTTATATCCAGTGTATCCTGTTATCCTGTCAAAATAAAAGTTTAAAATTCACCCGTTTCAGTATAACTCCCTATGTAGGCGCTGACGGAGCAGTTTATCTATACCTGCACCTCCTCTAAGCAGCCTAAAGAGAATCTGTTGATGAGAAAGTAATTAATTGGCCCTGTGGCCGTCTTGATTAATATAGATAATATTCGCAGCTTGTTTTTCCCTTAATATCATATTTAAGTGTACAATATTTAAATTAATTTATAATCTAATATATTGATATAATTAACAGAGGTTAATTCAGACGAAGAGAATTGCCGTGAAAGGTGCCTTTTTTGCTCTTTCGTTTGTGTTTCATTTGACAATAAATCTGCAAGGACGTTATTATAAAAATATCAGTGGTACTGATAACTAATAATTGATAATTTGTTTAGCTGTATACCGAACTGTCAAACTTATCCGGAATGTTTAATAGTTTTGCCTTTTGGGTATGGGGGAGAGGAGGTGATTGAGGACATTGAAGATAGAGAAATAAATTAAGGTTAATCGCTAATAACTGCTTTTCAGGTTCGAGGAAGGAGAAGAAGTATGAAAACAAGGTCTTGGAAGAAATGTGCTTTAACCTTAGCTACTATAACAGTTGTGGGCTTCAGCCTGGCCCCTGTGGCCGGTGCGGCCACAGCAGGCACCAGAACATCAAGTGGATCAATGCCGAGCAGTTCAACAACGATGAGCACAGCAACGACAACCGGAACCAGAACAGCAGGGGGAACAACGACCAGCAACGGAACAACGGCGAGCACAGGAACGACAGCCGGCACCAGAACCGCAGGGGGAACGACGACCAGCAACGGAACAACGGCGAGCACAGCAACGACAAGCGGTACCAGAACAGCAGGGGGAACGACGACCAGCAACGGAACAACGGTGAGCACAGGAACGACAAGCGGAACCAGAACCGCAGGGGGAACGACGACCAGCAGCGGAACAACAGCGAGCACAGCAACGACAAGCGGTACCAGAACAGCAGGGGGAACGGTGCTAAGCGGCGCAACGACGGCGAGCACAGGAACGACAACTGGCACCAGAACAGCAGGGGGAACGACGACCAGCAGCGCAACGACGGCGAGCACAGGAACGACAAGCGGAACCAGAACCGCAGGGGGAACGGTGCTAAGCGGCGCAACGACAACCGGCACTGGAGCAGCAGGCGGAACAACGGCGAGCAGCGCAACAGCAGCGAGCACAGGAACGACAAGCGGAACCAGAACAGCAGGGGGAACGACGACCAGCAGCGGAACAACAGCGAGCACAGCAACGACAAGCGGCACCAGAACAGCAGGGGGAACGACGACCAGCAGCGGAACAACGGTGAGCACAGGAACGACAAGCGGAACCAGAACCGCAGGGGGAACGGTGCTAAGCGGCGCAACGACAACCGGCACTGGAGCAGCAGGCGGAACAACGGCGAGCAGCGCAACAGCAGCGAGCACAGGAACGACAAGCGGAACCAGAACAGCAGGGGGAACGGTGCTAAGCGGCGCAACGACGGTGAACACAGGAATTGGAATGACTACAGATACCAGAACAGCAGGCGGAACAGTAACAGGCAGTGGAATTCCGATAAGCAGCGGAACATCATCTCAAACTCAATCCACCAGGGACGCGCAGTGGTATAAGGTTACCAGTAGTTACAACCCATTGACCGGAGAATCGTATACTGCGGGATCTTTCGGGCCGGACTGGGGGCAGGGTCAAACCGGCTCATTCACGAACTATTACAGCCCCTGGACTGGGAAAGTAAGTACCGCAGAGGGTGGAATGACTTATGTCCCCGGTACGATACCTGTCTATACAGGCGCAGGTTCCCCCTGGGCAACTCAGAACTACGGCCCATTGACTAACTATGTAAATAGTGTGAGCGGCGTTGGGACCACCGTAGCTCCTGTTGTCTTCCCCAGCGATCTAGGTATCTATAACGGCCCCATCTACAGTGGGGGTTATTATACTACTTATGGCGGCGGTTATGTTCCCTACATTGGCGGTTATAATACCTACTCAAGCGGTTATACCACCTATGCTGGTGGTTATACCACCTATGCTGGCAGCAGTTATGTCCCTTACAATCCTGTCAGTCCCAGCTATAGCTACCCTGCCATTGTCAGCAGCTATCAGGGATCTCCTTCTGCATACTACTCCCCCCCCACGACGAGCAGTACTGGCCATTATCCCTCGATCATCTACTGACTTGATCATCTGCTAATAGGAGAAGCATGGAAACAGGAAATTTGCCAGAGCAAGAAAAGCATCCTGCTTGGAGTGGGTGGGATGCTTTTTTTATTTACGAGCCTGAAGGCAACCGACTATAGCGGTTCTCACTTGGATGAACTACAGCTATAAGGTAGGCACAAAGGGGCAAAGGCACAAAGGCACAAAGGCACAAAGGGGCAAAGGCACAAAGGGGCAAAGGAACAAAGGGGCAAAGGGGCAAAGGCACAAAGGGGCAAAGGAACAAAGGGGCAAAGGGGCAAAGGCACAAAGGGGCAAAGGGGCAAAGGGGCAAAGGCACAAAGGGGCAAAGGCACAAAGGGGCAAAGTTTTTTTCTTTTTCCTCTGTGCCTTTGTGCCTGCTCTATCGTAGCATACACGACTGGGAACCGCTATAAACGTTCATGGCCAAGGTTTGAATTTGGCCACCCCCGAAGATGGAAATTAGATTTTGTAAAATACAATCTTAAGAGTCAATTTCCACGCTAATACAGTAACTTATGAACACGTAACTGTTTATTGATGGGTAACAATTGGGGACTGATAAGGTAGTAGCTCTTTTTACTGCCCGGCACTTTTTATTTCCGCGACAATATTCCCGCGACGACTGGGAATGCCAAAATGGCCAAAGCCAAGATCATTATCCATTGTTTTTAGCATGTTAAAATCTCACCCGATCTCACACAATCCATAACAAGAATTTTTCAGCTCACCCGATCACACAATCCATAACGAGAATTTTCCAACTACCTGCCGATGAGATATAGAGATGCCCAACAGGAAAAATCCAAAACCAGGAATATCACAAACGTAACTACTCAGGTGGATAGACTGTAGGCTAATAGCCTAATAGCCTATAGTCTAAACAACCTGAGTCAGACTCTAGGCGAAGACAATGTATCCCGACTGCAAGAAAGACTTTTAGACTAACAGCCTTCAGCCTACAGACCAAACCACCTGAGTAGTTACTCACAAACAAGAACCAGTAATACCACAAACAAGAAAATAGAGAACGCTCATGCAGATTGAAGAAGGAGCGATGCCCCCATCCTTCCGCCTGCTTTTGGTAGATGGAAACAGGGACCTCGACCAGACAGTTCAGATTCTTACCGAAAAGGAAGGCTACCAGATAAAAATTGCTGACCATGCCGATGACGCTCTGAGTCTTTTGAGAACTGAGTCCTTTGATGTTCTTTTGGTAGATACTGCCTCACCGAGCCAAAGCGGACTGGATTTTTTGGCCTCCATCCAGGGTTCCTGGGAAAATCCCCCCCTGATTCTGATCACCAGCGAATCACAGGTAAATAGTAAATCACAAGCAAGCAACGAATTACAAGCAAGCAACGAATTACAAGCAAGCAACGAATCACAAGCAAGCAACGAATTACAGGCAAGCAACGAATCACGGACAAGCAACGAATCACAGGCAAGCAGTGAATCACAAGCAAGCAACGAATTACAGGCAAGCAACGAATCACGGGCAAGCAACGAATCACAGGCAAGCAGTGAATCACGGACAAACAGTGAATCACGGACAAGTCAGGTCATTGATGTCTGGCGGAACAAGGCATGGGAGTTTCTGGTCAAGCCTGTTCATCCTTCGGAACTGGCTCAGGTGATCAGGAAGGCATTAGCCAGGAAGGCAGTTATGGAAGAGAGAAATTGGCTGCGAAAAAAACTGGATGAGATGGAGTCTCAGGTCGAGCAAAGGTCCAGCCAGTTGATGGAAAACCAGCGCATTCTTGAAGTCATATACAATGGCTTGGGAGTGGGTATTACTCTGGTTGACAGAGACTTTAACATTATCAAAGCCAACCGCTATGTTACCCAGCTTTTTCATAAGCGGCCCGATGATGTGATCGGGCGAAAATGCTACGCGATTTTCGGCACGGATAAAGAGAAGAAATGTCCAGCCTGCCCTGCGGATAACTGCCTGAATGCCGCTTTGCCAATCAGTGTCGATCGAAAAATACACACTCTCGAAGGAGACCTGCTCTATTTGCAGCTTACCACCTTTCCCCTGCTGGATGAAACTCAAGGGGTCACGGGCTTTATCCACTTTACGGAAAACATTACCCAAAATGTTCAGCTTGAGAATCAACTGATCCAATCAGAAAAATTTACCGCTCTTGGCAAGCTGGCATCCTGTATTTCGCACGATCTGCGAAACCCTCTGACTGTGATCAGAAATGCCAGCTATTATCTTAAGCGAAAGGTGGACTCAAAAGAGGAAAAGGTTTTGCGCTACCTGGACATCATCGAGCGGGAAGCTGACCAGGCGGAGCGGATCGTTTCGGATTTACTCACCTTCTGCCATCCACAGCCGCCGGAGCGCAGGGAAACCAGAATCCCTGATCTTCTGGAAGATCTGCTGTCCACGATACCTATCCCGCCCCACGTCACGGTCAGCAAAGAATTCAATGGGGACCTGTCTCCCATTCATGCTGATCCGGATCAACTTTATCGGGTATTTTTCAATCTGGTCAAAAACGCTCTCGATGCCATGCCCGCTCAAGGCCAGCTCACGATTACGGCCTGGGAAACAAGTGAAAAGATCATTATCGAATTTCAGGA
>Ga0315268_10004429_pt1 | contig 15264 bp, 11 predicted proteins | sample C1_top_MG_FD_204535 | JGI IMG/M metagenome (GOLD analysis project Ga0315268, IMG submission 204535) | Sediment microbial communities from Yellowstone Lake, YNP, Wyoming, USA - C1_top | ecosystem: Environmental > Aquatic > Freshwater > Lake > Sediment | place: USA: Wyoming | collected 2017-08-01
GTAGATGATTCGCAGGAGTAGAAGGATACCGGGGAATCAATCAGGTTTTGTCTGCGGAGGCAAGGCCCCCAGGTTCACCGATGTGCGGATGAGGATTCTCCATCAATCGGTTTGATCGGGAACCCCTGTTGGCTATTAACAAAGACATGGCACAAACCCCTATAAAGGTCCCTAAAAATAGTCCTATTATTAAAGCGACGGCGAAAGCGAGATAGCCCATGGTTCACCCCCTTCGTCATGTTATCGGACGATGTGGGGAAAACTTTAATTTATTCCTGCGGGTCGGAAACCCTGATTCGCTAGTCGGGGATTCACCAAAGTTTTCCGGGGCTTTTTCGGGCCCGAGCCGCAGGGGCATCAAGGCAAGGCAAAGCGAGTGCAGGAGGTAAGAACTAAATGATACGGAGCCTGTTAGTTTTATTGGGGACATTTCTCATTTTTTCCCAGGCCGCGGCGGGCACCTGGACGGCCAATGAATTCTCCTACAAGCCAGCCCTGGGGGCTCGGGGGGAGACAGAGAAGAACGCCTATGACTCCGGCCAGGACCGGGTGGACGCCCGCCTGGGCAAGGAACGTTGGGTGGGCGACCCAAGTTTGGGAGACACTGCCCAGGCCGCCGTCACCGCCTTGGGCAGCACCACGGCCACCCTGCGGGTGCCCCGGGGAACCCATACCATCAGCGCGGACTTCACGGTGCCCGCCAACATCACTCTTATGGTAGAGAGGGGAGCGGTCTTCGCCATCGCCACGGGGAAGACCCTCACCATCAACGGCGGTTTCCACGCTAGACTCTACCAGGCCTTCTCTTGCGCCGGCACGGGCAAGGTCGTCTTCGGCGCCGGCAGTGTTCAGGAGGTTTACCCGGAATGGTTTTATGATGCTGGAGGCTACTGGGCTACGGCCTTTCAAAAAGCCGCGGATGCCGCGGCCACTACCGGGAAGGCCATGTATGGCGGAACCCAGTATGACAGTGGGGCCAAAATTAAATTGGCCCCCCAGAGTTATAACCTCGGCGACACTACTGTAACCTTTTATCTAGGCCAAATCCTGGAGGGCGCAGGGCGGGAAGTCACCTCCATATTGTCAAGTGCACCTATTGCTTTTCAATATTTGCCTGCATTTGGTACTTATGATGTAGAAGGGCCGAAGTTCAAGGGATTCACTTTGACTTGCGCTTATAACGGCATCAAGCTGGGAGAACCGCAAAATAGCTTCAAGAACACCATGCCTATTATGGTGAATCCTCACCTGGAAGATGTGCTCATCGTCGGCAGTGCTGGAGCCGACAGTCAATGGGGAGTGCAAGGGACCGGCTGCTTTGATTCCCGGATCAGAAACAGTGAAATTGTCAATTTCGAGAGATTGGTGGACTGGCATTCCTGCGACATCGGCAGCATCGTGGATAATCGTTTTATTGGTGGCAAAATCCAAATCGCCCTTAACGCTGGGCTGGATATTCAAGGACTCTCCAGAGCGAGTTCCTGTGTAGTTACCTGGGCCAACCACGGGATGCAGACTGGCGACAAGGTGCGGTTCAACGCCATCCTGCAATCCGGGTGGGATGCGCTCAATTACGGGCCTTTTACTATCACCAGGATTAACGACAATTCTTTTTCTATTCCAGTAGACAGTTCCGGTTATTCCGCAGCTTATAACCCGAATACCGACCCCGGCCTTTATTATTGGGATTACTTCACCGGCAGCCAGACCCTCATTCTGCATAATGATATGCTGTCCCCTTATGTGGGGGCCACAGCTTTCATAGTCACCAGCGACAATGTCCCCAGGATTTGGGATAACTATATGGAAGCCTACACGGGCACTGCCAGCCTGGAGTCTGCCATCAAAATGCTTCATGCTAATATAATTTCCATCAAGAATAATCGGCTTGATGTAAAAGCTGGCGTAACTTCCGTGGGGATTATTGATTTTCGCTGGCACCACGTAGATGGAGGCCCGCCGCATTATGTAGAGCTCGTCGGCAATACCGATGGTGGGTTAACTTACTATACTCATCAAGCCCCGGCTTTTGGTTGGCACAATTACCCTTATAATTCCTATTACAATTATTTTGGAGTCAGACGGAAAATTACCCATCATCACAATTCTGGTCCCATAGATGCCGCCATGCCCTTCAATAGCGTGGATGTTGCTCCCACCTGGGAAGGCAATACGGCTTTTGTCGGCTCTCCCAACCTGCCCGGATTGGCGTCTATGGGCGGCAGCACCAGAATTTATCCCCAGGGATGTTTTGAAATTGAGCCCCACGCCACCAAGAACAATTCCCTGTTAAGCTGGCCCCATACGGGCGTTAACGGCACCGTCACCATCGCGATTGAGGCGAAGGCAGGTATCGCAAGCCAGGAGGTAAAAGTCGAGCGCCTGGACGGGGATAGCTCCATCGCCACGGCCACGCAAGCCCTCACCACCTCCTGGGCCTGGTATAAGGTTTTTACCGGCGTGGCCGTCTCGGATTTGGGAATAAATATCTGGAATGAAGATGTAGGGCATGGTCAAGCAGTTACTCTGCGGCGGGTCGTGGTGACTTATGATTAAGAGGTTGCCTTGGGGCTTTTGAAAAGCACGGCTGGAAACGGATTCGGCTTGGCCCCGTGGGAATTTTTGGAGGCGGTTCAGAGCCCCCAAGTGGTTCATGACCAGGGTCAGTTTGACTCTCTGGAGGGGAGAAAGGTGGAGAGAAAAGCTATGGCTGGGGTGGGAGAGTTCGCCCCGCCCAAGGGGCCTCAAAGGCGGTTAACTTATGCCTAGGCCCCAGGGGCTCTGGAGAAACCAGTCATAAGTCTGTTGCAACCCTTCCTTCAGGGTGGTTTGCGGCCTCCAGCCCAATTGATGGAGTCGACTTATATCCAAGAGTTTTCGGGGAGTCCCATCGGGGTGTGAAGGATCAAAAACTAGGCTACCCCGAAAGCCCACTACTTCCGCCACCATTTCGGCCAATTCTTTAATGGTCAGGTCCTGGCCTACCCCGATATTGATGATCTCGTTCTCATGATAGTTTTTCATCAAGAACAGGCAGGCATCCGCCAGGTCGTCCACATATAAAAATTCCCGTCGAGGGGTGCCGGTCCCCCAGACCACTGCTTCTTTCGCCCCCTGAACCTTGGCCTCTTGAAATCTGCGGATCAAGCCGGGAATGACATGGGAGTCAAGGAGGTCAAAATTATCCCCAGGACCGTAAAGGTTGGTGGGCATCACCGGGATGGAAAAGGTGTGATATTGCCGGTTGTAGGCCTTGCACATGGTAATGCCCGCGATTTTCGCAATGGCATAGGCTTCATTGGTAGGCTCCAGCAGGCTCGTGAGGAGATATTCTTCCTTTATAGGCTGGGGGGAATACTTGGGATAAATGCAGGAACTGCCCAGGAACATGAGCTTATTCACCCCATTCAGGTAAGCCTGGTGCAGAACATTGGTCTGAATCATGAGATTATCAAAAATAAACTCCGCCGAGCGGCTCATATTGGCATGGATGCCCCCGACCCTAGCCGCAGCCAGAAACACATATTCCGGCCGCTCCTGGGTGAAAAAGGCCCTTACTGCTTCTTGGTCGCGCAGATCCAGTTCCTCAGAGGGACGGTAAGTCAGGTTTCCAAATCCCTGCGCCCTTAGCTGCCGCAGGATCGCCCCCCCCACCAGCCCCTGGTGCCCGGCTACATAGATTTTGGCTGTCTTTTCCATACGATCGGTTAGCTGCTCATCTCGAGGATAATGTTGCGGGAGGCTCAGTCTTATTGGTCTGCCTCATCTGGAGAATGACATCCTGGCATTGCCGCAGGTCCATGAGGGCTTGTAAGTCCGCGTCCACCATGAGGCGTACCAGTTTTTTAAAGGTTACCCGGGGCTGCCAGCCCAGGCGCTCCCGCGCCTTCCGGGCATCCCCCAAAAGAAAGTCCACCTCGATGGGACGGAAGTAGCGAGGGTCAATCTCCACATACTGCCGCCAATCCAGACCGGCGTAAGAAAAGGCCTCCTCGAGAAACTCCTGCACCGAATGGGACTCCCCGGTAGCAATGACAAAATCTTCGGGGCTACCTTGCTGCAGCATGAGCCACATGGCCTCCACAAAGTCAGGGGCATAGCCCCAGTCCCGGCGAGCCTCCAGATTGCCGAGGTAGAGTTTGTTCTGCAGGCCAAACTTGATGCGGGCCAGGGCCCGGGTAATCTTGCGGGTCACGAAAGTTTCCCCCCGCCGGGGAGATTCGTGGTTGAACAGGATGCCGTTCACCGCATACATCCCGTATGCTTCCCGGTAATTCACGACCATCCAGTAGGCATAGAGCTTGGCCGCAGCGTAAGGACTGCGGGGCCTCATGGGGGTCTCTTCACTCTGAGGTGGGGGGGACTCGCCATATAATTCACTGGAGGAGGCCTGATAAAACCGGGTCTGGATGCCGCTGCGGCGAATGGCCTCCAAAAGGCGGGTGACCCCGAGACCGCTCACATCCCCTGTATACTCCGGAACCTCAAAGCTCACCCGCACATGGCTCTGGGCCGCCAGATGATAGACTTCATCAGGCCTGATGTTGTAGATCAGGTGGCTGAGCTGACCGGAATCGCTTAAGTCGCCGTAGTGCAGAAAAAACCGGACCCCTGGTTCATGGGGGTCCTTGTATAGGTGATCGATGCGATTGGTATTAAAGGTGCTGGCCCGTCTGATGAGCCCATGTACTTCATAACCTTTGTTTAAGAGAAACTCCGCCAGATAGCTGCCATCCTGCCCGGTTACCCCGGTGATCAAGGCTTTTTTCCCTTGGCCCATGCTCTCTTCCTTACTTGATCGAGTGATGGTGGTTTCTTCCTTCCCTGGGGGTCTGCCCTCAGTAGGCATGGGGGTCCCTAACAACCAGGAACGCGGTGCGGAAAATTATCTTCAAATCCAGCCAGAGGGACCAGTTACACAGATAATATAAATCATACTCGATCCGCTTTTCCATTTTCTCCAAGATTTCGGTTTCTCCCCGCCATCCGTTGACCTGGGCCCAACCGGTCAGGCCCGGCAAGATCTTATGCCGCAGCATGTAACCTGGAATGCACCGCCGATAAAACTCATTGTGGGCGATGGCATGGGGCCGGGGCCCCACAATGGACATGGTGCCCTGCAACACATTGAAAAATTGGGGCAACTCATCCAGGCTGGTTTTGCGCAAAAAATTCCCGAAGCCCGTAATTCTCGGGTCTATACTTCTGGCCTGGGGAATTTCTGGGCCATCCTGACAAACCGTCATGGTGCGGAATTTATTGATGAGAATCTCTCGCCCATCCAGGCCATAACGCCGCTGTTTAAAGACTATCGGGCCCGGAGAAGAAAGCTTTAACCCCAGGGCGATGATGGCCATTAAAGGGGCAAAGCATAAAATAATTAGAGTGGCCAGGGCAATGTCCAGAGTCCTCTTCAGAAGCCGGTTGACTCCATAGAAAGGGGTTTCCCAGAGGGAAATCATGGGTATGCCCCGCAGCTCGCTGAGGCTGGCTCGCAGCAGCGAAAAGGCAAACACATCGGGCACGAAATAGACAGAGGAGGTGGTGTCTTGCAGAGCGTTCACCACCTCCCGCAGGCGGTCTTCTGCCCGCAGCGGCAAAGCCAGATAGACCATGTCTATGCTGTTTTGCTTGACGAATTCCACCATCTTATCCAGATTGGCCAGCACCGGCACCTCGATGCTGTCCGGGCCAATTGGGATTTTCTCGCCCGCTCGCTGGTCGTCAAAGAAGCCCAGGAGACGGATTCCCAGCCAGGGAGTGTCTATCATGTTTTCTGCCAGGCGTTGCCCCAGATTACCCGCCCCGGCGATCACCACGCTGCGGGTATTAAGGCCTCTGGCCCGGAGCCAATGCAGGCCGGAATAGACCAGGAAGCGCAGCCCCAGCAGCGCCAATGGAGTGATTACCGCCCACGAGATTACCACCCGGCGGGAATAATTCGCCGCGTAATGGGAGACAAACCCTATGGCTATCAAGATGGCGACGACAATAGCCCAGGCCAGTAGCACCTGGCCCGCCAGGCGGCCCAGGTTCTGCCCCCGCCAGGGCCGGTAGAGATTGGCTCCGTGGAAGACTACCAACATGAGCAGGAAGGTTACCCCGGCCAGCGTATAACAATCGTCGCAAAAATGACCTTTTTTGAGCCAACAGAAAAAAACTAGCAGGGAGACCGCCACCAGGCAGTCCAATATCCGCTGCGTCCAGGAGATCAGCCCGCGGTATGAATGAAAGATCCCTTGTTTAATGGCGATTTCTCCTCAAGTAATGGGCCTGATTGTCAGGCATCCGGCCGTCGCCTTGGCCAAGCCAGCCCTTGAGCCCAAGCGCTGGCAGGCCTCAATCTTTCTCCTTAAATTATACCCTGGCTGGCGTGAATCTCCGGGCGTGGCTATGGCTGGTTAAGAGGTAGAGCAGGTCTTCAACGCGGGACAGGATTTCTTCTCGGCTCAGCTTGGCTTCGGCGTAGCGTCGGGCCCTAAACCCCATTTCCTTGCGGGTGTTTTCCTCCCCGGCCAGCTTCAGGATGGCCTGGGCTAAAGCCCGGCCCTCTCCAGGGGGAACCAGGATGCCGCCCTGGGAATCGGCCGCAATACGGGCCAACTCGGTCCCCGGCAGGGCGGTGGCAATGAATGGCCGCCACGCGGCCATAATATTGGTCAGTTTGGAGGGCATGACCAGATCCCCAGCCTCCCTTCGCTGGATGACCATGTGGATGTCTCCCGCCGCCAGGAGCAAGGGGAAACGCTCTTCTGATTGAATGTCTATATATATTATATTATCCAAGCCCACATGTCGAGTCTTTGCTAGCAGGCGGGGCCTTGCCGCCCCGTCCCCCGCCAGGATATACCGGATAGCAGGTCTTTCCCGGGTTAGGTGGGCGCTCTCCAGAATTATCTCCAGCCCCTGTTTTTCTCCCAGATTTCCCCCGTACAGGACCAGTATCTCGGAGTCCCCGGCCAACTCCTGCCTAAGGCGGTTATCCCTGGGGCTTGGCCGAATGCCCTAAAGGCAAAAGCATTACTTTTCCAGGTGGTTGGTCATCTCCTGCAATTGTTTGAAGCCCGGCCCCCGATTTCAATGATTTTATTACGATAACTTGACAATATTTTTTCCCGATCGAACTGTTGAACGGTTAAATAACCTTTTTTCCCGATTTTTCTTTTTCCTTCTGGATTATAATATAAATATTCTACATGCTTCATTAAGGTCTCAATATCTCCTGGGGCAGCAACCAATCCGCACCCATTTCTTGATATAAATTCAGAGAGTTCAGAATCAAGGTCAGCAGATAGAAGGATGGGCTTTCCCAAAGCCATAATTCCCAATAGTTTGGAAGGGAAAAAGACGCTTCCAGCTTTGGTTTGTTGGCTCATGAAAGATACATCAATATCACGAAGCATATTATAATATTGTTCCTGATTTAAGAACGGATGAAAAGTTATGTTATTTAATTTCTTCTTAGAAGCAATGGACATTACTCTATATTTATCAGCACCTTCTCCTATAATAAGATAGTGTATGTTGCCATTTTTTGTTGCTTCTGCAAGGTCAATGAGGTTATCAAGACCTTGTTTGATTCCTATGTTTCCCGCATAAGCTATAAGAAATTTATTGGCCAACTCAGGATATTTATTAATAAAGAATCCGCTCCTACCCTTTTGAGCCACTCCTTTGAAGTCAATCCAATTATAAACAATGGTCATCTTGCTTTCATTAACACCTTTGGAAACGAGAAATGCCTTCATGCTATTGCTGATGGGGACTACAAGATCGCATTTATTATTAATATCTCGGTCTATTCTATCTATTAACTTGGTCAAAAAAGACCTCTTAACCATTCCCAGGGAAAGACCTGCTTCCAGTTGCAAATCTTGAATATGCAACACAATTTTTGCTCCCCAGAGTTTCCTGAAAAATAATCCAATCAGGCCAAGCAGTAATGGCGGAGTCAACGTTATAATAACATCATGTTTGCCGGCACGGAGAAAATTAATAGAGGCAAAGAATAGAAAACTTATTTCGTGGATAATGCGTTTTAAGGTGGTCACTTTTTGAGGTACATAAAGATAACCCCTATATACCTTCACCCCATGATATTCTTCGACACGGAAAAGCGTACCCTTATCCTTGCTAAGTTTCTTCCACCTGGGGTAATATGAAAAGCCCGTTACCATCGTTATTTGATGGCCTTTTTCAGCAAAGAAGAGAGGCAGGTCTGTAGAATACAGGGCAATCCCGCTATGGTCGGGGAAAAAATTAATGCTACTTACAATAATTTTCATTTATTATCTTTTCTGCCAGGCAACGTAGATCTCGTCGAAAATTTCTTTCAGACCTTTAGTAATGTCCCAATTGTGATAATGTTCTCTCATTTTGGAAATATTAGAAATATAACAAATATGGTCTCCTTCTCGGTTTTTTTCCGTATATTCGTAAACCATGGGGATGCCTGATATGGATTCGATGAGATGGAAGGCCTCCAAGATCGAGATGGAATTATTCCTCCCTCCACCTAAATTATAGACTTCGGCAATTTTAGGTGCTAAGATAAATTCCTCACAGAAACGGCTTACATCAAAAGAATGGATGTTATCTCGTACTTGTTTTCCCTTGTATCCATATATTATGTATTTATTCTTTTTGATATTGCACTTGATAAGATAACTCAAGAATCCATGCAATTCCACCCCTGAATGGTTTGGTCCCGTAAGGCACCCCCCTCGCAAACAGCAAGTTGGCATGCCGAAGTATCTACCATATTCTTGAACCATGATATCAGCCGCCAACTTTGAGGCTCCAAACAGGGAATGCTTCGAATGATCAATGGGGAAATCTTCTGTTATGCCCTGAAAATACTCGGGGTCGGCAAAATCCCAGCGTGTTTCGGTCTCGGTCAGATTCAGTCTATTGGGAGCATCGCCGTAGACCTTGTTTGTCGACAGGTATAGGAAAGGTGAGTCAGGGCAATGTCTACGGGCGGCCTCCAGAATATTCAAAGTCCCCACGGCATTTACTTCGAAATCATCGAAGGGGCGAGAGGCCGCCAGGTCATGACTCGGTTGCGCGGCCGAATGAATAATCGCGTCCGGCCGGAGTTGCTTGCAGATTTGCAACATCTTCACCCGGTCGCGAATATCAAGTTCTACGTGAGTAAAGCCGGAACAGTTCTTGACCAGCCAACTTTGAACCCAGCGAGTGTCCCCATGGGGGCCGAAAAAATCGGCACGCATATTATTATCTATGCCATAAACTTTCCAACCTTTGAGAGAGAAGTACTTGACAACCTCACTGCCTATCAGACCGTTAGACCCAGTTACCAATAACGTTTTTCCCATCTATCTGTTATCCTTCCGTGCATATTCCAGTAAAATTACCGGCCCCGGGCTGCCAGTCAGGCGCCCATCTCGCCGGTATAGCGCCCAACGCCCAGAAGTTCTGGCGCGTAATTAATCCCATGAATCAGTATACGCATCTGCAGGGCCTTTAGCGAGCTGCGGCGCGGCGGTGATTATTACCCAATTGCCTGCCATTTTCCGGTCAATTTGCCTCAGCCAAGGCAGCAACAATCCTCTGGCGGTCAGCATCAGCCCAGCAATCTAAGGGGCCGACCGCATGAGATGATTACCCCGTTTGGTTCTCTAAGCGTGCAAGATGCCCCAAAAACCTCGCAGATACATCTGGACATCCTGGAGTGAGCGCATTCGAAGAGGCCGGCTCAGGATGTAGCGGGGGTGGAGGTAGAAGCGCTTCATTGCCCGGCTTTGAGCTTTTTCAAGTTCTTGTCGGGAGAGATTGGGCAACTGCATGATCGGTCCGGACTCGGGGGACAGGTACCACTTTTCCCGCATCAATCCGCCCATCTCGAGAGCCCATTGATACACTTCGGTACCGGGATAGGGCCTCAGGATATTAAACACCACAAAATCAGGCATGGTTTCTATAGCAAATCTCACCGTCTTCTCCATGGTTTCGTAAGTTTCACCAGGATTGCCAAAGATAAAGGAAGTGCGGCAAGTAATCCCATGTTTCTTGGTCAAGGCAATGGTCTGCCGCGCTCGGTCTAGTGAGATGCGTTTTCTGATTCTCGTCAACATCTCTTCATCCGCTGATTCAATGCCATAGGTGATACTGTGACACCCGCTCGCTTTCATCAATTTCAAGGTAGCATCGTCTACCCCGTCCACTCGGGAATTGCACGACCATGTTATGCGAAATCCAGCCCCCAAGAGCAGGTTGCATAATTCTTTGAGCCTGACTCTTGAAGCCGTAAAAGTATCATCTAACAACTGAATTTCTTTAACCCCATGACCGTTTACTAGAAGAGAGATTTCCTCAAAGATGTTTTGGGCGGACCTGAACCTGACTTTCCTTCCCCAGAAAGCGGGGGAGGCGCAATATGTACAATTGAACGGACAGCCCCTCGCTCCGATAACCCCCATGATCGGTAATTGCCGATACGTTCCCAGAGTGGGATGATACCTGTTAATTGGCATGAGATGGAAGGCTGGAAAAGGAAGATCATCTAGCTCCTTGATGAAAGGCCTCACGGTATTATGGTATTGTATCCCATTGCGCTTGTAGGAGACCCCCTGGATATCTTCAACTTTCTTGCCCGTAACTAATTCTAAATACGGCAACTCTCCTTCGCCTCTGATCACAAAATCAACGGCCTCACATTCAATGGTCTCTGCCGGAAGAATCGTAGGATGAACTCCGCCCAACGTAACCCGGCAGGCGGGCAGAGCCTCCTTGCAGGCTTTAGCCATGGCCAGTGCCGCGACAATGGTATGGCTGGTAGCGGTGATGCCAATGTGACATGGGCGAAACCCTTTTTCCCGTAAGTAAGACGCCAGCTTTCCCGGAGGAATGCCTTCGAGGTTTGCATCGAGTATCTGGACTTTCACCCCGTTTTTTTCGAGAACGGCAGCAATATAACCCAGCCCCAGAGAAGGCATGAGATTCTCTACCTTGGCTTTCTTACGGATGTCCTCTGAAAGCTGTTCCCAAGGGGGGTTGATCAACAAGACATCCATTTCAGTCTCCAATGACAATCGGTGTCTTCGCTCTGCCCATCTCCTGGCACCTGCTGATTTATGACTGAGGAACCGCCATCACTACCAGACAATCTCCGTTCATTTCTTTGGTGTGGTTCAGCCAAGGCAATATTATCCCCCGAGCAGCCAGCATCAGCAGACCAATTACCGGAGCAGAGCGCATCCAGGATTTGGCCCCCTTCCCCCGGGTCCCTAACATGGTACAAAGTGATTGTGCAATCCAGAGGGAAGGAGTGAATGTTCGCATTGTAACGAGTTGGAAACCGGCCTTACTCAGAATGTTCGATAACGTTTGCGGGGAGAAATGGCAAACGTGGAAAGGAACATGCCAATGGACCCAATGACGCCCGAAGACTTGACGCCAGAAGCTGGAGGCATTAGGGCAAGAAATGCAAATCTGGCCTTGGGGCTGCAGTATGCGGCGCATCTGGATGAGCATCGCCACAGGATCAACGGTATGTTCCAGCACGTGCGAAAGCACCACGACCTCATAAGGCCGCTTCGGGGTGAACTGGGCCAGGGGCATAGTGTACACATTAAAACCCCGCTTACGGGCCAAAGCAGCTGCCCGTTCGTTCAACTCCAAGCCCTCGGCCTGGAAACCGTTGGCGGCATAGAGGCTAAGCCCTCGGCCCTCATTACACCCCACATCCAGGAGCATACCTTTTCCCTCTTTGAGGTGGAAGCATATATCTCCGTCCCATCTCAGCCAGAGCCGATAAAGCCCTGAGGTCAAAAACCTTTCCCGGAATCTCTGGTAGATGGTGTTCCCTTCTCCCCCCCAATTATAATACTCCTCGTAGAGCCGTTTTAATTCCGCTTCCGTGTGCCGGGGCCAGGTCTGCTCCAAACCGCATTTAGTACACTTGACCACATGGTACTCCCCCGGCGCCCCATAGCGGTTATCAACCAGACCGGTGAGCACGGGCTGGCATGCCCTGGCGCAATCGAGGCAGGAGATCGGGGTGTCTCTATCTTTGCTCATCTAACTGGCGTATGGTTTTGTGAACTAGCAATTATGGAAACATAGGTTTCTTCCAGAAGGCTGGCGATGGTAGCCCATTGAAACTTCTCCCTCACCAGGGCCCTGCCGCCTTCTCCCAGGCGCTGCCGCCAGTCCTCCCGAGCCAGCAACTCCTCCATGGCCGTGGCAAACCACTCCACCTGGCAGGGCCCCACCCGGCCGGCGCCGCCTGCCTCCACCTCCCGCCAGATGTTCACCTTGTTGGAAATAACCACCGGCAGGCCGCAGGCCATGGCTTCGATCACCGCTATGCCAAAATTTTCCGTGTAGGACGGCAGCACAAAGATATCTGCATCCCGTAACACCGCCAGCTTCTCTTCTCCTAGCAGCATCCCGGTAAAGGTAGCCCGTGCCAGTATGCCCTCATCTGCGAGCCAACCCCTGACTTTTTCCCCGAAATCCGGGTCAGGCGGGCCGGCCAGTACCAGGTGCGCGTCTTCCCGGTTCCGGGCCACTTTGGCGAAGGCCTTTACCAGAATATCCAGGCCCTTTTTAAAATTGAGACGCCCAAAAAACAGGATAATCTTTTTGCCAAGAACCTCAGGAAAGCGCCGGCGAAACTCCCCTGGGTCAGGCAGATTTTCATATTCACTAATATCCAGGCCCAGGGGTATTACCACCCCGGGAGCCTTGCCAATATACGGCGTTGCCAAGTCCTTTTCCTCTTCACTGGTGAAATGGAGGGCCGCGGCCTTTTTGAAGTTCCGGTTCTGCAAAAGCCATTCCATCACCGATTTCCGCCAGCGGTGTCGGCGATAAAGAAAGGGGTCTAAGGCCCCGTGAATGGAGATCAGATAAGGGACCCGCCACTTCTGACAGCAATAAGCGGCCACCTGGTGATGGAATAAGTATAAGCAATGAATGTGGACCAGCTCATAATTCTTTATCTCCTGGCGGAGAGCCTGGGCCAGGGGAATGGAGGTCCCCCAAAATCGTGGCGTATGTACTGGGAAGAAAAAAATCTTTACCCCTTCCTTTAGCACCTGCTGTCCCAAGGGGACGTCCAACTCCCCCGGCCCATCCTGGTTGGTGGTGTAAATGGCGACCTCATGCCCCCGATTCGCCAAAGCCCGGGCCATCTCAAAACAGGCCTTTGTGGGACCCCCAAACCGAGGGGACAGATTGGCTATGACATGAAGAATTCTAAGAGGTTCCAATTAGTTTCCCTGCGCTGATGACCAACCGGGACGATTGCCCCGCCGCTGCATCCCTGTTTTCTGGGTAAATTCCAACGCGAGCTGTTATTTTATTGCCTTCCAGGGCTGCCCTCGTAATTTCACCGTATCCAAAAGCACGCGGAAGTAGTTGCAATTCGCCACCTGCCATAAACGGTAAAGGTAATACCAGCGTCGTTGCCGGGCAAAATGGCGCAGCGGGGATGGCCATTCTCCATGTATCTGGACCGTTTCGGACATAGTATCATTGAGGTACTTGCTGGTTTTTTGGGTTTCATGGTGCCGAAACGCGGAAAGGTAGCGGTCCACGTGGACATACTGTGTTCCCGCGGCTGCCATCCGGATATAGAGATCGGTGTCCATAGCATAGTGGAGGTCCACCCGCAACCCGCCCACCGCCCGGTAGTCTGCGGGCCGATAAAAGCTTCCGGGAGGATTGAAGAGAAAGAGGCCGTGCCGGGCAAACCACCCGGCGTTGGCTGGATGCCGTCTGGCGCGAATAATGCGCCCATTTTTATCCATCAACAGGTAATTACCGCCAAAGAGGCCGCCGCGGGGACGTTCCCAGAAGGCTCGGGCAATGGCGCCCAGCGCTCCGGGTAACAGGACATCATCACTATTGACCCATCCCCAGAGGTCCCCACTGGCCCGGCAAAACCCCTGGATGATGGCATCGGATTGGCCGCCATCGGGTTGGCTCTGCCAATATGTCAGGGACGCGGCATATTTTTCGATGATCTCCCGGCTGCCGTCGGTGCTGCCCCCATCCAGGATCATGAATTCCAGGCCAGGATAATTCTGGTCCAGAATGGAGCGGATGGCCTCCTCTAAATATCTGGCCTGGTTTAAAGACGGCATGATAATAGTGATCCGGGGCATACTCATGAGGTCCCTTGATAGCGGATGCCATGAAGGTTCATAATGGCCGGGCGCAGCTCCCCCAAGTGGACCAAGGCATAACTCATCTTCCCTCCATGAGGGCGCGGTGAAGCTTAAGGAGACCTTCCCGATAGCGCTCCGGGGGGAAATGTTCTTCCGCCGCCTGCCGCGCCGCCCGGCCCATTGCTGCTCGGCGTTCGGGGTGGCGGTACAACTCCAGCAGGCGGTCGCTTAAGGCCTCCGTATCCCGGATAGGGACCAGAAAGCCATCAACGCCGTCCCGGATGATGGAGCCCGCGTTGGGGGTAGTGATGACCGGCACCCCGCAGGCCATGGCCTGCTGAACCACCCGGGCGGAGCCTTCCACCAGGGAGGGGAATACGAATACGGAAGCCTGGCGGTAATGGGCAACTAGGTCCTCCAGGGGCAGCGTAGGGATATGGCGAAACGCGGCCCCGCTCCGGGCCAGGAGCCCGGCGATCCCGGAGACCCCGCCGATCATCACCAGTTCGGCATTGTCCAGCCGTAGATTCTTCACGGCCTGGAGCAAGTAGAGGACCCCTTTCCGGAGACCCATCTCCCCCACGAAGAGAATCCGAAAGGGCTCAGGTGGGGGAGGTGCTGGAGGGGGAGAAAATCTCGCCAGGTCAAGTCCCCAGCTAAGCACAGTGATGCACTCCGGGGAGATGCCGCGGCCGGCCATTAGGGTCTGCCGCACAAAGTCGGAGTTGGCCAGGATGTGATCGGCATCGTCCAGATCCCGGGAGACGCATTCCCAGTGCCACCGGGGAAACTCCAAGGGCAGCCGCCAGCGCGCCGCCTCCTCCTCCAGGGTGGCCTGGATAAACCGGGGGTCGGCGATGGAATGGTCCACCAGGCACACCGCGCCGCGCTTTTTAGCCTCCTCCATAGCCCCCCGGCCATAGCCGGAGCGCACGTGCAATAGGGCCGCGTCCAGGACGTATTTCCGGGAGAGCCTGCCAAAGGTGCGCATGGACCAATAAGAGAACCTTCCCCGGCGGGAAAGGGAACCCACGAGGGAGCGGTCCAGTCTTTCCAGCACGTCCGGAAGGACCAGCGAAATTACTCGGTGGGCCGGAATCCCTTTCTGGCGACGGGATAGAATACG
>Ga0315268_10004430_pt1 | contig 15263 bp, 11 predicted proteins | sample C1_top_MG_FD_204535 | JGI IMG/M metagenome (GOLD analysis project Ga0315268, IMG submission 204535) | Sediment microbial communities from Yellowstone Lake, YNP, Wyoming, USA - C1_top | ecosystem: Environmental > Aquatic > Freshwater > Lake > Sediment | place: USA: Wyoming | collected 2017-08-01
TGGATCATGACCCGGGATATAGACATTTCATGTTGGATGGTCAGACGATCATTCTGGACGATTACCTGGAGATCCGCCCAGAAATGAGGGAAAAGTTGAAGGATTATATTCGGTCCGGTCGGATCATCATTGGACCCTGGCACATTCTTCCAGATGAATTCCTGGTCAGCCCGGAAGCGACAATTCGAAATTTATTACAGGGAGATCAAACCTGCCTGGATTTCGGACCAAAAATGGAAATCGGGTATATTCCGGACCCTTTTGGTCACATCGGTCAAATGCCACAAATTCTTAATGGTTTCGGAATTCAATCAGCCGTATTTCGACGAGGATTGTCATCCGAGCCCTGTGAGCTGTGGTGGCAGGCACCGGACGGATCCAGGGTTTTTACTTCATATTTACGGGACGGGTATGACAATGCAGCAGGTTTACCAATTTATGATCCTTCACATTTTGGCGATGAAGTATGTGCTTTGAGAGACTCACTCAGACCCCATTCAAACTCCACGGACCTTCTTTTAATGCACGGCACAGATCACATGATGCCTCTCCCTGGAATTTCCAATGCAATCCTTTCTACCAAAGGGAAACTCGGGGGTGATCAGTTGATGCACTCTACCTTGCAGATATATATTAACGATGTAAAAACATCTCTTGACGAAACATTAATCCCGACCGTGGTTGGAGAACTCCGTTCACCGCGACGTCACCATTTGCTTCCCGGTGTTTTGTCTACACGCATGTGGATCAAGCAACGAAACCATTCGGTGGAAACCTTGCTGGAGAAATGGGTTGAACCTTTCAGCACTTTTGCCCAACTATATTCCAAAGGGAATAAAGACCTTAGGCACAACAGTTCAGATTCAATTTTAAATTTTGCCTGGCGACTTTTGATGGAAAATCATCCCCATGATTCCATTTGTGGTTGTTCAATAGACCAGGTACATGAAGAAATGCGATCACGTTTTGACCAGGTGGAGCAAATAGGTGAGGAGATCACCCAGCAAAGTCTCGCGCAATTGGTGGATTCCATTGATACCCGATCCAAAGCTCCTATACATGCAGTTGGTGCTGTGGTGGTATTTAACCCGAACCAGGAGGTGATGACCGGTAATTTGACTTGTGAAGTGAAAGTCCCCCATGAGATTTCTTCCTTCGAACTTGTTGATGAAACCGGACTGACCATTCCATTTCAGATGGGAGGAGGGGGTTCCAGACAAATAATTGATATTTTTCTTGATCGCAAGGATTTCGCTACAGTCATCACTAAAATACATGATGGAAGATACGAGGATTTGTCGATCCAAGATTTTAAAATTGAACGGCTGGAAGAGGTCGTCGAGGTCCAGGCACTCGTCACACAAAATGGAAAAAGCCCGGCTTTAGATTTTGAGAAAGGTGCAGATCTGATCAGATCGTACGTTGTTGACCCCGGTGTTAAAACATTCCATATCCTTGTGAGGAATATCAATTCCAACAGTGTCAATCTTAATATTAATGGTGTTCCAGGGTTCGGCTGGAAAACCTTCTGGATATGCCCCAAGGATGGTAATAACACTTCTCAAACGAAAAATCCGAATTTCATTATTCGAGTTCTCTTACCTTCTATCCTGTCTTTATCCCAGACTAAATTAGGTAAGTCCATTATTGCAGCCATTAAACCCAGGGATAAGAAAAGCAATTTAATTGAAAATGAATACTTTAAATTGAAAATAGACAATTCTGGAGCGATAACCTTATTTGACAAAAGAAATGAACACATATTTCATAACTTGAACCGTTTTATTGATGGGGGCGATCGGGGGGATGAATATAATTATTGCCCCATCGCAGGTGAAATATTCGTGGAGCCAAAATTAAGAAATATTCACGTCCAACGGGATAGTGTTCAGCAAATTCTGAGTGCCGAACTGGTTATCCAGGGACCTAAAGAATTACGATCAGATCGAAGAACCCGTTCGAAGGAAAAATGTCCGATTACCATTAACACTACTGCCAGGTTAACTCCAGGGGTTCCACGCGTTGATTTCCATACGGAAGTAATTAATAATTCCGACGATCATCGATTGAGAGTTCATTTCCCATTGCATGAGACAGGAAGTGATCCCGATTTGATGGTGGCTGACCATGATGGTCATTTTGAGGTCGTAAGACGCTCGATCGGTGTCCCCGAATCTGGTGGCGATTGGGTGGAAGACCCCCGCCCTGAGGTACCGCAACGATGCTTTACGGACATCTCCAATGGAATGGATGGTTTGATGCTTGCAAATCAGGGATTACCGGAAGTTGAGGTCATTCAATCTGGTGGAAGAACAGAAATTGCTTTGACCCTGTTAAGGTGTGTTGGCTGGCTTTCCCGGGATGACCTTTCGACCCGGAAAGGGCACGCTGGGCCGGCAATTTCCACTCCAGGTGCTCAGATGCATGGAAAATGGGAGTTTGACTATAGCATTATTCCACATACAGGTTTTTGGGAAACCGAAAACGAGTGGGGTTTCCCGCTCCAACAAGCCTACCAATTCAACACACCTCTTCGAGCGATGATGACCAGCTTGCATGAGGGATATGAACAACCTTCAGGTGCATTTATACAAATATCACCTTCAGCTTTTACAGTAAGTTGTGTTAAGAAAACGCGAGATAAAAAGGGATGGCTGTTGCGAGGGTGTAATCTTTCGGACAAAAAGATCGATATTTGTTTATCGACAGGCAAAAGAATCCAATCTGCCTGGGTTTTGAATCTGGCAGAGGAAAAATCAACCAGAATTGAAGCAGACCAGGCTGGAAAGTTATCTTTTCAAGCCGAACCGCATAAGATCGTCACTATTGGATATTTTGAAATGGAAGACAGTTAAGGGCAGTCTGACACACAGAAATGAACAAGCGATCATCCAGTTTAATTCGAAATCATTTATTCAAAACATGATCAATCCTTGATCAGATCCTTGACATGTTTCCGTAAATCATCAATTTTGAATGGTTTTGTCAGGAGGTCATTAGCGCCACAATCCAGGGCGTGAACCGTGTCTTGATCGCTCCCCTCGGCAGTCAGGATCAAAATTGGAACAATGATCGTAAATGGCGGTTGACGTAATATCTTGCACAGGTCATACCCATTCATATCAGGCATCATGACATCCAAAATGAGAAGGTCATGGATATTTGACCGGATCAAATTCATGGCATCGGAGGCATTGTAAGCGACATCAACTTCATATCCGTCTAATTCCAAAATCTTTGAAACCAATTCCAAAGTCAGTTCGTTATCATCGACGATAAGTACTCGTAATGCCATTCTTTTACCTTCCCTTTCACAAGCACAGCCAAAGTAAAAACCAATTAATTAGCTTAACATAATAATGTTGTATACAAAAAATTCATTTAGATATAGAATACCCCATAAAGGTTTGAATAGTCAAGGAAAGATCACCAATAGAAATAACCGACCTGATCCTTATAGGAGGTGAAATGTCCAATGTTTTTTCATCCAACCACCCGCTGATCGCCCATAAATTAACAAAACTTCGTGATATAAACACAAACCCCAAGAAGTTTCGAGAACTCGTCAGAGAGCTGGCAGCGTTGCTGGCTTATGAAGCCACTGCAGATCTGCTGGTCACCGAAAAGCTTGTACAGACCCCTTTAAAAGAGACCACAGGGTCTGAACTATTGGAGAAGGTTGGACTGGTACCAATCTTGCGGGCTGGACTTGGAATGGTTGAAGGATTTTGGGAATTAATGCCAACCGCAGAGGTGTGGCATATCGGATTGTACCGGGATGAAAAGACTTTGAAACCGGTCGAATACTATAATAAATTACCGATCGAACCGACAGTTTCGGTATGCCTGATCCTGGACCCAATGCTTGCCACGGGTGGATCAGCCACTGCCACCGTGGATGTTTTAAAACGATGGGGTGTGAAGAAGATCAAGTTCGTAGGCTTGATTGGAGCGCCGGAAGGAATTTTATTAATGCAGAAAAAACATCCAGATGTACCCATCTACCTGGCTTGCATCGATGACCATCTGAATGAGAATGGTTACATTGTCCCTGGACTGGGAGATGCCGGGGACCGGCAATTTGGGACGGCTTAATTTGCCAGAACCAAAAAAAAAGGGGAAACCAGTTGCTTATTTTCTTCTGATCTTGAAATTTGAAAGCTTTGCCAAGATTCTGTTTATTCCGGAAAAAGGAATTACCAAGATCAAATGGACCAAAGTGCTTAAGCCAAAAAGCATGGCAACTGCAATAAAGAATGAATTCATTCCTGGAACGAGATTTTTAAGGATCCAAGGACCTGCCCCAAATAAAATAGCTGACCCGAATAAAAGGATCAGAACAAGTCCCAGTGGTAGCCAGGCGCGCCTGTCTGAATTGGATGGCAACATGGTACTGCTGATGACAAATGTGAGATAGAACCAAAGCAAAAAATTTGGTACGGAAGGAAGGGACATTAAACCCATCCAAAACAAGGTCACCTGCCCATTTTGCAGGAAATTCCACAACAATGGCAGATGTAACTGATAATTAGCCAGGTACCCAACGATTGCCCCACCTGTTATTAAAGGCGCAGCGCCAACCAGGGATGCCCGCACCCAATCGGTTTGTGCTGTCTCCACATAACCTAATTGGAGATGGTCACCTGGCAATGGTCGGGGAATCAATGAAAATCGACCCGTGTTTACACCAAACAAGCGTGCTACCAATAGATGGCTTAATTCATGAATAAAAACACCGGGGAGAAACACAATGGCAAATAGAATTATTGCTTTATCCGGTTTATGGGTGATAAAAAAGAAAAGTGTCTGTATTTCACGATGAAGAAGCCTTTGCAAACCGATCAAAGGCAATAGCAAAAGCACGACCCACATCAAACCTTTCAAATTTAACAAGATGGCAGGTAGATGCATCCAAATTACCGGATGCAAGCGAGTGTGATCTTTATAAAATCATCAGCTATTAAACTCGCACCACCAACCAGTGCACCATCAATATCTGCATATGCAAAGAATTCAGGGGCATTCGTTGAAGTCACAGATCCCCCATAAAGTATGCGGGTGGCAAGAGCTGTTTCCTGATCGAACAAGTTTATTAGAGTTTGTCGGACAACTTTTTGGATGACATCATTTGCATTTTCCCCGGAGGAAGCCATGCCTGTGCCAATTGCCCAGACAGGCTCGTAGGCAATGATGACTGATGAGAACTGGTCGCAATTCAGACCCTTAAACCCCTGAGTAAGTTGCCTGACGATAACGGTACCTGTCTGACCTGATTCCTTTTCTTTTAATGTCTCACCTATGCAAACAACGGGGATCAATTTATTCTTGATGGCTGAAAAGACCTTTCTGTTCACCATTTCATCCGTCTCCCCAAAAAATGCCCTTCTTTCAGAATGACCGATGATGACATACTGACAAAATTCCGCGATCATTCGAGCTGAAACTTCACCAGTGAAGGCACCTTTATCTTCCCAATGCAAATTCTGGGCTCCCAACCCGATGTCAGTCCCTTGCAGTAACGCGGCGGCGGGTAGAAGGGAGATAAATGGTGGAAAGATTATTTTTTCCACACCCTTGATATTCTTCAAACCACCGCTTAATTCGTAAACCAGAGTGCGGGATTCTTCGATAGTCTTATTCATTTTCCAATTTCCGGCAATTACTGGTTTACGCATTTCAGACTCCTGAGACAGATCGTTGATTAAATATTTTCACCAGGCAAAAGATCTGATGTTAATCGAAATATTAAGAAGATAATCCGATGAATTTATATCACATACGGAATCTGATCATTTTCCGATAATAAAAACAGGAACAAACCTGTGGTTCTGTTTCAGGTTATTTATCCTGAAGGACTTCGACCCCGGGTAATGGTAACCCTTCCAGCATTTCCAAAGAGGCACCACCTCCGGTGGATATATGCGTGATCTTTTCTGCAAGTCCAGATTGTTGAATTGCAGCAGCGGATTCACCACCTCCGATCACACTGATGGAATGGCTTTCTGCAACGGCCCTGGCAATCGCAAAAGTTCCTTTCGCAAATTCGGGAAATTCAAATACACCCATAGGTCCATTCCAAACAACTGTCTTGGCACTGCTTATTACTTTGGAAAATACTTTTATCGTTTCAGGACCTATGTCCAAAATCCTCCAGCCAGCTGGGATAGAGCCACTCGGCATTTCTCTATGGTTTGCGTCCTCAGCGAATTTATCTGCAATAATCACATCGACCGGGAGTCGGAGATGAGTCTTTCCAGATGTTAAAATTTCCCGGGCTGCCTGCAAAGATTCATCCTCAACTAAAGAATCTCCAACAGGGTATCCCTCGGCTTTAAAAAAGGTATTCGCCATGCCTCCACCGATCAAGATCGTCTCTGCCTTTAAAAGGAGATTCTTGATAACACCGATCTTGTCACTGATCTTCGCACCACCCAGGATCGCCACAAAGGGTTTTTCAGGATCTGCGATCACAGCCCCTAGAAATTTGATCTCTTTTTCCATTAGAAACCCGGCAACCGAGGGTAATAACCTGGCAACTCCCACCGTGGATGCATGAGCTCTGTGAGCTGTTCCAAAAGCATCATTGACATAGATATCCGCTAATGAAGACAATTGCCGTGACATATCCTCATCATTGTTGGTCTCACCAGCATGGAACCGGGTATTTTCCAATACCAGTACATCACCAGGCTTCATGGTTGCAATTTTGGATTCAGCTGCGAAACCAATGCAGTCCTCGGCAAAACTGACCGGCATTCCTAATAGTCCGGATAAGTGCTCTGAAACTGGTTTAAGTGAATATTTTAAATCGGGAGTGCCATCCGGACGACCCAAATGAGAACATAAGATCACTTTGGCATGGTTTTGAATTAGATATTCAATGGTCGGTAATGATGCGCGAATTCTTGTGTCATCACCCACCACCCCATTTTTTAAGGGGACGTTAAAATCGACGCGGACAAGTACCCTCTTTCCGTGCAAGTCAATATCCCGGATCGTTTTCTTGTTGAACATATCAAATCCTTTTTTTCCTTTAAAGTGACTTTGCCATTAATGCTGCCAGATCTGCAGTACGTACTGAATAACCCCATTCGTTATCGTACCATGTAACCACTTTTAGAAAATCATTTTCCTTTTTTCCCAATACCATGGTGAATGGGAGATCAACCGAGGAGGAGTGCGGATCACCTTTGAAATCCATGCTGACAAGAGGTTCATCCACGGCCTGCAGGATACCTTTCAAACGAGAGGTTTTTGCTGCATCCCGAAAAGCCTGTCGAAGTTCATCTGTGGTTGTCGCCTTCTTGACTTGAATTGTGCAATCGACAATGGAAACTGTTGGTGTGGGAACACGCAGTGCATACCCATCGAATTTTCCCTCCAAGTCTGGAATGACCAGCTTGAGGGCTTTGGCTGCGCCGGTTGATGTTGGAATGATATTCACAGCTGCGGCGCGTGCCCTGCGAAGATCGGAATGGGGGAGGTCCAGGATTTTCTGGTCATTTGTGTAAGAATGAATGGTGGTCATAAATCCACGAACCACCTCAAAATGGTCATGAATCACTTTTACCGCAGGCGCCAGGCAATTCGTCGTACAGGAGGCGTTCGAAACCACATGATGCCTGGCAGGTTCATATTTTTCTTCATTGACACCCAAAACGATGGTGAGGTCCTCACCTTCAGCAGGTGCTGAAATGATTACTTTTTTTGCACCTCCTTTGGTGATATGATTGGCAGCTCCCTGGACCACCTTACCTTTCTTATTTACTCCATCTTCCTTTATGGTGAAAATACCGGTACTCTCGATCACGATCTCAACCCCAAGATCTGACCAGGGGAGTTTGGCGGGGTCAGTTTCTTTAAACACCTTGATCTTCTTGCCATTGACAACCAGACTATCATCAAGCGATTCAACAGTTCCTTCAAATCGACCGTAATTTGAGTCATATTTAAGCAAATGTGCCATTGTTTTGAGGTCGCCAATATCATTGAACGCGACAATTTCTAGTTGATCAGGGTAATAATCCTGAATAGCTTTTAAAACCTGCCGGCCGATCCGTCCAAATCCATTAATTCCAATTTTCGTCGCCATATTTAACTCCTGTTAATAAGTTGATAATCATCTGGATGTTTTCCCATCCAGTAAAATTCTTGAGATTAATCATCAATTTTTATTGTAAAATACTTGTTTTGATTCATAACAATCTATTATTGTTTTTCAAATCAATGGTCCAGTGCGCTCATATAGCAAATCCATTAATACTTTGGCAAGTTTAGCCGAATCGTGTCTCCATGGGTTTTCAACATCCAGAAGATCTGAGCTATATAAACGCTTATTGGATCTAATCTTTTCATCGATTGGAACCCATTTAATCCCATCGACTGGCTTTTCTGGAAAATTATTATTACAAATGACCAGATCGAAAGCTGATTCTCCAAGGTGTAATTCCAAAGCTTCCAGGTGGTCACTGCTAGAAAAGAAATCTGTTTCACCTTTCTGGTTGGCAATATTACAGACAAGGATTTTTAGCGCCTTACTAGATTTAAACGCATCCAAAAGATCGGGAACGAGTATATTGGGAAAAATACTCGTATAGAGACTCCCCGGACCGACAACGATCATATCCGCAGTTAATAATGTTTGTATGACAGGCGGGAATGCCGAGGCATCATTCGGTTCTATCCATACTCGTCGTACATGTCCATCAGTCTTAGGGATCTGGCTTTCGCCTTCCACCCGGATCTCAGTCCCGATATGAGGCAACTGCACATCAGCAATGAGGTGAACATTATCCAAAGTCGACGGCAAGACCCTACCGTGCACCGAAAGCACACGACCGGATTCGATTATGGCTTCATCAAAACTACCGGTAATATCCACCATGGCTGAAATGAATAAATTACCGAATGAATGCCCACTCAATCCAGAATCTCCGCTGAAACGATATTGAAATAATTGGGACAACATATCCTCGTCGTTGGATAAGGCAGCCAGGCAGTTGCGGATATCCCCTGGTGGGAGGATCCCCAGACTGCGCCTCAATTCACCCGAGGAGCCTCCATCATCCGCAACAGAGACGATGGCGGTCAAATTCCGGGTATATTCCTTTAAACCCCTCAAGACGGTAGATATCCCATGCCCTCCGCCAATAACCACCACGCGTGGCCCTTTTTCCCTGCGCCGATATTCCGAAACTTGATCGACCAGTTTCTGTCCGGGTCGTAAGAACGGGATGAGGAGAGATCGGTTGATGCCAACCAGACCCGCGATGATCAGCCCGATCCCGATACTACCGAAGATAAAGAAGCGAGCTGCTCTAGGTAAGAATCTTAATGAAAATAATGTGATCAAGGGGAGCCACCAGGTATCTGGCGCATTCCGATAAAGATCCAGCAGGAGAATTCCGAGCCCAATTCCCAACATAGTGATCCCTGCCAGGATCAGTAAAACCCAACGTTTGACACCCAGACCAGGGGTGAGCCATCGGAATGCCAGATTGATCCCCCTTTTTATCTTTTTACTAAAAGGATCCAATCTATTAGGCATAAAAAGATGATAGCAGTTATTGATGGAAAGTGTCAAGTAATATATCACTGTGATAACCTGAAATTCATCCTACTATCCGCATGTTATAATTCCTAGCATGGTTGCATTGATCACAGTGGATATTGGGGGAACTCACATGCGGGCAGCTTCATATTCAAAAGATGACAATAAGCCTATTATTTACAATAAGATCACGACCACAGGTCAAAATCAAACCGTTTTTGACCGATTAATGGATCTGATCCGTTCGGTATGGCTGAATGACCTCGATGTTAAAATGATCATTCTGGCATCTGCCGGACCGCTTGATCCCAAGTCCGGGTTCATCTATGATGCTCCCAATATTCCAGGTTGGAAGGATTTCCCGTTGGGGGAAAAGTTGCAAAAGGAGTTTGGGATTCCAATAATTGTTGGCAATGATGCCAACCTGGCAGCATTTGGTGAATGGAAATTTGGATCAGGAAAAGGACATCACGATCTGATCTATATAACAGTGAGTACAGGAATCGGTGGCGGGATCATATGCAATGATCAATTGGTCGAAGGAGTCCACGGGTTGGCAGGTGAGCTCGGTCATATGAACGTCCTGCCAGATGGACCAATCTGTTCCTGTGGAAAAAAGGGACATCTCGAAGCGATCTCATCCGGTGTGGGCATTGTACAATATGTTGATCAGATGCTGATGGAAGGGGAATCATCGATCTTGTCCACGGCGAGAGAGCTGAGTGCCCTGGAAGTGGCTAGAGCCGCTCGAAGAGGTGATCAACTTGCGATCAAGGCGTACACGCGGGCAGGTTTTTACCTGGGACTGGCACTCGCCAGTGTGATCCACATATTCAACCCATCCATAATCATCCTCGGTGGTGGCGTCTCACAAAGTGGGTCTTTGATAATTGATCCCATGCTGGAAAAAATGCGAGCAGAGATCATGGATAAATCGTACTTAGAAAATTTGGAAATTGTTACAACGAAACTAGGTGATGAAGTGGGTTTATTAGGAGCACTGGCATTGGGTCGTCAAAAGCTGCAATTTATTTATAATTAGTATTTACTTTTAGGAGAAGAATATGGAACCAATGAAACTTCCCGGTCCAAAGGCAAAAGCATTCATTAAACGTGATTCATCGGTAATATCCCCATCATATCCAAGGGGATATCCTTTCGTTATGGACCACGGAAAAGGTACTGAAGTTTGGGACGTCGATGGGAATCGTTTCTTGGATTTTGCTGCTGGAATCGCTGTCACATCCACGGGTCACAGTCACCCGGCAGTCGTAAAAGCCATTCAGGAGCAAGCTGAGAGGTTCATCCATATTTCATCCGATTTTTATCATCAAAGCTGGATCGAACTTGCAGAGAAGCTGGATGAGATCTCACCTTTTGAAGAAGCAGCCATTTCCTTTATGACCAACTCGGGTACGGAAGCTGTTGAAGCAGCCATTAAGCTCGCCCGCTATCATACGGGAAGGGCAAATTTTATCGGTTTCACCGGGGCATTCCATGGCAGGACGATGGGGGCGGTCACTTTCACAGCCAGTAAACCTCATTATCACCGTGGATTCTATCCTCTTATGAATGGTGTTGTGCATGCCCCCTACCCATATCCTTACCGCCCGGTTTTGGAACGACGACACGGAGAGGATGAGGGGCAAGCTGTTGTTCGATATATCGAAGAAGAGATCCTGGCACACATTTTACCTGCGGATGAAGTTGCGGGTATTCTCCTTGAACCTATCCAGGGAGAAGGTGGTTATATCATTCCTCCAGCAGGATTTTTCCCGGCTTTACGAAAATTATGCGATCGGTATGGAATCCTGCTTATTGCAGATGAGGTACAGTGCGGGATGGGAAGAACTGGTAAATGGTGGGCAACTGAGAATTTTGATGTTGAACCAGATATTATTACCACAGCAAAAGGGATCGCTTCTGGAATGCCCCTGGGAGCGATGATCGCCCGAAAATCAGTAGCCACCTGGCCGAAGGGTTCCCATGGCAATACTTATGGTGGAAATCCCATCGCATGTGCTGCAGCTCTGGCGACCATCAAATTGATCGAAGATGAGTATTTACAGAATGCAGCCGATCTTGGTCCGTATGTTCTCGATGCACTTTCAGAGATCATGGTTCGACATATTTCCATTGGGGAAGTTCGCGGGATTGGATTAATGATCGGAGTCGAATTTGTGCAGGATCGGAAAAGTAAAATCGCGGCTGAAGACCTGAGAGAACGGATCGTTGACCTGGCATTTGAACGAGGGTTACTGATGCTTGGTTGTGGAAAAAGTGTGATAAGAATATCACCACCTTTGAACATAAGCAAAGCAGAGATCGATGAAGGATTAAATATTTTTGAGGAAGCCATCTCGATCGCTGAAAAAGAAATGATGTAAATATCTAAGAATTTTTATAACCAATTTTATTCATTAAGTGGTCTTGGAAAAGTTCAATTTCCAGGACCACATTCTATTGCCAGATAATAAAAAAGACCATCTAACAAATTATTTATACGCCCTCATCCTTGCAAGTGATACAATTGCAGGACTATGCTTCCAGATCTTCGTGTTCGCCAGAGGGACTATTTATTAGAAATAGCCAGAGCCATTACCCAGGAATTGAACCTGGATAAATTATTGGCGCGAATATTAAAGATTTCCATTGAAATGCTCGCGGGTCAAGCCGGCATCATTGCATTTAAAGAATCCGGAGTCTGGCGCGTGGCAGTTGCGCAAGGAATTCCCCCAGCATTTCTCAGTTATCTTGAACCATTACTAGCGGAAGAAAAAGTCGCAGAATTAAATGTAACGGAACTCAACAGAATGTTGAAAGATCTGGCTTACACCGCATCCATGGGTTTGCTCAATGGTGTTGGTTTGCCGTTGATCGCTCATGGTCAGGTTATCGGGGTCACCTTCATATTTAGGAGTTATCCTGATGTTTTTTCACCCAATGATAAAATGCTGCTGCAAAGCTTTGCCGACCAGGCAGCAATCGCAATATTCAATGCCCAGCTGTATACACAAGTAAATTATGAAAAACGTCGCCTGGATGCTTTATTGGAATCAGCTGCGGATGGAATTCTCATTTTAACTTCCGGATTGATCATTGAAAGATGCAATGGGGCTTTCGAAAGAATGTATGGCAAACCCCGCGCAGAAATTCAGGGGAAGATTCACAATGAAGTGATCCGCTGGGAAAGGAAACCTGATGACCCGACACTTGAAATGGCTGAAGCAGCAGGTTGGCCCCTAACTCCAAATGCTTATTTATATGTAGAAGGTGATCTGCAGAGATTGGATCCTCCACCTCTTCCGGTAGGTGTTACCTATGCTCCTTTACTAACACAAGAAGGAACATTGCGGAATATAGTTGTCACGGTTCGAGATATCACAAAGTTCAGGACTGCCGAGGAAATTAAAAATACATTCGTTTCCATCATTAGTCACGAATTAAAAACACCTGTGGCATTAATCAAAGGGTACGTAAGCACATTAAGAAGGGAAGACGCTGTCTGGGATCGAGCAGTTGTTCGGGACAGCCTCAAGGTGATAGAAGAAGAAGCAGATCGGTTGACCTCTATGATCGAAGACCTGCTGGATGCTTCCAGGTTGCAGGCAGGTGGTCTAAAACCAAACCTGACGGATATCTCTATTCCGATAATGGCTCAACGATTAACAGAACGTTTTCAGACCCAAACCGAGAAGCATAAAATAATTTCAAATTTTCCAGTCAATTTTCCCATCATACTGGCGGATGAAGGACGGATCGAGCAGGTTATCGAAAATTTGTTGTCCAATGCGATCAAATATGCACCGCATGGGGAAATCAGTATAAATGGCTTTGCGGATCCGGAACGGATTATAGTATGTGTGATGGATGAGGGTCCGGGGATCGCTCCTGAAGATATTCCGCATATTTTTGAGAGATTTTATCGCGCGCCCAAGGCAGTAAACCTAACCAAGGGAGCGGGTTTGGGGTTATACCTTGCCCGGGCGATCATCGAAGCCCATGGCGGGAGAATCTGGATCGATCCCAAACCAGACAGTGGGGCTAGAATTTGCTTTTCCTTACCACGGTAATTAATAAATTTTCGAGTTAAATAAAGATCAAAATCCAAAAACGAAACGAGATAAATAATGCCTAAATCCCAGATCAAATGCCCTCGTTGCCAACAACCAAATATAGTTCTGATCGAACAGCTAATTGATGTTTCGGCTGAGCCTGAATCAAAACAACGATTTCTTGGAGGTAGCACAAATCACGTTAATTGCTCAGCCTGTGGTTATTCGGGAAACCTGGCCACTCCCATTGTTTACCATGATAATGAAAAGGAATTGTTATTAACTTTTTTCCCACCCGAATTAGGTGTACCACTGAATGAGCAGGAAAGAATTTTTGGACCATTGGTCAACAAGGTCGTTGACAAACTTGCCCCGGAAAAACGAAAAGCCTATCTGTTCCGACCACAAAGTTTTTTAACTTACCAGAGTTTGGTCGAACGCATTTTAGGAGCAGAGGGTATTACACCTGAGATGATCAAAGCCCAACAAGGCAAAGCAAACCTGTTGGAAAGATTATTGGCAGCCTCAACAGATGAAATTCGTAAATCGATCATTCAAAAAGACGAAGCCCTGGTCGATGCTGAATTCTTTGCATTGTTTTCCCACCTGATGGAATCTGCCTCGAAAAGCGGTCAGGAAAATATTATTAAACAAATGGAAACCATTGAACAACTGCTTTTAACTGAAACTTCCTTTGGAAAAGAACTTCAATCTCAATCCATAGAGATCGAAGAAGCCGGAAAAACATTGCAAGCAGCCGGGGATAAAATAACCCGTGAGAAACTGCTAGATATTCTTATCGATGCACCAAATGAGATTCGTCTCAGCGCTTTAGTCTCATACACCCGCCCCGGATTGGATTATCAATTCTTCCAACTTTTGACGGAAAGAATTGAAAAGAACCAAGGTTCTGAGAAAGAGAAACTATCAAATCTCCGAGATAAGCTGTTGGACATCACTAAGGAAATTGATCAACGGATGGAAGCTGAAAGAAACCGAGCTGTAGATTTGCTCCAGGAAATCATGACAGCTGAGAATCTGGAGAAGACTTTGACAGAGCACTTGCCTGAGATCAACGAAATTTTCATCAGAGCTTTAAACTTGGGTTTGCAACAAGCATCTGAAAACAATGATCAGACCAGCCTGGGTAAGTTGAAAGAAATTGTTGATATTCTTCAAAAATTCAGCGCTCCCCCACCGGAATATGGGTTGTTACAAAAATTCATAGAAGCTCCAGATGAAAGCTCTCTTAATAATTTAATTTCTAAGCATGATTCTGAAATAACCCCTGAGTTCACTCAATTCCTGAGCGGTATCATTGCTGGATCAGATGGTAAAACTGGATCATTGAAAGATAATTCTGACGAGAAAGTATTGGATCAAATAAGAATCGTGTATCGCGCCATTCTTAAATATTCAATGTTAAAGAATCTTAAGTAGACTTATTCACAAATAAAAATATATAGGTCCAAAGGATCTGATCTATTGACCTCTTTTTAGTTTTTCTTTCATTTTTTAATTTTTAATAAAATTTCAGGATTATCCAATCTTATGCCATGACCTCTAACCGTCACAATGAAGTCATGGACTGTATCTAATTCTGCCAACCTGTCACGCAGGCGACGGATCAAGGCGTCCAATGCCTGAGCTGAAACTCC
>Ga0315268_10004431_pt1 | contig 15260 bp, 17 predicted proteins | sample C1_top_MG_FD_204535 | JGI IMG/M metagenome (GOLD analysis project Ga0315268, IMG submission 204535) | Sediment microbial communities from Yellowstone Lake, YNP, Wyoming, USA - C1_top | ecosystem: Environmental > Aquatic > Freshwater > Lake > Sediment | place: USA: Wyoming | collected 2017-08-01
TGTTCGCGATAGACGATATAGGCGCGCGCGGTTTGGAAATGATTGGCGGAAATCAGCACCTGCTCGACGACGTCCTGGATGTTCTCGATGGCAGCGGCTTCACTTCGGTATTTGTGGATCAGCACTTTCACCACTTGCGCCGAAAGCAAATCGGATTCGATGTCGCCGAATTCGCCGGTGGCCTCTCCGGCGCGGCGGATGGCGGAATGAATCTTCGCCGCGTCGAACGGCGCGGGCTTGCCGTCGCGCTTGATGACTTGGCGCGGAACGGAAATCAGGGACGAGCGAACCGATGCTTCCAATGCTTGGCTTGCCATCATTGCCTCCTGTGCATCACGACTATCCAGACCACAATATCTTGTGGTCTGCTTGCACAAATACTACGCCCTATAGTCTTCTTGTCAAGTCGATCTTAAGATGTTTTTATCTTCTATATGCGCCGTCTCCGGGCCGGGTCGAAAAATATCCAGCACCGGTATCTCCAACGCATCCAAGGTGTTCTTCACGAACAAGCCCAGTTCGGTATCCCCTTCCAGGGTCAGCCGCCGGTTGAAAAACAGCGTATCCGCATCTTCCCGGCGCAACCCCAGCAGCAGGAAATCGCGCGCGTCGGCGCTGATGGTCAAGTCGGGGTGGGGTACACGGTGGCGCGCGACGAAGGCAGTCGGCGTAACGCTGAAGTGAAATTCGATCCCGGCGTCGCGCACGCGGATACACACCCGCTTGCCGTGCAGCGGCTGCAAATCCCGCGGCCGGAGGTGCGCGGACAGCGCCGCGTTAAGGAAGCCGGTAAACAGCACCGCATGGGGATATTGCGGCAGCAAAGCAAACAATTTGGCAACCGGCGCGGGAAATGTGATCGGCGGCAGTTTCATTTTTTTACCTCTTTGTTGGTACCGGCATGCGCTGCGCCCGTCCGCGCGGCACGGCCGGGCACGAATCGCATCACCTGCCGCACGCTCTCCATATCCAGGCTGGCCTGGGCCTCGAAGCACCCGGCGTAGGCCGCGCTTTCCGCTTTCAACTCGTAGCAGTTGGCGCCGGAGATATCCATCAGCACCGCCGCCATGCCGGCCGCCTGAAAAGCTTGATGGCGCTTGATGAAGAAGTTGCTGCAACACATGCCGACATAGGCCGTCGTTCCCTTGGCTCGCAGGGCGCCCAGGGTGGCGGTGAGATGCTCGTAGCCGGTAATGGTGATCGCCTGCATATTGCGCTCCCGCGCCAAACGATAGACTTCGCCCACCTCGCACAAGCCGCACTCGGGGCAGTCTTCACGCCGGCGCCACTTGCACCATACGGGTTTGGCGCAATAAGGCAGCAACATGACTTCGGCCTGGGCCAATATCATTTCCGTCGGCAGGCTGCCGTCCGCGTGGTGCAACATCAGGCGGTCGTCTTTCAGTTGCAGCCGGTCTTTGGCGGCGGCTTTTTCCACCGCGAGTCGCAGCACCCGCGCGATGTCCTCGGCGGAGAATCCCAGCAGATCCGCGCGCGCGGCGCCCACGATCCGATGCACCGCGCCCTCCACCATGCATGGCGTCCATCCCACGAGACCCTGTTCCAGTTGCGTGAACACGTCTGCCGGATGCAAGTGCACGTCCCCCGCCAGCGCCGCGCGCCTGATTTCCCCAGCCTGTGTATCGTATTCCACCCGCGCCCGCAGCACCCCGCCCGGCGTCTTCCAGATGGCTTCCAGGGCCGCTTCCCCGCCCCAGTCGATGCGGCGGGTAAATGCTTGCGCCGCTGCAAAGTCCACGTTGATTTCCGGCCCGGATTGGATGTTGGTCAAATCCGCATGGATATCCATCACCGAAGCGATTCCCCGCGACATCGCCGACACGATGGATTGCGCTGGCGGCACTTCGCTCAAGCATTGGCGTGCGGTGATCAAACGTTCCCGCGCGCCGGCCAATCCATCGGCGGACAGTTTCTCCGTCGGCACCCGGAGGGCTTCCAGCATCGCCTGGATGTTCACGTCCAACAGCAGGACGGCCTGCATCAACCATGAATCTCCTTCACGCGCCAGAAAGGCCGAGGCGATTTTGCGCCCGCCGATTTCCAGATCGTTGGGAAATTTATACACGGCTTGCAGGCCGAGCTCCTTAAGCCCGGCGGCCAATGCCTCGCAAAATTGTTGCAGCAGCCGCGCGCAGGAAAGGTGATTCCAGCTTCCCGGGCGCCCGACAATCAGGCTGATCCCTTGCTGATTTTCGTCGAAATATAGTGCGCCGCCGCCGGTGACGCGGCGCGCGGTTTCGATGCCGTGACCGGCGCAGTAATCCAGCCGCAGTTCACGATCGATGGCCTGGTGATAACCCACGCAGGCCGTCGGACGGCTGCGGTGGAAGCGCAGCGTGTCCGGCCAGCGGCCAGCCGCATGCCGGCGCAACAGTTCCCGGTCAATCATCAGGTTGCGGGCACCGCTTTGGATACCGCTATCGAACACTTTGATGACGGGATTTTGCGGCATCATGGCCGGCCTTGCCCCACTTGTTCCAACCCCGGCCGGCCATGCCAAAAGCCGTCGCAGGCATGACCCGGCATCAGCCGCGCCATTTGATCCGCCGCTGCTTGAGGCGCGAGTTTGCCATCCAGGCAGTCGCGGAAAAGCCGGATAATTTTTTCGGTGTGGTGGGCCTGAGGGCTGATCCGCGCCACGTTCACGCCGAGCGCGCACATGCCGGCCAGTTCGTGGATCAGGTTGTAGACACCGGCGGACTGCGTCTGGATACCGTTCAGCGCCAGGAAAGGCCGCCCTTCGCGGGTGCGTAGCGTGAGCCCGTCGGGATAATCCAAGCAGCGGAACTGGCAATCGTCCTTGGGTAAATTATGGTGGCGCGCGGTGAAGCAGCGCGCGGAAAAAGCCAGCGGCATACGGCCGTAAGCGAACACCTCGGTCTCCATTCCCTTTGGTCGCTGCCGTTGCATCGCTTGCAGGGCTTGGCGCGACATCTCCAACGGCGCCACCCAGCGCCGCGCGCCCAGCATGGCCAGATAATTCAGCGTGCCGGGATTGTAGAGATTGATGTGAGGGCCGAGCGCAAACGTCGTACCCGCGAGCAGCCGCACCGCGCCCATGTCGTTCGCCTCCACCAGGAAGCGGCCGTTGGCGGCGAGCTTGCGCAAGGTCTTCAAATCCGACTCCGACTCCAGCAGCGCCTGGGTAGATAGCACCACTTCTTTACCCGCTTGCGCGAGGCGTTCGGCCAGCTCGAACCAATCCTGGGTGCGCAGCGTATGCCGCCGCGAGCAAACCGTTTCGCCCAGGTAGACGATTTCCACCGGCGTCTGCGCGATCTCGTCGTAAAATCGCAGCAAGGTGTCGCGCGCCCAATAATAGAGCACCGGGCCCAGGGCTAATTTCATTGCGCTCACTTCCATGGCCGGTGATACGCCCCCAGCGTATGCTGCTGCCCTTCCGCCACCTTGCTCAATTGCTCGCTCCACGCGGCGGCCACTTTGAAGTCATGCGGCGCGCGCTGGCAAACATCGATCGCCTGCCGCCACGCCTTGGTCACTTGTGCCACATAGGCCGGACTGCGCTGGCGGCCCTCGATCTTGATCGCTTTGACACCCATGCGCAGCATCTCCGGCAAGCATTCCATGGCGTTGAGGCTGGCGGGCTCTTCGATGGCGTAATAAATCTCTCCGTTCACTTCGAAGCGCCCCTTGCACAAGGTGGGATAGCCGGCATTCTCGCCGTCTTCGTAACGATCGAGCAGTACGCCATTGAGACGAGATTCAAGCCCCTGCGGCGTCTGCTGCCAGCGCACCGCCTTGGCCGGCGAGCAGACGCCGCAGGTGTTGGGCGATTCCCCGGTGACGTAAGAAGACAAGGCGCAGCGCCCCTCCACCATGACGCACAGGCCGCCGAAGCCGAACAGCTCGATTTCCACCGGCGTGTTGTTCACCACCTGTTCCACCTGGGCGAGCGCCAGCACCCGCGGCAGCACCGCGCGCCGGATGCCGAAGCGCTCGTGGAAAAAATTGATCGCTTCGTAGTTGGTGGCGGAGCCTTGCACCGACAGATGCAGGCGCAACTCGGGATAAGTCTTGGATGCGTAATCCATCAGCCCGACGTCGGCCAGGATCACCGCGTCCACACCGAGCGCCGCCGCCTGATCCACCGCGCCCTGCCAGCGCTGCCAGTTCTCTGCTTGGGGATAGGTGTTGAGCGCCAGCAGCACTTTCGCACCGCAGGCGTGGGCATAGCGCAAGCCCTCGCGCGCGGCGGACGCGTCGAAATTGAGGCCGGGGAAGTTACGCGCATTGGTGGCGTCGCGGAAGCCGATATAGACGCAATCCGCGCCGTTATCCACCGCCGCCTTGAGCGCCGGCAGATTGCCCGCCGGGCACACTAATTCCATCGTAGCATCAGGCGACATGCTGCAATTCCTTGCAATGGGCGCCGGCATATTCGCCCTGCCGATGCCCGCGCCGGCGCAACTCGCGTTCGATACCGTTCAACACTTTCCATTTTTGGCTGCACCATTCCGGCGCCAGCAAAATGTCCTTGGAAGCCGTGCCGGTCACGCGATGGAACACGATTTGTTGCGGCGTGCGCTCGATCAAATCGCATGCGATGCCGATGTACTCTTCTACACTAAGGGGTTGGTATTCGCCGTGCCGCCATTGCTTGGCGAGCAGCGTGCCCTTCACCACGTGCAGCGGATGCAGCTTCAATCCGTCCACCCCCAGCGCCAGCACCGCATCCAGCGTCTCGTGGCAGTGGCGCGGCGTTTCGCCCGGCAACCCCACGATCAAATGCGTGCACACCGGAATGCCGCGGCCGCGCGCGGCGAGCACGGCTTGCCGGTATTCCGCGAAGCCATGGCCGCGATTGACCCGCGCCAAGGTCTCGTCAAAGGCCGATTGCAAGCCCAATTCCAACCACACTTCCCGACCTTGGCGGCGATAGCCGTCGAGCAAATCCAGCACTGCGTCCGGCACGCAATCCGGCCGCGTGCCCACCGCCAGCCCGATGACATCCGGCTGCGCCAAAGCCAGTCCGTACAATGCTTCGAGTTGCGCCACGTCGGCATAGGTGTTGGTGTAAGCCTGAAAATACGCGATGAAGCGCCGCGCCCGGGTGCGCCGCGCGACAGCACGCCGCCCCTGATTCATCTGCTCCTGAATCGAAGGCGGCTTGCGCCCATTCGGGCTAAAAGAAGCATTGTTGCAAAAGGTGCACCCGCCATGGCCCTTGGCGCCATCGCGGTTGGGGCAGGTGAAGCCGACATCCAGCGCGATCTTGTGCACGCGCTCGCCATAGCGCCGCAGCAAAAATTGGCCGAAGGTATGCACGCGCTCGGAAAGCACCATCGATGGAAAATTCGCGACGTGGAACATTGGGATCGGTTAATTAAGCTCTATATGGATCACTTTATCCTAATATAATGTAGCATGCCCGCGCGGCCCGCTCAACTTTCCTTACATCCTATTGAGGACAAGATCGTAGCCATGGCCTTGTTCCGATTCCTTCCCGCGCGTTTTATGATAGCGTGTGGGTGAACTTGGGTATTACATGCCGAACCACAAAATCGACGTCAGCGAAATTCTTGCCAATCTCCCCTTGTTCCGGCAGTTGGGACAGGGCGATATCACGTTGCTGGTGCAAGGCAGCCGCGAGATCAGGCCGCAAAAAGGCGAGTTCCTATTCCAGAAAGGCGACCCCTCCCACGGCTTCTACGCGGTCGTTCACGGCCAAATCAAGCTCGCCTTCCCATCCGTGCAAGGCGTGGAAAAAGTGGTGGCGATTATCGGCCCCGGACAAAGTTTCGGCGAGGCGATGATGTTCATGGAAAAGCCCTACCCGGTGTTCGCCCAAGCGCTGGCGGACAGCCTATTGCTGCATATCTCGAAGCAAGCCTTGTTCACCGCCATCGAGCATGACAACTCGCTTGCCCGCAAAATGCTGGCGGGACTCAGCATCCGCCTGCACGGCTTGATCCATGATGTGGAAGCCTATTCCTTGCGCTCCGGCGCACAACGGCTGGTTGGATATCTGCTGCAAAATGAAAACGGTCAGAACGGCAAAATGGAATTTGACCTGCCCGCCAGTAAGCAAATCATCGCCTCACGCCTCAATCTTACGCCGGAAACCTTTTCGCGCATCCTGCACCAACTCACCGAAGCCGGGCTGATCCAAGTCGATGGGCGCCGCATTACCATCCCCGATATCGAAGCGTTGCGGCACTACGACCATTAGCGGCTATTCTTGACACACATCAAGGAGAATTCAGGATTCAGCGCTTAGATTAGAACCTCTTATTGTTTCGAGGGCTCGTTTCATGGATAAGATCGGCAATTACCTGGCACCCGATCATCAACACTGCGATGGCTATTTCAGCACTGCGGAAGCAGCGGCATTACAGGGCGACTGGGATGCGGCGGCAACCCAATTCGATCAATTTTTATTGGCCATGAAGCAACATTTCGTTAAGGAAGAAACGGTGTTGTTTCCTGCTTTTGAGCAATGCACTCATCATACCGATGGGCCGACCGAGGTGATGCGCATGGAGCACACCCAAATGCGCGAATTGTTCCAAGACATGCAACAAGCCCTCATGTCACGTGATGCCAGCGCCTATGCGGGCGCGTCGGAAACTCTGCTGATCCTCATGCAACAGCACAATCTCAAGGAAGAACAAATGCTGTATCGGATGTGCGACCAAATGCTGGCCCGGGAAAGCGGCGATTTGATCGAGCGCATGCAATCGATCGTCCAATAAATTCACCATGACCCCAGCAGACAAACTGCTAGACGCACGCGACCTGGAACCCCCCGAACCGCTGGAACACACCCTTGCGGCGCTAGATGAATTACAGCCGGAGCAGCGCCTGCGCCTGTTGTTGCTGCGCGAGCCCTATCCGCTCTATGGCATCCTCGATAACCACGGCTTTCATCACGAAACTGCCTTGCTCCCGGACGGCTACTACGAAATCCTGATCTGGCGCTAACGATGGCCCTGCCCGGATTATCATTGGAACAAGCGCCGCCGCTGTCCGTACCGCTGCGCTTCTTTCTTACCGCACCGCTATTCGCCTTGCTCGCCGCACTCCTATTGCTGTTCGCCGGGCCGGCGGCCTTGGCCTCGCGCTGGTCCCCCGCGCTGCTGGCCATCACCCACTTGCTTACCCTGGGTTTCGTCACCATGAGCATGATGGCGGCGCTGCTGCAAATGCTGCCGGTGCTCGCCGGTTCCGCGGTCAAGCAGCCACGCTTAGTGGCGTGGCTGGTGCATGCACCGCTTAGCGCCGGAACACTGCTCCTGGCGATCGGATTTGCTTCGGGATGGAAAATCGCGATGATCGCATCCCTACCCCTGCTTGCCGGGGCCGTGCTCACCTTCATTCTGGTTGCCGCCTATAGCCTCGCCCGCAATGCGGCGCGCAACGCAACCATCAGCACGATGCGGCTCGCCTTGGGCGCACTGGCCGTCACCGCGCTGCTGGGCCTCACGCTGGCCGCTATCCTCACCGGTCATGTTGCCTTACCCGCGCTCAAACTCACCGGCTTGCATGTGGCCTGGGGGCTGTTAGGATGGGTTGGCGTGCTCATCATCGGCGTGGCTTATCAAGTCGTCCCGATGTTCCAGATGACCCCGGCCTACGCCACGCGCATCACATGCTGGCTAACGCCATGGCTCCTCATCATGCTGTTGCTCTGGTCATTCACATTCTGGTGGGCGGAGGACAATGCGAAATGGGTCGCGCTATTGGGATTGGCACCGGGCTTAGCCGGCTTCGCCCTTGCTACGCTGTCTCTACAGCACAAGCGCCGGCGGCGCGTGCCCGATATCACTCTGCTATTCTGGCGCCTGGGGATGGCAAGCCTACTCACCGCAAGCGGCATTTGGCTCGTGGCGCAATTCAGCCCGGCATTAAGCGCAGCCGCTTTTTATCCCTTGTGGCTGGGAGTGCTGTGGATCGTGGGTTTCGCCATGTCCGCGATCAATGGCATGCTGTATAAAATCGTGCCATTCTTGGTTTGGCTGCACCTGCAAAGCCGGCGCCCGGCGCGTGGCACCATCCCCAACACCAAGGAAATCATCCCCGACCAAATGGCGCGCCGCCAACTTTGGGCGCACGCTGCGGCATTGGCATTGCTGCTATGCGCGGCGGCATTGCCTAAGCCGCTGGTGTATATGGCGGCCGTCGCGTGGTGTACCTCTTCCGCGCTGTTGGCGTGGAATATGTTTTGGGCTTACCGCCCCTATCGCCGGCTTGCGACCTAACGCAACGGCTTGAGCCAATCAGTTTGAAGATAGTTCGGGAGATCGAATACGGCAGGAGTTGGTATGGTCCTTCTTCACGCAGGGGCGGCATGCTTTCTTCAGAAAATCTTGATTTGCATCAAGGCATTCGCCTCATGCGTAAGACATGCTGCGTACAAGCAAGGCTTGCAAGAGAGGGATAGCTCCAATTGGCGTATTCAACAAAAGGGAGAAGCGTAAAAATGAACCAATATCGATATAAGCTTTTAACCGGTGCGGCGATTTTGACGGCCTTGCCGTTGGCGATCAGTGTGGCTTTCGCTGCCGACAAGGCGAAAGATGCCGCGAAGGAGCACGCTCCCCAGGTCATGCAGGAATATCAGCAGCGCGGCGGATCGCCTCTGGAGAGCGTACCTATGCACCAGAACATCAATCCCAAAGCGCCGCCCATGACGGAAGCGGAATTTCAGCGCGGCAAGCAGATTTATTTCGAGCGCTGCGCCGGCTGCCACGGCGTACTGCGCAAGGGAGCCACTGGCAAACCACTTACTCCGGACATCACGCTGGCACGCGGCACAGCGTACCTCGAGGTGTTCATCAAGTACGGTTCCCCGGCCGGCATGCCGAACTGGGGGACCTCAGGCGAACTGACCGAGAAAGAGGTCGGCCTGATGGCGCGCTATATCCAGCAGGAACCACCCACCCCACCCGAATTTGGCATGAAAGAAATGGAAGCCACATGGAAGGTGATCGTGGCGGCGGACAAGCGCCCCAAAAAACAGATGAACAAGCTCAACCTGAACAATCTGTTCTCGGTGACACTGCGGGATGCAGGCCAGATTGCGTTGATCGACGGCGACAGCAAGAAGATCGTGAACATCATCAAGACCGGTTACGCCGTGCATATCTCGCGGATATCCGCTTCCGGCCGCTACCTTTATGTGATCGGACGCGACGCCAAGCTCAACCTGATTGACTTGTGGATGGAAAAACCCGAAACCGTGGCCGAAATCAAAATCGGTCTGGAAGCGCGTTCGGTGGAGACCTCCAAGTACAAGGGCTGGGAAGACAAGTATGCCATCGCCGGTTCCTACTGGCCGCCCCAATACGTGATCATGGACGGCCCGACCCTGAAGCCCCTCAAAATCGTTTCCACCCGCGGCATGACGGTGGATACCCAGGAATACCACCCCGAGCCGCGTGTGGCCGCCATCGTGGCGTCTCACTTCCATCCCGAGTTCGTGGTCAACGTGAAGGAGACCGGCAAGGTGATGATGGTGGATTATTCCGACCTGCATAATCTCAAGACCACCGAAATCGAGGCGGCGCGTTTTCTGCATGACGGCGGTTTCGATTCCACCCATCGCTACTTCATGGATGCGGCCAATGCCTCCAACAAGATCGCGGTGATCGACACCAAGGACAACAAGCTGGTCAAGCTGATCGAAGTGGGCAAGACCCCGCATCCCGGGCGCGGCGCCAACTTCGTCGATCCCCAATTCGGCCCGGTGTGGGCAACCACGGACCTGGGCGACGACGGGATCGCGCTGATCGGCACCGACCCCGTCAAGCACCCGCAGTACGCCTGGAAAGTGGTACGTACCCTCCAGAACCAGGGCGGCGGCTCGTTGTTCATCAAGACCCATCCCAAGTCCCACAACCTGTGGGTGGATGATCCCCTCAACCCCGACGCCAAGATCAGCCAGTCGATCGCGGTGTTCGACATCGACCATCTGGACAAAGGCTATCAGGTGCTGCCGATCGCTGAATGGGCAGGCGTGGGTGAAGGCGCAAAACGCGTGGTCCAGCCAGAATACAACCAGGCTGGCGACGAGGTGTGGTTCTCTGTGTGGAGCGCCAAAGACAAGCAATCCGCGATTGTGGTGGTGGACGACAAGACGCGCAAGTTGAAGGCGGTAATCAAGGATAAAGGCTTGATCACGCCGACCGGCAAGTTCAACGTCTACAACACGCAGCACGACGTGTACTAAGCGGGCAAGGCGGGGCGCGGACATGCTGCCTCGCCCTCATCGCCACACAAACCGGCAATAAGAACAGATGCGACATGGACTGATGCTCGGAATGATGTTCACTGCCTTTTCGATGGGTGCTTTCGCCGATTCGCCGCATCTTAACCGGGAGCGGCAAAACGAACTCATACGCCTGGTGCGTCAGGACTGCGGCTCCTGCCACGGCATGCAGCTCACCGGTGGCCTCGGCCCGGCGCTCACGCCGGAAGCGCTCAAGGACAGACCGGCCCCTGCGCTGGTCAGTACTATTCTTCACGGACGGCCCGGTACACCCATGCCACCATGGAATCATTTTGTCTCCGAATCCGAGGCGGCCTGGATCGTGGACAGGCTGCAAAAAGGGTTCCCCAATGTGCGCTAGAATTTCCATCCTGTTCCTTGCGCTCGGTGTCCTGGTAGGCTGCACCACCCCCGGTCTGCGCGGCACCGGCGATCTCGGCGTGGTGATCGAGCGTGCCACCGGCAGCGTGCAAATTCTCGACACCACCCATCGCACCAGCTTGGCGAAAGTAGAAGGACTAGGCGACCTGTCCCACGCCACCGTCAGCTACTCCCGCGACGAGCGCTACGCCTATGTCTTCGGCCGCGACGGTGGACTCACCAAAGTTGACCTCCTCACCCAGCGCATTGATCGCCGTATCATTCAGGGAGGCAATAGCATCGGCGGCGCCATCTCCCCCGACGGCAAGCTCGTCGCCGTGGCCAACTATGTGCCCGGCGGCATAAAGGTGTTCGACGCGAATGACCTTTCTCTCGTAGCCGACATTCCCGCTGTGGGTGTCAATGGAAAACGTTCCAAGGTGGTTGGCCTGGTCGACGCCCCTGGACACAGGTTCGTATTCAGCCTCTATGACGCCGGCGAGATCTGGGTCGCCGACATGCATGATCCGAAGCACCCTGTACTGCATAAATTTCCGGGCATCGGCAAGGAGCCCTACGATGGCATGATTACATCCGACGGCCGCTTCTATGCGGCCGGCCTGTTCGGCGAGGATGGCGTGGCCCTGCTCGACCTGTGGAATCTCGACGCAGGCGTGAAGCGTGTCCTCGTCGAGCTAGGCCGCCACGGTGAGAAACTGCCCGTGTTCAAGATGCCGCACCTCGAAGGTTGGGCCAGCACCGGCAACTACTTGGTGCTGCCGGAGGTCGGCAAGCACGAGGTCATCATCGCCGACCAGAACACTTGGCAGGAAACCGCGCGCATCCCCGTGGCAGGGCAGGTCGTGTTCGCCATCGCCCGCCCCGATGGCCGCCAGGTCTGGCTCAATTTCGCCCTGCCCGACAACGACACGGTACAGGTTCTCGACGTGCCCAGCCGCAAGATCGTCGCCACCCTGAAACCGGGCAAGGCAATCTTGCACCTGGAATTCACCCCGCGCGGCGAGCAAGTGTGGATTTCTGCCCGCGACGACAATCGCGTGGACATCTACGATCCGGACACCTTTACCCGCATTGGCTCTCTGCCCGCGGCGAGCCCGAGCGGCATTTTTTTTACCTCCCGTGCACACCGGATTGGCTTATGAACAACATCGACCAGCGTCTCTTGAACGACTACCAGCACGGCTTTCCGCTGAGCGTTGCGCCGTATGCGGATATCGCGCACGAATTGAGCATCACCGAAGATGAAGTCATCGCGCGGCTGCAAGCCTTGAAAGCCTCGGGCGCGATCAGCCGCGTCGGGGCGGTGGTGCGGCCCAACACCATCGGCGTCAGCACACTCGCTGCGATCGAGGCGCCGCCAGCGGAGCTGGAGCGGATAGCCGCCATCGTCAGCGCATTCCCGGAGGTAAACCATAATTACGAGCGCGAACATGCGATCAATCTCTGGTTCGTGATTACCGCACGCAATGCATTGCATCGGGCGCAAGTGTTAGCCGATATCGCGGCGCAAACCGGCTATGCCGTGCACTCGTTCCCGCTGGAGCGGGATTTCCATATCGACTTGGGGTTTGAACTCAAGTGGACTTGACCACGCCACGCAAACTCGAAACGCCCTACCAAGCGGATGCGCTTGATATGCACCTGCTCGCGGCCATTCAGGAGGGGCTCCCTCTCGCACCCCACCCCTATGCAGACATCGCAGCGCATATCGGCATCTCGGAACACGCCGTGCTGGGGCGGCTTGCGCTATTGCAGCACGCCGGGATTATTAAACGTTTCGGCATTGTGGTGCGCCACCACGAGCTCGGCATTGCCGCCAATGCCATGGTGGTATGGGATGTAGCGGATGCGCAAGTGGACCAACTCGGTGTCTGCCTAGCTAAATTCGAATTCGTCACCCTGTGCTACCGTCGCCCGCGCCGTCTACCGCGGTGGCGCTACAATCTTTACTGCATGATCCACGGCAAAAGCCGCGATGAAGTGCTGGCGCATCTGACGCACATGATTCAATCTTGCGGGCTGCAAGATTTGCCGCATGAAGTCTTATTCAGTAAACGCCGCTTCAAGCAGCGTGGTGCAGCATACTTCCCCGCCCCAGCGCTTGTGGAGCCCTAATGGATACGCTCGACCGCCGCATCATCAATGCGCTGCAAGGCGGGTTTCCACTCAGCGAGCGGCCTTATGCCGAAGCGGCCGCGCAACTCGGCACCACCGAGGACGAACTGATGCGGCGCATCGATGCGCTGCTCGAAGACAACACACTTACCCGCTTCGGCCCCATGTTCCACGCCGAGCGCATGGGGGGCGCCTTCAGCCTCGTGGCCATGAAAATCCCCGCCGCCGATTTCGAGCGCGTGGCCGGGATCGTGAATCGCTTTCCGGAAGTCGCGCACAACTATGCGCGCGATCATGACTTCAATATGTGGTTTGTACTCGGCACCGAAACGCCGGATCGAGTTGCCGCCGTGATCGAAGAAATCGAGCAACAAACCGGCTACCCCGTCTACAACCTGCCCAAACTGGAAGAGTTCTTTGTCGGGCTGAGGTTCGAAGCATGAACCGGCGCGCCGACATTAAGCAATTGCAAGCGCCGCTGCTGGATGAAACCGACCGGCAGCTCATCCAAGCCACCCAAGCCGGCCTGCCGCGTGTGGCGCGCCCTTACCACGCCATTGGCGAACAGCTCGGCATCGGCGGCGAAGAAGTGATGCAGCGCCTGCAAGGTATGTTGGATTGCGGCATCGTGCGCCGCATCGGCGTGGTGCCCAATCACTACGCGCTGGGCTATCAAGCGAACGGCATGTCGGTATGGGATGTACCCGATGCGCACATCACCGAGTTGGGCCGGAAAATCGGCGCCTTGGCGTTTGTCAGCCACGCCTATCATCGGCCGCGCCACCTGCCGGAATGGCCCTACAATCTGTTTGCCATGGTGCATGGCAAAGACCGTGCCGAAGTCGATGAAAAAATTCTCCGGATCGCGGCGCTGCTGGGTGAATCCGATCACGGCCATACAGTGCTCTTCAGCACCAAGATTCTGAAAAAAACCGGGCTCAGACTGAGCTAAGGCGCCCTCCATGTTCCGTATCAGCCAATATCTGCAAGAACTCAAGCACCCCACCCCGCTCGGCCCCAAACGCAATCCGCCCGGCCCGGTGGTGATCTGGAATCTGGTGCGCCGCTGCAACCTCACCTGCAAACACTGCTATTCGATTTCCGCAGACAAGGACTTCCTGGGCGAACTCACGACGGACGAGGTGTTCACGGCCATGGACGACCTCAAACGCTTTCATGTACCGGTGCTGATCCTCTCCGGCGGCGAGCCGCTGCTGCGGCCCGACATCTACAACGTCGCGCAACGCGCAAAAGACATGGGCTTCTACGTTGGGCTGTCCTCGAACGGTACCCTAATCGACGCAAGCAATATCGAAAAAATCGCCGCCATCGGCTTCGACTATATTGGCGTGTCACTGGACGGCATTAATGACACCCATGACCACTTCCGCCGCATGCAAGGTGCTTACGACGCCTCCCTGCATGGCATCCGCCTGTGCCGCGACAAAGGCATCAAGGTCGGCCTGCGCTTCACCCTGACCCAGGACAATGCGCATGATCTACCCGCATTGTTGCAACTGCTGGAAGACGAAGCCCTCGACAAATTTTATTTGTCGCATCTCAACTATGCGGGGCGCGGCAACAAAAACCGCAAGGATGATGTGGTGCATCAGACTACACGCCAAGCGATGGACCTGCTGTTCGATACCTGCTGGCGCCATAACCAAGAAGGTCAGCATAAAGAATTCGTCACCGGCAATAACGATGCCGACGGCGTGTATCTGCTGTTCTGGATTCGCAAGCACTTTCCGGAGAGGGAAGCGCATATGCGCGCCAAACTCGCCCAATGGGGTGGCAACTCCAGTGGGGTCAACATCGCCAACATCGACAACCTGGGCAATGTGCACCCGGATACCTTCTGGTGGAACTACAACCTGGGCAACGTGAAGCAGCGGCCCTTCTCCGAGATTTGGCCCGATACGTCCGACCCACTCATGGCCGGCCTCAAGGCAAGCCCGCGCCAAGTTAAAGGCCGCTGCGGCGCATGTACCTATTTCGACATCTGTGGCGGCAATACCCGGGTGCGCGCCTATCAACTCACCGGCGACCCGTGGCAGGAAGACCCCGCCTGTTATTTGGACGACGAAGAAATCGGCGTCACCGGGTCACACGAGCGGCTGACGGTGGCGCCCTATGTGCCGCTGCGGCGAATGGCGCGGTAATGCTGAATCTTTTTCACCGCGAAGGACACGAAGGGACGCGAAGTAAAAACAAAAGAGAAAGGTTTCCTTTGCGCACCTTCGCGTCCTTTGCGGTTATCGCATTTCAGATTTTCAACTCTGCATTCGCCGCCGAACCCGCCGACAAGCTCTACGCCCAGCACTGCGCCGCCTGCCACGGCGCAGATCGTCTCGGCGCCATCGGCCCGGCCCTGCTGCCGGAAAATCTGGAACGCCTGCGCAGACCCCATGCCATCCAGACCATCACCGACGGCCGCATTGCCACCCAAATGCCGGCGTTTGGCCAGAAACTGAGCAAGGAAGATATCCAGTCGCTGGCGGAATTCATCTATTCG
>Ga0315268_10004432_pt1 | contig 15259 bp, 15 predicted proteins | sample C1_top_MG_FD_204535 | JGI IMG/M metagenome (GOLD analysis project Ga0315268, IMG submission 204535) | Sediment microbial communities from Yellowstone Lake, YNP, Wyoming, USA - C1_top | ecosystem: Environmental > Aquatic > Freshwater > Lake > Sediment | place: USA: Wyoming | collected 2017-08-01
AGGGTATCCGTGGACCGGGCCAGGGCGGCCTCCAAGGCCTGCAGTGCAGCTTCGTTGCCCAGGATGTCATTCTCCAGTCTGGACAGCATGGACTGGCCAGCACCAGCCTGTTGATCTTTACCCAGGGCCAGCCTGAGGGCCGGGTCAATCCGCAGAAAATCGGCGTCGTTGCAATCTTCATAGCCGGCGGCAATCTGATAGACCCTTTGACGAACCATCTGGACCAATGAGTGTTTCGTATGAGCAGGGGACCTCAAATCTTCCAGGCAATCTTGCACGGGTTCGATGATGCTGAAACGCTCGTCTACTTCACGCAGAAGGATGAACCCAGTGTCGGAAGAGATGGTGGCGCCCTGGAAATCTATCCTGATGGCCTCTTTCTGGCTTTCACCACTAGCGAGCACCTGGGAACCCCCAAATTGCCATTTATTCCTCCCTATATCAGATAGTTATGCTTATTTCAGGCAATTCTTGCGGCATAATCCAGGTTAATTACCGCTGCCAAGCTGAGCTTGCCGACGATACAAGGGGCACAGCGTGCCGTGCCCTGAACTATGGCAGGGGCATGGCTCGCCGCGCCCCTCTAAAGACTACTCTGGTTCCCGGGTTTAACCTGGGAGCCGGAATGTTAAGATTCCCCCTCCCAATGACTCAACCCGCAATGGGGAAAACAAGAAGAAGGTACGCAGTGCGCACCTTAAGATAACTTTGAGCCTTGAACTCGAACTTTTCCCCAACCTCACCCCCCGCCTTTATACTCTTTCCCCAGGCGGCGCAGCTTCTCCACCTCCGCCTCCGGCAAGGGCGGCAGCGCCCCCTGGAGCCGGGCCGCCAGGACCACCCGGGCGGTGTGCTCCAGCTTTTCCATCTTGTTGTAGGCGTCCATGACGTCCCGCCCCATAGTCATGGCCCCGTGCCGGGACAGGAGGATGGCGTCATATTCCCGGATAAACCCCCGGAGGGCCGCGGGCACCTCGGGGGTGCCCGGGGTGGCGTAGGGCGCGGTGGGGATCCCCCCTAAAGTAATCACCACCTCCGGCAGGATGGGCTCCAACAGGGAAATCCCCGCCAGGGTGCAGGCGGTGGCGTAGGGCAGGTGCGCGTGCACCACCGCGGCCACGTTCGGCCGCAGCTCATAGGCCAAGAGGTGCATGCGGATTTCCGAGGTGGGCCGCCCCTCCCCCGCCAGCACTTTGCCCGTCAGGTCCACGATGAGCACCTGCGCGGCCTCCATGTAGCCCTTGTGCACGCCGCTGGGGGTGACCAGCACCCGGTCGCCCAGGCGCACGCTGACGTTGCCGTCGGTGGCGGCCAGGTAATTCTTCCGGTGCAGCATCCCGCAGATGCGCACGATGTCGTGGCGCAGTTCTTCTTCCCTGGACATGGGCGGGGCCCCACCTCAATATTGCCGGGCGGCGATCACCTTTTCAATCTTGGCCAGGCTTTCCCTGGACCTCTCCGGCTGGGCCAGAGCCACCAGGGTGACGAGACCGTCAATCAGGCTGACCTGGCAAACCCGGGAGACCATGGCTTCCTGGGGGGGTCCGCCTCCCCGGGAGGCGGTGAGCAGTACCAGGTCTACTGCCCGGGCCAGGGGGGACAACGAATTGCTGGTGATGCCCACCACCCTGGCCCCCGCCTCCCGGGCCAGCCGGGCGGTCTCCACCACCTCCCGGGTGCTGCCGGACAAGGAAATCAGCACCGCCACGTCTTCGGGGGTCATGAGGGAGGCGGCCATCATCATGCGCAGACCGTCGCCATACCAATGAACGTCCAGCCCCAGGCGGAAGAACCAGTTGCAGGCGTAAGCGGCCATGGACGCGGAGCTCCCCACCCCGGCGAACATGAGGCGCCTTGCCTTAAGCAAAAGCCGGGCTGCCTCCTCCACGGCCTTCAGGTCCAGGACCTCCAGGGTGTCCTGGAGCGCCGCCATGTTGGCCTCGAACATCTTGCGCACCACTGCGGCCGGCGTGTCCTCCGCCGCCACTTCCGGCAAGACCCTCTGGGGGGTCACCATCTCCCGGGCCAGAGCGATCTTAAAGTCCTGGAAGCCCTTAAAACCCAGGGTGCGGCAGAAACGCATGACCGTGGCCTCACTGACGCCGGACATGGAGGCCACCTCGCTCACCGAGGCATAGATGGCCATCTCCGGCTGCTCCAGGATGACGTTGGCCACCTTTTGCAGCGCCGTCTTCAGGGAAGGATAGAGGCCCCGGAGGCGGATAAGGACGCCGCTCTGGGGGTCACGGCTCATGGAGCCCGTAATCGTCGCCTCCATGGCGGTTCCTCCTCGCTATTCACTAAATGCCTGGATGTTACTTGAAATAAAATATTTTTTCCAGAAGATTGTGGCGAAACGTGGAGGCTAACTCTCCACCACTAACCGGCGCACCAGCTCCAGGGCCTGCTCCCGAGTCTGCACCTGCCCCTCCCACTGGGCCTCCTGCACCGCGGTGAGGAGCTCCCGGAACCGGGGCCCCGGCACAAGACCCAGGTCCCGGATAAGGTCGTCCCCGGTGAGGAGGCGGGGCTCCCGCTCCAGGGGCTCCAGGCGCTCTTTGAGGAAACTGTAAGCCGCGTCGGCCAGCTCCGCCAACACCGCCTCCGAGTCCGGGGGTTTCTGGGGCCCCTGTCCCGCCAGGCTGTCGCCCATGGCCAGGGCAAAGAGGCCGGCCAGCTCCGGCCGGGCCGCCCGCACCAGGCGGCCCAAAGCCCTGAGGGTCAGCTCCCCCCGGCGCCAGGCCGGCATCAGCAAAAACGGCCGCATGTGCAGCATCATCAGGGTGGCCACCGTCTTCACTTCGGCCTGGCTCATGCGGAGGCGCAGGGCCGCGGCGGTGAAGACCTCCAGGCCCACCTTCTCGTGGTAATAGAACGTGTAGCGGTCCGGGTGGGTGCGGCGCTCCTTAACCTGAGGCTTGCCCGCGTCGTGGAACAGGGCCGCGAGCTTGAGGAGGGCCGCCTTCCCCGGCCGGCCGGCGTAGGCGGCCACCTCTCCGGCCAGGGACTGGAAAAAAGTCCCGGGCCGGGCCAGAACCTCTTCCAGCTGCGCCACCGTTTCCAGGGAGTGGCCAAAGACGTCCAGGTGGTGGTAGCCGTCCTGCTCCACCCCCTTGAGGTCCTCCAGCTCCGGGAAAACCTGCAGCAGCAGCCCCGCCCGGTTCATCTCCCGGAGCGCGGCCGCGGCCCGGGGCGCGGCCAGCAGCAGGAACAGCTCCTGGTGCACCCGCTCTCCGGCCACCCGGGGGAACTCGGCGGCATAACGGCGAATCGCCGCCGCGGTTTCGGGGGTAAGGCTAAAACCCAGGGTGGCGGCGAAACGGTAGGCCCGGAGCAGCCTTAAGGGGTCGTCCCGCAGGTTTTCCGGGGCCAGCACCCGGATTAACCCCCGGGCCAGGTCCTCCAGGCCCCCCCAGGGGTCTGCCAGGTGCGGCGCGCCGCCCAGGAGGGCGTCCAGCTCCAGGGCCAGGGCATTGATGGTGAAGTCCCGGCCCTTCAGGTCCCCTTCCAGGTCGGGGGCCCGGAATTGGGCCAGGTCCAGGACCTCTCCCGTCTGCGTCACCACCCGGGCGGTGCCCTCCGCCTCGTCCAGCAGGACAAAGGTGCCGTCCAGGTCCCGGGCCAGGTCCCGGGCCAGCTCCAGGGTCCGGCCCGATACCGCCAGGTCCAGGTCCGGGGCGGGCTTTCCCAGGGCCAGCTCCCTGACCGAGCCACCCACCAGATAGACGTCCACCCCCCGGGGCCTGGCCAGCTCCCGGAGGACCCTGAGGCTGTCCCGGGAAGCCAGGCCCTGGACGCCGGTGCGCAAATTTGCCAGCAATTCCTGCGGGGTGGGCATGGAACCTCTCAGAGGCCCTGAGGCCTCAACGTTACCTGAATATACCAGAAGTGGGCGGTTCTGATGACCGGGAGCCGCAAATAAATCGCCGGGGGGGCCGGGGCGGGTTGAAAACCCGCCCCACCATGGGGCTTCACCCACATAACCCGGTGCCGCGGATGGCGGCCGCGCTTTTGCCCTTGGCCCGGGAGCCCCGCCGCGGTAAAATCAGCCAAAACTTCCAGGGAGGTGCGCCATGGCGGCCCGGGGCCGCTCCATCTTCGTCTGCCAGGCCTGCGGCTATCAGGCCGCCAAGTGGCTGGGTCGCTGCCCCGACTGCGGCGCCTGGAATTCCCTGGCGGAGGAGGCCGTCCCCAGCGGCCCGGTGGCGGACGCGGCCCTGCCGCCCCGGCGCCACGCCCCCCAGTCCCTCCTTAAGCTGGAGTCCGTCTCCGAAGTGCGCCAGGCCTCGGGACTGGCGGAGTTCGACCGCACCCTGGGCGGCAGCGTGGTCCAGGGCTCCGTGGTGCTCCTGGGCGGGGACCCGGGCATCGGCAAGTCCACCCTCATCCTCCAGGTCCTGGACCGCCTCTGCGGCCCCGACCGCCGGGGCCTCTACCTCTCCGGGGAGGAGTCGGAGGGCCAGCTCAAGCTCCGGGCCGACCGCCTGGGGCTCACCTCCCCGGGCCTGCTGGTGGCCACGGAGACCTGCCTGGAAAACATCCTCAAGCTCCTGGAGGAAATGAAGCCCTCCTTCCTGGCGGTGGACTCCATCCAGACCATCTACACCGCTACGTTACCCGCGGCGCCGGGATCCCTGACCCAGGTGCGGGAGACCGCGTTCCGGTTGGTGCAGCAGGCCAAACTCAGCGGCACCGCCGTCTTTCTCATCGGCCACGTCACCAAGGAGGGCGCCATCGCCGGGCCCATGGTCCTGGAGCACCTGGTGGACACGGTGCTCTACCTGGAGGGCGACCGCAGCCACGCCTTCCGGCTGCTGCGCACCGTCAAGAACCGCTTTGGCCCCACCCAGGAGCTGGGGGTCTTCGAGATGCAGGAAGCGGGGCTCGCGGAGGTCCCCAACCCCTCGGCTCTGTTCATGGGGGAGCGCTCCCTGGAGGTCCCCGGCGCGGTGGTGGTCCCCAGCCTGGAGGGCACCCGCCCCATCCTGGTGGAGGTCCAGGCCCTGGTGTCGCCCTCCTCCCTGGCCCTGCCCCGGCGCCAGAGCATGGGGGTGGATGCCGGCCGGGTGTCCCTGCTGGTGGCGGTGCTGGAAAAAAGGGTGGGGCTGGGGATGGGCGGCCACGACCTCTTCGTCAACGTGGCCGGAGGGGTGCGCTTGACCGAGCCCGCCGCGGACCTGGGCGTGGCCCTGGCCCTGGCCTCCTCCTTCCTGGACCGGGAGGTGCCCGCGGACACCATCATCTTCGGGGAGGTGGGGCTCACCGGGGAGGTGCGGGCCGTGAGCCAGCCCGAGGTGCGCCTCAAGGAGGGCCGCAAGCTGGGCTTCGGCCGGGCCCTCCTGGCCCGCCGCCAGCAGGAGCGCCTGGGGGACTTCCGCGGTCTGGAACTCCTGGGCGTGGACACCCTCGCCGCGGCCATCCGCAGCCTGCTCCCCAAATGAGTGCTCGCAGGGGCACAGCGTGCTCTGCCCCGCCCAAAGAAATGGTAAAGGAGAAGCCCGTGCCCCACCTCAAAGAGGCCCTGAGCCGGGCCTTTGATCTGGTGGACCGGCGCCGGAACGACGAGGCGCTCGAAATCGTCAACGAAGTCCTGGCCGGCCTCCAGCCCCCGGACCGGGTGGGGGCCGTGCCGCCGGCCCGGGCCACGGTTTACGACTGGCTGCACGAGGCCAAGAAGGCCCTGTCCGGGGAGCCCGCCAAGGCCCCGCCCAAGGCGGCGCTGCGCAGCGCCCTGGCCCTGGTTTATTAAGCCCGGAACCTCAAGCGGCCCTACCGTTCCGCCTGATTCAGCTCCCTGGAGCGGTCCCGCTCTATTTCCAGCCGCTCAAATTCCCGGTCCCCGGGAAGCACCAGTTCCAGCCGGCGGCAGGGGTCCACCTGCACGGTCACGTTCTCCAGGGCGAAGTCCAGAACGTGTCCTCCGGCGCTCCGGTCCCGGGTCAAAAAGTGGAAATGGTACCCCGGCACGTCGACCCCCCGGGCCAGGGCCGGGCTTCGGAAGCCCACCAGCACCCCCTCCACGTCCTTCAGCTTGAAGACGGCCTGATGCGCCACCGCCCGGGCCAGGGACGGATAGGGGCGGCTTTGCCGGGGTACCGAGCGCACCGTGACTTCCCGGAACCGGCCCTCCGCTTTGAGGGCGTAAAAGACGTTCGTGCCGGGCAGGGCCGTGTCCAGGACCTGCTCCAGCTCCTTGAGGCTGGCCGCAGCCTGGACCGGGATGAACTGCCGGGGGCGGAAGAAAGTCACCGCGGCAAAGGGCGTCTTCTCCGTATCCGGCGCCGGGTAAGCCCTGCCGTCCATCTTCACCTGGTAGACCCTGCCGTCCACCACCACCATCTCCCCGTCCAGGGCGGCAAAAGTCCCCAGCCCCAGGTCGCCGTGCCGCCGGAGTTCCCCCACGGCAAACCCGCCCTCGTAATAGCCGGCCAGCAGGGCGTCCATGGCCCCGTACTGGAAGAGCACGTCTCCGCCCCGGGCCGCCCGGGGCCCGGCGGTCAGGGCCGCCAGAAAAATCAAGGGGACCAGAACCGTTTTAAGCCGACCCGGCCCCATTTTCATAACTTTACGCCTCATAAAGCAAAAACTCTTTTCGGGTCTCCAGGAACCGGTCCAGTTCCTCCTGCCAGGCGGCTTCCAGCTCCGCCGGCGGCGTGCCCCGGTCCAGCCCCTCCCGGAGGGCTGCGTCCCCGGTGAGCAAATCAATGGGCAGGCGCTCGGTCTCGTATTCATAGGGGGGCTGGCGCCAGGCGAACTGGTCCGGGTAGAGCTCCCGGATCACATAAAGCAGGGTCAGGGTGGTAAGATAGGATTTGAAAGCCATCCGGTCGGTGACGTGCAACTGGAACCCCCGGCACAACTCCCCGGCCCATTTGTGGAAGGTGGGCTCGAAAGCCGCCTCCCGAAGAATCACCCCGGGGAGGTCAAAGTCTTTGAGACGGGCCAGGAGCCGCGGCGGCGACAGAAACGGCGCCCCGAAAAGCTCGAAGGGGCGTGTGGTACCCCGGCCTTCAGACAGGTTGGTACCTTCCAGCAGCACCTGGCCGGGATAAACGATGGCGCTGTCCAGGGTGGGCAGGTTGGGGGAGGGCATCACCCAGGGAAGGCCGGTGGCGTCGCCGTAATCCCGCCGGCGCCAGCCCCGGGCCGGGATGACCGTGAGGTCGCAGCCCAGGACCTGGGTGGCATTGTAGTACCGGGCCAGCTCCCCCAGGCTGAAGCCGTGGCGCATGGGCAGGGGGTAAGGCCCCACGAAGGAGGCCCACTTCGGGCGGAGCAGGTTCCCTTCCACCTGGAGGCCGCCGATGGGGTTGGGCCGGTCCAGGACCGCCACCTTGACCCCCAGGGGTGCCGCCGCCTCCATCACTTTGGCCAGGGTGGCGGCAAAGGTGTAAACCCGGGTGCCCACGTCCTGCATATCCACCAGCACCGCGTCCACCTCTGTCAGGGCCTCGGCGGGCGGGGTCATCCGGGGCCCGTAGAGGCTCACCACCGGCAAGCCTAACTCCGGGTCCCGGAAGTCCTGGGAGGCCACCATGTTGTCCTGCTTTTCCCCCAGGAGGCCATGCTGGGGGCTGAAGAGGACCTTTAGCTGGCCGGGAAAGCGCCGGGCCAGGAGGTGGCGGGCCGGGGCCAGGCCGGGCCCCACCGCCGCGGGGTGGGAGAGCAGCCCCAGCCGCGCCCCCCGCGCCCAGGCTGGGGGATCCTGAAGGAACACTTCCAAGCCCGAGGCTACCCGTCCCATTCCTTCATCCTTTTAAGACGCGCACTAATTGGTTGGAATTCGGATGACTTCCCTTCGCGCCCGGATTAAGTCAAGAGATTTTTCATTTACTCATCCGGAGAGTGACCAAAAAGGGCGGGAAGCCCCGCCCTGGTTTTCCCCTGGTGCGCCTAAGGGATCTTAAAATTCCGCTTCTTCCTTCTTCATGACCGGGCGCATCATCAGCACCACGTCGTGGGTGACCCCGTCCTTGCGGATGAAGAAGTCCTCCAGGTTGGCCTTGACTTCGAAGCCCTTGGCCCGGAAGGCCTTGATCACCTTCTTGTGGTCCGCCAGGACCTCGGCCTTCAGCAGGTACAGGTTCTCCTGGAAGGCCAGATTGATGAGCTCCTCCAGCATCATGGAGCCCAGCCCCAGGTTGCGGTAGGGCCGGGACACAAAGATGCGCACCTCCCCCAGGTGCTTGGCCGCGTGCTTCCCCCGGTGCAGGGTGGCGTCGGCAATGAGCCGGTTGTTCTCCAGCTCCACCGCCACCAGGGGCAGCACCTTGCGGTAATTGATGTGGTCTATCCAGTAGTTGATCAGCTTCTGGTCCTTGACGTCCTGCTTCAGGAAGCGGGTGTCCTCGTCGGGGGCTTCCTGGAAGAGCTGGATCAGGCCCTCCCGGTCTTGGTCGTTGAGAAAGCGGAACATCACCCGCTTGCCGTTTCGCAGGGTAACGAACTTGCGATAGGCCACATAATTGATCATGGCGGACCTCGGCGGTTGGTTTACCCAGCCATGATACCCCGTGCAACGGATTTGTCAATAACGGGGGCAGGCCTTCGGTGGGCCGCACCCTGCACCTCAAAGTTGCTCCCCCGGGGGAAGCCCCCGGGCCCAGGTGACGGCCCCCCGGCCACTTTAAGGTATGCTACTGAATTTTCACACAAAGATAGTTTGGGGGCGGTTTTTCATGGCAGGTTCGGGGGATAGCCATTTTTGAGGAAATTTTTTCTCCCCCTCTATGAAAAAAGCCAAAAAAGGCAGGATACGCGAGATGCAAAAAATGGGGGAGAGGCGCGAAAGCGCCGGGAGCACACCTTGGCTTGACTTTCAACATATTGATATTGCGATATATTTTTGTGGCCATGGCGAAACCCCACCCTGGTTGCATTGGGCAACGCCCGGGGCACCCCCTGTGGCCCCCGGAGGGCGGGGGGTGGGCTAAGCTCCATTTCGGTCCATTGCCTTTGACCGGGAAAAGGGTCGCGGTTAACATACCCTTCACCCTCCGCAGCACCCCGAAAGGAAAACCATGGACCGGAGCTGGGAACAGGTCAAGGAGATCCTCCAAAGCCGGATGGCCAAATCCAGCTTTCACCTGTGGATCGAGACCCTGCTGGCAGAGACCGGCGCCGCCGGGGAACTGGTGCTGGCCTGCCCCAATCCCTTTGCCCTGCGGTGGGTTCAGTCCCACTACCTGCCGGCCATCCGCCAGGCCTGCCACCAGGCGGGCCGGCCCAACCCGGAAGTACGCCTGAAATTACTGGTGGCCCCGCCCAGGCCTGCGTCCCTGCCGCCGCCGGGTCAGCCGGCCCTGCCCCTGGCTTCCCGCAACGGCGCGAGGCTCAACCGGGCCTTCACCTTCGAGGAATTCGTGGTGGGGGCCCAAAACCGTCTGGCCTACCAGGCCTCCCAGGCCCTGGCCCGGGACGACACCTTTTACAACCGCATCCTCTTCCTGACCTCCGGCCCCGGCCTGGGGAAGAGCCACCTGTCCCAGGCGGTGGGGAATTACCTGGCCTCCACCACCGCCCCGGTGCGCTACCTCACCGCCGAAACCTTCGCCAACGAGATGGTGGCGGCCTTGAAAAGCGGCAGGATGTCCGACTTCCGGGAACGCTTCCGGGGGGAGTGCGAGGTCCTGCTCCTGGAGGAAGTCCAGTTCCTGAGCCGCAAGGAAAAAATCCAGGCGGAAGTCTGCTACACCCTGGACACTCTCATGGGCCGCAAAAAAAGGCTGGTCTTCACCAGCTGCCACCTCCCCGGGGAGATCAGCCACCTCTCCCAGGAGCTGCGCTCCCGCCTCACCGGGGGCGTCATCACCCCCATCGGCGAGCCGGACTTCCCCACCCGGGTGCAGATTTTGAACCGGAAAGCCGCCAATCGGGGGGCGCAGGTCTCCGTGAAGATCCTGGAATACCTGGCCGAATACGTCACCGGGGACGTGCGCCGCCTGGAGAGCGCCCTGGACTGCCTGGTGGCCCGGGCCACCCTGCTCCAGGAGCCCCTGAACCTGGGCCTGGCCCAGGAGGTCCTCCAGGACCTGCAGGCGGTGGACACCAGGCTCAGCGCCAGCCAGATTCAGAAAATCGTGGGCGATTATTACGGGGTGGGCCTGCCGGAGTTGCTGGGACGCTCACGCCAGAAAAAGCTGGTGCGGGCCCGGCAGATGGCCCTCTATTTCTGTCGCGTCTACACGGAAAAGACGGTGACGGAGTTGGGCCGCCTCTTCCAGCGCAGCCACGCCTCCGTGATCCATGCCCTGCAGACCCTGGAGCGGGACCGCCGCACCCAGCCCCGGCTGGACCGGGAAGTGACGCTGCTGGAGGAGAAAATGGCCCAGGCCCAGGTCAGGGGGAGGCCGCCAGCATCCAGTCCTCGCATTGATGCTTGATGACCCGGCCTTCAATGACGAAGACGATGTCCTCGGCGATGTTGGTGGCCAGATCCGCGATGCGCTCCAGGTTGCGCACGATGATGAGGAAGTGGTGCAGCCTGGTGACCCAGCGGGATTCCTGAATCATGCAGTCCAGGAGCTTCTGGACGTATTCGTCGTCCAGCAGGTCCACCTCCACGTCCCGCTGGCACACCTGGATGGCCAGCTTGGGGTCCTGCTGCACGAAGGCGTCGATGCTGGTGCGCACCATCCCCAGGGCCATGTCGGACATGACCTTGATGTCGATGGGGATTTCAATGGGCGGCCGGCTGTTGAGCTCCAGGGCCCGCTCGGCGATGTTCACGGCCTGATCGCCGATGCGCTCCAGTTCCGTGGCGATGCGGATGGCCGCAATGGTCAGCCTCAGGTCCGTAGCCAGGGGCTGGCGCAAAGCCAGGATCTTGAAGGCCTGGTCCTCGATGGCCAGCTCCATGCGGTTCAGGTTGATATCGTCGGTGATCACTTCCCGGGCCAGGTCGGAATTGCGGGAGGTCACCGACAGGATGCTCTTGGCCACGGCGCTCTCCGCCAACCCCGCCATCTGCAGGAGGTTCTGCTTCAAGCCCTCCAGTTCCAGCTCCACCTGCCTGGTCATCTTCATGGGCGTCGCCATCCAGGTCCCCCCTTCCTGGACTAATTAAAAAAATCTTACTATAAATCGCTTAAAAGATAAATAATATTGAAGAAATTTCTGCTATGGTCATTTTAACCTGATTTTGCCCTTTCAGCCCCATGAAGATCACGGTGTTGGGCCCCGGCGCCCTGGGATGTTTGCTGGCCGCCTGCCTCTGGGAAGCCGGGGAGGAGGTCTTCCTGGCGGATTACCGCCCGGAGAGGGCGGCGCAGCTCCGGGAGAAGGGCATCCATCTAGAAACCCCCGGGGGCGGCGCCCGCACCGTCCCGGTGCCCGCGGGGCTGGCCGAGGAGGCGGCTCCCGGCGACCTGGCCGTGATGGCGGTGAAAGCCCACCAGACCCCGGCCGCGGCGGCAAACCTGCCCCGCCTCCTCTCCCCCGGGGGACTGGCCCTGACCCTGCAGAACGGCCTGGGCAACCTGGAGGCCATGGCCCAGGTGCTGGGCCCGGAGCGCCTCCTGGCCGGAGTAACCTTTCTGGGCGTCACCCGCCGGGCCGAGGGCCGCATCTTTTACGCCGGCCCGGGCCCCATCTACCTGGGCGCACCCCCGGGCTCCCGGGTCCCGGCGGACGCGGTGGCGGAGGTGGCGGCCGTCCTCCGCCGGGCCGGGTTTAACTGCCGGGTGGCCCAGGACATCCAGGCCCGGCTCTGGGAAAAGCTCCTGGTCAACGCGGCCATCAACCCCCTGACCGCCCTGCTCCGGGTGCCCAACGGGGAGCTGCCGGACCTGCCCCGGGCCTGGGAGCTGGCCGTGGCTGCGGCCCGGGAGGTCCAGGCGGTGGCCCGGGCCCAGGGGGTGGCGCTGGCCGGAGACCCGGAACTGCTGGTGGCCCGGGTCTGCCAGGCGACCGCGGCCAACCGCTCTTCCATGCTCCAGGACGTGCTGGCCGGACGCCCCACGGAGATCGACGCCCTGAACGGCCAGGTGGCGGCCCGGGGCGCCGCCCTGGGGGTGCCCACCCCGGTGAACCATCTCCTCACCCGCCTGGTCTCGGACCTGACCCGCCTCGCCGCCCCACGAGTGAGCTAAACAATGCCGGGGGCAACACCCAACACGTAGGGGCGACCTGCCGGGTCGCCCCATATCCCTTGGCGGCCCCGGCTTTCAGCCCGCGCCGCCCCCGCGGGTATAGAGCCTCTGACTACGGCGGCAGGCCGGGCAGGAGCAGGGGGGCCGGGTCCGGCTTAGGGTCCCGCACCAGGGGCACGAACCTCACCGGCAGGCTGGCCTCCTCCGCCAGCTTTCCCTGGACTTTCCGCAGGCGCACCAGAGTTTGGGCGCCGCTTGCGGGCCCCAGGGGGATGACCAGGCGGCCTCCTTCCTTGAGCTGCTCCCCCAGGGCCGGGGGCGCCGCGGCCGCGGCGGCGGTGACCAGAATGGCATCAAAAGGGGCCTGCTCGGGCCAGCCCAGGTATCCGTCGCCGGTGCGCACCTGCACCTTGGCGTAGCCCAGCTCCTGGAGGCGGGCCGCAGCTTCCCGGGCCAGGTCTGCACGGATCTCAATCGTGTAAACCTGGTCGGTGAGCTCCGCCAGGACCGCGGCTTGATAGCCGGAGCCGGTGCCCACCTCCAGGACCCGGTCCCCCGGCTTGACCATGGCCCACTCGCTCATCAGCGCCACGATGTAAGGCTGGGAGATGGTCTGGCCGCCGCCGATGGGCAGGGGATGGTCGCCGTAGGCCAGGGAGGCCAGGTTCAGGGGCACAAAGCGGTGCCGGGGCACCTTGCCCATGGCTGCCAGGACTCGCGCCTCGGTAACGCCCCGGGCGGTAAGTTGATTGGTCACCATGGCCTGGCGGGCTTCAGCGAAGGAGTCCCCGGGCTGGGCCGGGGCCAGGGAGGCCAGGCTCAGGAGCAGGAGAACAACTCCCATGACCGGGAAAGGACGCTCCACCGGGCTATCCGGGCGGGGCCAGGGCCCCTTTGCGGGCTGCCAGCCGCCGGGCCACGTCCGCCAGGTAAGCGGATTTCTCGATGCGGGCTACCCAGTCCCGGGGCAGGGCCTCGATACCCAGGAAGGCCCCGCTGATGCCGCCGGCGATGGAGGCAATGGAGTCCGAATCCCCCTGGGTGTTGGCCCCCAGGCGGATCACCATGCGGAAGTCCCCGGGCGCCTGGAGAAAACAGTAAAGCGCCGCCAGGACCGCCTCCTCCGCCACCCAGCCCTCGCCGATATGCTCCAGCGCCGCGTCGCTGGAGGTCATGGCCAGGGCCTCCTCCAGCCGCTTAAGGGCCAGGTCAACGCTCCGGTTCTGCCCGGATATCTCCCCTTTCAGCGCGGCCACAAACCCCTCCGGCGGCATCCGGTCCAAAGCCAGCTTTACCAGGAAGGCCGCGGCCACTGCCGCTACCTGGGCCGCGGGGTGGTGGTGGGTGGCTATGGCGGTGTCCGCGGCCACTCGGCGCAGTTTGGGCAGGTCGTGCTGGTAAAGATAACCCACGGGCGCCACCCGCATGGCCGCCCCGCAACCCTTGGAATTGGGCTTGCCGCTCTGCCACCAGGGCGCTCCGGCGGCCAACTGCCGGGCCCCATACAGGCAGGAACCACCGGGGGAACGTACATTCCTGGGGTCTTCCTGGGAATGGAGCCAGGCGACGAACTCCCGGGAGACCGCCTCCATCACGGCCCCCAGGTCCAGGTGGCCCGCGGCCACCAGGGCCTCGGCCAGGGCCAGGGTCAGCTGGGTGTCGTCGGTGAACCGCGCCGGCTCCGGCAGCTCCTGGATGCCCCGGGGGCCGTACTCTTCCCGGATGCGGGAGAGCATCTCAAACTCCACCGGCGCGCCCAGGGCGTCCCCCAGGGCCACCCCGTAAATCATCCCCAGGGCCGTTTCTTCCAGCCGGTCCCCGGCGTTAAGGGTCAATCTTTCGAGCCTCCATCCTCCGCCATTATACCGGATAAGTGCGGCTGCCGCCAACCTGGCTAGGGGACGCGCCGGGCCCGCACCAGCAGGCGGGGCTCGCCGCTCAGGGGCAGTTGGTAGGGCAGCAATTCCAGGGGGGCCAGGCCCAGGCGGGCCAGGCGGTCCCGGGCGCCGTCAAGCTCCGCCTCCGGCAGGTGGGGGCCTTTGAGGGCCAGGGCCGCGCCCGCGGGAAGTAGCAGCGGCGCCGCCAGCTCCAGGAACCACTCCAGGGAAAACGCGGCCCGGGAAACCACCGCGGCAAAGCCCCGCCCCCACCGGCGGGCCTCCAGGGGGTTGAGGTGGAGCTGGGCCACTTCCACCCCTTCGAGCCTGAGCAGGCCCACCAGGTACTCCAGGAACGCGGCCTTTTTCTCCCGGGCCTCCACCAGGGTAAGGGCCAGCTCCGGGCGGGCCAGCTTCAGGGCCAGGCCGGGAAAGCCGGCGCCGCTCCCCAGGTCCGCCAGGGAGGCCGCACCCTCCAGGTGGAGCAGTACCGCCAGGGAATCCAGGAAATGCTTGATGACGATGTCCCGGGGCTCCGTCAGGGCGGTGAGGCCGGCCCGGGCGTTCCAGCGCTGAAGCTCGGTGAGGTAAATCCCAAACTGCTCCACGACCTTGGGGGAAAGTTCCAGCCCCAGGGACGCGGCTCCTTCCCTGAGGAGGTCCAGGGGGTCGTTAATAGGAGAATCTTCGCTATTCATCCTTAATGATTGTTTTCTATTTCATTAAAAATATCTTTTCTTAGCATGTCAATTAATTTGTTAACATCTTGCTTTATATCTCTGTGAATTTCCTTAATTTTCTTAACATATTAAATTATTATTGCCTTTATTGCTGATGCTTGGTCTCCGTAGGTTGGGGTTTTAGTTTGCTGAAATAATAAATTTAAATAATCATATTTTTGCAAATAATCATTATTCATTCTACATGAATCAATTAATGACCTTGCTTTTGTATATGCAGTAACAACAGCCTTGCGTAATTCATGGTTCTTCTATAGAGCCAATTAATGAAGCATTTCCAGTATATATAGTAAAATATTCTTGGGTTATTGGATAGAACAATAACAATGGCTTGCCATCTCTGACCTTTTCTAATTCATTTCCTATCGCCCACATATATCTTTCCCATAATGTATTAATTTCATCATCAGTTCTGTCCGGTTAATTGACAGTTCTGTCCGGTTAATTGATTAAAAAAGGCCCGAAAACTCCTGGGAATCTGTTAGAATGGGTCAGCCCTAACCTATCAAACAGAAAGGAGAAATCGGACCATGGCCCATTGTAACACAATCTT
>Ga0315268_10004433_pt1 | contig 15255 bp, 19 predicted proteins | sample C1_top_MG_FD_204535 | JGI IMG/M metagenome (GOLD analysis project Ga0315268, IMG submission 204535) | Sediment microbial communities from Yellowstone Lake, YNP, Wyoming, USA - C1_top | ecosystem: Environmental > Aquatic > Freshwater > Lake > Sediment | place: USA: Wyoming | collected 2017-08-01
TACAATTGTTACCGGGTCCATCAAAGTCTTGGGCTCCAAACACCAATGGGCTATTTGATTTCGGAAGGAGGAATGTCTAAAAAGTCCGTAGCCTGTACAAAAACTTGACATTTTTGTAAATCGATATATTATAGGGCTATGAAGCCTGAAATGTTTGAGCTTGAGAGTGATTTTAGCGCAATGAATCCGGATTTTTCCGGAGCCTCTGTTAATGCTTTAAAGCCTAAAACAGCCGCTCAATTGATCACACTGGGGGTTATGATTTTGTCCCCAACTCGTGGGTTAATAGGTCATGGTGGAGGAAACGTTGATACGTCCAGTGGGTTGCAACCCACTCCGTCAGCAACGGCTACACCGACTACGGAATTTACTCCTTTTGCACCATTTGCACCTGGAAGTGCTTGTTTTGTCGAGACCGATAAAAACATTTGTCAAGAACCATATATATGCAAAATGCCACAAAAATTGAGTAATGGAAATCAACCAGTTGGCTCATGCGAGCTCCCACAAATAGAGGCGCCTCACTCCAAGTAATAACTAGACCTCCTTTCTTTGAAGAGAGCATACGTCAAACCATCAACGGAAAATTGAGAAATCAAGAAGCAGCGTAAATTGAGAGATCAGTTTACAAAATAATTTTGTAATGCTGTTACTTGACAGCTTGGACTCTGCGTGTAACCATAATCTTGTGGATTAAGAGGATCTCAAAATTGTTACGCCGATTATCGTTGTTCTGGCCTTTTTTAACGATAAAATATGTCGTCCAATCAGGTGAATTGGATACCGAAGTTAAAGTGTTATAACCCAACTTGTGTGAAAACAAGTTTTTCTCTAAGGAATAACTAACATGGTGTCGGTGAAAAAGAGTACATTTCTATTTTCTTTGTTTTTATTGCTTTTGTTTTGGTTATTGCCGAGTCAGAGTCAAATTTCTGCCGCATGGTGTCAGCCGAACGTCACTTGCGATACGGTTTTTTGTAAGCCAGGCAACCCATATGATTTGGTTTGTGTAGTAGAGCAACAGGGAACTTGTGATATTCCTCAATGTTATCCGGCGGCCGGCGGCGGCGGGGGTAGTCAAGTATGTTCGTGGATCGCTGGGTCAAAATATACCAACAACCTACCTACCGGCGTGGGGAGCAACCAGACGGTTACAATTAGTTCAGGGGGTACTTTTGCTGATATGTACACCTCCGCAAACCCCTACGCCTTTTGGCACACCAGTAGAAAAGATTGTCGGGCTGGATACGCATGCTGGCCCGACGTAACCAGCGAGGCTATGTTTGCAGGGAACTATTCATTAACTGTCACCGTTCCAGCGGGCTATACTGTTAGCCATAATATTACTGACGCAGATTATGGAAGCGGCTCTTTTAGCGGAAATGTTGCCAATTTTTACTGCGGACACTATGTAGCTGTTGATTGGTATTTTACCCCGATTTGTACCGAAACCGGGCCGCATTGGAGCGGTGTGTGTACGGGGTCGCCGGCGACGGAGACGGGTACCATGGACTGTGGCGGAGCTCCGCAAACACGCAGTTGCACGGGTTCGATTGCCGCCCGGGCCATGGTGATATCCGGTGCCGACATTTCCTGTAACGCGGTGTATACGGCTACTTCCCCCGTCCCGGGGACCACCATGGGATTTACGGCGGGCTCCGCAAGTAACCCTGCGCGGCAGGGGCCGATTGGGCAAAATTACTATGCACCATTCCCCGGTCTTGTCGGCGGCAGCTATACTCTCGCCCCCCAGGTTGCGCCGGGATACTATTTGCAGGCTGCCTGTTGGAAGAAGCTCTTAAACGCGCCCTTAAGCGGCACAGGGCTCTCGCAGTCCCTCAGCGAGCCTACCCCGGGTGATACGTTGACGTGGGATTTGGGGTACACCCTGGGTACGCCGTGGGCCGCAGTCCAGGGTGGCGATGTGTATGCTGCCCAGAATCTCTCGTCGTATATCCCCACGGGGAATCTTTTTATCACAGCCGGCGCCGGTGGCTACCCCGGGATCGCAACGTACGGGAATACCTATGATTTTGACTTTTTGGCTTCGTCGCAGGGAGAATCGCTCGTAAGTCCCACGAATTGGCTCGTACACGACTCCGTGAGTCCCATTGACTATTACCAGCTCTTTTACCAGCGTTTTGGGGGAAAGCCTACTACCGTGGACTACGTAGCGCCCAGCGCGCCTGTGGCGCAGCCCACGAGCCGTGCGGCGCCGTACTACGTGACGGGTGATATGACGACGACGGGTAATTGGGTCGTACCTGCCGGACAATCGCTCATTTTTATTATTGACGGAAACCTGACGATCGGTGGGTCTATAAACGTTACGGGCAACGGTTTTGTCTCCTTTATCGTCGGGGGCGACATTACGGTCGACCCAACCGTCGGGGTCGCGTACACGAGTAGTGCGCCGGTTGTCGAAGGCGTGTACATCGCGCGCGGGACAATTCACACCGGAAAAAGTACCTCCGTGGGCAACGAGCGCTTTGTGGGAAAAGGCATATTTGTCGCCGGTAATACCTTTGCCCTGGAACGCTCCCTGGATACTATCTCCCACAACCAGGATACGTCTGCCGAATTTTTTATCTACAACCCGCAATTTCTTATCACCATGCCGGACGCGATGCGTGAGACCAATGTGACGTGGAAAGAAGTCGCGCCGTAGTTTGATCGTTATTCTACTCTTTTGTTTCGTTCCCGTTTTAGAGCTGCGGCATAGGTGAACGCCATAAAATACGTTCTCCAGGTCCGCTCCGATGAAGCGAATGTATTGTCTCCGTCAAAGTAGTCCACAAGCGCCTCTCGGGTGCGTGTAAGTTCGCGAAGCGTTTCTACCGTATATCCGCTATGCAAGCTGAAGTCCACGAGTTCCAAAGCGCGGTGGAATGCGAGTGTGGCATAGGGTGCATTTCCCTTTTTCTGCCAGTTTAATGCACGTAACACTTCGCTTCCGATATTTGCAAGCTGCTCTGAGAGCGAAAGTTCGTCCCAATGCGGTTGTGAGAGTGTCGTGTGAAGCATAATTATTCGGAGACAAGAGCGTTCACCACTGCGCGGATGACGAGCTGCGTTTCGGGCTTATCGACACCGCGTGTGTTGTTGCCCGCCGACGGGCGCAGATTGATCATCGAATCAAATTCAATAAAATCCTCCCCGGAAAATTCCGGATAGAGATTAATCCCCCACAGATCATCCTGGTTACTACCGTTTGCGATAAGTGCTGCTTCTTCATCCGCATGCATATCTGCGTCAATTACCATGATGTGTTTACGGACGTCCACCACTGCCTTGACTAGGTTCCCGAAACGATTTTTAGCTATTTTTGTAAGTGTTGCACGGCTGATGTTGTGTGTGAGGATATCCATAGAATGCACGAATATTGTAGCACAGACTTCTTACTTGCGGAATAATATGGCGGTTATTACAATGAGTGTATGGATGCATTTTCCCAGAAATGTCAAAAAGGCCAGGCGGCGCTCATTGCACTCCTTGTACTCACGATCGCCACAACGGTGGGATTATCCCTTATCGGCCGGAGTACCACAGATCTCTCTATCACGAGAAATTTAGAAGAATCCGCGCGAGCGTTTTCGGCGGCTGAAGCGGGTGTGGAAAATGCCCTGCGGACCGGGGTCGCGACTACGGTGCCCTTGGACCAGTCGACCGGAACCACGTACAATGTGACGGTCGCATCCGTGAGCGCGAACGCAAACACCTCGCTCGTCCTTCCCTCCAAAACGTTACCGGAAACGACGGAAACAATCTGGCTGACCAATCACAAAGGGGACGGGTCGATCGATGACACGGTACCCCTGTATACAGCTAGTTCGATTGACGTCTGCTGGAGTGCGGAAACGGTGACACCTGCGCTTATTGCTTCTCTCCTTTATAAATATAGAGACGGGTCCTACCGTGTGGCCAAAGGGGCGTACGATCCGGACAATACACGGGCGTCAACGGATAAATTTAGCGCTCCTACCGCCATAAGCGGCGGATGCGGTAATAGCACGAATACGACGTATAAACAGACGATCACCTTTGCATCATTTACCCCCGCGATCGACCCCACACAGGACGTGCTTATCGCCCTTCGGCTTCGTTTAGCGTATAGCGGTGGTCAACTCGCCGTCAATCCGGCTCAAGCCCTCCCCTTTCAGGGCAATCAGATCGTATCGGTAGGAAAGACCGCTGGTGGGACGAATAGAAAAATCGTCGTGTATCAGGAATATAAATCGCCGTCTAGCCTTTTTGACGCCGCGATATTTTCCCAGGGTTCATTCTCGCATTAACTGTATGGTATGTGTACAATAGAATATACATATACTTAAACTGCCATGAACTATTCACTGGGACTGGATATCGGTTCACACACCATCAAGCTTATTGAACTCGTGTACTCGGGGAACTCGTTTGCCCTGTCGGCTGCAGGAAGTATCCCAACGCCGCCAAAAGCCCTTACCTCGACGGTGCCTGCCGACACGCAAGCGGTCGCCGATACCATCAAAAAACTTTTAAAAGATACCGGCGCCAAATCGAAAAACGTCAATATCGCGCTGCCGGAATCCAAAGTATTTACCCGCGTCATCGAAGTCCCCGCGCTTTCGGATCGGGAGCTTTCCAGTGCGATTAAATGGGAAGCAGAGCAGTATATTCCCCTGCCCCTTGCTGACGTAAACCTGGACTTTACCACGCTACGGACGGCAGCCGAGACCGGAACAAATAAAATGGAAGTACTTCTGGTTGCTGCCCCCAAAGTGCTCCTGTCGCGGTATATGGGGATTTTGGAAGTAGCGGAGGTCACCGCCATCGGCGCGGAAACCGAAATTATTGCTACGTCACGCGCACTTGCGCGGAGTTTACCCAACGTGAAAAACGTGCTCGTGGCCTCGATGGGCGCTCAGACCACGGATTTGGCGATTTTACGCGGCGGGGTTTTGGCGCTTACTCGCTCAATTCCCGCAGCCGGAGACGCCATTACCAGAGCGATTGCGCAGGGGCTCGATTTTAGCGTGACGCAGGCCGAAGAATACAAACGTACGTACGGACTCGATCAGACAAAACTTGAAGGCAAAATTGTGGCGGCCGCCAAACCGATCATGGATACGATCGTGGGAGAAATTCAGCGCGCGCTCGCATTTTATCAGGAAAAATATCACGATCGCGATATTCAATCCGTTGTCGTATCGGGTGGTACGGCGCGGATCCCCGGAATGGTTATCTACCTTGCGCAAGCGCTCGGCATGGAAGTGCAGCCTGCCAATCCCTGGGTAGGAATAAGCCGAGATCCCCGTTTTAATGTGCTGACGGCTGAGGGACCGAATTTTTGCGTCGCGGTAGGGCTTGCGCTACGCACCCAATAATTTTTTCTATGGCAACGATCGGCTCTATCAACCTCATCACAAATAAAACGGGTGAAAATCCGGATATTACTGCCGCACGCTCGCTGTTGCAACACATAGGTACCTGGAGTCTCATTGTATTTATTATCTCGGGCATTATCGTCGGAGGGGCCCTTGCGTATTTTCAGGTGCGGGCGGCTGCACTAGTGAGTGATAAAAATTCATTTGTGGGGTTGGTCAATACTGATACGACAAAAGAAGGGCTCCTTTTGGCGGTTCGGCAACGCGCCGGGGTTGTGGGGAAAATTCTCACGGGTCAAAAAAATCTGAATGTATTTTTTGATATGATCGGAAAATTTGTCCAGCCTGCCCAGATTTCTAGTATCGCTATGGATGATACAAATAAAACAGTGGTCGCGGCACACGTAAGCTCGGTTGCGGACGCCACAGGTGTCGTGGACTCGCTCCTTGTTCTGTCGGCGGCAAATCAGGTAACGAAACCGGAGCTTACTTCGTTCACGTTGAGTAAAGACGGAGGATTTGATATATCCGTGTCGTTTGCACCGGTACTCTGACGATATGCAACTAAAAAAATTATTACGACTCTACCAAAGCACCATCACCATGGGCGTGATTGCAGTGGTTTCGCTTCTCGGGATATTTGTGGGCATCATACCCGCTGCCAAACAAGCACTGACATTATTCGGTCAGATACAAGGGCTTGCAACGGACGTATCACTCCTTCGAAGTAAACAAACGATTTTACAGGGAATGGATGAAAGCACGCTCCGAAACAATCTCCTGACACTCGCCTCTGCCGTGCCGCCGGACAAATCGCTCTCGACCATCATGACGACGATCGACGCCGTAAGCGGACAAACGGGAGTGACGGTTGTGGATTTTACGCTGACCCGGCCCGGGTCAATTGCCACGGATGCGGCGCAAAAAATGTCTGCGGATGAAGCAAAAATCGGAAGCAACGTATTGCCCTTTAGTCTTACGGTCCGCGGTACGTTTGCACAGATACGCGCGTTTGTGGGGAAGATTGCCGCAGTCCGCAGGCTTTTTCGCGTCGGGTCGATGAATCTTACGTTTACGGCTGCCCTTGTCGAGGCGCGGATCGATTTGGAGGGATTTTATTTCCCGTACCCGGCCCAGGTGGGGACGGTGATTGCACCAATTACGCCGCTTGCAGATACGGATCAAAAAACAATTGCTGCTGTTTCCGCTATGCCACTTTCATCGGTGCCCATAGCGGTGGGGACCGCATCGGCATCTTTATCAACCGGACGTACGGATCCGTTTGCCCAATAATTATTCCTGCGCTTTAAGATCAGGACGCACACGGTCAGTTCGTTTACCAGCTTCGTCTTTTTTCCACGATTCTATCGCGGCATGATTACCGGATAAAAGTACCGATGGCACAGATACGCCATGATATTCTCTGGGTTCGGTAAATTGCGGATATTCGAGCGCGCGCGTCGTAAATGATTCATGCACGGTGGCGTCGGCTTTGGCAAGGACGCCTGGGATGAGTCGAACCACACTATCGACGATAACCATCGCAGGGATTTCTCCACCGGTCAGGACATAATCGCCGATCGAAATCTCTTCGTCCACAAGCGCACGCACGCGGTCGTCCACGCCTTCATAGTGACCAGAGATGAGGATGAGATGGTCAACCGTCGAAAGCGTTTGCGCTGCTTTTTGCGTGTACGGCGTCCCACCTGCATCGAGTAAAATAACGTGACCCTTTCCCGCGCTTTGCAACGCCCTATCCACCACATCCACCCGTAAAATCATGCCTACCCCTCCGCCGTACGGACGGCCATCGACGGTTTTATACGTGTTTTGCGCAAAGTCGCGGATATTGACGATGGAAATATCAATGAGTTTTTTTGTAGCCGCGCGTTTGACGATGGACTCAGTCAGCGGACCTACAAACATGTCGGGGAAAAGTGTGAGAATGGTAATTTTCATTCAGCGAGCACGACGTCTACGTAGGCGCCTTGTTTGGCGGCCATAAGTTTGATAAGGTCCCGCAGTGACCGGATAATGCGGCCGCTTTTTCCGATAATTTTGCCCATATCTTCGGTGTTTGCATGGATAGTGAGAATCATTTTGTCTTCGACCATGCTCTCCTCTACGACGATATCGTCCGGATGATCAACGATTGCCTGTAAAAGGAAAAGAAGTGTATCTTTCATGCGTTATTTGACCAAAAGAAGTTTCTCAACGGCCGGTGTCACCTGTGCCCCCATTTTTCGCCAATAGTCGATCCGGTCGCGTTTCAGTTGTATTTGTGGGGGTTTCACGAGCGGGTTGTAGTTTCCGAGTGTTTCGACCGCACTGCCGTCGCGGCGTTTTCCCTCTTCGATAGCCACGATGCGGTAGGTTTTGCGGTTGGTTGATCCAGTTCTGGTGAGTCGGATTTTCAGCATAGGTTCGTATGATATCAGATTTTGCCCATCTTCTCAAGAGCCACCAGAGCCGCTGCCTGCTCTGCTTCCTGCTTTGATTTGCCTTTTCCTGCGCCCAAAACGGTCGTGCCTGTGTGCGCTTCTACCCAAAATGTCCGCGCGTGGTCCGGGCCTTCGCTTTTGACGACTTCGTAGACGGGTGACTGCCGCGAGTTTTGTTGAATGATTTCCTGAAGCAAGCTTTTGTAGTCGACGTAGGATTTGGTCGAAACAATGCCAGCCGTGTGCGGGAACAGATAGGTGGTCAAAAATGTGCGCGCCACTTCGACTCCCTGGTCCAAAAATATGGCTCCGAGGAGCGCCTCAAATACGTCGGCCAAAAGCGATTGGTTCGCGCGGCCGCCGGATGCTTCCTCGCCGTGACTTAAAAATAACAGTTCTCCTAGTCGTAGTGTTTTACTGATATCTGCCAGGCTCGTGGTTTTGACGAGGCTACTCCTAACGTTGGTCAGGATGCCTTCCGGATATTCCGGATAGGTTTCGTAAAGAAACCGACTGGTCAGAAACGACAGGACGGCATCGCCCAAAAATTCCAACCGCTCGTTACTTGTTTTTATATGTTTGGCTTCGTTTAGGTGCGAGCGGTGTACAAACGCCAGCTTCAACAGCTCCTGGTCTGTAAACGTTACGCCGATGGTTTTTTGTAAGTCGTCAAAGGTCATATTGTTTTTAGTATAGTTCCCAATACCCCGTTTATAAACTGTGAGCTTTTCTCGTTGCCGAATTCGTGCGAAAGTTCAATCGCTTCATCAATAATTACTTTCGGAGGTTCTTTTTTTTCGACGAGCATTTCGTAGATAGCTAGGCGCAACACTGCTAAATCTATCTTCGCTATTTTATCGACCGGCCAGTCTGGCGCGGCGGCTTCAATGCGCGTATCGAGTATCGGAAGCTCTTTTACAATCGGGGCGATTTGGGCGTCAACCGGGTCCATCCGGAAACTATAGGAAAAAAGTTTATTCATCAGCGCTTGCCGTCTGCGGTGTCGTGGATCGTTTGCAGTCTTCATGAAAGAGTAACACGTTACGATTTCTTTGCTTTCGGAGCTTTTTGTTTGACTACTTCTTTCCCGCCGTAAAATCCGCAGTACCTGCATGCGCGGTGCGGAATTCTTGGTTTGCCGCAGTTTGGGCATACCAGAAGTTTGGGTAACAGATACTTAATCGCGGCGGTGCGTTTGCCGCCTCGTCTTGTGCTATGTCGTCTTTTCGGTAGTGGAGCCATATAGTTAATCCTTGCTTACAGACTCTATTATATCTTTTTTGGCGATGTCCCTCAAGAGGGGGAACTTTTCGAGAGTAGGATCGAGATTGGTGATGGTCATGAGTGCGTGTTGCGTTTCATTCACGGTTTCCATGTCGGTGAATTTTGCGATTTTCAGGTGAGGCACGCCGTGTTGTCGGGTACCGAATACTTCGCCCGGACCCCGGAGGCGGAGATCTACTTCCGCAAGCTCTGGTCCGTTGTGGATGGTTTCCAGTGATTTGAGGCGCTCAATCGCTTTCTCCTCAGTCGATTGGGTGAAAAGTAAACAATATGACTGGAGTGTCCCACGCCCCACGCGGCCACGGAGCTGGTGGAGCTGCCCCAAGCCAAACCGGTCCGCCCCTTCAATGACCATCATGGTTGCGTTTGCGATATCAATGCCTACTTCAACGACGGGGGTCGCAACCAGAATCTGTGTTTCTTTGTTCCGAAAATCATCAAGTGCCTTTGTTTTTTCTTTGGGTTTCATTTTTCCGTGCAGAAGTCCGACCGAAACATCCGGAAAAATCTGTTGAATTTTTTTAAATTCTTCTTTCACTGATCTTATCTCAGTGAGTGTTTCGGACTCTTCAATCAGCGGACAAATAATAAAAATTTGACCCGGTTGTTTTTTTATCCACTCGTATGCGCGGGAGCGTTTCTCAGGCGAAACGACCCATGTTTTGATGACCTGTCGGCCTTTGGGCATCTGCGTGAGGACAGAAATGTCGATGCTTCTGAGGATGGTTTTTGCCATGGTTCGGGGGATGGGTGTTGCGGTCATCGTGAGAAAGTGGGGGGTATTTTTTTTATCATCTCCGATGAGAATTGCCCGCTGCCCGACGCCGAACCGATGCTGTTCGTCCACGACCACAAGGCCGATATTTTTGTGCGGTTTTGACAATAATGCATGCGTACCTATAAGAATATCTCCGTCCGTTTTTGTATTTCCCGTCACCAGCCCGATAGAAATTCCATGTGGTGCAAGAAGTTCTGAGATCGTTTTAAAATGCTGTTCTGCAAGAATCTGCGTCGGAGCCATAAGAAGCGACTTCAGTCCGCTTTTGTATGCGGCAAACATCGCGGTTGCTGCAACGACTGTTTTCCCGCTGCCAACGTCGCCGACGAGCAGTCTGTTCATAGGGATAGATTTTTGTAGATCCGTTAGAATTTCCGCGATTGCGCGGTTTTGATCGCCGGTCAGCACAAAAGGAATGTGCGGAATGTTGACTGGCTGTATTTTTTTTGCTTTCTGCGTTTGTTGCCATGCGCGTTTTTGTTCGTATGCGCGAAGCTGCAAAAGAAATACTTCGTCAAATGCGATCCGGTGCCTCCCTGTTTCGATTTCGCCGTTATTCTTCGGAAAATGTACCGATTGAAGAGCAGCACTCAGCGATATCAAATTATTATTTTTTATTATCTCTTGCGGCAAGAAATCAACGAGGAGTATATTTTCTAAAATATGCGCGATTCTTCCGCGCAGCCACTTACTCGAAACTCCCTCGGTTTCCGGATAAACCGGGACGAGGCGGCCGGTGTGGAGAGAGGCGCCTCCGTTGTCCGTAATAATTTCGTACTGCGGACTGGTCATCACGAGTTTGTTGCCGAAAAATCCGATATTTCCGGACAGGTGTACTCGGTCGCCCGGGTGGAGAATTTTGACGAGGTAGATCTGATTAAACCAAATCACGGTGAGCGCGCCTGATTCGTCTGTAACTTTGGCTTCCTGAATCCGTTTGCCGGTTTTGGTAAAAATATTTTTGATGCTTTCAATCGTCGCGTTTACGGTCACGGTCTCCCCCGGTTTCACACGAGCGATGGGTGAGACGAGCGAAAAGTCGTCGTAGCGGAACGGGACGTGGTAGAGGAGATCCTGCACAGTGAATATTTCGAGGATACTCAGACGGTCGGCCATCACCGGTCCGATATGCGGGACGTAGCGGACGGGAGTATCTAAAGAAAGATCCATAGGTTGATTATATCAAGCCACCGTAACCTATTCATTAAAATGATATATTTGTTGAGAAATGTTGCAACAGAGATGTATAATATGAAAGGCTAGAATAGATTGCTATGATAGCATAAAGGTATCTCATCCAGTTATGAGTATTGTCAAATCTGAATCGGGAGAATTGCCATCGTCAACGTTAGATAGAACAGTTGAGATTGGATCATCAGTCTATAAACTTTCGAATAAAACGCAGGTTTATTTGAGGCCTACTCATATTTCCGGATTTCAACATTTAAAATCAGTAGTTGTTATTGGAGAACCTCATAATGACGCAAATGGTCAATTTGATTTGTTCAAAGGGCTAGAGTCTTTTTTTCAAGATAATCCTTCCCTTATTTCTAAAACCATATTTCTTTCCGAAGGACATCCCGCAAATGAACCAATATCGGTTCAGTCGTTAATTAAAGAAGACCCTGCTCCAAGTGAAAAAATGATTAAACAAGTTCTCGGGAGTTATCTTATCACGGGGTACATGGCGTTTGAATGGAAATATCAGCACCATATACAAATTGTCGGGACAGAAGATGCAGGGCTTTATGAATTGGGTAGGCAGTTAGCGTCTGTGTATTTAGAAAATCCGGACGCGATTTTTCAAAAAAGAACATACGAAAACGGGACAGTTGTTGAAATACCACTTAGAGATGCTTTTGGGTTTTCTATTTCAGCAAGGAATAAGCGCATTGCGGAAACGGTTATCGAAAAAATGAAGGAGTATGAAAATCCTATTCTATTTGTAGGAGAAGGTCATTTGCAACAAAATAGAAATAAATTAATAGTTCAAAATTTTGAATTAGTAAAAAGTCGTATGATTGATGCCCAACATCACGGTCCTTTTGGTATGATGGAGTTTGAGCCCGGTATTATGGGATCAGGCGCAGCGCTGTATAGGGCAGTTAAAGAGGATTGCGAAAATTTTGGTATAAGTGAATATTTTAAGCGCGAGAGTATAGGCTACACATTTCTTGATCCTCTAAAGGATAGCGGCGTGAATGATCAAGACGCGTATTCACGACTTTATAAAATACAGCGGGATCTATTTAATCCAGACAAAAGCGATGCCTATCAAAACTATATTAATACATATCTTTCGAAAAAAACATGAAGGCAACGACCATAGAGTCATCACCTGATTACGCGGCAAGGCTTGTGAGAGCCCTAAAGGCGCAAGAAATGAAAGAAGCTAAAGGTGAAGCGATAAGTGAGGATGTAAATTGGCTTGAGATTAGTCGCGAGGAAGTACGTGAAAAATTGGCCAAAGACTCTATTTGGGACGAACCGCCAATTTATCGAGGAAGAGAGTTTGAATTGTTACGAAGCGCTAATTTAGGAAGTAACTATCCGACGATTGACGATATTAGAATAGACGCGAGAACAGCCACAAGTATGAAAACACTTGATCTTTCAACGTCAGCATATCAAAACGTTGAAGTGGTAGATTCTACTGTTCGTGGGTATATAGACGTTTTAAGTGAGTTTACCGGATTTAAATGGAATGAAAAAGAATATTTAAAGGGTAGGGATTTTGAGGACTTATATTTGGAAGTGGGAATTCCTAAAGGAAGAGCGACCGTTGGACAGATTGGAAAGTTTCGTGCGTTACAAGATTATGCAGTAACAAGAGATGTAAAACTTGTTGTTGTCCAAGTTCCCTAACTATGGCTTACGATATACACATAACAAAAAGAAATAGATGGACTGATAAAGGGTCCGATATAACACCGGAAGATTGGGAACATCTTCTTGCGACAAACAACGATTTAGTGCCTGTAGAGAAAATTGAAGGAGAAACGAAAGCCGGGGACAGGTTTGAATACAAACTTAAAGAATCAGAATTAGCAAGGTGGGAGAATTTAAGTTCGGGCAGTACGGTATGGTTAGTTTTTCAAAAGGGAGTGATAAATATTTCTGGACCAGACGAGTCGATTATCAAAAAGGCTAAAGAAATAGCTTTAAAATTAAGCGCAAAGGTTCAGGGAGATGAGCTAGAGATATATTGATTTAGCCATAGCCATGATACTCGTGGATGATTAGAATTTAAAATTGACTTAGGAGACCTAGTAAAAGCAAAGTGTTGGGTTTGACTGATGCTTCTTTATCTTTAGTCTAGCGGAGCGAGAGGAGCGGCAAAAATGAACTCGCGATAAGCGCGATCGAAGCGAAAACGACGATCACTTTCCAGACTTTTTCGTGCTTTCTAAAAAAGTTCATAGTTTAATTTGTCATCCCCGACCTGATCGGGGATCTGCGTTCACTCTGTTATTTTAACAGCTTTTCGGCCGACTTGTAATATGTCGCCCGTTTTTAATGAAGTAGGATTTTTAGGATTCGTTATTTTAATATCATTAATACTTACGGAACCCTGTGCAACCAGCCGTCGTGCGTCAGAGTTACTTTTTGCAAGATTTAGTTCCGTTAAATAATCTACGGTTCCTGCTGTTTGTGGCAAGGTTGTAATAGATACCATTGGTAAATCAGCGTTCGTGAGTTCCCCTTTTTGGAATCGGTTGCCGAAGTCTGTCTGCGCGTCGTCGGCACTTTTCTTGCTATGGAGTTCCGTCACCATACGGTGTGCGAGTTCCAATTTAATCGTCATCGGATTTTCTTTGGATTCCAGACGTTTTTTTATGACCTCGATATCATCCATTGGCACCGACGTAGCGAGCGTAAAGTACTGCGCGATTAATTCGTCCCGCAAAGACATGACTTTGGCAAACATTTCGTTGGCAGGGTCGGTGAGCCAGATGGCGTTCCCCCAGCTTTTACTCATTTTCCGGCCGTCGGTGCCCTCCAAGAATCCGTTTGCGATGATGAACGATTCTTTGTGCCGTAAATCTTTTTGGAGTACGCGGCCGGCCTGCATATTAAATGTCTGGTCCGTGCCTCCCAGCTGGATATCCGTGTCCATAAACCAGCTGTCGTATCCCTGCATGACGGGGTACAACAGTTCGTGGAGTCCGACTTTTTGGCCATCGACGAGACGTTTTTTTATGAGTTCGCGCCCCACGAATTCACCTGCCGAAAAATGCTGGGTGAGTTTCACGATGTCGGCGAATTTTAATTCTTTCAGCCACTCGCTATTAAAATGCACTTTTACTTTGGAAAAGTCGAGGACTTTTTCCGCCTGCTTTTTGTACGTCTCAAAGTTTGTTTTGATTTGTTCACTGGTAAGAACAGGCCGCTCTGCGTCTTTATCACTGGTGTCGCCGATAAGCGCGGTAAAGTCGCCAATGAGGAACGTCACGTTGTGACCCAACTGCGCAAACGCGTCCAGCTTTCGGAGCGGCACCGCGTGACCGATGTGGATGTTGGTGGCGGTGGGATCGATGCCGAGATAAATATTCAGCTTTTTTCCGCTGCCCAAAAGTTCCCGCAGTTTTTCTTTACCTGGGATAATATTTTCCACTCCCCTCGTGAGTAGTTCCTCAATTGCATCCATATATTTCTCCTTAACTATAGCACAATCTTTTTTTTGTGCCCAGCGGGAGGTTGACTGCAGTCAACCTCCGTTTGAGCAAATTTGCTATTTAACTTTTTCTAGCGCATCTTTCCATTCTTTTATTGTCGCTTTACCGCTTTCCCATTCTTGTTGATGATCCAGTATTACATCAACACGCCTAAGTCCTAACGTTACGAAGTCACTATTTTCAGACTTAAATTTATCTGGTTCAGTCCAAAGAATTTTTGCTAGATCTTTTCGTCCGTCGTCAATCATCATTAATGTAAGATTTACCTCGTCCCTGCCATGAAACGGCACTTCATTTGCTTCGATTCCCAGAGCCTCGACGATTTCGTCAATACATTTTATTCGAGCGTCATGTTCAAACATTGACCTGGTTGAGTATTGAGCTAAATGTTGGGCTAGCGCTATGTCTTTCGGAATCCTCAACTGACTTGACATTGACTTACCGAATGCGTCCGTACTCCTGATAATATTTTGTTCCGGTCCAACTATTTCATGATGCATATATTTTCACCTCCTTCCAAAATACTCATATTATTTAGTTAAAAAAAGCCTATCGGGATACAAATACACAAAGATGCAATGCATCCCGATAGGTTAATTCAGTTGTAGTGTTTTAGGTTAATTGACCCGACCCCGGTAAACTAGACAAAGATTCCAGTACAATAGGAATCAAGAAAGGGGTCATATATGGCAGGAATTGCCCTCGAGGTCAAA
>Ga0315268_10004435_pt1 | contig 15253 bp, 17 predicted proteins | sample C1_top_MG_FD_204535 | JGI IMG/M metagenome (GOLD analysis project Ga0315268, IMG submission 204535) | Sediment microbial communities from Yellowstone Lake, YNP, Wyoming, USA - C1_top | ecosystem: Environmental > Aquatic > Freshwater > Lake > Sediment | place: USA: Wyoming | collected 2017-08-01
CTTCTGTACGGCGTCTACTGGTTCATCAAACGGCGTCGTGCCGCAGCTGAATCGGCGCCCACGGGGACCTATTATCGGGAATCGCCGGCGCTCAATGCCGGACAGACAGCCCCGCCGATGCAGGCGTATGAATCAGGGGGACAGGAAAACGATGTGGTGGCAGGCCTCCGCCATGTCCGCCAGATGGATCCCCGTTTTGAGGAAAAGCGTTTTACCGACGGTTGCCTGGACTATTTCTTCCGGATCCAGGGGGCATGGGCGAACCGGGACATGTCCGGTGTCAGGGATCTCCTGACCGACGAGATGTTCACGACCCTCCGCGCGGACGCCGAACAGTTGAAAGCCAAACAAAGGATCAACCGCCTGGAGAACATCGCCGTCCGCTCGGTCGATATCACCGAGATCTGGCAGGAGGCGGGGAGCGACTTCATCACCGTGAAGCTCTACGCCAACCTCTTGGATTATACCATCGACGAACAGACCGGGCAGGTCGCCTCCGGCAGCAAGACGGAACCGGTGAAGTTCAACGAGTACTGGACATTCATGCGTCCGGTCGGAGATAATCCCTGGCGACTCTCCGCGATCAGCCAGGCCGAATAACCAGTGGCGTCCCGGAAACGGGGCGCCATCGCATTATTAAGGAGTCGGGAATGAAAATCACCAAGCGCATCTCTGGTCTTTTTGCATGCCTGTCAATCCTTCTTCTGGCGGCGAACCTTTCTGCGGCAGATAGACTGCAGCTCACCGCTCGATCAGCCATTCTCATGGACATGACAACGGGCCGGATACTCTACAGCCGGAATGCGGATGCCGCCATCCAGCCGGCCTCCATCACCAAGGTCCTGACCCTCTACGTCGCCGATGAAGCGATCCTGGAGGGTAAGGTCCATCCCCGCGACTCGGTGAAGATCAGCCGGAAGGCCGGGCGGACGGGCGGATCAAAGATGTTCCTCGAAGCCGGCAGCGAACTCCCCCTCGAAGAACTCCTCAAGGGGATGGCAGTCGTTTCGGCCAATGACGCCTCCGTGGCCGTTGCCGAGTACATCGGGGGTGACATCGAAACATTTGTGGAGCGGATGAACCGGAAGGCACGCGAGCTGGGGATGGAGCGAAGTTTCTTTCGAAACCCCAACGGTCTTCCCGCCAAGGGCCAGGTCACGACGGCGAAGGATATCCTGATCCTGGCGCGAGCTTACCTGCAGCGATTTCCGGAGTCCCTGAATATCCACTCCCAGCAGTACTACACCTACCGCGACATCACCCAGCACAATCGGAACAGCCTCCTACACCGTTACCCCAACGCGGACGGACTGAAGACCGGTTGGGTGCAAAAAGCGGGATACCATATCGTGGCCACGGCCAAACGCGGGGACACCCGCCTGATCGCGGTCGTTATGGGGGCAAAAAATCCGAAGAGCCGGGCGAAGGAAACGGAGAGACTCCTCGACGAAGGATTCCGGATGATCCAGGAGCAACAGGGCTAGTCAACTAATCCAGGTCATCGGCCGTGGGGATACGGAAGAGCTGTTTGAGAACCTCGTCGAAGTAATCCGGAAGATACCGGTTCCAGAGTTTGATCGGCAATTCACCCAGTTCGCGCTGACGGGAGGCGGGAAAGGTGAAGAGGTATTCCATCAGACACTGGATGTTCCTCGCCAGCGGCCCCCGATATTGTTGGTAGAGCCGCTGTTCAATGATCCGGTCCTCGTGGATGCAGCGTCCGATTTCGCTCTCCAGCATCTCCTGATAGGTGGAAAGGATGATCTCCAGAAGGACATCCTCTTCCCCGGAACGGACGAATTCGGCAAAGGCCCGGCTGGCATCCTCGGGGGAAACCCCCCGACCCTGCATGACGTGCAGAAGCCCCCGTCCCAGAGGGCGGGCAAGGATCTCTTCCCGGGGTGGACGGTAACGAACGATCAGATTGGTCGCGTTATACCGTCCGATATGGCGCTCCTTCTCAACAATCTCGCAGGTGGGGAGACTCTCAAGGAGCGCCGCCAATTTCTCCTGTTCGGGCTCCTCGAGCATCACCTTCACCCCGGCTACGTCGTTGATCGCCAGCACCTCCGCTTCGCCTGCAATCGGCCTCTTTGCCCGCAGATCAGCCAGAAGGCGGTTCTCTGCCTGGAGAAACTCCTCCGTCATATCTTCGGGCGTCGTGAGGAGTTCCCCCCGGGGGATCCCCAGCCGCTGAGCCCGCTCATCCGCCAGGATGTCTGCATGTCGTTGGATTGTAGCGAAAATCCGATCGATGATCCTACGCGCCGATTTCTCCGCCAGGCGGCGGACCCGCTTGATCCGGGTCGATCCGACATACTCCACGCCGCCGTTGAGTTGGCGGAAGTAGAGGGTCCCGTGAAAGGGTGTCTCCCGGTAGAAACGTCCGGGGTTCCAGTGGTAATCGAGAATCAGCTCGTCGATCCGTTCATTGCGGTAGGGCGGGGTGGAAGCGAGAGCATCCTTCAGTTCGCCCTTGAGTTGAACGGGTCTAACCGAAAGCTCCTTGCGGTGGAGCTCGCGAAAGATGAGCCCGGCAAACTGTGCGAGGTAGCGCGATACATAGACATGGTTGAAGTGGACAAGCCGTGTGATCCGATCCGCATCCACTGGTTGGGCTTCATCGTACATCCACCGGCGGATGATGTCATCGAGCACCTGCCGGTGAATGAAGCTGTTGATCCTAATCATTATCCCGCCCCTTGAAACCGCTCCCTCCCAAGGTCCGGCGGCAGGAGATAGGAAGAAACGATTAATTATTTATGACAAAAAACAGCATAGCTGTCAAGTTCAGCTGGCGACTGGCTGTCACAAACTCCTTGCAGACTTCCCCATCCCATGAGAAACTGAGAACCGCTCAAGATCCAACGTCGTCTTCTCGAGGAGTTACTGTTTGTGGACACATCATTTGGAGGGAAACATGGTTGCAGCACAAAAAAATAGGTATGGTTTGAGTTTGATAATAATGGCGGTCCTGGGTAGTGGAATCATCTTTTCCGGGGGTACAGCCGTGGCGGCCGCCATCGAGGTTTTCCACGCCGATTCCCTGGCCGGTCCCATGAAGGCCCTCAAAACGGCCTTCGAAGCCGGAAATCACGGCACTACGGTGAATCTCACGACCGGCCGTTCACAGGAGCTGGCGGAGAGGATACTGAAAGGGGATCGTTGCGATGTCTTTACGCCGTCGGCCCCGGCCGTCATCGATAAAGACCTCATGGGAAAAAAGATCGCCGGCACGGACCAAGTCGGGGCCACCTGGTCCGTCATCTTCTCCGCCAACGAGATGGTCCTCATCACGGCCAAGGGAAATCCCGCGGGAATCCAGAAGATGGGCGACCTGGTAAAGCCGGGCATACGCTTCACCCGGGTGACAGGAGAAAAGGACATGGCCACCCAGCGCACCGTCGAGTTCGTCAAGAACGTCACCGCCCTAGAAGGCAATCCGCAACTGGCCCAGGGGATCATCGCCGGCGCCGTCACGGATCCGACGAAACCCCACACGATCCCGGAAACGATCCGCGACATCGCGACGGGAAAAGCCGATGCCGGCGTCGTCTATTACTCTGCCGCCGTCGAAGCGAAGAACGACGTGGAGAACCTGAGATTCCCCGCCGCAGTCAACCTCAGCAGCCAGATCCGCAACGCTGCCACGGTGCCGTCAACGGCGAAAGAACCGGCTACGGCAGTCAAGTTTGTCCGGTTCATCCTCTCCGACGAGGGTCGCAGGATCCTGGATGCAACCGGCCAGCCCCCCGTCGTCCCACCCATCACTAAGGGAGAACTTCCCCGGGAGTTACCGTAACAGTCAGGGAATCCCGCCGCCTCGGGGCGGCGGGATTCCCTCGTAAATAATGACTAATCAGTTCAGATATTGGTAAGCGGGATCCGGCATGGTGGCGGTTTCAAAAGAGAGGAGCCTCATGTCGGGCATGGTCCGGTTTCTCCCCTTGGCCTTGGCATCGTAGAGCCTCTTGTCGGCATCCTGGAGCAGGAGGTCCTTGTCGTAGTCCGTTTTCAGATGGGCAACACCGCAGCTGGCCGTGACGCGCAGGCAGATCCCCCCCCATTGAATTGCCAGATTCTCAATGATCTTCCGGAGCCGGTCGGCGACATCCACGGCCCGGCCGAGCTTGGTCTCCGGCATGATCAGGACAAATTCATCTCCTCCGTAGCGAACGAGATAATCACATTTTCGAATCGTAGCCATGATGGTTCGGGATACGGCCTTCAGAACTTCATCTCCGGCCTGATGCCCGTAGGTGTCATTGATTTTTTTGAAGTTGTCAAAGTCAAACATGACCGCCGACAGGTCACTCCCATATCTCCGGGTGCTGGCAATGGCATGGTCGATGAATTCATCCAGTGCCCGCCGATTATAGCACAGGGTAAGCGGGTCGATGATGACGGTATCCTGGAGCCGCTTGATGCTCATGCAATGGGAGATCGAAGTCCCTACCACTTTCATGATCGTCTCCACGATATCATGATGATATGGCATGACATATCGGTTCGGAAGAATATACAGCCGAGCGGTGAAGTCGGCGTCTGCAACACGGTAGCTGAGCAGGTTATTCAGTTGAAGCGCCAAAATGTTGCCACTCCCTTGAGGGCTGTCGTCATCGAAATGGTGCACCGTACAAACGCCGTTGGTCATACCCAAGTCTGACTTGATGATATTGAGGATGGCGTCGTTGTTGAACTGGAACTTCGGATCGATCCAGACATCAACGGTTGTCTGGTCACCCATGGCGAAGGCGAACAGGTCATAGTCCAGAATCTCCTTCAAACAGCAGGAGGACTGGTAGAGGATGCTGTCGATGTCTTTGAGCTGATGGATTGACAGGATGTGCTGGCTCAGGGTCTTGTAGTCGACGCCCCGGGCCAGTTGGTACGAAATTCCCAAAGCTTTAACCGCATGGAGGCAGATTCTTTTCAGGGTCTGATTCATGGCGCTTCTCCTTTCATACGGGCTTGTTACCATGCAATCACGGTGCCATAATAATTATTAATTGATATCAGCTAGTTATATTTTTTAAAGATCTCAAGAAAACAAAACAGGAAAATCTTGCCCTCGGAACGTGATCGATTTACCCCGATATTTCCCGGTGGCGCGTGAGGTCAATAAGAAAAAGCATGGGGTTTCATTCGGCGAAGCTAACGCATTGTGATGAGAACTCCAGATGGAAGATTGATTTCTGCGGAATCAAGTATATGTTTACGGCGTCCCGGTTGAGCCTGTGTTCACTCCCTGCGAGCAACATAAAAAATGACACCTCCAACGGACAGAAGAACGGCCGCAATATTGACAGGAGTTAGAAGCATCTCCGGCAGATACTGATAGAGACCTATCAGGCCAAAAAGTATAAATATGATAGCGGCGAACCATTTTACCGCCCGCTCGGGAATCTTTTTCCCGATGATGATTCCGATGACAATTCCGATGGCATCGGCAATGACCATCCCCGTCGTCGTTCCCAGCCAAACAGGAATAATGGACTGGTATTTGGCGGCCAGGGCGACCGTCGCCAATTGGGTTTTATCACCCATCTCGGCGATGAAAAAAGCGATCGCCACAGTCCAGAAAGGGCTGAAGGAAAACCGTTTGTCTTCATTATTCAGCTCATCGCCCCGAATCGTCCAGAGCCCGAAAAGAATAAAGGAGACGGCGGCGGCAATCTGGATGTATTGAATGGGAATGAAGTTGGTGAGGTAGCTCCCGACGACCACGGCAAGCAGGTGATTACCGAGGGTGGCCCAGAAGACCGCCCATAAAACAACAGTTGCTTTGTATCGCGTGGCAAATGCCATGGCCAGAAGCTGGGTCTTGTCCCCCATCTCTGCGAGGACGACAAAGGACATGGATACTAAAAAAGCCGTCATGGATGACTCCTTTCGTGCAAAAAAAAACGAGACTTTAGTATGAACGGCATCATACTAAAGGTCTCGCTAATTGGTGTTTACCCAACGGCAAGGCCAGGCGCCCTGCGCCAGCATGTTGACCTTGCCCGAATAGCTACTCCCCTTTAATGGGTGTCCATGTAGATTACATCCTTCAGGATGTCAAGGAATTTCCTCATTCGAGAATCGTATGACACTTCTCGGAACTTTTTCATTGGTGATTCGCAGCCCGATCATCCGCTCGGTGATGCCGAGGGCGCGTGCCGTCTTGGCCATGTTACCCCGGGAGCGTTTCAATTCTAAGTTCATGGGACTTTGTGCAATCAAACATATTTTCACCCGTGGCATATCATTGGGTCAATTCCGGATGACGCCCGGCGGAAACACATCCGGGTTTCTTTTCGAATCGCATTAGACGGCATGAACGGAAAGGGCGATTCCCCCATCCATGACCATGAGAAATCGCCCTCCCGTGTCCGCCCGAAGGCTCCCGCCGTCCAATGGAGGGGCGGGAGCACGTTTCTTCACGCTTTTTGTTTCTTGCTTCCCTCGTTCCGTTTGCAAAACCGTTCGAGATCGATCCCGTATTTTCGTACGCGGTACCCGAGGATCCGTGTGGTCGTTCCCAGCCGCATCGCCGCTTTGCTCTGGTTACCGCCGGTTTGCTCCAAGGCGGAAATGATGATGTGTCTCTCGAAGTCGGCGATCGTGCGCTTGAGAAGATCGTCGTCGACTAATTTATCCTGCTTCATGGTAACACCTCCCGAATCCGGTAAGGATATCGGGGCGGCGCCGGTCAGCCGATGGCAGTCCCGCCCCGTTCGCCGGAGCTGATCCGGACGCAGTCGACGAGATCCAGGACGAAGATCTTCCCGTCGCCGACTTTTCCGTCGCCGGTCCGGGCCGCCTTGTTGATGGCCGCGATGGTCGGCTCGACGAACTCCTCGTTTACGGCGATATCGAGACGCACCTTCCTCAGGAGTCCGCCGACCTCCTTCGCCCCGCGGTAGATCTCGGTAAACCCCTTCTGTCTTCCCTGCCCGAGGACGTTGGAGACGGTCATCAGGTTGACGTCCACCGCTTCGAGCGCCTGTTTGACTTCCTCCAGCTTGTGGGGCTGGATGATCGCAACGATGTATTTCATGGCATTGCCTCCTATTCTACGACCGTGTAGGCCGATTCGCTCTGTTGGGTCAGGTCGAGCCCGACGATCTCATCCTGCTTCTCTACCCGCATACCGACGAGGGCGTCCACGGCCTTGAAGATGATCCAGGTCATTGCCGCGGCGAAGAGCGGTACGACGATGACGAGCATGAGCTGGATCAGAAAAAGTTTGGTGTTACCGAAAAACAGTCCGTCGGCCCCGGCGGCGTTGACGGCCTTCTCCGCGAAGAGCCCCGTTGCCAGGGTCCCCCAGACCCCACCCACCCCGTGGACGCCGAAGGCGTCGAGGGAGTCGTCATAGCCGAGCCACGACTTGATCATAACCACGGCGATGTAACAGAACAGGGCGACCAGGATGCCGATGAAGATGGCGTTCATGGGGTTGACGAACCCGCAGGCCGGCGTGATGGCGACAAGCCCCGCGACGACGCCCGTCGCAGCGCCGAGGATGGTCGGCGCCCCGTGGTGCCACCATTCGATGAGCGCCCAGGTGAGACCCGCGGCGGCCGCGGCGATATGGGTTGTGACGAAGGCGTTGACAGCCAGTTCATTCGCCCCCAGGGCGCTCCCCGCGTTGAAGCCGAACCACCCGAACCAGAGAAGCGCCGCGCCGAGGACCGTGAAGGGGAGATTATGGGGTCGGAAGGGTTGCTGTGCGTAACCGCACCGCTTCCCTAAGAGGATCGCCAACGTCAACGCCGAGACGCCTGAGCTGACATGGACGACGATCCCGCCGGCGAAATCCAGCGCTCCGAGGTTCCGGAGCCAGCCCCCGGTTCCCCAGACCCAGTGCGCCAGGGGATCATAGACCAGTGTCGCCCACAGGACGGTGAAGATGAGAAAGGCCGAAAACTTCATCCGCTCCGCGAAGGCCCCGATGATCAAGGCCGGCGTAATGATGGCGAACATCGCCTGGAAGATCATGAAGAGCTGATGCGGGATCGTCGCCGCATAGTCGGCATTGGGCTGTCCGCCGACGAAGTTGAGCCCCGCCCACTTCAGGCTGCCGATGATCCCGAGCCCCGTATCCGGCCCGAAGGCCAGCGAATAGCCAAACAGGACCCACTGCAAACTGATCACGCAGGTGATGATAAAACACTGCATTAAGATGGAAAGGACATTTTTCCTCCGCACCAGGCCGCCGTAGAAGAAGGCGAGGCCCGGAATCGTCATGCCCAGGACCAGGGCCGATGAGATCAATACCCATGCCGTATCTCCCGTGTTCATGTTGGTATACCTCCGTAAAAAAGGGTTTCGGGATCGTCTCCGCCGGAAGCGACCGCCCTCGGGTCTTCCGAAGGTCCGTCGTCCGGCGATGCGCCCGTTTGCGTATAGAAGAGCAAGGAGGGTGCCAATGGAACTATATATATGTAACTATATGAAAATATTATGATACTAATTACCAATGCCCGTGAAGGGGAATGGATACTTGTGGAACAAATATGTATCGTGTGGAGGACAGTCCGACAAATTTGAATCCACCGGCGAGCCTACCCCCCGTTGCGTGGAACTCTCGGGCAGCCGTAGGGGAGGATGAACGGGGATGGCTTGAAATCCCTCCGGTAGTATGATAGAGATAACTACAGATTAAATAAGGATTTTGTGAATCATGCCGGTTTACGAATACATAGCGCTGGATTCCGGCGGCCGCAGACAGAAGGGGATTGTCGATGCCGGGAGCATCGCCGCCGCGCGTCAGAAGCTCCGGGAGACGGAGGTCTTCCCCGTGGAAATCGCCGAGACCGCCGATCGGAGGCGGAAGGAGACTACCGCGCGGAGCGGGTCGATCCGTCTCTTCAGGAAGGTCGGTCTCCAGGAACTGGCCGTGATGACGAGACAACTGGCCACCCTCATCGGAGCGGGGCTGCCGCTGGTCCCCTCGCTCGCGGCGCTGGTTGCCCAGATCCGGCATCCGGTTCTCAAAACCACGCTTGCCCGGATCAAGGACGAGGTCAATGAGGGGAACAGCCTGACCCAGAGCATGTCCCATTTCCCGGAGGTTTTCCCTTCCTTCTACATCAACATGGTCAGTGCCGGGGAGGCCTCGGGAACGATCGATCTCGTCCTGGACCGTCTGGCCGATTTCAATGAAAGCCAGCAGGCCCTGCGTTCCAAGATCCGCTCGGCGCTGGCCTATCCGCTCTTCATGTTCTTCATCGGGAGCGGCGTTCTCTTTTTTCTGGTCTCCTTTGTCGTGCCGAACATCACGAACATATTTAAGGAGATGCACCAGACTCTCCCGGGGATAACCATATTTCTTCTTTTTGTGAGCGGCTTCTTCAAGACCTTCTGGTGGATCATCTTGATTATTCTCGGTACATCATTCGTCGGCCTGCGATATGCCATCCGGAAGACCGAGCAGGGCCGGCGCCGGTGGGACCGGTTCAAAATAACCGTCCCGCTCTTCGGCCCCCTGAACCGGAAGATCGCCGTGGCGCGATTCAGCCGCACCCTCGGCACCCTCCTGCAGAGCAGCGTTCCTCTCCTAGCCGCCCTGGAGATCGCAAAGAACGTGGTGAGTAACGTGATCATCGCCGAGCAGATCCGCTCGGCGGCTAAGGATGTCGAGGAGGGGCAGAGCCTTTCCGCTCCCCTTGCCCGGAACGATTTCTTCCCCTCCATCGCCGTGGAGATGATCGCCGTGGGGGAGCAGAGCGGCAATATGGAGGCGATGCTCATTCGGATCGCCGACGCCTACGAAAAGGAAGTGGAGGCGAACGTCCTCCTGGTGACCTCTCTCCTGGAGCCAGCGATGATCCTCGTGATGGGGGTCGTCGTCGGTTTTATCGTCATCTCGGTCTTGCTTCCCATCTTCGAAATGAACCAACTCATCCGGTGAGACGTATAATCGGGAGACAGCTCCCCTGTTTCAAGGAGAAATGCATGAGAAAAATAAGACGTAACGAGCGGGGGTTCACGCTGATAGAACTGATGGTGGTCATCGTCATCCTCGGCATCCTTGCGGGGCTCATCGTCCCCAGAATCATGGGGCGGCCGGATGAGGCCAGGCGCGCGAAGGCGCGGATACAACTGGAGAGTCTCGAAACGGCCCTGAAGCTCTACAAGCTGGACAACGGAAACTATCCGACAACTGAGCAGGGGCTCCAGGCCTTGGTAGAAGCTCCCACCGTGGGGACGCTGTCAAAGAACTGGCGCCAGGGCGGCTACCTCGAGAAGGGCAAGGTGCCCAAGGATCCCTGGGACAACGATTTCGACTATATCTCTCCCGGCGCGCACGGAGATTACGATCTTTCCTCGCGCGGCGCCGACAACGAACCGGGCGGCGAGGGAAAGAACAAGGATATCAACAGTTGGGATAGTGAATAACCGAGGCTATACGCTGATCGAACTATCCGTGGTGGTGCTGCTGATCGGGATGATGCTCCTGATTGCCGTTCCCCGCGTTCAGGACACGCTGCTCAACGACGATCTCAAGGCCGTGACGCGCCGCCTTATCAGCTCCGCACATGAACTGCGATTTGAATCGGTCCGGGAACAGACGGACTTTATCCTCCACATCGACCTGAACGATCCAGCCTTCTGGAGCTATCCGGCAGATACGACGGCCGAGAAGCGCGCTGAACTCCGGAAGGGGGCGTTCCGCCTTCCGGAGGGGATCCGGATCGTGGATGTAAGGCAGGCGGATGAGGCAAGAAGGACGGAGGGAGAGGTGCTCATCCGCTTCTTCCGGAGGGGGTATGTGGAGCCCACCATCGTTCACCTGGCCAAGGACGACCGGTCTTTTACGGTGGTCTTCAACCCGTTTCTCCAGGCAATGACCGTGTATGAGAAATATGTCGATTTTTCCTTTAATCAGGAAGAGCGCGCCGCCGGTCTCTGATCTCTCTCGGTTGAGTCGACCGGCATCCCGCTTTCGCCTGCCGCAGAAGTTTTTTGCCGGCTGCGGGGCCTTCACGTTGCTGGAGGTCATGATCGCGATGGCGATCCTGGCCATCACACTCGTCACGGTCTACCAGTCGCAGTCTCAAAGCATTTCGATGGCGTCGAGCTCCCGTTTTCTCACTAGCGCCTCACTCCTGGCCCAGGCGCGGATGGCCGAGATCGATGCGGCGGACCCCAAAGGGCTGGTCTCCGCGAGCGGGGATTTCGGCGAGGAGTTTTCCGACTACACTTGGCAGGTAGAGGTCGGGGAGGTGAAGGAGATCCCGCTCCTCAAGAGGATCGCCCTCACGGTGACGAACGGACGGATGACGACGCGCAACACCTACCGGCTTATCCTCTACAAGGTGGTATTGCCATGAGAAACAGGGGCTTTACGCTGATCGAGATCCTCCTGGCGATCTTCATCCTCGGTATCGTCCTTTCCACCGTTTATGCCTCTTATACCGGGACCTTCCGGATCATCCGCGAAACCGAGTACGATGCCGAGATCTACGGTATGGCTCGGGTTGCCCTCGATCGGATGGCCCGCGATCTTCAGTCGGCGGCTCCCTGGAGGGGGGCGTTTGCCTTCAGGACGAAGCCCTACAACCTGCATGATCGGGAGTTCGCACGCCTTACCTTCCGCGCCGCGGCCCATGTCGCTTTCAGCGAACAGGAGGTGCCGGGTGGGATCACCGTGATCGAGTACGGCATCGATGAGGATACGGAGAAGGAGGGGCTTACCCTCTCTCGCAGCGACAGCCTCTATCGGAATCCGGCGAAGGAGGAACCCTCTCCCGGCGGCTACATTCTGTGTGACCGGGTCGAGGCCCTAACCTATCTCTTCACCGACGAAACGGGAAAAGAGTACGATTCCTGGGACTCCGGCGCGGAAAATCCGGTGCAGAAGAACAGGGCCCCTTCCGGAGTCCTGATCCGTCTGAGCCTGGTGAACCCCACGAACCGGGAACGTCCCTACCTTTTTATGACCCGGGTTCGCATCCCGTTCAACCGTCGGGAGGCCCCATGAGATCGGGACTCTCGAACCGCCGGGGCATCGCCCTTATCATCGTTCTCATGATGGTCAGCATCATCGTGGCCTTGACGATCCAGCTCAACCGGGATACCCGTTCCGAAGTTTACGGGGCGGCCAACATCAGCGACGGGGTCCGCCTCCGCTACATCGCCGAGTCCGGCTTCTCCGTGGGCGAGGCGCTCCTGCTCGCGGACAAGACGTCGTTCGATGCCCTGACGGGACTGTGGGCGAATACCGAGATGATCGCCCTCCAATCCGAGGAGTTCTTCGATAACGGCGCCTTTAAACTGGCCATCCAGGACGAGGGAGGCAAAATTGCCGTCAACAGCCTCGTAACCGGGACCGCGTACAACCCCTTGATCCATGATCTCCTCCTGCGGCTCCTCACCGGACCGTACTTCCGCCTGGAGCAACGCAAGGCCGAGGATCTCGTGGATGCGATAAAGGACTGGATCGATGCCGATGACGAGGTGACCGGCGGCGGCGCTGAGGGGGCGTACTACGCGGGACGGGCAAGGCCCTACGCCGCCAAGAATGCACCTATTGATTGCATTGAGGAATTATTGATGGTAAAAGGCGTGACTCGTGAACTATTTTACGGTACGGGGGAATCTCCGGGGCTGGTCCAGTGCATGACCGTTTTCGGTGATGGGAAGATCAACATCAACACCGCCCCGAAGCCGGTGCTCAGAGCGCTCGCGATGGAAATGACGGACGGGGAAGTTGACTGGCTCGACCAGTACCGGCGGGATGTGCGGAATAACTTGGCTGATCCCAGTTGGTATCAGAAGATTCCCCGAGCATCCGGACTCAACGTTCCCGCGGGGCTGATCAAGGTTAAAAGCGATATCTTTCAGATCACGGCCGTCGGCCTTCAGGGACGGATGACCGAGCGGATCACGGGTATCGTCAAACGGACCGCGGATCGGCGAAAGGTTACCTTGTTGTCTTGGAAGGTGGAGTAATGCCCGAACGAATCTTGGGTCTCGATATCGGCGGAAGCGCCATCAAGGCGGTTCTCCTCTCCCGGGGGTTCCGGGGTGGATACCGCCTACTCGGCTTCCGCCTGATTGAGCTCGCCGCCGCAGGCGGTCTGACGGAAGCCGTGGGGCAGCTTTTCGCGGATGAAACCTTCCGCGGATCGGTCTGTGTGACGGCTCTCCGCTCCGGCGCCCTCTCGTTTCGGAACGTCAAACTTCCTTTTCGCGACCACCGAAAGATCCGTCAGACCCTCCCGTTTGCCATCGAACCTCTGATCCAGACGCCCCTTGATGACGTCTTCATCGATTACACGCTGACCAGCCGGACAGGGCAGACGGAGATCTTCGCCGCACTCGCCCCCCGTACCCTCGTCGGCGACCGGGAGACGCTCCTGGCCCCGTACGTGCGCGACATGGCGGTGATCGACATCGATGCCGTACCTCTTGCCACGCACCTCATGGAGAAACCGGATTTTCCGGAGACCGCGCTCATCGTCGATATCGGCGCCCGGGAAACTGCTGCGGTGTTCGCAGACAGGGAACGGATCATCCACATCCGTAATTTCCTCTTCGGCGGGGAGAGTGTGACCGCCGCCCTGGCGGAGGTTATGAACAGCGGATTGTCCGAGGCGGAGGCGATGAAGCGAAGCGGGGAGATTGCACCGGAGGCGTCGGCCGTCATCCGGGAGCATTGCGGCCGTTTCCTGGCTGAACTCAAAAACACCGAGGAGTACCTCCTCTGGCAGGGCAGCCTTGCCCAGCCGCCTGCACGGATCATCCTGACCGGCGGCGGTTCGCGGACGCCCGGGCTCGCGGATGGGCTCGCGGAACTCTTTGCCGTTTCGGTCGAACGGACCGACCTTGCCAAGCGGGAGGGCATCGAGATCGAAGAGACGCTCCGACAGTCATGGGATGCAGCCCTCATGGATCAGGCGCTCGCCCTGGCGGCCAGGCCAATGGCCAAAGGGCGCGGTTTCAATTTCCGCCAACGGGCCTCCGAGGCGCGGGCCGGTTATGGAGAACTCCGGGATCGCGTGAAAAAGGGCGCCATCGCGGCGCTCGTTGTCCTGATCCTGGCCGGCGTCGAGATCGGCCTCGACGACACTGCCGCCCGCCTCCACCTGGCAGCGTTGAAGCGGGACATCGCTGCGGAATTCAAGAAAAGCTATCCGGAAGCGACAAGGATCATCGATCCGGTCGCCCAGCTGAAGGGGAAGATCGCGGAGGCCCGGAAACTCTCCACCGGTATAGGGGACGCCGCCTCGGCGGCGACGATCCTGGATCTGCTGAAGGAGCTCGCGGGTCTCGTCCCCGCCGATCTCCTCCTGACCTCGTTTAACCTCGATGGGGAGGTGATCGGTCTCAAGGGGGAGACGCGGAATTTCGATGCCGTGGATGCAATCAAAAAGGCCCTTGCGAACTCGAAATACTTCAAGACGGTAACGATCGGCTCGTCCAGCATGATCAAGCAGGGGAGCGCCGTGGAGTTTGATTTGAAGATCACCGTGAAAAAATGAGACATTTCTGGGATCAGCTGACGAAGAGTCAGAAACTTACGGTAACGGCAGGACTCATCTGTGCGGGGGCGGTCCTGTTCGTCCAGTTTGCCGTCGTTCCCTACTTCGAGGCCCGGCAAAACGTTCGCCGTGCAATCGCTGCGAACGAAAAGGTTCTCCGTGAGATCGGTGTGCTGGGGGCGGAGTACGGCGTCATTCGGCAGCGGGCGGAAGAGATTCGGCGGATGATCCAGCGGCGACCGCCGGGGTTTGCGCTCTTCTCCTATCTGGAAAAACGGGCCGGCGATGCGGCGGTAAAGACGAACATCCGCTCAATGAACCCGATGCCGTCCGCTCCTGCGGGAACCTATGAGGAGACCGCCGTGGAGATGAAACTGGATAAACTGACGATGAAGCAGTTGACTGACTTTCTCTACCTCGTGGAATCACCGGAGGAGATGATCCGGATCCGGAGGCTCTCTCTCGCCAAGATGAAGGAGAGTCCGGAATACCTGAGTGCGCTGATCCAGGTGTTCACCTATCAGCCTCTGTCTTCCGGGAGCCGCTGACATGAAACTGAAGATGAATCGTACCATTGCAGGGTATATATTCGCCGGCATCGTGATGCTGCTTGTGCTCCTCTATCTGCGCTTCCCCGGGGAGGCCCTGAGGGGTTATGCGGAGGAGGTTGCCGCTGCCCGGTATCCCCAGGCTGCGCTCTCCATCGACGCGATTCACCCCTCCATACCGCCGGGACTGGCGTTTTCGGGTATCACGGTCGCTTTCCGCGACCGCCC
>Ga0315268_10004436_pt1 | contig 15252 bp, 20 predicted proteins | sample C1_top_MG_FD_204535 | JGI IMG/M metagenome (GOLD analysis project Ga0315268, IMG submission 204535) | Sediment microbial communities from Yellowstone Lake, YNP, Wyoming, USA - C1_top | ecosystem: Environmental > Aquatic > Freshwater > Lake > Sediment | place: USA: Wyoming | collected 2017-08-01
CCGCTCGGCCTCGTCATGCGCCTTCGACCATTCCAGGCCGATGACTTCGGTGAGGAGTTTTTCGGCGAGCCGGTGGCGCAGGACCAAGTGCTGGCCGACGCTGCGTCCCTTGCGCGAAAGCTGAATCCGACCGTCGCGCGCCACGCGCAGGTAGCCGTCGCGCGTCATCCGCTTCAGTGCCGCGGTCACCGCAGGAGGTGTGACGCGCAACTCTTCAGCCAGCCGCGCGGCGATGGGCACCTGCTCTTCCTGGACGATCTCCCAGATGGCCTTCAGGTAGTCTTCTTGTGAAACACTGGTTTTTTCGCGGCGCACGTGAACTCCTCGAGCCATTATACGGGAGGCGCGAGTGGTTCAGAAGCACTCCGGTTCACTTCTTTGGCTTGGCGGAAGATTCCCGGCAAATTTGTTCCGCCAACTGCGTCAGCCGGGATTCGATTTCCTCGCAGACTTCCCGATACATTCCCAGATCTTCCCCGAACGGATCATCCACCGGCCAATCCACCACTTTGGCGCCGGGAAACAGAGACTCTCCCGGAATTCCGGTCATATTGACGATGAGATGGGCTGAATCCGGGTCCACCTCGCGCAGAGACTTCGAGTGCAGATCACCCGCCGGGATTTTCTTTTCCCGCAGGACCGTTCGCGTCTGCGGAACGATGTGGCCCAGCGGAGAAACTCCGGCGCTGGCTGGCTCGATCACGTCGGCAGCCAGGTGACGCGCGAGGGCTTCCGCCATCGGGCTGCGGCAGGAATTTCCGATGCAGACGAAAAGTACCTTTTTGCGGCGGAGGGACATTCAGGAGCCATTCCGAGCGAGCTTGAGAAAGTGCTCGTGAACGGTGGTGTCGCTGGTCAATTCAGGATGGAAGGTGGCCGCCAGCACGCGCCCCTGCTGAACGAGAACGGGCCGCCCGCCCCGCTCGGCGAGCACCTCGACGCTTGGGCCAATCTGCTCGATGAGCGGCGCGCGGATGAAAACCATCTCCAATGGTTCGTGCTTCAACCGGCAGGGCCCGAGGATTACGTCGCTGGTGAGCTGGCGCCCATAGCCGTTGCGCAAAATCACGATGTCCAAAAGGTTCAGCGACGCCTGCGTCGGGTTCTTCACTTCCCGCGCCAGCAGGATAGCTCCGGCGCAGGTACCGAAAAGTGCGCCACCCTCTTTGGCAAATCCGCAGACGGCCTCGTGCAAGCCGCCATCCTCCAGAAATTTCAGATGCGTGGTGCTTTCGCCGCCGGGCAACACCAGCCCGCGCAGGCCCTCCATGTCGGCCGGCGTTCGAACGAAGACGCACTGTGCGCCCAGCCTCTCCAGCACCTTCCCGTGCGCTTCAAAATCGCCCTGAACTGCCAGGATTCCAATCCTCATCGGAGACACCTGACGATTGCCCGTCTTCCCCGTCGCTTTTGCGACTGCGTTTACCAGCCGCGCGTCTGCAGGAGTTCCTTCTCGTCGAGCTGGCGGATGTCCAGACCCTTCATTGCCTCGCCCAGCTCCTCTGACGCTTCGAGGACGATTTTGGGATCCCGATAGTGAGTGGTGGCCTTCACAATGGCCCGCGCGCGATTATCGGGATCGCTCGATTTGAAGATCCCCGACCCCACGAATACTGCTTCGGCACCGAGCTGCATCACCAGCGCGGCGTCGGCGGGAGTGGCGATGCCGCCCGCGGAAAAGTTCGGCACGGGAAGCTTGCCGTTCTCTGCGACCCAGCGGACCAGCTCGAGCGGCGCGCCCAGTTCCTTCGACTCGCGCACCAGTTCGTCCGGCCCCATCGTGGTCAGCTTGCGCATATGGCCGACGATGGCGCGCATATGCCGCACCGCTTCAACCACGTTGCCCGAACCGGCCTCTCCCTTGGTGCGAATCATGGCCGCGCCTTCGGCGATGCGCCGCAACGCTTCGCCCAGATTGCGCGCGCCGCAGACGAACGGCACGCGGAAGGTGTGCTTCCAGATGTGATGCTCTTCATCGGCGGGCGTGAGCACTTCGCTTTCGTCGATGAAGTCCACCTCCAGCGCTTCCAGCACCTGCGCTTCGGTGAAATGGCCGATGCGCACCTTAGCCATCACGGGAATGGAGACGGTCTCCATGATTTCGCGGATGATCTTGGGGGCCGCCATGCGGGCCACCCCGCCCTCCTTGCGGATATCCGCGGGGACGCGCTCGAGCGCCATCACCGCACACGCGCCCGCCTGCTCGGCGATGCGCGCCTGATCGGCGGTGGTCACGTCCATGATCACCCCGCCCTTCAGCATTTCGGCCAATCCCACTTTCACTCTCCACTGGTTATCGCTCATCAATTCCATAGTTCACTCCTCGGAGTCTTAAGATTCCTGACGATACAGCAATAGTCCTCAAACCAGTGCAACCGCGGGCCGCGGCTGCCGCCGGATCCCCTTCTGCCGCTTTCTCATTTCCGTCCGCAGCATTTCCGCCATCGTAGCCACTCCGCGCGCGATGCGGCGCTCGTCCAGCGCGGCGAACGCCAGCCGCAAAGTGTTGGGCACAGGGTTGCGAAAATAAAAATACCTGCCGGGAGCAAACAACACGTTGCGCTCTCGCAGGTGAACCAGCAGCTCGGTGGCGTCGAATCCGGCCGGCAGCGTCACCCACACGCACATTCCCCCCACGGGCCGAGTCCAACGCACTCCCTCCGGCATGTGCTTTTCAAGCGCTTCCTCCAGCGCCGCCAGCCGCAGCCCGTACACCTTGCGCATTTTCAATAAGTGCCGCTCCAGGTGGCCCCGCTGGATGAATTCCGTCAGGGCGGCTTGGGCCAGTTGGTCGGTGTGCAGGTCGGTGGCCTGCTTGACCAAACGCAACCGCTCGATGACGCGTTCTGGCGCGACGCACCATCCGACGCGCAGGCCGGGAAAGGCCATTTTGGACACGCTGTCGATGTGGATCACCAGACCGTCGCGGTCGAGTGCCTTCAGCGACGGAACACCGGCCTGCCCCAGCCGGAGCCGCGCGTAGATGTGATCCTCCACGAGCGGCACCTGGTGACGTGCGGCCAGATCGAGCAGCCGCCGCCGCCCCGCAACTGATAGGGTGGTCCCAGTGGGATTTTGAAAGTCCGGCGTGAGCACAATCAACTTGACGCGGTTTTGCACCAGCACGTATTCCAGGGCATCGAGGTCGATTCCCGTCGATGCACTGCCGTTCGACTCGGTTCGAACGGGAACGTCCAGGCACCGCACGCGCGCCCCGGCAAAAATCGCGATGGCGCCGGGATAAGTCGGATTTTCCAGAACCACCGAATCGCCGGGCCGCAGAAACGCCTTGCACAACAGATCCAGCGCTTGCTGGCAGCCGCCCGTAACCAGGATTTGGCCCTCCCGCACCGGGAGGCCTTCGCTGCGCAACAATTGCTGGAGCGTCGTTCGCAGCGGCCCGTAGCCATCTGAAGACCCCAACTGCAGAATCCGCCGGCCATCCGACTTCAACACCGTGTTGCAGCAATTGCGGAATTCCTCCAGCGGGAACAGGTCCTCCGGCGGCCGCGCGGCGACAAACGAGATGGCGTCGGCCGACACATTGGGCATCAGCCGATTCAGCGTCTCTTCGCCCCGTTCGTCGGCGAACAGGGTCTCCCAACGCACGCGACCTGCACCATTCCCCGAGGCCGTCACCGGTTTCGGCGCCTCGGCAACGCCCTGGATGTACGTTCCCCTCCCGACATGGCCTCGAATCAGCCCTTCCGATTCAAGTTCCGCGTAGGCATTCGCCACTGTGGTGCGATGGACGCCTAGTTGTAGGGCCAGTTCGCGGCTGGCGGGGATGCGGTCGCCAGGACGCAGCTCGCCGGAATGGACCAGCGCGCGCAGTTGGTCGCGGATTTGGATGTACAGCGGGATGTGACTTTCCGGTTGCAGTTGCAGCGGCATCATTGGCCTTCACCTGCAGGCCAATATACACCACAAAAAGGCCATGGGAAGAGCCAAATTGTCTCTACTGGGTGAGCGCCTCCCGCAGCCGGTAGCGCTGGATTTTCCCGGTGGGCGTCTTCGGCAATTCCGGCAGAAAGCGAATCTCCTGCGGACATTTGTAGGAGGGGAGCATGCCCCGGGATGACCAACGGCATGCGGGGATTTTACTGACTTCCGGCGGATTGTCCCAGTTTTCTCATGCGCTCGCGGAGCTTGCGGCGCAGCGCGGCGGGGGTGTTGGGATTGAAGGCGACCAGGTACCAGAGCGGTTGCGTCTTGTCTTTGCTGAGCTTGGTCAGCGTGGCGGCGTCGGCGTTCGGGTGGCGGGCCACATTTTCCCGGATGGCGGCGTACTCGTGCCCCGCCAGCCGCCGCAGCGTCTTCGCCGAGGTCTTGGGGTGCTCGCTGATCAGCCGCAGCAGGTAGTAGTCTTCGGGAGGGGCGGCGTGGGCAAGCTGTTCGAGCATTTCCGGGGGCGTCGCGGCGTTCAGCACGATCCCGATCTTCTGGTCCCAATTCGGGTGGATTTCGTTCAGTTCAATCGTGCGGGCATGGATCAGTTTTTCCAGCGCCAAGCGCTCCGCGTCCAGCTTTTCCGTATCCCCCGGACAGCGCTCGATCGAATCCAGCACGCGCAACAGATGCTGGCGCTCACCGAAAATAATCTGGGTGGTCCGCTTGACCCTGTCTTTGACCGGATTGGGCACCAGATCGGCACGCCTCATAAAGACCTCGCAACTCCCGTGCTGGCGCGCACAGCGGAGCACTGCGGATTATGCGGCTCGCTATGTGGGTAGTAAAGAAAACTGCCGCGGAAAGTTCCATGCCCGCAACACAGGCCTCCCGGAGCGGTGCCACGGCTGCTTGCCCTTTCCGTCGCTAGCGGCTACTCTGACGTTTCACCCCACCAACAGAGGAGAACACGCGTGACTGCTTTTGACGATCACCGCGAAGAACTGGAATATTACGAAACGATATTCGGCCCACACCGCGGTCGTCTGGCGGTTACGCTCGATCGCCTGACGAATGCCATGATCCTGGTCGGGCAGCACGGCGTCTACTGCCAGAGCAGCCGGGACCCGTTGAAACCCGTGATGGATATCCGCATGGTTCTGCAGGAACTCGGCACAGCCAAGGAACTCATCCAGAGCGTGATGGAAAGTATGGGCCAGGCAAGCGGAAACCTGCCAAAGCCAGAATAATTTGTTTCGGAAAATCAGGTACCCAGTTGAAGGAAGGGATTCGACCTGCGTTCCCTGCCGATCGAGGTCGAAGGTCCGTGACCCGGATACACGATGGTCGCATCGGGCAAGGCCAGCAGCTTCGAGCGCAGGGAGAGAAGAAGCTGCTCGAACGAACCGCCCCACAGATCGGTGCGGCCGATGCTGCCGGCAAACAGCGTGTCCCCCGCAAATAACAGCCCTGCCTCTGAAACCCTTCCCTGCCCCGCTCCCGCCGCCGAAGGCAGGTGGAGGCAGATGCTTCCCGGCGTGTGACCCGGCGTGTGCATCACCTCGGCCGCATAGGCACCCCAGCGCACCGCGTCACCTTCGCGCAGCAAGATGTCCACTTCGGTCATTTCCGGCTGTGGCATCCCCATCATCGCGGCCTGCACATCGAGCATCCGGTAAAGCTCCAGGTCAGCGCTGTGCATTTCGACTGGCGCGCCGGTCACTTCCCGCATCTTTCGCAGACCGCCGACGTGGTCAATGTGCGCGTGAGTGTTCACAATGGCGCGAACCTTCAGGTCGTGCCGCGCGATCACCTGCAGAATGCGCTCGACCTCGTCACCCGGATCGATGACCACGCACTCCTTCGTTTCCGGGTCGCCGACGATGGAGCAGTTGCATTGCAGCCAGCCGACGGGGAGGATCTCGTGGATCAATTTGCGCTTCATTGCAAAAAGTATAGCACGCACGCCCGGGGCAATTTGGCCGCGGCACATCTGCTAAGATGAGGTTGCGACGCGCGCAACCAATACCATCGCCATGACACTGACTACGCCTCTCGCCACGGAGCACGAAAAGCTGGGCGCTCGCCTGGCGACCTACTTCGGTTGTCTTTTGCCAGAGCGGTACACCGACCTCGACACCGAATACAAACTCGCGCGCGAACGCGTCGCCCTGGTGGACAAGAGCTATCGCGCTTTCTTTGAGTTCACGGGACCGGATCGCGTTCGGTATCTCAACGCCATCCTCAGCGGTACCGTGCGCGATTTGGAAGTAGGCCACGGCGCGCCGTCGCTCCTGCTCAACCCGCAGGGACATATCCTCGCCGAAATCGAAATTCACGCGCTGCCCGACCGCCTGCTGGGGATTTCGTACGCGATGATTCGGGAGTCTTTAGCGGCGACTCTTGAGAAGTACATCATCATGGACGACGTAACCCTTGCGGACTTAACCGAGCGCTTCACCTGCCTCGCCGTGGAGGGTCCCGCCGCTCCGGCAGTTATCCGCGAACTTACCGGAGCAGACCTGAACGCCTTGCCCGAACTCGGCCTCCGCGAAGTTCAGCTTGGCGGGGTGGCTTGCCGATTGGTGCGCCGCTCGCCCGGAGGAATTCCGGGCGCGGAATTCATCTTCGATCGCGCAGCAGCTGCTTCGCTGTGGCAAGTCTTGCTGAATGCCGTGCGCGGCCAGCAGGGCGCGCCAATCGGTTACGCCACGCTGAACACGCTCCGGCTCGAAACAGGGATCCCCTGGTTCGGCTACGATTTCGATGAAACTGTGATTCCCCACGAAGCGGGGCTCGAGCAGAGTCACATCAGCTACACCAAGGGCTGCTATATCGGACAAGAAATCGTCGAGCGGGTGCGTTCGCGTGGCCACGTGAACCGCCGCCGCGTCGGATTGCAATTCACCGGCGGAATGCCGTCGGCCGGCGAAGCTCTTCTCGCCGCGGGCAAGGAAGTTGGCCGGGTGACGCGTGCGGGCTTTTCTCCCGCACTCGGCCGCCCCATCGGAATGGGTTATCTGCCCCGGGAACACAACGCAGTGGGTTGTCTGGTGGAATGGTCTGGTGGGCAGGCGGAAGTGATCGAGTTGCCGCTGAAATCTGCGGTCAGCTCAGGTTGAGCGCCTTCTTGAAGCTCCCGCGCTCGGCCATGATTTTCTTCTGAAGCTGAAGAATCGCAAACAGCAACGCCTCAGGCCGCGGCGGGCAGCCCGGCACATAAACGTCCACAGGAATGTACTGGTTCACGCCCTGGACGATGGCGTAGTTGTTGAACACGCCGCCGGAAGTTGCGCACGCCCCCATGGAAATCACCCACTTGGGCTCGGGCATTTGCTCGTAGAGTTGGCGAATAATCGGCGCCATTTTTTGCGAGACGCGCCCGGCGACGATCATCAGATCGGCCTGGCGAGGCGACGCGCGAAAAACCTCGGCGCCGAACCGCGCGATGTCATACCGCGATGCCGCCATGGACATCATCTCGATGGCGCAGCAGGCCAGTCCGAACCCAAACGGCCAAATCGAGCTCTTGCGGCCCCAGTTGACCGCCTTGTCGAGGGTGGTGAGGATGATGCCCTCGTCGACAAGAGCTTTGCCCGCCTCTTCCGGCCGCTCCAGTTTCGCGTTGTGTCCTAAAACCTGGCTCATCGCCCATCCAATCACGCAGTCCTATTTTCGCACAACTCGCTGCCGGCGCAAAACTCAGCACTCGTCCGTGTTCTTCAATTTCACGGGTTGAGGACAATTTTCCCGAACTGCTCGCGCTTTTCGAGCAATTCGTGGGCCTTAGCGCACTGCGCGAGCGGCATCGTGCGGTCAATCACGGCGCGCAGTTTTCTCTGCCCGATCAGCTTCAGCACCGCATACAGCTCGGCCTTGCTGCCCATGTAAGAACCTAAAATTGAAAGGTGGCGGCTGAACAGGAGGCGCAGATTGATCTTGGCGTCGTATCCCGTCGTCGCTCCGCAGGTGACCAGGCGGCCGTTGGTGGCGACGCTCGCCATGCTGGCATCCCAGGTGGCTGTGCCCACGTGCTCAAAGACAACGTCCACGCCGCGCCGGTCGGTCAGCTTCTTCACTTCGTCCACGATGTTCTGTTTCGTGTGATTGATCACCTCGTCGGCGCCCAGCGCCTTTGCCTTCGATAGCTTTTCTTCCGATCCTGCCGTAGCAATCACGCGCGCTCCGGCCATCCGCGCGATTTGGATGGCGGCACTGCCAATCCCACTCCCCGCGCCGAGCACAAGGATGTCTTCCCCCGGTTGCAGATTGGCGCGAGCAAAAAGCATGTGCCACGCCGTTAGGAAAACAAGCGGAACCGCGGCCGCTTCGTCGAACGACAGGTCGCCGGGAATGGGAATCACGTTTACTTCGGGGGATTTCACATACTCGGCACACCCGCCGTCCACGATGTAACCGAAGAGCGTGTAGCTGCGGCAACGATTGTCCGCGCCGGCGAGGCACTGCGGACACTGGCCACAACTGATGCCGGGCGCAAGCAAGACTTTCTGCCCGACCTTCACGCGCGTGACGAGCTCCCCGACGCTGGCCACCTCACCGGCAATGTCGCTGCCCGGGATGTGCGGGAACGGAATCGAAACGCCCGGCAGCCCGCGCCGCACCCACAGGTCCAGGTGGTTCAGAGCGCAGGCGCGCACGCGGACGAGCACTTCGTTCGCGTTGATTTTCGGCTCAACGACGTCCGTGTAGCGCAGGACTTCCGGCCCGCCGTGTTCATTGAGGACAATCGCTTTCATTTCTTCCTCCCGCACTCTCCAGCCAGCGCAGTAAGGTAGCACCTGCCCCGTGCGTATCCAAGCGCGACCCCGCGATTGACATCCGCTCCACGCGGACCGTACCCTTGTTCACACGGAGTGGCATGGACCTGTTCGAAGAAATCGTGCGCTTGCGGCGCGCTGGAAAACGCGCGGCCCTGGCGACCATCGTGCACACCGACGGCTCCATCCCGAGCTACGAAAGCTCGCGAATGCTGGTGCGCGAAGACGGCTCGATTGCCGGCACCATCGGCGGCGGCTGCGTCGAAGCCGAAGTCTGGGCCGCGGCGAAGGAAGTGATTCGTGCGGAAGCCCCGCGGAAGATGGTCTTCAACCTGAACAATGAGGCACAATACGACAACGGTCTGATTTGCGGCGGCACCCTGGAGATTTTTGTGGAGCCCATTCTTCCGCAACCCACGCTTTACATCTTCGGCGGGGGTCACATCTCGATGGCGCTGGCAACTGTGGCGCACGGGGCTGGCTTCGGCATCGGCATCATCGACGACCGCGACACCTTCGCGAACGCGCAGCGGTTTCCGATGGCCCAGGAGATCTACACAAGTTTCGAGGATGCCTTCGAAAAGGTTCGCCCCGGCGCTTCGACCTATCTGGTGATTGTCACGCGTGGCCATCGCGACGACATGCGCGTGCTGGCCTGGGCCGTGAACACCGAAGCGCGCTACATCGGCATGATTGGCAGCAAACGCAAAGTGCTGTCCGTCTACAAAGCGCTGGAGAAGGAAGGCTACTCGCCGGAGAAATTCGAACGTGTGAACGCGCCGGTGGGGCTCGAAATCGGAGCGCTCACTCCTGAAGAGATCGCCATCAGCATCGCCGCCGAGTTGATAGCCGTCCGGCGCAACGCGACCGGCGTCCCGTCCAAATCCGTGCATCTCGACAAATCCGCCGCCCATACAGGCGCGGGCTGAGGTTCGATGCTTGCGGCTGTGATACTCGCTGCCGGCGAATCGCGCCGCATGGGCACGCCGAAGGCTTTGCTTCCCTACCGCGAACAGACCTTCCTGGATCACCTAGTGGAAGTCACACGCCATCCGCGCGTGGGTTGGCTGCGAGTCGTTGTGGGTGCGCACGCCGCATTGATTCGCGGGATGTCGCGAGTCGAAGCCGCGGCATTCGTGGTGAACGAAGAATGGGAGAAAGGGCAACTATCGTCCATCCAGGCGGCCATTCGAAGCCTGCCTGCGAAGGAAACTGAGGGCATCCTCCTCTGCCTGGTGGATCATCCGCTGATTACTGCCGAGATTGTCGCCAGCCTGATTGATGCTTTTTATTCCTCGAAAAAAGCGATTGCGCTCCCGACGTACAAAGGCAAGCGCGGTCATCCCGTCATTTTCTCTTCGGCGCTTTATGCGGAGCTGCTGGCCGCGCCGCTGGAAGCGGGTGCTCGCGCCGTAGTCTGGGCTCATCCAAATGACGTGTGTGAAGTGCCGACCGACCAGGATGGTGTGGTGCTGAACTTGAATGACCCGGAGACGCTCCGCCGCGTCCTGGCTTCCAGCTAGTGCCGTTCCAACCAACCTCCGCTAACTGTTGCCGCAGCGAAATATCCTGGGTGCAGCAAGCAGCGCCCCTACACATGCCAGGCGCTTAGGCGATACAAGTTGGAACGGCACTAGCGGCTGCTCCCACCCGCTTTGGAGATTAAATCCAGCACCGCCGCGAGGGCATCGCAAGCAAGCTGGCTGCCGTGAAAGGTGGCCGGCGGCAAACCACCGAGAGCCTCGGAGATCTGCGCCGGCGTGATCGCGCGCAATTCACCAATCAGCTTGTCTTGCATCCATTCCGTCAGAAGCGAGCTACACGCAATGGCAGTCACGCAGCCTTGCGCCTTGAACCTAACCTCCACGACGCGTTCGTTTTCAACGCGCACCGCAAGCCGCAAAATATCGCCGCAGACCGGGTTGGTCACTTCGACTTGGGCGGTGGCATTGGGCAGCTCACCGGCATTACGAGGATTCTTGAAATGGTCCAGCACCGCAGCGCTGTACATGGTCACGCAGTATGGCAAACGCCGCCAGCGGGTTCAACTTCGCTGCGGGTTGTGAGTCCGGCGCCGGCTGGTTAGAATCGCCCGACTCGAATCATGATCTCCGTCGTCGCCGCTCTAATTGAACGCGATGGGCGCTTGCTGATCTGCCAGCGCCGCAAAGACGATGTCTTTCCACTGAAATGGGAATTCCCCGGCGGCAAGATTCATCCTGGCGAAACTCTGCCCGAGGCTCTCGCCCGCGAATTGGAAGAAGAGCTGGGAGTCCGCGCGGTCATCGGCCCGGAAATTTACCGCACGATGCACACCTACAACGCACCTCATCGCGAAGTCGAATTGATGCTCTTTGTGGCTGATCTTGGCTCGCAGGACCAGCACAATCTGGCGTTCGAGCAGATTGCTTGGGTGGAAAGGTCAAAGCTGCAGGAATACGACTTTCTGGAAGCGGATCGCGAGTTCAACCTGCAACTCGCCGCCGGTAGGCTCGCGCTCCCACCGCGCTAGCGACTGTTTCGTGAATTCTCGAAATGTCGTGATTACCAGAAACGGAAATCCCTCAGGAGTTGAAATCCCTGAGCTTTGCCGGCTCTTTCGGCACGGCTGAAGCCGTGCCCTCCCGCGCGCAGAATCTGAGGCTTGGGTAAGTCGAGTCTTAATTGCTGATGGAACGCCCGCCGTCCACCACCAGCACCTGTCCGGTGATGAAAGGCGAGGTAACCAGGAACAACACAGCTTCGGCGATGTCGTCACCCGTGCCTGTCTTCTTGAGCGGCGCGCGGCGGACGTAGTCTTCGTCCGGCGCTTCTGCCGGAAACTGAATCGTGCCCGGGGCCACGCTGTTCACCTGAATTTCGGGCGCCAGGGCGCGCGCCAAGCAGCGCGTCAGCATGATGACTCCCGCTTTGGAGACACAATAGTGAGTCAGCGACGGCCACGCGAGCATCCCGCCGAGCGATGACAGGTTGACAATGTGTCCTTGCCCGCTGCGCTTGAGCAGTGGAGCCGCGGCCTGCGCGCACAGAAACTGCGCCTTCAGGTTCGTATTCATGATGGTGTCCCACTGCTCCTCGGTGAGCTCCAAAAAAGGCGCGGTGAAGAAAACGCCCGCGTTGTTGACCAGGATATCCAGCCGGCCGAACTCGCGTTCCGCGCCGGTGAACATGGCCTGCACTTCGGCCTTGCGTGAGACGTTTGCCTGCCACGCCATCGCGCGCCCACTCCCTGCGGCGATTTCGGAAACGACAGCCTCCGCGTCGGCCTTTGACGTGGCGTAGTTCACCACCACCGCCGCGCCATTCGCGGCCAGCTTCAGAGCAATGCTTCGGCCGATGCGCTTGGCCGCTCCGGTGATCAGCGCCACGCGTCCTGTCAACGGACGATCCGCCATAGCAACCTCCCGTTTAGGATAACGGCTCACGATAGCATCGGCGGTGACTCTGTCAATAAGGCCTTTGACGCATCCTTTGTCGCTGCCTAGAATCGAATGTTGCAGGAGGGCGGATGAAACTCGACTTGCTGGCCATTGCCGCGCATCCCGACGACGTGGAGCTGACCTGCGGCGGCACGCTGATCAAAATGGCGGAGAGCGGCTACACGGTGGGGATCCTGGATTTGACCCGCGGCGAGATGGGCACGCGCGGCTCGGCCCGCGCGCGGCTGCGCGAAGCCGCTGCGGCGGCGAAAATCATGCGCGTCCAGCATCGCGAGAATCTGGGGCTCCCCGATGCGCACCTGGAAGTGAACTCCAGGAACAAGTACCGCATCGCCCGCCGCATCCGCGCCCTGCGCCCGCACACCGTCATCCTGCCCTATTGGGAAGGGCGCCACCCCGACCACTACAACGCCGCCATCCTCGCCTACGAGGGTTGCTTTCTGGCGGGGCTGAAACGCCTGCCCATCGGCGGCGAAGCTTTTCGCCCTTTCAAGATTCTCTACTCGACCACCTACAACGACGTTCGTCCGACCTTCGTAGTGGACATCAGCGCGCAATTCGAACGCCGCCGGAAAGCCATTCTCTGCTACGCCTCTCAGTTCATGCCCCGCAAGAAGGCCGGAAAATCGAAGGTATTCTTGCCGCTGGATCGCCTCGAAGAGGAAACGGCGCTGGTGGCCCGCAAGTACGGTCAACTCATCGGGGTGCGCTACGCGGAACCCTTCCTGGTGCGGGAAGTGATGCAAGTGGAAGATGTAGTGCAATTGCCGGTGCGGTCGATTTAGGTTGAGGTGAAACTAGAACTCGTCAGATTCCTGGGCAAAGGTGAAGCCATCCACGGTCTGGGTGTCTCCCGAGCGGACGATTTTGGCGCGGACTCGGGCCTCAGATTCTGCCCCGGTCTTCCTCAAAACGGCGAAGGTGGCCAGAGCCTCCGAGAGAATCTGCGTGATGAGGTAGTTTTCGCCCGAATCGTTCTTTTTCCAAACTTGCCCAATCTGCACTTTGCGAACTGGCATTTTCTCCCCCAGAGGCTCAAACACTCTAGACACAACAGAGTGTCGTGTCAATCCATCGGCCGAGTTTCCCAGACTTCCCAACGTGTCTGCCAACAAGAGGGTCGAGACCCCCTTTCTCCCGGGCCTAGGAAACTAAATTCTACAAACCGCCATCTAATGGGAACAGGCAAAGAAGGCTCGGAAAAGTGCCGTGGCGTAGGTGTATAATGCCGATTGAACAGTCCAGAGGAGGGGGGATATGAAACTCCTGGCTCGACAGTTCCTGGCCGCTGCGCTAGCCGGCAGCCTGATCTGCATCCCCGCATATAGCACGCCTCAGACCCAGCAGACCCAGACTGACCAGAAACAAGACCAGAAAAAGCTAAAGAGCAAGGACGATGTCAACCAGATTGGCAACCGCGACGTGGACGGCAAGCTCAATCTGTACTCCCTGGAAAGAGAGATCGCGCTCGGCAAACAGTTTGCCCAGGAAATCGAGCGGTCAGCCAAGCTGGTGGATGACCCCGTCGTGGTGGAATACGTCAATCGAGTCGGCCAGAACCTGGTGCGAAACTCCGACGCCAAAGTGCCCTTCACGATCAAGGTGATTGATTCCGACGAGGTCAACGCCTTCGCGCTGCCCGGCGGCTTCTTCTATGTCAACAGCGGGTTGGTTCTCCGCGCCGATGAAGAAGCGGAAATGGCCGGCGTCATGGCCCACGAGATTGCGCACGTCACCGCTCGCCACGGTACCCGCAACGCGAGCAAGGCCGAGATTGCGCAGTTGGCGATGATCCCACTGATCCTGCTGGGCCCCGGCGGCTGGACGGGCTACGGGATTTATCAGGCTGCGAACTTTTTCATCCCGCTGTCGTTCCTGAAGTTCTCGCGGAACGCCGAGCGCGAGGCAGACTACCTTGGCCTCCAGTACATGTACAAAGCCGGCTACGACCCGAACGCCTATGTCACCTTCTTCGAGAAAATCAAGGCGGAGGAGAAGCGGCGCCCCGGCACGATTCCGAAGATTTTCTCCTCGCACCCGCCCACGCCCGAGCGCATCCAGAACACGCAGAAGGAAATTGCCACGATTCTGCCGGTGCGCGACGAGTACATCGTTACGACTTCCGAGTTCGACCTAGTGAAGGGGCGGCTGCGCGAACTCCAGATGCGCAACAAGGCGCAGGACAAGCAATCCGACGACAAGCCTACACTCCGCAAGCGCACCGAACAGCAGAAGGGGAAAGACCAGAAAACGGACGACAAGAAGGACGACGACCGTCCTGTTCTGAAGCGTCGTCCCGGCGGCGGATGAGCGAGATCAAAACAAAAGGGCGGCCCATCGGGGCCGCCCTTTTTCTATTTGGACCGGATTAGCTTTCCGGCGCGACTCCGATGCGGCGCATCTCCTCCGCGTAGTATTTCCGGTAGAGGACGTCCCATTCCGAACTGCCTTCAGGGATTTCTTTCTTCTGTGAGGAGATTTTGCGGCGCACTTCGGTATCGACTTTTTCCTCGTCGTGGAGCAGGTCCTGGAGGATGCGCACAATTTCCAGTCGGATGGTGTCGCGGTCTTCGATGAATTCTACATCGTCGCTGGAAACCAGCAGGTCGATAATCGCGTGAGAGAGGCAAACCGTCTTCTCGCGGCTCAGGCGCATCTTAGCGGAGCACCAGCTTTCTTTCCCGGGCCAATTGGCTCTTCACCTTTTTGTACATCTCCTGATAGGAGGCCCCGGACCGCCGCATCTCATCCTGGTACTGGCTGAGAATTTGCCGGACTTCCTCGTTCAGCCGGTCCTCCACGCCAAGCTCCTCCGCCATCGTCTGGCGGATTCGCTGGGCCAGCGTGTCAGCGGCCGGCGTCTCAATCATCTGCTTGTCAATGAGCCGCTTGACGATTTGCTTGGAAATGTGCGCGACAAAATCCCGCTGCAACAGCATTCAGTAGAGCCTCGCCAGCAACGACAAACACTTTAGTTTAGTGGGCGGGTGCGGAAAGTGTCAAGACTAGCGCCCGTTGAGGCACTGTCCAGCATTTCTGTTGAAAGTGTGGTTGAGGGTGCTCCGGTTCATGTGTCCTCCTCAACTGTGCATCTGTTCGGCGGCGAGCAGGAAGCAGCCCAAGACCTGCTCGCTGTGGTCGGCGTC
>Ga0315268_10004437_pt1 | contig 15252 bp, 11 predicted proteins | sample C1_top_MG_FD_204535 | JGI IMG/M metagenome (GOLD analysis project Ga0315268, IMG submission 204535) | Sediment microbial communities from Yellowstone Lake, YNP, Wyoming, USA - C1_top | ecosystem: Environmental > Aquatic > Freshwater > Lake > Sediment | place: USA: Wyoming | collected 2017-08-01
ACGAAAGCAATTTAAGGCGGAGATTGCACACATTCTGGAGTCTGCCCATTCCAAATGCTGTACGGACTGTATCCATGGGCACTCTTATGTCTTCGAGGTGGTACTGAAGTCAAAAACCCTAAATGCAGATGACATGGTCACGGACTTCGGACTGGTCAAGTCTTGGGTCGTCCCGATGATTGAGGAGTGGGATCATGCCCTCGTAGTAAGCAGTCTCCATTCCAATTTGATCGACCTATATAGGAGCTATAGGAAGGTCCGGGAGATTCGAGGTAATCCTACGGCGGAGAACATGGCGAGGGTGTTGTTCGAGATGATAAAGGACTCGATGATCAGGGCCAATTCCGACGTGCAAGTGGAATCCGTCCGAGTCCACGAAACCTCGACCGGCTGGGCGGAATATTCGGAGGAGTAGATGAAACACACGAGCATCCTGGAACCCATGAAGAGGACAACGTCCTATGCCAGGGATGTTATCCTCAATATGGAAAAGAACGGTAAAATCCCCGTCTACTGCAAACTATGCCACAGAATGGTGGAGATAGCAAAGCGGGGAGGAACCCCTTCCGGGTTCCTGATTGTTCGCGCCATGGATGAAATCTCTCCTATTATTCGCGAAATGGAAAGAAAACTGGAGGAGGTGTTCTCCTACAGGTCCGAGATTCCTAATCAAAGTCCCCTGCTCCGTCCCCGAGGACTAAAATGTGCCCTTCGCCCCTTCCAGTCGGACGGTGTTCGTTTTGTCATTGCAAAGAAGGGTCGGGCGCTGATTGCGGACGACATGGGGCTGGGTAAGACCATTCAGGCCCTCGCCTATCTGCAACTTACGGAATCCTTTCCCGCGCTGATAGTCTGTCCCGCTCCTGTCAAGTGGAATTGGCAGGAAGAGATTAAGAGACGTCTCCCGAGGAGAACCGTTTCTGTGGTGTCTGCCGTGGCGCTTACCGCAAAACAGCGTGCGGACATAGTTGTTATCAATTACGACCTCCTCCGTAGGTGGACGACCGCGCAAGGCATGTGGAAAGCGATAATCTTCGATGAGGTGCATTACCTAAAGAATCCTCAGGTGCAAAGGACAGAGTGTGCAAAGAAGATAGCGAAGGGAGTGGACAAAGTGATAGGACTGTCGGGAACTCCCATCCTGAATCGTCCGATGGAGTTTTTTACTCTTCTGAATCTTTTGCGTCCTGACCTATTCGATAACCGATTTTCATTTGGCTGGAGATACTGCGGAGCGAAGAAGTCGCCCTGGGGCGTAAAGTTTGACGGGGCCTCTAACACAGACGAGCTACATCAGAAACTTGTGGAGTCTGTGATGATACGAAGGCTGAAGAAGGACGTACTGCCTGAGCTTCCCGACAAGACGAGGACGGATCTCCCCGTCACCCTGTCCAATGAGGGCGAATATATTTCCGCCGAAGCGAATTTTATGGAGTGGATAGCGGATCAGGGCATTGAGAAGGTCGTGTCCGCAGAACGGGCGCAGGCGCTGGTCAAGATGTCCGCTCTTCGTATGCTTGCGGGCAGGGGGAAGCTGGAATCCGCGGTAGAATGGATCGACAACTTCCTGGAGACGGGAAGGAAGCTAATCGTATTCGCCAATCACCGGGAAGTGGTGGAGTCTCTGATTTCCAGGTATTCCAAAGTTTGCGTCAGTCTGTACGGGGGCACGAAGGAAGCGGACAGGAAGACGGTGCAGTCCAGATTCCAGGATAATGACAAAGTAAAACTTTTCATTGGATCGTCCAGTGCGAAGGAGGGGATTAATCTGTTCACGGCTTCCGACGTTCTGTTTGTGGAGCTGTTTGCAGTTCCCGCATGGCACGAGCAAGCGGAAGACAGATCCCTCCGCATGGGGCAGAAGAATCCCGTGTCCTGCTACTACATGATAGCCCGCGACACGATCGATATTGATATGGCGAAGTCCCTGGAAAAGAAGAAGGCCGTGGTCTCGAAGATCCTAGAGGGACAGAAGGTTGAAATGTCTATAATGAAGGAGACGCTGGCGGAAATGGCGAGGAGGAAACATGTTCGACTTTGAAAAGTATGCGTTCGACAACAACATACGGCTGGTCACGGGAGTGAAGCAGAACACCCCCGGCTGGATAACTGTAGCCTGTCCATTCTGTCCTGAGGGGGAGAAGCATTTGGGATATAACAAGTCGTCCGGGCACTTCAACTGCTGGAAGTGCGGATGGCATCCCGCTGTCGATGTGATAATGAAATTGTCCTCGATCTCGTTCCGGGAAGCTAAATCGGTCATGGAGCAGTACGATTCTGTGGTCAGGAGCGAACCTAGAAAGATCGAACGGATGAAGCAGTCCTGCTCCCTTCCCTCCGGCTTGCACAGGATGGAGGAGCGCCACAGGAAGTATCTAGCCAAAAGGGGATTCCGTCCCGGCGCTCTCGAAAAGGACTGGGGCCTCATGGCGACAGATATTCTCGGTCCGTACAAGCATCGGATTTTCATTCCCGTCTACTACAGGGGCAGGATAGTGACGTTCCAGACCAGGGACGTGACCGGCAAGTCGGAACGCAGGTATCTGGCCTGCAATGAAAGGGAGGAGGAAATCAGCATCAAGGACGTCCTGTACGGATATGATGAGGCGAGCCGGCTCGCCTTTCCCTTTGTAGTGCTGGTGGAGGGAGTTCCCAGCGTGTGGAAGCTCGGTCCCGGCAGGGCTGTCGCGTCGTTCGGAATGGAAGTGTCGTCCAAGCAGACGAGCCTCCTGTCCAAATTCAAACGGGTAGCGGTGGCGCTGGATCGTGGTGCGACGGAAAGAAAGCGGGCGCTGAAGCTGGCGTACAGGTTGGACAGTCTGGGAGTGGAGACGGTAGTGGCGGACTTCCCTGAAGGGAAAAAGGACCCGTCGGAACTTTCTTCTTCGCAGGTGAAGAGGTGGCTGGAAGAAGTAGGACAGACTTTTGAAGAAACAAAAACAGAGGTGAACCCATGAACGCAAAGGATTTACTCAAGGTGCAGTTCCGCATAATGTTTTAGAATTTGCAAATGTTACAGGAAATAAAGCAGTCCACCCCACTCAAAAACCCGTTGCTCTATTTGAATACCTAATCAAAACCTACACCAACGAAGATGAAACGGTTCTTGATAACTGTATGGGTTCAGGAACAACTGGAGTCGCTTGTAAAAACCCCAACCGCAATTTCATAGGCATTAAACTTGACCCAGAGTATTCCAAAATTGCAAAGAAGCGAATAAATGAATATCAAAGAGAAGCAAGATTTTTCCAAGAGGGCTACAACCACGCAAGGGAAAAGGCGGGGAAATGAGAACAATCCAGATTCAAGTGCCGGATACATGCGGGGGCTGTCCGGCCTTACAACCCCCTCCAATTTTGTAAAATCCCCAAAACCATATCTCCCTTCCCGCTAAAAATATTTAACCTACTTCAAAACTAGCTCTTCCCGGCTATTGCGTACAGTACAGCCAGCCCATATAGTAGATACAGCGGGAGAACATAATACGGAACAGGGAGCTATGGGGGTATGAGAAGAGGGATTAAATTAACTGGGTGCGCCACAAAGAGCGGGGGAAAGCTGTTCACGCCTAGTGGTGGCACAAGATCAGGCAAGCTGATCAAGGCTACCGGTGAGCTGGCAGACAAGTCCGCCGAGCGCCAGCTGTCCATAGATCCGTCCCTTCTGTCCGTCCTGCTCTGCATCATATCCGACAAGTGCCCCTCCGAAACTCTCGGCGATCTGGTGGCGGATACTGTGACCGATCTGGACAAGGTCAAATATAATCCGCTTATAGTGTTCGCAAGGGTCATCGAAGCCAGCGCCCGTGGAATAGGCGAGGACGAAATGTTCGTGGAGCTCAGGATATCCAAGGGAATGTATGACCGCTGGAAGGAAGAGCATCCCGAATTCAAGGCGCTGGTGGACGAATGCTCCCATGTTGCAAAAGCCTACTGGGTCAGGTCGGGGCGGGTCAATATGCAGAACAAGTTCTTCAACGCGTCCCTTTACCAGTTTATCATGCAGAACAAGTTCGGGTGGGCGAGAAGGTTGGACGCTCCCGGCTTGATCCAGATGAACAGCATGACCCACACCACGAACAACACGACGAACAATTTTGATGTGAAAGCCGTATTGGCGAACATGTCCGACAGGGAGCTTCAGGCGCTGGACGACATACAGAACAAGATTCAGAAGCGCCTATCCAACAGCGACAAGGAGGACAGACATGACCGCACCGCGTAAACTGTCCGTGCTTCCCATGTCCACCAGGCTTCTTCAGATACCACAGCACGAACTCCGCGCCGAAAGGTGTAGAAGGAGCTTCTACTTTTTCGTTCGCGAGTTCTGGTCTTCGATCATAAGTGAAGATCCGGTTTGGAACTGGCACATCAAGCTCCTATGCGACGAGATGCAGGCCCTGGGGTTCCGCGTGATCGAGCGCCAGCCCAAACTTCATGATCTGATAATAAACATTCCTCCGGGATCCACTAAGTCCACAATATGCTCCATCATGTTCGTCCCGTGGATATGGACGGTGGATCCTACTATCCGGGTGATAAACGGCTCCTACAGTTCCCCCCTCTCATTGGATCACAGCACGAAGGCCCGCGACATCATACGATCCGACCTGTATCGGAAGTATTTTCCTGAAATAGTATTGAAGGACGACGAGGACACCAAATCAAATTTTAAGAACACCCTGCACGGGCAGAGGTTTAGCACTTCAGTAGGTGGGGCAGTCACGGGAATGCATGGTCATATTATCATTATAGATGATCCGCTCAATCCAAAGGAAGCGGTCAGCGACATAAAGCTGGCGGGGGCTGCGGATTGGATGGACAGCACTTTGTCCCAGCGAAAGGTCAACAAGGAAAACACTCCCCTCGTCCTGATCATGCAGAGGCTCCACACGGACGATCCTACGGGGCATCAGCTCGCCAAGAACAAGGGGACGACAAAACATATATGTCTGCCCGCTGACAGGCCGGAGGGGGCTCTTCCGGCAGAGCTGGCGGACAACTATGTGGACGGCTTCCTGGACCCCGTACGTATAAGCAGAAAGGTGTGCGAAGAGGCCCGGATAGACTTGGGAGCTTACGGGTACAGCGGGCAATATGACCAGAATCCCATACCGAGGGAAGGCAAGCTGTTCAAAACTGAATGCTCCCGGATAATAGACGCCCTTCCACTAGGGGTAGTTAGGTCTGTCCGCTATTGGGACAAGGCGGGGAGCGAGGGACGGGGATGCTACACAGCAGGCGTCAGAATGCACCTGCTGAAGGATGGGCGCGTATGCGTGTCCGATGTGAAGAGGGAACAGCTTTCCTACGACGCAAGGGAAAAGCTGATAAAGCAGACTGCCGAACTGGACAGCAAGCAGGTTTCCATATGGTTGGAGCAGGAAGGTGGCTCGGGAGGGAAGGAGTCCGCCCAGCGGACTGTCCGGATGTTATCGGGTTTCGACGTTCATGCCGAATCCGTCACCGGCGACAAATCTACCCGAGCCCTTCCCTACTCCGCCCAGATGGAAGCGGGAAACGTTCTCCTGTTGCGTGCGCTGTGGAACAAAGCCTATCTGGACGAGCTTTCTGCTTTCCCGGTAGGCAAGTACAAGGACCAGGTGGATGCGAGTTCGGGAGCGTTCAACAAGCTGTTTGAAACAGTACAACCTAGGAAGGTGGGAGTATGGTAAAGCAAAAGACAGACATGAAGCAGATAATGAATTCCGCTCCTGTGCAAAAGCAGATGCGGGATATTTTCCTGTCCATCAACAGCGAGATCCAGACAAGGACCGCTCTGATATCCAAACTGGGCAAGATGTATGAGGGAAGCAGGGATCTGTATACTGCTCTGGGGTATAAGACGACGCTGGACATAAAGGACTTCAAGGCTCAGTACGAGCGGGGCGAGTTTGGCTATAGGCTGACCAACGCGTATCCCGACGCGTGCTGGAAGATTCCCCCTTCCGTATATGAGACGATGGATAATAAGATCACGGCATTTGAAAAATCATGGGAAGAGCTGATAAAAGCCATCCCCGTATTCCATTATATAATGAGGGCGGACAGGCTGTCGGGAATAGGATCGTACGGCGTACTGTATATGGGCATGGACGATGTGAAGACGATAGACGATGCAAAGAATGAAGCCAAGGCGTCACAGCTCCTGTTCCTTCGTCCCTATATGCAGGATCAGGCGATGATTGAAACATACGAAACTGACTCCTCAAGCCCCCGATACGGACTTCCCCTCACCTACACGCTGACCAAGACCAGCGACACGTCCTCCTCCACAGGCGTTTCGAGTTCGTTCATCGCGCATTGGACGAGGTGCGTTCACTTTGCGGAGAACAGGGAGGACAGCGAAGTGTACGGCGTGTCCAGGATGCGCAATGCGTTCAATACTCTCCAGAGGCTGGACATGATACTGGGCGGATCTGCTGAAATGTTCTGGAGGGGGGGCTTCCCCGGATTCTCCTTCAATCTCGATCCCCTAGCCAACCCCACGGCTCAGACGCTGGATACGATGAAGGACGAAATAGAAAAATATGTCCACGGGATGAACAGATACCTGAGGCTACAGGGCACGGACGTCAAGCCGTTGTCCCCGAACATAGCAGATCCCAACAGCGTATTCAGCATAAACATTCAGACGCTCTCGGCGGTCAGCGGCATACCAAAGAGGATTCTGCTTGGCACGGAAGAAGGCAAGCTGGCGGGAAGCCAGGACGACGACCATTGGAACGACAGGGTGGACGAGCGCAGGAAGAACTACGCCGGGCCGTTCGTACTGCTCCAAATGATAACGCTTCTTCAGAAAGCAGAAGTCCTTCCTCCGTCCGAAACAGTATATATAGATTGGCCCGATTTGGACGCTCTTACGATGTCAGAGCAGGCGGAGCAGGGAAAGAAGTGGGCGGACGCGCTGACAGCGTATTTCGCCAACCCGACAGTTGAAAGTTCCGTAACGCTGTTCGACTTCCTCACCACGTTCTGCGGGATAGCGGACGAGAAAGCCCAGCATATCGTGGACAACGCAGTAGAGGTGCAGGACGGACAGGAAGAAGGAGAGGACGACAACAGCCCGAATCCGCCCAAATCAGGCGGGGACGGGTCAGAGTCTGGGGAAGGTGGCGAAAGCGCGGCAAAGCCTGTTTCTGACGGGGAAAACGACGATATAGCAGTAAATGGGGGACCGGGAAGCGGGAATTGGAATCATCCAGGATATCCGAGAGGCATGGGAGAGACTTCCAAACATATCTCTTCCAAGATGGAGCAGATCAGAAACGAACTGTCCAAGACAGAAGGAAAGAACACTCCAGCCAGATTGAAATGGGCGCAGGGAAAGAAGGACGAGATCAAGAGATTGAAGTCCCTTGAAAAGTCCCTGACATACTATCCGCAGGCGTTTCTGATCCATACCAAAGTATTTGGATATGATCTGGCCATGAGGGAGCAGACGGATGACGCTGTTGCTGTGCTGGGTAAGGGATCCAGGATACTTGTCAAGGACGAACTGGAATCCATATCTGCCATATCGTCCAGTGAGTCGGAACGTGGAGCCGGAAGGACAGCATTTGTTACGTTTGATGATGGACGGAAGGAAACGTTCGGTCCGGAAGAGGAGATCACTTATACAGTATCCAAGCCGTTCGCGGAAGGAGCATAGTCCAATGAAGTGCGTATGCAACAAAGCAGAGTATAGGAAGAAGTCCAGGGAGATCGCGAAGAACGATCCCACCAGGACGCTTGCTCTCCGCAATCGATTTGTCCGCGAGATGGAGAAGCGGTTCGCATACGTCAAGCGGATGATACTGGAAGAGGTGGGCAGGAAGGACATGTTCGCCATAGGACGGCCCTCTGTAGTTCAGAATGCAAGAATAGACAGGAATACGCAGGTGTTCACCAAGTCGGACAGGAAGATAGAGGACTTTGGCAAGTGGGTCGACCAGATGGTCCAGGAAGGGGTTCTCACAGCATACCACGGTCCTCAGAGGATGATCACTTCCACGGGACGCTGGACCGACATATACGTCCAGTCCGCATACAAGGCGGGGCTGGCGAGAGCGGAGAAGGAAATGAAGAGATCGGGAATGAAAGGCACTTTGCAGGAAGGTAAGTTCATATCGTCCCTGTGGGAACTTCCTGTCCACAGCGACAGGATAGCCATACTGTACGGAAGGGCGTACGAGAACCTAAAGGGAATAACGAGGGAGATGGGAACGAAGATGTCACAGACTTTCGCACAGGGCATGGCTGACGGAGAGGGACCGATGGCGATGGCCCGCGATCTTGTGAAGCAGATAGATATTCCCAGGAACAGGGCGAACATGATAGCCAGGACGGAAACGATCCGCGCCCATCACGAAGGCTTGGTAAACTCGTACAGGGAAGCGGGAGTGTACGGCGTGACAGTCATGGCGGAATGGAGTACGGCGGGGGATGATCGGGTATGCGAGAGATGTGACGATCTGCAAGGCAAGATATTCACGCTGGACGCCATACAGAACTTGATCCCCCTTCACCCGCAATGCAGATGTGTGGCCCTCCCGGTAGTGGACGAGGACCGCATGAAGGACGCGATAGACGTGGACGAGGCGGAAAAATATGCGTAATACAATACATATAACAGTTGGAGGAAATGACAATGCCGTATCCCAATGAACACGCATTCCGAATGATAGCTCCCGTCAACTTCGAGGGAGGAGAGTATGCCAGGAAGGAGATAGCTCCCGGCGTATCCATCGTCCTCGGGATCAGAAAGGGAAGCAAGAAGACCGAAACCCAGGCCTACAGGTTCGACGCGAAGAAGTTCACGTTCGAGCAGGCGAAGAAGTGGATGAAGGACAACAAGAAGACGGGATATATCAGAGCGGAGAAGGCGACGGGGGAAGAGAAGCCCGTCAAGGCTAACGCAGTATCCGGAGGCATGACTGACAAGATGAATCAGGCGCGAGAAGCTCTCCAGTCCGCATTTCCCAATACGCTCGTGTATGTGCAGGACATGACAGACGGCTGTATCTACTTCAATGGCGAGCCCCGTCCATCCCCGATGAATACGGAATACTTCAGCGAAAACTTCAGCATAGACTACAGTCTGGACAAGGACGGCGGTGTGGTGCTGGACGTGACGACGCTGGAGAAGGTCAAGCGGATGGAGGAATACGTTTCGGACAATACTCCTTCCAAGCTGTTCCCACAATTGAAAGCCAACGAGGCCGAACAGGAGCCTATTCTTGCCTTCAACTCCGACGGCGTATGTGCGGACTATGAGCAGACGATAACGGGAAATGCCACTCTCGCCAGGAAGGAAGTGCTGGACGGTGTGAAATATCTTGTTGCTCCGATGGTGATGATCGTCAAGGGCGTGGTCAATTCTCTTCTCTATAAGGAGGAGGATCTGAAGGACACGGCTTCCGAATGGAACGGACGTCCCGTGATAATCCGCCACCCGAAGGACGGTATGGGAAAGTTCATGTCCGCCAATACTCCGGAGAACTGGGCGAAGGCTGTGGTGGGGAAGATATTCAATACGAAGTATGAGGACGGCAGGTTGAAGGGTGAGGCATGGATGGAGGAGGACAGGCTGAAGAAGCTCTCTAAGTCCACCTATGACATGGTCAACAGCGGACAGATTGTGGAGGTGTCAACCGGACTGCGTACGGACGTGAAGAGCGGGGAGGGTGAGCAGAACGGCAAGAAGTACAGGGGTGTGGCTACGAGTCACAAGCCAGACCATCTCGCCATACTGCCCGACGAGAAGGGAGCTTGCAGTATCGCGGACGGTGCGGGACTGAACAGGGTCAATCAGGATCTGGAGGCCAACGGAGGTCCTGGTTCCGGTAACTTTGATCACGAAGTTCCAAAGGATGAGCTATGCAGATCCGCTACCATGAAACGGGCAAAGGAATTCAATCAAGCAATGGAAGGAAACACAGAACAGTCCATAACACCAACAAGTAAGGAGGTTTCAATGGACAGAATGGAAAAGGTATCCGCCGTGATTGCAAAGGGCAATTGGACGGAGGGACACAGGGAGTTCCTCGCGAACATCAGCGACGAGGAGTTCGGCCGTATTGAAAAGGACGCGATGAGGGAAGGCAAGGTCGAGGTCAAGACGCTGGATGACGTTCTCGCCAACGCCCCCGCCGACGTCAAGCCGATGATCGAGGAGGGCGTTAAGGCGTTCAATGAGAAGAGAGACGCCAAGATCGCGACTATTAAGGCCAACAAGCACAACAAGTTCACGGACGAGATGCTGAAGGCTAAGAGCATGAACGAGCTGGACCTCCTTGCCAATCTCGCCCAGCAGGAAGCTCCCGCGAAGAAGGAAGAGAAGAAAGCTGACTTCTCCGCGCAGGCAGGTGGAAAGCAGGACGTACAGAACAGCGCGAAGGTTCCCGCCGTGACCGGCATGGATCCGATTCCGCTCTTTCCGAAGAAGTAGACACTAGGGCCAACAAATTCAACATAAGGAGAATTAAAAATGGCCATCAAGACAATCAAGGTGCAGGGATGCACGACGCAGAAGGAGTTCATAGCGGGCGGGACTGTCACCCCCGGAATGCTCCTCAAGAGGACCTCGGTAGCCAACACCGCGATCGCACACGGAACAGCTGGTGGAACGTGCCAGAAGATGTTCGCGATTGAAGACGAGCTTCAGGGCAAGGAGATCACGGAGAACTATTCGTCCACCAACAGGATGCAGGTCGTATTCCCGCAGAGGGGTGACGTGGTTCTGGCTCTTCTCGCTGACGGTGAAAACGTGGCGGTCGGTGACTTCCTCGTATCGAACGGGGCGGGTAGGCTTGCCAAGCTGGTTGCGGCATCCTCGGGCGTCGCTGAATACGCGGACGCGGTCGTAGGCGTGGCAATGGAAGCGGTTGACATGTCCGGCTCCGCAGGAGCAGACCCGTCAGGTCGCATCCAGGTCGAGATTCTCTAAACCTTCCAACAAAAGGAGAACAATATCATGGAAGGCATATTCAATGGAAAGGCAACAGGCTCGGTCGCTGAAAAGCTCCTCGCTTGCAACATGGACTTGGGCGTGCTTCGCCCGTTCAGCGTCCCGTTCAAGAAGGACATCCGCGACGGTAACAGGATTCTGTCCCTCGAAGACTTCGACAAGCTCGAAGTCAACGAACAGAAATTCTATGAGACCATAGACAAGTCCTACATCACGGTCAACGGCAGGGCGCAGGAAATTGCGACCAACGCCACTCTCCGTAAGGACGAGTGGAAGCACTACGATACAGCAGTAGTGGAAGCCGTCCAGTCCAGGCTTGTAGGCGTGGCGGATCTTCTCTCCAGGAATCTCGTCTATCGTCCGGGCACGGGTCTGGCGCAGACTGTTCTGGAATACGAAGACACCAACGACATCAACGACGCGGACATGAGCATGGACGGGCTCAACCCGTCGAACAACGACAGGCCGGAATACGACCTGAAGTATCTCCCGCTCCCGATCACCTACAAGGACTTCCAGGTCAACGTAAGGGCGCTCAATATCTCCAGGAAGACTGGACAGCCCCTCGACGTTCGCATGGCGTCCCTGTGCGGTATCAAGATCGCGGACAAGCTGGAAACGATCCTGTTCCGTGGCACGAGTTCCTACACCTACGGTGGCGGGACCATCTACGGCTACTGCGATCACCCCAGCAGGAATACGCTGTCGATAGGCACGCATTGGGATCATTCGGCAGCCACAGGAGCCACGATCCTCGCCACAGTCATCTCCATGAAGCAGGCGCTGATCAATGACGGTAAGTTCGGTCCATACGTCCTGTATGTTCCGACCGCATACGAAGCCATCCTTGACAACGACTTCAAGGCCAACGGCGACTTCACCATCAGGGAACGCATCCTGAAGGTTGCCGGAATCCAGGACGTCAAGGTCGCGGACAAGCTCGCGGCTGACAACGTGGTTCTGGTTTCGATGGCAGTCGAGACAGTTCGCATGGTCGAGGCGCTTCCGCTCCAGACCATCCAGTGGGAAGAGAAGGGCGGAATGGTAATGCTCTTCAAGCCCCTCACGATCAACGTCCCGCAGGTCAGAGCTGACCAGGACGGCAAGTGCGGAGTATGTCACGCCAGCTAGTCTGACGTGCCAGCGATTCGTTTAACCATAACGAGTGCGGGCATCAATTACGGTGCCCGCATATTTTCAAAAACAGGAGATCAAGATGAAGTTCCTAGTAGTAGCAGGAAAGCACACGGAGAAGGGCAAAGTATACACCAAGGGACAGGCAGTCGAGTCGGACAGGCCTCTGGATAAGATTTTTATTAACAAGTTCACCCCGGTGGAGAAGGCAGAGGATGTCCCCGTAGAAGATCCCAAGCCCACAAAGCGTAAATCCCCGCCTCAGACCATAGTTGACGAAGTCGAACAGGGGGAACGCATTGAGACCCCGGCAATCTCTGTGGAAACGCCGAAAAAGGCTATCCCCGCTGTCGAGCAGGAAGAGAAGGAGCAGGAAGAACGCATATCCAAGCCAAAATCCCGCAGACGTAGCAAGTAGGGAGAAAGACAGATGCCACAGTACTGGAACATTCCAAATGTCTGGAAGGGGAGAACGGCTTACCTCCTGGGTGGCGGTCCGTCGCTTTCCTCTTTCGACTTTTCCAGGCTTGCTGGCAAAAGAGTGGTAGGAGTGAACGACGCATACAGGCATGGGAAGGAAATCGTGCCTGTATGTTTTTTCGGCGATTCCCACTGGTGGCACAAGCATGGGCACAGGTCAGTCGAAGTCCCCGGAGAAGGATGGGTTCCGGGTTTCCTGTCCTACGAGGGAGTAAGAGTGACCAACAACTTGTGCCATCAGTACTTTGAAGGACATGTCAGGATATGCAAGAGGCTGGGAAATGGATTTTCATCCAGTCCCGATACTCTTGCATGGAACGGGAACTCGGGAGCATGTGCGATCAATCTGGCGGTATTGCTGGGCGCGTCCACGATAGTCCTCCTGGGGTTCGACATGCACAACAGGAAAGCCGAGGGCAAGACGGTCGCCACTAACTACTATCCGAATATGGTATACCCTCCCACAGACCAGAACTATGTGACATTCCTGGAACAGTTCCAGCATGTGAAGGCGGGTTGCGAGAATGCGGGGGTGAGAGTGATAAACGCCAATCCGGAAAGTTCGCTGACTCTGTTCCCGAAGATGTCCATTGAGGAGGCGCTAAATGAATACCCTGCTTGAAAAATGCGTGTGCGGATCGGCGAGATACAGCCAGAAGACTGTGAACAGCATTCCCGTCCTGCAATGCTCCCGGTGCGGGTTGCAGAGACAGCACGTTTCCATGTCCCCGGAAGAGCTTATCAAGTATTACTCCATAGAGTATCACGCGGGCGCGTATGGGCACACCTACGAGCATGATCTGGAAGTGGCGGGCAAGCGCATATCCCACTACCGGATGGATCTGGACGGGAAGCGGGTTCTCGACATAGGAAGCGGGAACGGCGCGTTCCTCTCCAAGTGCGTAATCGCGGGAGCAGTAGCGGACGGAGTCGAATTGGGAGACGCTGGCAAGTCCGCAGTATACAGGAAGACGCTGGAGAGCGTTCATTTTCCAACAGACGAGTTCGACCTCCTCACCAGCTTCGACGTGATAGAGCATGTATTCAATCCCCAGGCCATGCTGAACGAAATGTTCCGCATACTGAAGCCCGGAGGAAGGGCGATACTGGAGCTTCCCGATTTTCATTCGGAAAAGGTAAATCACCACTGGAAGAAGATCGAACATATCTGGATGCCTACAGCGTCCTATATGGAAGGAATGCTTGAGGATGCGGGCTTCGTTAAAATAAAAGTTTCAAATCCGATACCCGGCAAGCTGGCGTTCGACATGACAAAGCCGGAGCAGAAGCGCGTATCGATACTGGTTCCCCCCGGCATAGGCGACATATACTGGAGCCTGGTGAAAATGCGTTCCTTCTGCGAGAGCAGGGGGCTGGGAATGCCTGAAGTTCTTATCTCCTCGGACGGAAATAAGGACAGGAGCATCGAGTATGTCAAGAGATGCCCGTTCGTCCATGCGGGAGGATATAGACTGCATGACTTCAGGTCCCCCGTATTCCAGGAGGCTTATATGAAGGAGGGGCGCAGGCTGTTCAGCAATGTGGCGGGATGCGATTACTTCCTAGCATTCAACGGCCACTTGCGCGTGGGTACGTCCCTTGACATGATAGACAGGCAGTGGTCGGCGGACTGGATGTTCCCCATGTTCGAGTCCTTGGAGGAACAGAGATACGCGGACAGCATACGGACGCAGGCGGGAGGGGAATATATTGTGGCATACTTTGTTCCTCACGGCATGTATGCAAAATGGCTAGGAGAGTTTCCCATAGCCAAGATCCACGACATGCTTATCCGGCTTCACAAGCTCACGGGATTGAAAATCGTACTGGTGGGGGCCGAATGGGACAAGAATACGTTGGATCTGGAACTGGTAGGAAAAGTCCCGGAAGCATATATCAACCTCACGGGCAAGACTACGCTGGAGCAGGCGTTCGGACTGCTGAGGAACGCCAAGGCAGTCACGGGATTCCCCAGCGGGCTGACGATGATGGCGGTAAGATTTGGGACGCCCACTCTTCTGTTCTGGAACCAATACTTCGATAAGGGGTTCTGGTGGAACGCTTGTCCCCCGGTAGCGAGGGACAACTGGTATGCTGTAGAGGACACCAAGCACGCAGTCCCGTTCCAGGTGGCTGAAAGAATAAAAGACTTGGCGAACATTCCCACCTCAGGGGAAGCCCCGCCCGCCATAATCAAACGGGCGGACGGACAGCCGGAGATCACAGTCGCCTGCGTATATAGGACAGGCGGGGATTTTACGGAAGACTATGTCCAGAAACTGTATAATATGACCCTGAGGAACTGCAAAGCTCCCTTCCGCTTCGTATGCCTGACCGATGCGAAGTTCACTATGGAAGGAGTCGAGTGCGTTCCATTAAAGCACGGCTGGACGGGATGGTGGTCGAAGATGGAGCTGTTCAGAAAGGATATTTTCAAGGGGAAGGTTCTGTTCCTCGATCTGGATACGCTGGTGAACGCGCCCTTCCAGAATCTGATAGCGGGACAGTATGGGTTCCTCATGCTACAGGATCTGAATTACGCAAAGAATTTTGCAAGCGGGGTCATGGCATGGGACTGTGGAAAGCTGGACCTGTCGTTCCTATACGATGCGATGGTCGAGCGGGTGAAGACGGAAGGAGAGGAGTTCATGTCCAAGTCCTTCGTCCAGAATGGAGGAGATCAGAAAATGA
>Ga0315268_10004438_pt1 | contig 15252 bp, 10 predicted proteins | sample C1_top_MG_FD_204535 | JGI IMG/M metagenome (GOLD analysis project Ga0315268, IMG submission 204535) | Sediment microbial communities from Yellowstone Lake, YNP, Wyoming, USA - C1_top | ecosystem: Environmental > Aquatic > Freshwater > Lake > Sediment | place: USA: Wyoming | collected 2017-08-01
TGCGATCGAGGTCTCGAGCACCGGCTACACACATTTTGCTCGGCAGAACGGCATCCGCTACTACTACGTCGTCACCGCGTTCAACAGCGCGGGCGAGAGCGCGGCCTCGGCCGAGGCCAGCGCGGTACCGCTGGCCAGCGGCAGGCTCGCCGCGCCCAGCCACCTGGTGGCGATGGCGGGCGACGGCGCGGTGACGCTGACCTGGGACGCGGTCACCGGCGCCACCGCGTACACGCTGTACTGGTCGCTCGACCCGGGCGTGACCCGCGGCAGCGGCACCGCCATCGGTCGGGTCACCGCGCCCTACTTGCACAGCGGCCGCACCAACGGTACGCGCCATTACTACGTCGTCACTGCCAGCGACAGCAGCGGCGAGAGCGTCGAGTCCAACCAGGTCTTGGCGATCCCGCGCGCCGTGTCGCCAACCGAGGTCGAACCCAATGACGAGCTCGACCCGACGCTCGGCGACCTGGCCACGTTGTACAGCGTCGGCCTGGCCGACGCCTGCCCGCCGACCCACACCATCAGCGGTACCGTCAGCGGCGCCACGCGCCCCGACATCGACTGGTTCCGCATCGCCGTGATCCAGGACGGCATCCTGACCGTGACGCTGACCCCGCAGGGTGCGCCGACCGGCGTCGACCTCGACCTGCAGCTGATCGATGCCGCGTCGCTGTTCCCATACGGTTTTGCCTTTGGCCGGAGCAACGGCAGCGCCGAGCAGGTGGTGCTGCCGGTCCACGCTGGCAACAACTACTTCGCGCTGGTGCACGATTTCGAGTGGGCCGGCCGCGACGCCGCCTACACGCTTGCCATCGCCTTTGCCGCGATCACGCTCGACCCGGCCGACGACAACGACGTGCCACCGCTGGCGACCGAGCTCACCGCAGTCGGTCCGGCCGCGCAGCTCGCCATCTCGCACACCATCGACCACGCGCTCGACGTCGACTGGTACCAGGTCTCGCGGCTCGATCCCGACCTCTACTACTCGGTGGCGCTGACCCCGGCGCCCGGACGCGCCTACGCGGTCTACCAGTACACCCAGGATCAGACCGCGACCCCGCAGTGGCTGGTCGAAAATGGTCCCGACTTTGCGCCCCTGGTCGACGCGGAGACCACCGCATCGGTCGCCTACAAGGAGGGCCACGTCTACTTTGCCATCAGCGGCGCGCTCAAGCAGCGGCCGCTGGTGGTCACTGCGACCGAGCAGCGCTTCTTCGACCCCGACCATGTCTACGTGCTGCACATCGCGGCATCGCCCGCGTCACCGCGCAACGTCGTCGCCAGCTCGCCGCAGGCCGGCCAGCTGCAGGTGCGCTGGGATCCTGCGACCGGTGCCACCAGCTACAATGTCTACTGCGACGTCCGGACCGGCGTGACCCAGGACAGCGGCGGCCTCTACGGCGCGGGGGTCTCGGTCACCAACTTCCACTACGTCGCCCACACCGGCGGCCACTTCTACTGCATCGTCACCTCGATCAACGCGGTCGGCGAGAGCCGCGGATCGGCCGAGGCCAACGCCGTCGTCAGCGCTGGCGTGACCAGCTACCTCGAACCTTTCGCCGGGAGCAGTCTGCCAACCGGCTGGGCCGAAACCGACCTGTCAGGCAGCACCGTGCACTGGGCCGTGGGCAACAATGGCGGCAACACGGTCCCCTTCGACGGCAGCGTCTTCCTGTACGCCGACACCCGCACCAGTGGCACGCTGCTCAACGCTCGAGTCGCCACCGCGCCGATTGCGATCCCGGCCAATGCGTCGCACTTTGGCTTCAACTCTCTGCGCAGCAGCACCTATGCAAATGTCGACGCGCTGATCTCGACCGATGGAGTGATCTGGACCTCGCTGAGCGTGCCCCTGCGCAGCGGCAACTGGGAGTTCACCTCGGTCGATATCGCGGCCTTTGCTGGACAGAACGTGCGCTTTGCCTTCGGCTACGACAGCGACGGCTACGATTTCTGGCAGATCGACAACGTGGCGGTGTGGTGATGCGCGCAGCGGCCAGCGCCTGGATGCTCGTCGCAGCCGCCGCTGCACTCCCGCGGCTGGCCTGGGCGCAGGACGCTGCCGTGGCCGACGCGGCCATCCCGTGCGGTGCCGTGGGCTGGATCGGTGAGTGCCAGGGCGACGTGGTTCAGTATTGCTTCAATGGACAGCTGCGCAGCGTCGACTGCGTGGCGGACTTTGGCGCGGCGCAAACCTGTGGGCTATGGGACTGCACGACCGAGGGCGTCGACGACCGCGGCCAGCATCTGTGCACCGGCTACTACTGCGTGGCGCGGCGCGGCACCGCCTGCGACCTCGATACGCCGTGCGATGTGGCGACGAGCCAGGGCTGCCTGGGCGGTGTCTGCGGCGACTCGCAGGCGTGCGACCCGGCGAGCTACCAGCGCCACTGCGATGGCAACGTGGTCACCTTTTGCTCGTACACCGTCAGCGACCTCGACTGTTCGAGCGGCGGCAGCCAGCCCTTTGTCTGCGGCACCACCAGCCAGGGCACCATCGCCTGCCTCGGTGTCGACGGCGCTGCTTGCGGCCGGGGCGGCGACGCCGAGTGCGCGCCCGGCTTCGTTTGCACGAGTCGTCGTTGCCGGCCGGTGGCCGTGCCCGACGCAGCTGTCGCCGACAGCGCGGTTGTAGCCGACAGCGCGGTCGCCAGCGATGCGGTGACGCCGACCGATGCCGCGACCAACGATCGATGGACCGCCAGGGACGCGGCGACCGGCCGCGACAGCGCGCCGGGTCGCGACGCGGCCGTGGACCTGGACGTCGCAATGCTGCGCGACCGCGGCAATGCGAGCGATGGGGCGCCTCTCGACAAGCCCGCCGGCAGCGAGTCGAGCGCCCGCGACGCCGGGCACGTCGACGCAGCCATTGCGGTCGACGCGACCAGTCCCTATGTCCCGCCCCAGCTGATCGACGCGCCGAGCGGCTGCGGCTGCCAGCAGTCCACGACCGGCGCGCTGTGGGCCACCGCAATTGGCGCAGCACTGGCCTGGCATTTGCGGCGCCGACCGCGCAAGAAATAGAACGGAGCTGGACATGGCACGAACGCGCACCGCCGACGAGCGGGACCAACTGCTGGCGCTGATCGAACGCATCGTCGACGAGTGCCCACGGCGGCAGCCGACCAGCGAAGACGAGCGGCGCGCTTCGCGCATCATGGAGCAGGAATTCGAGCGGATCGGCCTGGCGACGACGGTCGAGGAGTTTCGCTTCAACGACAACCTGTACGCGAACCTGGTGCTGCACTTTGGGCTGGCCGGCGCTGCGACCGCCATCTCGCCCCTGGCGCCTGCGGTAGCCTGCGCGCTGCATGCACTGGCCGGCGTCTCTTACTATGCCGACTCGACGCGCAAGCGCTATCTGTTGCGGCGGCTACTGGGCTTCAAGAAGTCGCAGAACGTGCTCGGCCGGCTGCCAGCGAACGACGAACCCGCGCTGCGCGTGATCGTGCTCGGCCACGTCGACGCGGCCTTCACCGGGCTGCTGTTCGACCCGCGGCTGGTCAAGGTATTCAGCGGCGCCAGCGCCCCGCCGCCGTTCGACCAGTTGCAGCACGGGCTGGCGCTCGCCACCTACAGCCAGTTCGCGCTGGCTGGCATGGACCTGCTGCGCGTCTTTCTCGGACCGCTGACCTGGCCGCTGCGACCGGTCGAACACCTGCTCAGTGCGCCCGGCACCATCAGCGCGCTGCTCGCGCTCGAGGCCGTGGTGCGCAATCGCATCGTGCCGGGTGCCAACGACGACCTGACCGGTGCCGTCGCCCTGGGCGCGCTGGCTGCGCGACTGGCTACCGACAAGCCGGACGACGTCGAGTTTTTGTTCGTGGCGACTGGTTGCGAGGAGGCCAGCCTGGGCGGCGCCGACGCGCTGATCCGGCAGCATGCCGCCGAGTGGTCAGCTGACCGCACGGTGTTCATCGCGCTCGACTGCCTGACCAATGGCGAGCTGCGCTACCTCGCCCCCGAGGGCGAGGTGCGGCGCACACCGGTCGCGCCCTGGCTGGCCGAGGTGCTGGCGCAGGTGGCAGCGAGCGATCTTCGCTTTTCCAGTGTGACGCCGTTCGAGCCTCCTGTGGGCGGCAGTGACGCCGCAGCCTGCATGGCACACGGCTATCCGGCGGTCGGCCTGACCTGCATCGACCCCGAGCTCGGTTCGCCGCGCCACTACCACCAGCTGAGCGACACGCCCGAGAACCTCGACCTCGACCAGCTGATGGTCTCGATCGATTTTGCCGAGCGCCTGGTGCGCGCCATCGTGCGGGCGCGACGGCCCCAGCCATCGAGACGCAGCCGACCCAGGCGACGCAGCCAGGCAAAGCCGAAGACCGGGCGCTGACTTCAACGTCGGTGCGCCAGCGCTTGTCGCCGCCAGCGCGCGTCCCTATCTTGGCTTCGTCATCGGTCAGCGGAGGTGAACGATGTTCTTCGATCTCGATTACCTGCTGTTCATCTCACCGGCGATCGCACTCTCGATCGTCGCAACGATCTGGGTGAAGCTGGCATTTTCCAGGTGGGATCGGCGTGCCCTTTCATCCCAGATGGCTGGAGCGCAGGCGGCGCGCCTGCTGCTCGACGCCAGCGGGTTGCGCGACGTGCGTATCGAGCGGGTGGCCGGCTTCATGTCCGATCACTATGATCCGCGGGCCAAGGTGCTCAGGCTGTCGCCCAAGGTGCACGACGGCCGCAGCGTGTCGGCGGTTGGCGTGGCGGCCCACGAGGCCGGTCACGCGCTGCAGGATGCCGAGCACTACACACCGCTGGTCTGGCGCACCGCGCTGGTACCGATCGCCACCCTCGGTTCGAACCTGACCTGGATCCTGCTCGCCCTCGGCGTCTTCTTTCACATCAGCGGGCTGTACACCGCGGCGGTCTTTCTGTTCGGTGCGGTCGTGCTGTTTCAGCTGGTGACATTGCCGGTCGAGTTCAATGCGTCGAGCCGGGCCAAGGCGGCGCTGGCGTCGCACGGCATCGTCAGCCAGGTCGAGCTGGGCGGCGTCAGCAGTGTGCTGACCGCGGCCGCCATGACCTACGTCGCAGCTGCGCTCACCGCGATCCTGCAGTTTGTCTACTTCTTCCTGCGCGCGCGCGACTGAGCGCCGCACGCTGGGCTCTTTCCGACCAGGCTCGCATCCACTAATGTGAATGCGTGCGTCTACTCTCGACCAGTATCTCGACCCGCCTGCTGCTCGCCTTTGCAGCGCCGACCGTGCTGGTGCTTGCGCTGACCGGCGTCTTCACCTACCTCGGCGCACGCGATGCGTTTCGCGACGAATTCGCGCGCAAGCTCGACGTGCTGGCCGGCACTCTGGCTTCGCAGATCGATGCCGACAAGGTGCTCAGCCTGCTGCCCGGTGACGAGGACCAGCGCTGGTACCTCGATCTCGCAGGCGAGCTCGGCCGCCAGAAGCGCGCTGCCGGTTTGAGTGCGCTCTACCTGATCGATCCCCGCGGCCAGGTCTTCGTCGACGCCGACCGCAGCTACCGCATCGAGGAGCAGTTACCCCACTGGCAGGCCGACCAGGCGGTGATTGGCCACGCGTTGCAGCGCCTGCCCGGCGCCTGGATCGAGGACACCAACCGGCCGCAACCGGTGTACCGCGCCTACAAGCGGCTCGACGTGCCACGCCCGGACGCCAGCGCGCTCGGCGCCGAACCGACCGCGGCCGACAGCGAACCACTGCTGCTCGGGGTCGAGGCCGGCCTGCAATACCGCGCCGCGATCCGGCGCTACGTGACGACGTTGGTCCCGGTCGGGCTGGTCGCCATCGTGCTGGTGGTGCTGATCGCGCTGGTCGTCTCACGCACCATCACGCGACCGGTCAGTATCCTGGTCGACGACGCGCGGCGTATCGGGGAGGGCGCGCTGGAAATACCGGTGCGCGCAGCCGGCGGCGACGAGATCGGGTTTCTGGCAAAGACCATCGACGAGATGCGAGCGGCGCTGCAGCGACGCGACCGCGATCGGCAGGCCATGCTGGCCGGCATCGCCCACGAGGTGCGCAATCCGCTCGGCGGCATGGAGCTGTTCATCGGGCTGCTGCGTGAGGGTATCGACGAGCTGACCGCGGCTCAGCTGGCCGAGCAACGCGGCCCGCTGCGCGAGTACAGCGATCGCGTCGAGCGCGAGCTCGGCTACCTCAAGGGGGTGGTCAACGACTTTCTGGCCTTTGCCCGCGAGACCCCGGTCAACGTGCAGCCGTGCCGGGTGCGCGAGATGCTGGAAGAGATCGCCAGCGTGGTCGCCGGTGACGCCAGCCAGCGCGAGCTGACCGTGGCGATCGAATGCCCGCCCGCACTCGAGCTTGAGGCGGACGGCGGCGCGCTGCGACGCGCGCTGCTCAATCTGGTGCAAAACTCGCTACAGGCGACACCGGCCGGCGGCCGCGTCCTGATGCGCGCCACCGAGCAGGGGGCGCAGGTCGCGCTGGCGGTGGTCGATACCGGCAAGGGCATCCCGGCCGACAAGCTGGCCGAGGTGGAAACACCGTTTTTCACCACCAAGGAAAAGGGAACCGGGCTCGGCCTGTCGATCGCGGGCAAGATCGCGCGCGTGCATGGCGGGCAGATGAAGATCGACAGCGCCGAGGGCAGCGGCACCACGGTCACGCTGACCGTTGCTCGTCGCGCCGGCTCGACACTGGCTGGTTAGGAGAGAACGAACATGGCATCCATCCTGATCATCGACGACAACGAGACGGTGCGCGAGGGCATGGCCGCGATTGCGCGCAAGATGGGCCATCAACCGCACCTGGCCAAGAGCGGCGGCGAGGGGCTCGGACTGTTTCGCCGCCACAAGCCCGACTTCGTGATCACGGACCTCAAGATGGAGGGTCAGGGCGGCATCGAGGTGCTGCGCCAGATCCGCAGCGAGGACGCCGACGCCGTGGTCATGATCATGACCGGCTACGGCACGGTCGAGGGCGCGGTCGAGGCGATGAAGCTGGGCGCCTTTGATTTTATCCAGAAGCCGTTCCCACCCGAGGTGGTGCGGCTCAAGATCGAGGGCGCGCTGGCGCTGCGCCGCGCCCGCGGCGAGTGCGAGAAGATGGCGCAGACCGCCGAGACCTTTTCGCGCGACCTGGCGGCCCCGTTTGCCAGCAGCGGCATCGTCGGCAGCTCGACCGCGATGCAGGACGTGATGCGGGTGGTCGAGAAAGTCGCCAAGACCGATACCACGGTCTACATCCACGGCGAGAGCGGCACTGGCAAGGAGCTGGTGGCGCGCGCCATCCATGACCAGAGCCTGCGCCGGGACAAACCGTTCGTCTCGGTCAGCTGCGCCGCACTGGCTGAAACCCTGCTCGAGAGCGAACTGTTCGGCCACGAGAAGGGCAGTTTCACCGGGGCGATCAAGCGCAAGCTCGGTCGGTTCGAACTGGCCGATGGGGGCACGTTGTTGCTGGACGAGATCGGCGACGTTCCGTTGTCGGTGCAAACCAAGTTGCTGCGCGTGCTGCAGGAGCGCGAGTTCGAGCGCGTCGGCGGCGAGGATACGGTGCGCGTCGACGTGCGGGTCATCTCGGCCACCCATCGCGACATCACCGAGATGGTCAAGACCAATGCGTTTCGCGAGGACCTGTTCTACCGCCTGCACATCGTGCCGATCGAGCTGCCACCGTTGCGCGATCGACCAGGCGATATCAAGCAGCTGGTCGAACACTTCGTCCGCAAGCTGGCGCCGCGCACCAATCGCGGCGTCACCGGCATCAGCGACGACGCCGCACGCGCCCTGCTCTCCTACCGGTGGCCGGGCAACGTGCGCGAGATCGAGAACGCGATCGAGCAGGCGCTCGTGTTCGCCGATGGGCCGCTGATCGAGCAGCGTGACCTACCGCCGTTTCTCGGCGGAGCCTCGGCGCCGCCGCCGTCAGCCGCACCCATGGTCAGCCTGGAAGACGACAACCGCACGCTCGACGAGATCCTCGAGTCGCTGGAGAAGAGCCTCATCCTGCGCGCATTCAAGAAGGCGACTGGCGTCAAGACCGAGACCGCGCGTCTGCTCGGCATCAAGACCAGTGCGCTCTATTACAAGCTCGACAAGTACGGCGTGACCGACGCCGATGCTCAGGCCTGAACCAGTACGCGATCGATCACGCGCCCGCGGGCGGCGCCGGGTCGTCGCTGCTGGTTGGTATGGGATCGACCGCCGGCGGCGTTGTTTCGGCGGGTGCTGACGCCGGCTCGGGCGGCGGCGGCAATAGCCGCGAGATGGTGGTCACCTGGTCGGTAGCTTCGCCGACCAGCGTGCCAGCGACCCGATCGTGCAATGTCCGGCGTCGCCGATCGACCAGGATCAGCGACCAGCCCGCGCCGAGCGCCAGCAGACCGAGTGCCGCCGTCGCTGCGCGGATCAACGCCGAGCTCCAGCTGATCCGCTGGTGCCGCACCGAGAGCACGCGTAGCCGCAGCGCCAGCATGCCCGGCGTCTGCTCGAGCAGCGCCACGAACACGGTCTGATAGGCCACCAGCAGTGCGATCAAGACCAGCGCGGTCGGGATGGTGGCCCCGCGGTAGATGATCATGGCGTCGATCAGCCGATCGAAACCGGTGCCGCGCGCCGGTCCCACGCTGCTCGGCAGCCGCCCCAGCGCCAGCACCAGGTGCACGACGGCCAGCCCGCTGATCGCGGCCAGGTCGATGGCGCAGGCGAGCGCCCGTTTCCAGATCGGCGCCAGCGTCAACGCACGGTCGACGATGACATGCACAAGTTCGTGCCCGGTGCCGTTGCCCGGCGTTGGCGCCGCAACAGGTACTGCAACAACTGCCGTGGTCGGTGCCGTGGCGGGGGCCGCGATCGGCACGGCGGCCGCTGCGTTCAATGGCGCCGCGGTCGGCATCGTGCCGGGCGTCGCAAAGATGCTGGCCACATCGGGCGTGCCGGCAACTGCCGGTTTGGCGGCAGGAGTCGCAGACCGCGGAATCGGGATTCCCATCGGGTCCGTGCGATCGATATCGTAACCACCTGGGTCCTGCTTCTTGGCCGGGGCCGGTTCTGGCACGCGACCCAGTGCCGGAAGAACCGGTAGCGCCCCGGCAGCCGCCGGTGCGGCAACGGTCGCTGCTGGTGGTTGCGGACTCGGCTTGGCCGTCGGCTGCACGCCCGGCTTGACCACCGGGGCCGCAACCGGCGCGGCCTTGAGACCCGCCGCGGGTCGTGCTGAGGCGTTCGGTATCGGGGCCTGGCCTGGTGCGAGTGCAGGAGCGTGGCCAGCTGCCGGTGCCGGACCCGACGCCTTGGAGACCAAAATGCTCGGCCGCGCGCTCGGAGCGTGCTGCGACTGGCTGCCGACCGAGGTGCCCATCGGCACACCGGGTCGCATCGGCTGCGGCTGCCCGGGCGCGGCTGGCCTCGGTGGACGTGGCCCGGCGGCGGCGACGGCAGCGGGCACTGGCGCAGGCACGGGCGCGGGCACGGGCACGGGCGCAGGCGAGCGGGCCGCGGCCGCGCGCGCGAGCGGTGCATCGCATCGGCTACAGATGCTGGCCGATGGTGGGTTGTCGTTCCCGCACAGCGAGCACTTCATCGTCCTGCTTTTTACTCCGCGGCGACGCAGACGAAAAGGGTGTTGTCAGCCGGCCAGCGCCAGGGCCGCTGCCACGACCGCGGCCGTCTCTGCCCGCAACACGTGGGGCCCGAGCCCGAGCGGTGCAAAACCAGCCCCTTGCAGCAGCGCCGTCTCCTCGTCCGTGAAGCCGCCCTCGGGTCCGGTGCACAGCGTCACCGGCTGCCCGTCGGCAGCGAGCCGCTGACGGCGAGCGCGGACATCGGCCGCCGTCACCTCGCCGTACCAGCGCGCACCCGGTGCCGAGGCGGCAAACTCGGCCAGAGCCAGGGGACCGTCGATCCGTGGGAAGTCCGACCGACCGCACTGCCGGGCGGCCGCACGGACCACCCGCGTCAGCCGCTCGCCGCGACCCGCGCCCGGGCCGTCCCGCGGCACCGATCGCGCACACTGCACGAGCGCCACTTCGGCCACGCCCAGCTCGGTCAGCATGCGCAGCGCCAGATCCAGACGCTCTCCCTTGATCAGCGGGAGGCCGCAGCGAACCCGGTGCGGTGCGATCGACGCATCTGCCGTCGGCGCGTCGCACTGACAGCCGACCGCCGCGCGCGCGATGCTGACGATGGTCGCCGCCGCGCGCCGGCCGGCGCCGTCGAACAGCTCGACCGCCGCGCCCGGCTCGAGTCGCAGCACGCGCGCCACGTAGTGCGCCTCATCGGAGCCCAACGCGACCGGCCCAGCCCGCAGCAGGTCGGGGGCGACGTAGATCCGCCGCATGGCGCACTCATAGCACAACTCACCGACCGAGCACCTCCGACGGGGCACCGCCGGCTTGCGACGGCTGACCTTTCCCGGTATGACCGCAGCTGTCCGCACCCGCTGTGCAGAGACAAGGAGCGCATATGGGTACCCTGCTGATCAAGAACGCCACCGTCGTCACGCTCGGCAATCCCAACCAGGTGATCGCAAACGGCGCGGTGCTAATCGACCACGGCGCGATCAAGGCGTTGGGGCCAGCCAGTGCGGTTGCCAGCGGCGCCGACGAGGTCATCGACGCCCATGGCCGGGTCGTCATGCCCGGCCTCATCTGCTCGCACCACCATTTCTACTCGACCATGGCGCGCGGTATGAATCCGCCCGGTGCGCCGGCCAGCAACTTTGTCGAGATCCTGGAGCGGCTGTGGTGGAAGGTCGACCGCGCCCTCGACCTCGAGGACGTCCGGCTGTCGGCACTGGTACCGCTGGTCGAGTGTATCCGCAACGGCACCACCACCATCGTCGACCATCACGCCAGCCCGAGCTGCCGCGACGGCAGCCTGGACGTCATCGCCGAGGCCACCACCCAAGCTGGAGTGCGCGCCTGCCTCTGCTACGAGGTGTCGGACCGCAACATCGAGGGCGCCGGCATCGAGGAGAACGCGCGCTTCGCCGCCCGCTGTGCGCGTGAAAAGCGGGACGACCTGCGCGCGCTGTTCGGTCTACACGCCTCGTTCACCTGCTCTGACAAGACCGTGCGCCGCTGTGTCGATTCGGCCGCGCCGCACGGCGTCGGCTTTCACATCCACGTCGCCGAGGACAAGGCTGACGTCGACCACTGCCTGGCACAGCACCGCACGCGGGTCGTCCACCGTCTGGCCGACCTGGGTCTGGCCGGCCCGAACAGCATCTTCGTCCACTGCGTGCACGTCGACGACTCGGAGATCGACCGCCTGGCCGAAACCCGCACCATGGTCGTGCATAACCCCGAATCCAACATGAACAACGCGGTCGGCGCGGCGCGGGTGCTCAAGCTGATCAAGCGCGGCGCGCTGGTCGGCCTGGGCACCGATGGCATGGCATCGGACATGCTGGCGCAGATGCGCTGTGCCTATCTGCTGCACCGGCATGCGGCGGCCGATCCAAGAGTCGCCTTCGTCGAGGCGCCGGGCATGCTGCTCGACGGCTCGGCCGAGGTAGCGCGCCGCATCTTCGGCCAGCGGCTGGGCGAGCTGGCGGTCGCCGGTCCGGCCGACCTGATCGTGCTCGACTACCTGCCGCCGACCCCGTTCAGCGCCGATAATTTTCTGGGCCATCTGATCTTCGGCATGGTCGACGCCACCGTCGACACCACCATCTGCCGCGGTCGCGTGCTGATGCGCGACAAGAAGGTGCTGGCGCTCGACGAGGAGCGCATCACGGCGCAGTGCCGTGAACGCACCCCGGCGATGTGGGAGCGCGTGCGCGCGCTGTGATCTCCCCGCCCGCCGCCGTCCGCCTGGTCAAGCCGCTTGAGCGCACCATCGCCGGCGGCCATCCGTGGGTGTTCCGCGACGCCCTCGCCCCGTTCGACTTCGCGCCCGGCACTGCGGTCGACGTGCAAGGCCGTCGCGGCCAGCGCCTGGGGCGCGGCCTGGTCGACCGCGGCGCGATCGGCGTGCGTCTGCTGACGACTTCGGACGAGCCAATCGACGCCGCCCTGATCGAGCAGCGCCTGACCACAGCCTTGGCGGCGCGCGATCGGTTGGCGCTACCCGACACCGACGCGCTACGCCTGGTTCACGGCGAGGCCGACCGGCTACCCGGCCTGGTGCTCGACCGCTACGGACCGATCGCGGTGCTGGTGCTCGATGGCAACGTGTGGAGCGGCTGGAAACCGATCCTGACGGCAGCGCTGCGGCCGCTGCTCGACGCGCGCGCGATCTCGACGCTGCTCTGGCGACGCGGTCGCGGCGAAAGCAAGCAGGTCGATGCCTGGTGGGGCGCGCTACCGGCCGCGCCGGTCGCCGTGCGCGAGCTGGGCATGCGACTGCTGGTCGACGTCGTGCACGGCCAGAAGAGCGGTCTCTTCCTCGACCACCGCGATTCGCGGCGGCGCGTACGCAAGCTGGCAAGACAGCGCACGGTGCTCAACCTGTTCGGCTACACCGGCGGCTTCTCGGTCGCGGCTGGCCTTGGCGGCGCAAATCACGTCGTCACCGTCGACAGCGCGGCTCCGGCCATCGCGCTGGCGAGCCAGAACTGGCAGCTCAACCGGTTGCCAGCCTCCAGCCACGACGCGGTGGTGGCGGAGGTCGCACCCTTTCTAGAACGCAACCACCAGGCGTTCGACTTCGTCATCGCCGACCCACCGAGCTTTGCCGCCAGCCAGCGCAACCTGGCGGCCGCACTTCGCGCCTACGCCGCGCTGCATCGCGCCGCCCTGGCTGCAGTCGCGGCCGGCGGCTGGTACCTGGCCGCATCCTGTTCGAGCCACGTCGACCGTCAGGCGTTCGAGGCCACGCTGCAAACCGCCGCTCAGCGCCAAGGGCAACCGCTGCGCATCGTCGAACGCTGGGGTGCGGCAGCCGACCACCCGGAGCGGCCCGAGTTCCCGGAGGGGCACTACCTCAAGGTCGCCCTGTGCCAGATCGGTCGCGGCCGGATCAGTTCACGCCGCTGACTCGACGCGCGTCGTCACTTGGCCTGCTCGACCGCCATGCCCTTGACGTCCTGCTGGAAGAAGCCGCGCGCCTGCTCGTTGCGCTCTGGCTTGGCCAGCTGGTCCTCGACCGATTCGTAGGCGCCGCGCTGCTCGGCCTCGTCGCCGGCTGCCTTGGCGGCCTGGTTTTCGGCTGCACCGCTGTCGCCGATCTCGCTGCCGATCAGACCACCGACCGCCGTCCGGTGAAGACCGTAGGCGCCCTGGTACTGCGCGATGACCGTGGCCGGTCCTTCGATCTGGCTGGCGATGAAGACGCCGCGCAGATCGGTCTCGCCGGCTATGAATCGCGCATCCGCTTCGCCCCGCAGCTGCACCCGCGCACCGACCGCTGGCCGCCCGTGGGCGTCGCGCACGGTGACCCGGACCCGCTGCTCGGCCTGGTCCTCGTGCACGTCGAGTTGCAGGCTGTCGACCAGCAACAGACTATGCCGCAACTCGGAGCCACCGCGGATCCGAACCAGATACGCGCCAGCACCCGGCAGATCCATCTCGAGGTCACGCGCGGTGGTGCCGCGAGTCTTGCTGTCGAGGTCGATATCGCGGACCGCGGCCGGCCGCACGCCGGCCAGGTTGATCTCGGCGATGCTGTCGAGGTTGCCCTTCAGCAGATAGAGCTTCATCAGATCGACCCGGTAGGCGCGCAGCTCGATCCGTTTGAGGTTCTTGGTCAGCGCCGCCAGGCGTGGCCGCTGTCCGACCGGCACCGCCACCACCTCCGGGATCTCGAGCCGCGCCACGGTGGCGTCGTCGATGGCCTCCGCTGCGTCCCGGTATTGGTCGGCCACCTGGCGGTACAGTTCGAGCGCGCGGTCGAGCTTGCCCTGTGCATGGTAGATCTGCGCCATGATGTACTTCGCCATGGCCGCGCTCTCCTCGTCCTCGTCGTTGCGCGCCACCTTCTGACACAGCTCGAGCGAGCGATCGTACTGGAGCAACTTGAAGTGGCCGTATGCCTTGAGATAGGTCAGTGCCGGCGCCATGTCCGAATCGCCGTGGCGCGACAGCCCAGCATCGCACCAGGCAACGGCCGCCGGTACCAGCTTGCGCTCGATCAGCGCCGTGGCCAGCGAATAGATCGCCGACGGGGCCTGCGGCGCCTGCGGGTAGCGGCCGACATATTGCACCAGCAACGCGACCACGTCGTCCAGCAGCTGACCGCGGTCGAGACCGGGTAGATCGTTGGCCTCGCCGACGCGATCTGCGCGGTTGAACAGCACCTGGCCAAAGGAGTAACTGGCCTCGGCCGCCAGGTCGCTGTCGGGGTAGGCGCCGATCAACTCATCGAACAGCTGGCGCGCCGCCACCACCTGGTCCTCGACCTCGAGCACACCGACGCTGCGCATGGCAGCCAGCAACCGCGCGTGCGCTGAGCCGCGGGCGACGTGCAGACCGCTCTCGAACTCCTGCATCTGGCGGTAAGCGAGCTGCACTGGTGCCAGCTTGTCGAAGGGCACCACCAGATCCGGGTTCTTCTCCTTGGCCAGCTCGAAGTACTTGACCGTCCGCTTGGCGTCGGCGACGTCGATGGCGGCGAACAGCAGGGTCGACAGCGCCTCGCGTCCGATCTCGGGCTTCAGCCGGAACTGCTCGAACAGCGGTTCCAGTTGCTCGATCGCCAGCGCCGCATCCTTGGCGCTCGCCGCGGCCAGGCCGCGCTGATAGAGCTCGTCCGGAGTCGGTCGCACTTTGGGCAGCGGTGCCGTGCTCTCGTCGACGACGAAGTCGCGCAGGCCACCGAACACGCGCAACTCGGGTACCCCCGGCGCTGCGAGACGCGCTGCCGTGAACCGGTAGCGACCCGGATTGCGCGCGGCCAGCTGATACTCGATGCGGGTGTCGCGACTGGCGAGGTCGACGAAGAAGACCAGACGACGTCCTGGCGACGCGCGGTGGCCGACCGCGCCAACCACGCTGCCCTCGACCAGCTCGAAACCAGCCGGAATGCGGTCCTCGAGCAGCAGGTCAGGCAACGGATCGTCCATCGACTTGTGTACCTCGAGCGCAACCCTGATGCGCTGACCGGCTGGCACGCGGTCGATCGGCTCGCGCCAGACCTTGGTTCCGTCCGCAGCGACCGAGAATCCGCTATGGATGTCCTGGCCGCGGTAGGGCGCGGGCACTGCCTCGACCACGCGCTGCAGCGACAACGGCGAATCTGGGGCGGGCGCCGGCGGCTGCTGCCGGTAACCGCGCAGCTTGGCGACGTAGAAACAGCTGCCGCCGCCCTCGACGATCAGTTCGAGTTTGTTGTCGCCAACCACCAGCAGCTTGGGGTCGACCGCGATC
>Ga0315268_10004439_pt1 | contig 15250 bp, 12 predicted proteins | sample C1_top_MG_FD_204535 | JGI IMG/M metagenome (GOLD analysis project Ga0315268, IMG submission 204535) | Sediment microbial communities from Yellowstone Lake, YNP, Wyoming, USA - C1_top | ecosystem: Environmental > Aquatic > Freshwater > Lake > Sediment | place: USA: Wyoming | collected 2017-08-01
TGAGAGAGCTGGTGGCGAGCAATGTTGACACTCCGCGGGAGATTGTTCTTTGGAAATGCGGGTCGGCTTGTTCTAGAAGGGGCGCCCGCGGCGAAGCGAAGTGGGTGCGGGATGTGGGATTTTATTATGGGAAGATGTATAATTAGAAATGCGAAAAGAAATTTGGTATACTTAAGCCGATTAGTTAATCATTAATAATATTAAAATGAGGAGGAAAACAAAAAAAACCCAGGAGAAAAATTGCGGACCGTGGAATCTCAAAGGCGCGATGCGGTCAGACCGATTGCTGATCGCAGGGCTCGTGGTTATTATCATCATATCCGCAGTGGCAATCGGGAGCGTCCTGTATTCTTGGAAGAAACAAGCGATGAGGGAGAAAAACTGGGCCTACGAGACCAGCGTCCAGAATTTGCAAGCGCAAATCAACGTGCTCAAGAAGCAAATTGCCAAAAACAAGGTGGGAACGGCCGTCACAACGGCAAATCAAGAAGAACTAGCCAGCCAATCTTCGGCGGCTTTTGAAAAAGCGGTGAACGACAAGGATTTTACCAAGATTGAATCGCTTATGGCTACGCGAGTGTATTACGTCGTAGACCAGAGCGGTTGTTGCGGGGACATCACTAGAAAAGAAGCCGCGGGCAATCTCAAAAACTATATCCGCGACGTGAAATCGTTCAATTTCGACCAGAATCAGCAAGTGGCGCGGCAAATGAAGGTCAATTTGGCTGACACTTTCGCCAAATACACCATCGGCATTGCCAACAACAAACAAGTTCTGTCGTATCATCTCGACAAACAGGGGAAAGTGGATGACCTGATGCTTTCGGCCTCGCATTTGATGTATGATTTGGAGTAGCCAGCACCGAAAAATATATAATGAAGCAAAACACCCCGGCGTACGCCGGGGTGTTTTTTGCCAGGATCATACTTTAGGATATAATACTTATGAGTATACTTAATTGTTGCGACTATCATGCTCTTAATCCTTGAAATAAAACAGAATAAGATAAGGCTTGAACTTGCTTCGGGGAAGAAAAAATCGGATAAAGCAGAATGGAAAGAAAATAACTCCCTTTCCCGTCTTTTGCTTTCAAAAATAGACGAAATGCTGCGGAAAAACAGGGTGGGGCTTGACCCCGCACCAATTTCGCAAGCAGAGGACAAGGGTGACTCTTTGTTTAAAAATACGAAGTTAGCAAATCACGGCGCTGGTCGTAAGGGTTGGGCTATTCGCCCAACGCGCCGTGGCAGATATCCACAGCGAAATTGGTGCGGGGTTGACAAAATTTCCAGATATAAGATAATAAGCGATGTGCCGGAAAACTGGACCAGCGCGAGGATCGCGGAAATCACATTGAAAAGTCTGGCCCTTGCAAAGAAAATCAGTCTGTGATAGATTAAATACCAAGATATCTAACTTTGGGGGATTTGGATATACAATCGAAAAATAATTAAATACTTCTATTAAAACCACTTAGCCAAAACATTTGCTTCCTAGAAATTTCGCGAGGCAAAGGTTGGAGAGTGGCGTGTCTTTTATGTCTTTGGGGCAAAAAACTCTCGGGGTGAAAGAGTCTTTCAGCCCACAATCCTCTCTCAGGAAGAGAAAGTTTTTTCGTCGAGTTCCGATGGTGTCTCTGCCGAACTTGATTGAAGCCCAAGTGGCCTCCTACCAGTGGTTTGTAAAAAAAGGACTACGAGAACTTCTTGATGAAATAAACCCGATCAAGGATTTTACCGGAAAAGATCTGGAACTCATTTTTGGCGATTATTATCTCGACGAGCCAAAATACGACGAAAAAACTTCGAAATCAAAAAATATTTCTTTCGAAGCCCCCGTTCGCTCAAAGGTGAAGCTTATCAACAAGCAGACTGGTGAGGAAAAAGAACAGGAAGTGTACATGGGAGATCTTCCCATCATGACCGATCGGGGAACTTTCATCATCAATGGGGTGGAGCGGGTGGTCGTAAGCCAGCTTATCAGGAGCCCGGGCGTTTTTTTTACTATGGAGTATCAGAAGGGGCGCAAGCTCTTCGGGGCGAAAATAATTCCCAACCGGGGAGCCTGGCTGGAAATTGAGACGGATTTTGATGGGGCTATTTGGGTGAAAATTGACCGCAAAAGAAAGGTGGCCATTACTTCTCTTCTTCGCGCTTTTGGCATTCCGAGCGACGAAGAGCTTGTTCGAACTTTTTCAGATGTTGATACCGGAGAGACGAAACATATAGAAGCGACAATTGAGAAAGATGCGACCAAGACCCAAGGCGAAGGCTTTCTTGAAGTTTACCGCCGAATCAGGCCGGGAGATTTGGCGACGGAAGAAAACGCCAAGCAGATGATAGAATCCATGTTCTTCAATTTCGACCGCTATGACTTTGGAAAAGTTGGCCGCTACCGCCTCAATCAAAGAATGGAGACCGAATTTCCAGATGACGAGAAACATAGAATTTTGCGACCGGAGGATCTGGTTGAAATTATCAAGGAAATTATCCGTCTCAACAACAATCCAATGGCCCAGCCGGATGACATTGACCATCTGGGCAATCGCCGGGTCCGCTGCGTCGGCGAACTTGTCCAGAACAAGTTCCGGGCGGGATTGGCACGCCTGGCACGCAATATCAAGGACCGAATGAGCACCTGCGATTTGGCAACGGTGGTGCCGGGACAACTCATCAATTCACGCCCGGTGGCGGCCGCCGTCAAGGAATTTTTTGCCTCGTCTCAACTTTCCCAGTTTATGGATCAAGTCAATCCTTTGGCGGAGCTTGAACATAAAAGAAGACTTTCAGCTATGGGGCCGGGAGGACTCACTCGCGAGCGGGCCGGTTTTGAAGTCCGCGATGTGCATCATTCTCACTATGGGCGGATTTGTCCGGTGCAAACGCCGGAGGGTCCGAACATCGGACTCGTGAGCCACCTCGCCTGCTATGCCCGAATCAATGAATACGGATTTATTGAAACGCCTTATCGGAAGGTGATGCGGAAAAACGGAAAGCTTTTTGTCACAAATGAAATTGAATATCTGAACGCGACAATCGAAGACCGAAAAATTATTGCTCATGCGGACACGGAGACTGATGAAAATGGAAATATCCTCGGTGAAGCGCTGGAAGCGCGTGTGAAGGGAAAGCCATCCATGATTAAAGCCAGTCAGATTGATTATATCGACGTTTCAGCCAAGCAGTGCATTTCGGTTTCGACAGCCCTTATCCCATTTCTGGAACACGACGATGCCCATCGGGCGCTTATGGGTTCCAACATGCAACGCCAAGCTGTTTCCTGCGTAATGCCCCAGGCGCCGCTTGTCGGGACGGGACTTGAGGACAAAGCCGCCGCCGACTCGGGTCAGGTAGTTCTGGCCAGAAGCGATGGCGAGGTGACAGAAGTGGACGCCGATCACATAACAATCAAGGAAGCAGGCGCGTCCGGCAGATCGGCTAAGAAAGTTTATCAACTTCAAAGCTTCGAGCGCTCCAACGCCTTTACCTGTATGAACCAGATTCCGCGGGTCGAGACTGGCGACAAGGTGAAAAAAGGACAGCTTCTGGCGGATGGCGCTTCAACTGACAATGGCGAGCTGGCGCTTGGGCAGAATATCTTAGTAGCTCTTATGCCCTGGGAGGGCGCCAACTTTGAAGATGCGACTATTATTTCTGAGAGACTTCTCCAGGAAGATCATTATACCTCCATTCACATCGAGGATTTCACGGTTGATGTGCGGGACACGAAACTTGGCCCGGAAGTGGTGACTCGCGACATCCCTAATATCGGCGAAGAGCGCCTCAGAAATCTTGATGACACGGGCATAATCCACATTGGCGCAGAAGTTTCTTCAGGCGATATTTTGATTGGAAAAATCTCGCCGAAAGGCGAGGGCGACCTCACTCCTGAAGAAAGACTGCTTCGGGCAATCTTTGGCGAAAAATCAAAGGACGTGAAGGACACTTCCTTGTATCTTCCTCATGGCGAGCACGGGAAAGTGGTCGATATCAAAATATTTTCCCGCGAGCAAGGGGATAAGCTCCCGGTCGGGGTCATTCAGCAAATTCAGGTAAGCGTAGCCCAACTCCGAAAAATTTCAGTAGGAGACAAACTGGCAGGAAGGCATGGAAACAAGGGGGTTATCTCCAAAATCGCTCCGGTTGAAGATATGCCTCACCTTCCTGACGGAACCCCCGTGGATATCATTCTCAATCCTTTGGGCGTGGCATCGCGCATGAATATCGGTCAGATTCTCGAAGCTCATCTTGGCTGGGCGGCGGCCAAACTCGGCCAAAAGATGGCCAGTCCATCTCTGGCTGGAATCAGCCAAACAGATATCAAAAAGCAGCTTCGCGAAGCCAACCTTCCCGAGGACGGAAAAATAAAACTTATCGACGGAAAAACAGGCGAGTATTTCAATGAAAAAACGATGGTTGGTTTTATGTATATCATGAAGCTCAACCATTTAGTGGAAGACAAAATCCATATGCGCTCCATCGGACCGTATTCTCTCATCACCCAGCAGCCGCTTGGCGGGAAAGCCCAGTTTGGAGGCCAGCGTTTCGGAGAGATGGAAGTTTGGGCGCTCGAAGGCTATGGCAGCGCTTATACTCTTCAGGAAATGCTGACCATAAAGTCAGATGATGTTTTGGGGCGCTCCAAGGCTTATGAATCCATCATTAAAGGGGAGAAAATCAGAAATCCGAACGTGCCAGCTTCTTTCAATGTGCTCGTCAGCGAGCTTAAAGGACTTTGCCTCAATGTGGAGCTGGTGGGCGCGAAGGAGGAAATGGGTGAGCGGGAGAAGTCCAAAGAAACAAAAGATGGCGGCCAAAGCGCAGAAAGGTCTGAAAATGCAAAAAAGGAATGAATATAGCCCGCCGGATTTAGATCAAGCTAAGAAAAAATTTTTCTGAATCAATTTTATAACTTATTCTCTTGGAGGATACCTAAATTATGTTTCAACCTTCTATCACAAGAGTATCTGATTTTGAATCCATCCGCTTGAGACTGGCTAGTCCCGAAGACATTTTGAACTGGTCGCACGGCGAAGTGACAAAACCGGAAACGATCAACTACCGAACCCAGCGCTACGAACGGGACGGCCTATTTTGTGAAAAAATATTCGGTCCGGCCAAGGATTGGGAATGTTATTGCGGAAAATACAAGAAAATCCGCTACAAAGGGATAATCTGCGACAAGTGCGGCGTCGAAGTGACCCGTTCTATTGTCCGTCGCGAACGGATGGGGCATATCAAGCTGGCTGTTCCCGTTTCGCACATTTGGTTTTTGCGCGGGGTGCCCTCCAAAATCGGCCTGGCGCTCGGCATGTCCACCCAGGATCTTGAGAAAGTTGTCTATTTCGCAAGTTATGTGGTGATGGAAGTGAACGAAGAAGCGCGAAAAGACGCCCTCGAAAGACTTGATTCGGAATACAAAAGCAAGCAGAAAAAAATAAAGAGCGAAAAGGAAGACATAGAAGAAAAGACAGAAGATCTCAAGAATGCCTATCAGGCCAACCGAGAGGAAATCAAAAATCTCAAGGAGCTCAAAATTCTTTCCGAGGTTGAATATTTCAATCTGTCAATGAAATACGGGCATGTTTTCCGGGCGGGCATCGGCGCCGAAACAATCAGGCGCCTCCTGGAAGAGATAAATCTCGAAAAAGAGATGAAAAGCATTGAGCGTGAACTCAAGGAGGATAAAACTTCGGACAGAAAAAGGATGCTCAAAAAACTGAAACTGTTTCAGGGAATGAGGCAGTCGGGCATTCGTCCAGAATGGATGCTGCCGACGGCGATTCCAGTCATTCCTCCCGATCTTCGGCCGATGGTCCAGCTTGACGGAGGACGATTTGCCACATCGGACCTCAATGATCTTTATCGCCGGATTATAAACCGCAACAACCGCCTGAAGAAACTTATTGAAATTGGCGCGCCGGAGGTGATTTCCCGCAATGAAAAAAGAATGCTTCAGGAAGCGGTGGACGCGCTTTTTGACAATTCTGCCCGACGCGGACAAACGTCAGTGGCGGCTTCAACCGGCCAGAAAAGAGCCCTTCGCTCACTGGCTGATATGCTCAAGGGAAAACAGGGCCGCTTCCGGCAGAATCTTCTCGGAAAACGCGTTGATTATTCCGGGCGGAGCGTCATTGTGGTCGGCCCCCGTCTCAAACTTCACCAGTGCGGCCTTCCCAAGAAGATGGCTCTCGAACTTTTCAAGCCTTTCATCATCAACAAGCTTATCGAAAAAGAATACGCCCACAATGTCCGCAGTGCGGGGAAAATGGTTGAATATGAAGCCGAAGAAGCCTATGAAATGCTTGATGAAACGATCGAAAATCACTATGTGCTCTTGAACCGGGCGCCGACGCTTCACCGCTTGAGCATCCAGGCCTTTCAGCCGGTGCTGATTGAAGGAAAAGCGATCCAGATTCACCCGATGGTCTGCGCCGCTTTCAACGCGGACTTCGATGGTGACCAAATGGCGGTTCATGTTCCGCTCACTGAAGAAGCTCGCAAGGAAGCCAGCGGCATTATGCTCTCGGCAAAAAATCTTCTCAAGCCGGCCAGCGGCGAACCGATAACTATTCCTTCCCAGGACATGGTGCTGGGCTGCTATTATATGACTCATATCAGAGGAGGGTTCAAAGGCGAGGGGAAAATTTTTTCCGGAAAAGAGGAAGCTATTCTTGCCTATCACTCCGAATATGTTGATATGAGATCTGAAATTGAAGTTGATGTTGGCGGGAAACGAATCAAAACTTCTGTCGGGAGAATTCTTTTCAACGAAATTTTGCCCTCCGAAATAGGGTTCGTGAACGAAGAGCTTGATAAAGGGAAATTGAGAGAAATTGTCGCCAGATGCCTTGAACTCACCACTCAGGAAAGAACCGCCAAATTCGTGGATGATCTCAAAAACTTGGCTTTTGCCCTTGTCACTCGATCGGGCATGAGCTGGGGAATGGATGATCTGATGGTTCCGGAAAAGAAAAAAGAAATCATAAAGTCGGCCGAAAAGCAAATAGAGATCGTCAACAAGCAGTTTGAAATGGGGCTTCTCACCGAACAAGAAAAAAGGAATCGGGTCGTTGAAATTTGGAAGGACGCCAAAAACAGAATAACAGAATCCGTCCGCGCCTCTCTCGACAAGGAAGGGCCGGTTTACTCGATGGTCTATTCCAAAGCTCGCGGCACAGAAGCAGTGGTGGTTCAGATGACCGGCATGAAGGGACTGGTGGCTGGTCCGACCGGGGAGACAATTGAGCTTCCTATCAAGTCTTCTTTCAAGGAAGGATTCAATGTTTTGGAATATTTTATCGCCACGCACGGCGCCCGAAAGGGTATGGCTGATACGGCTCTTCGCACAGCCACAGCCGGATATCTCACCCGGCGGCTGGTTGATGTTGCTCAAGATGTAGTTGTTCGCGAAGCGGATTGCTCTGACAAAGAAGGCAGCTGGGTGTATCGCGAAGATTCGGTCGTGGCGGGAGTCAATTTCGCCTTGAGAATCGCCGGAAGAGTTCTCATCGAGGACGCAGTCAGTCCTAAAACGAAAAAGGTGATTGCTAAAAAAGGCGAAATGATTTCTAAAAACCAGGGTCAGGAAATTGAAAAAGCGCGAATTGAAAAAGTGAAGATCCGCTCGGCAGTGAGTTGCAAAACCCGCCGGGGAGTCTGTCAGAAGTGCTACGGCCTCGATCTCGGGCGAAGCGAACTGGTTCAAGTTGGCCAAGCGGTCGGGATTGTCGCTGCCCAAGCCATCGGAGAACCGGGTACCCAACTTACAATGAGAACTTTCCATATCGGAGGGGTGGCCGGAACGGACATCACTCAAGGGCTTCCGAGAGTGGACGAGATTTTTGAGGCCCGGCCTCCCAAGGGAGAAGCGGCCGTTTCTGAAATCGAGGGACAGGTGATTGAAATTACGGAAACCGAAAAGGATAAAATCATTCGCATCGAATCGGAAGGGTCGAAAAAGAAAAAAGATATCCGGGAATATGTCATTCCGGCGGTGATGAATCTCAATATCCAAAAAGGAGATCTCGTGGCGCGCGGGCAGGTGCTCTCTGAAGGACATCTTGATCTCAAAAAACTTTTCAAAATCAAAAACAAGGAAGAAGTTTATCGCTATATTATAAAAGAAGTTCAGGAAATTTATTCCGCCCAAGGGGAAGGCATCAACGACAAGCACATCGAAATCATCATCCGCCAAATGCTCTCGCGGGTCCGCGTCCTTGATCCGGGCGACACCAGCCTTCTTCCCGGAGACACGGTTGAAGATGTTCAGTTCTTGGAAGCCAATGAAGAGGCCAAAAAGCAGGGAAAAAGCGTCGCCACGGCCGAGAAACTGCTGCTCGGAATTTCCAAAGTGGCTCTTTCGACGGAAAGTTTCCTCTCGGCGGCGTCCTTTCAGGAAACGGCCAAAGTCCTTATCAACGCGGCCGTCACTGGAAAAGAAGACAAACTGCGAGGTCTCAAAGAAAACGTCATCATCGGAAAGCTGATTCCGGCCGGGACGGGATATCGGAAGTAGTATCTGGTATAAAGTATTTAGTATTTAGTATTTAGTATTTCGATAATCAAAAAACATCCCGATGTTGCAGAGGGGTGTTTTTTAGTTAGCAAAAGCTGCCGAGGCCTTTTTATTTGATAAAAAGGGGATTTTGGTGGTAGGATTGGAATAATGAAGGGCTTTGCGGGATCCCCCGCGGGGTTGGTTTAAGGAAGTAATTTTTATGGCAAGGAAAAAATCTTTAGGTAATTGAAATGCTGGATATTTTCGCGATCCAATATTTGATTTTTATGTCCAGCTGACGCTTCGGTATTTTTTGAAATATCTTTGACATCAGTGCCAAACTGTTGCTAGTATATTGCAAATTCCAAAGAAAAGGAGAATGGGCCATGTCCCTTAAAAAATACCCTTTCGAGAGAGACTTTGTATCAATTCTGGGTTATAACAAAAACGGCTGGCTTCAAGTGAGAGCAATGGATCGTATCTTTAGACTGGTTGCGGACGTCAGGTTTTATATGACGCAAATTATCGCGCAATTCATTCATGACGAGCTGATTCAGGAATTTCCAGACGCTACTCACCGCCAGGATACCGAATGGTATCAGGCGGTAGGTCTGCTCCTGTGCGAATACGGCACCGATTTCACGAGCTTCATAAACGCCACTGTCGAATGTCTTTTGGTGAAAGCATGCTATGTCATTATGCAAAAAAACCAGGATTTTCCTTCCTCGGGCACAACCCTGATTGCTGTCGAGGATGAAAAGTACGAAGTCAAAAAAAGCTTCATATATTTTTTACATGATTTGGGCGGATCTCATTTGGGCGGACCTCATTTTGAGCAATTAATTCGACTGGCAACAGACCAAGAAGCTGTCAAAATTACTTTCGAGGATGTGAAAATATGCCTCGGAGAAGAACTGCTTGAAATTTTCGAACGCAGAAAGGACGAGATCTTAAGCTCTAGCTTTAATTATCCAGGAGGGAATAAGCATGATACTGTATGAGTTTAACGCCAATGAAATCAAACCGGAGGAATTAGCTAATCTCCTGGGTTTGACCTACAACAACGACCAGCCTGGACCCTACAGCCAATTCTATAGGGACAGGGGACCTGTCGGCTATATCGTCCGGTCCGGACTCATCAGCTTGTCAGATGAAATTCAAATCCCGGCGGGATTGCCGCTAAAGCGATTATAGCGCGGCGCAATTCCGCCAGCGAGAGGCAGGGAACCATTCCTGCCTTTTTTATTTGATAAAAAGGGGATTTTGATGGTAGGATGGATTTGACCAAAAGATTCCAAGAAAGGAGAGAATATGGTCCGGACAGGTGATATTCAGTGGGAAGCCAATATCCAATTTTCGTATCTGGGTCATAAGCACGTGGCCGAGCTACGGATGGGCCCTTTTCCTGACCTAGAGGAGCTTATGGTTTGGCAATTTGAATTTATGGATACTCTGACAAGCTTATGTGGAGACAAGAAAGGACTATCTTACGAAATTCATGAGCAAAGAGTCCAGGAAATTGTGAAGCAGGAAGTCTTTTCACTGATCCTAAAAAAGCCCTCTTGGCTGGCGCGATCCATAGTATCTAACGCGATCCGGGAGCTGGCCTCAAGGGTAATTCCCTAAAGCCCTCACTAAATAACTATCTAGAGGGCTTTTTCATTTGAAAAATAAGGGGATTTTTGGTAGGATGGGGTGGGATACAAAGGGGTTTGAACAAAGAAATGGGCTTGGTGAAATCCCCCGCGGGGAGGATAACAGGAAATAAAATATGTCAGTTTTTCTTAAAAGATATTTAGCTGAAAAAATAATCGTTGCAAGTGTTGGGATGATGTTAGATCTAACAACCAAAGTTAACCATTGTTAACCATTGACATCAAGGTTAACGTGAATTATGCTTTAAATATATGAAAAAAGAGATGCTTAGCACAAACGAGGTAGCAAAAATTCTTGGAGTGAGCCGGGTAGCCGTCTTCAAGCAGATTAAGACCGGCAGAATCAAAGCCAAGAAAGTCGGCCGCAGTTTTGTCATTGAAAGAAAAGAGCTGCCTCAAATTCTGGAAACGGCACTCACGAAAAGCAAAAAAAGGCAAATCGAAAAAGCGGTTGACAAAACCATTCGCGAGTACGCCCAGGTTCTAAAACTCCTGGGACAAGAATGAAAATCTCCAATATATCAATTGCGGAAGTTGAATACACGGCATATTACCTGGCCAAAAAGTTTATGGAGTGGGATGAGCCCATTCCTTCTTTTGAGACCCGCTTTCCGAACATTTTGGAAAGCTGTCTGATTTCACCCTTTCAAACCTACAAAAAGAAAGATCTGTATCGCGGGCTGATCTCAAAAGCAGCTATTCTCTTTTATCTGATGATAAAAAATCATCCTTTCGCCAACGGTAACAAAAGAATCGCTATGACCACCCTGTTTTATTTTCTTTATAAAAACAACAAATGGCTGCGAGTGGACAATCAGGAACTCTATAATTTTGCCAAATGGGTAGCGGAAAGCAATCCGAAACTGAAAGATGCGACGGTTTCGGGAATTGAGAAATTTATCAAAACGTATATGGTGAATTTGAATGTAAAATGATTGGGGTGGTAAAATAAGAGCGTGGTGACCCGCCCGTAGGGATGGTTTAAGGAAATAGAATATGCAAAAAGAAGCGAAAGAAAAAATTTCAGAAATTGATCTTTCTGCCAGTTCCGCCCATTGCGGAATTTTTTCTTCTAAACTAAAATGTTAAATAAGATTGCCATGGCATAAATATTTAACATTAGGATTTTAATGCGCGGGAAAAAGAGAGAAATTACAAAAACTATCTTGAAAGGCATACTACTCGCCGGCGGATTTTATATTGCCTGTTCCTCCCCGCGATTCGCCCGAAAGGCTTTGCCGATGATATTGAGAGAAATTCGCTACAAAATCAAAAACCGGCAAAGGGAAAAGGCTTTTCACCGCTCATTCTATTACCTTCTGCGCCAGCAGTATATCAATGTAGAATATCAGGGAAAGCAGATGCACATAACGCTCACAAAAGAGGGGAAGAAACTAGCTGGAAAATATCAGATTGATGATCTCAAGATCCAAAAACCAAAAAGATGGGACGGACGCTGGCGGATTCTCATTTTCGACATTCCCAGCATTCACAAAGTGAAGCGGGAGACTCTCCGGGGAAAGCTCAAGGAGCTGGGCTTATTTCAACTTCAGAAGAGTGTTTGGATTTGCCCGTATAATTTTCAAAATGAAGTTGAAATTCTTCGAAACTTCTTCGCGTTATCTCACGACGAAATGCAAATTATTATCGCTGATGCTATTGAAAGTGATAGGGAAGCGAGGCAATTTTTCAGACTGAACCATGCGAATCGGCAGAATATCTGAATTATTATAATGTTAAATAATATTGCCATGGCATAAATAATTGACATTAGGGGGGAGGGGAGGATAGGGGTGGTTTATTTGTAAGAAAGGGGGAATTGAGGGTAGAATAGAATTATATTAAGGATAAAACATGTCCCGCCGGCAGCAGAAGGAACAAACTAAAAAATGGGCTTTGCGGAATCTTCTGCGGGGATGATTTAAGGAAATAAAATTATTTAAAATAGCGACAACTAAGACTTTTTTCAAGTTGTAAAAAATAAGTAAAATATTTTTACAAAAAGATCAGCACTTGACCATGCCTTTTGTTTTATGCAATAAATAATCTATTCCGTTGAAGAATAGATGTCGTTCAATTAAAAGAATTTGCGAAGACTTATAAAGAGCTGCTTAATTATTTAATAAAGAAATAGATATGACCATTACTTTGAGAAAATTAAAAAAGAAGTTAGAAAAAATTAAAGTGCTGGGTTTCGTTAAGACTCATAGGGCTCATGACACTGGTATTGGTAAAACCCTTGAGGATCTTTTAGGCATTAAGGAAAATAATCTTCTTCTTCCCGATATTGGCAATGTTGAATTAAAAGCTAAGAGAATAGATTCAGGCAGTATGCTTACGGTTGCTACAAAATCACCAGAGCCAAGGGGCATTAATAAAGTTCTGTTTGAAAAATATAAATATTTAGACGAAGAGGGTCAATTTAATTTACATTCCACTGTTTGCGGTTCTCGTAAAAATTATCAATCGTTTAAGGTTGTTTTTGAAAATAATCGCCTTGTACTTAGAAATAAGTCTAATATCGTGGCTTATTGGCCAGTTTCAATTTTTGACGATGTTTTAAGGGCAAAATCAAATAAAATTTTATTGGCTTTTGCGGAAACAAAAGGTAAGCGGAAAACTAGAAATGAAAAATTTCATTTTACGGAAGCTTATTTGCTTTCAAATCTCAATATCAATAAATTCAAATCTGCTGTTGAAAACGATAAATTAAAAATTGATATTAGAATAGGCGTTTATAGAAGCGGAAAGGATAAAGGAAAATACCACGACCACGGTACTGGCTTTAGAATAAATAAAAGGGATTTTTTGCATCTTTTCGATAACTTTACTCAAATTATTTAGTCTTTTCTCAAAACAACAATACTCTCTTTATTCATCGTCTCTTCTAATGCCCCAACGATATTTGTAGGTGAATTTTTAATAGGCATTCTCTTCCCTGGAATATTTCTTACAAAAACATCTTCACAGGTAAAGCCAATGCCTTCACCTAATTCTGTGATTATAAAATCGGTAGGTATTCTAACCTGCTTTACGAGCCGATTGCCAACAACCAAACAAAAATATTTTTTGGGCTTGAGTATTTTATAGGCTTGTTTTAAGCAATTATTTAAGCCGATATAAAAACTTAAAACGTCTTTAGCTCTCTTTTCGTCTATTTTTGCAATTTTGCCTAAAGAATCTTTCAAATAATTTGAACTTAATGAGTGTTCAAGGGTTTTGGTTGCTTTTCCGCCAAGTAATTCGTTGTCTATACCGGAAGCTTTGTTTGGATCTTCAAAAATATCTATCCATTGTGCAGACAAACGAGAAAATTGTCCATAAGCAACTGTTGTTCTACTATCTCCATAAGGAGGTGAAGTAATAATACAATCAATCGAATTTTCTTTTATCCCATTGTTTTTAGAAGAATCACCATAAATTATTTTAGTCCAAACTTTTTTATCAGCATCTTTGTAAAAATCGGTCATTCCCTTAATATTTGTTTCTGTTTTCTTTTTGAAAATTCTTAAAACATCAGGGTTATAATTTTCTAATTTCCCCCTTTTTATTCTAACAAGTTTAAATTCTCCACTTTTTGTGTTTGAAGACAGTCTTGCGGTTTCGCTAAAAGAAACCATGAAATAATTTCGTATATTTCCATCTTGTATTTTTGAAATCGCTTTTTTGATCTTTGCTAATTGAATAATGACTTTTTCTTTGAACCAGAAATCAATATTATTAAAATTAGGTTTTTTGATTTCCTGATCTTTTATTTTTTCAATTTCTAAGAGAAGTTTAAAATATTCATTTGTAAGTTTAGAGGGGTTTATTGGTGTTGTTTTGGCTTTTGCTAAAAAGATCGCAAAAGGGTTTAAGTCAATACCAAAGGCATTTCTGCCCAAGAGCTTGCTTTCAATTAATGCAGAACCGGATCCACAGAAAATATCACAAATTGTTTCTTCTGCCCGACTGTAGTTTTCTAAAAGACGCCTTGCGACTTGCGGAATAAACATTGCCGGATATGTGTGTATCCCATGTGTGTAAGTTTTTGTATTTTCTCCTCTATAATCCCATGAATAATCTATTCTTCTAACATATTTTTCGTAATCAGCTTTTTCTTTTTTGATTTGCGTTTCTAAACTTCTGATAATTTTGACAACAACTCCTCTAATTTCTACTTCCTCCCTATAAATTGGGAAAAGGGTAGGATTTGCGGGTTGTAGTCTAATTCGATTTTTTTCTCTAAAAATTTTTTTAAGGGTGGCCTCATTATTATCAATAATCGCCACGACCGTTTGGCCGTCATCAGCATATTCTTGCTTGCGGATGACGACAATATCGCCATCAAATATGCCTTCATTAATCATACTGTCGCCTTTGACTTTCAAGGCGTATTGCTGGCTGGGTGCTCCTATTTCGTTTCTGGCTAACGCTATGGTCTCGCTATAATTTTCAATTGCCTCAATGGGCTGGCCAGCGGCAATTGTTCCGAGAAGAGGAATTTGCACAAGATCGAATTTTTTGTTATCAACTATTTCAATACTTCTGGCACCGTAGCCATTTTTCACAATAAACCCTTTTTCAATTAATTCTTCTATATGTTCAGAAATAGTGGAAAGCGCTTTGAGCCGCATATGCCGCTTAATCTCTTCAAAAGTAGGGGATATGCCGTTTTTGCGAATATATTTTTTGATATAGTCGTATATTTGCTTTTGTCTTTTTGTAAGAGTTGCCATAACGATGGACAAATAATATTCGAGTGCTATGTTTATATTATACCCGAACATTACCCGAAGGTCAAAATAGAAGTTATCCACAGTTGGAGAAAAGAGCGGAGCACAAAATAGATGAAAAACAGTAAAACAGCGCGAAGTTTTACCAGCCCTAAAAGGCTGGTTTTTGTTTGTGAGAGTTATATAATGAATTTATGGGCTTCTTCTATCACACAATCTGGCCGTGGGTCAAGGTGAAATCCATGTATTATTGGTGGGTGATCAAGTATGGAGGAAAGAAAAATATTCCGCCGGAGCTAATTTTTTCCCAAATGGCGCACAGTATGGCACGGATGAACGAAAACCTCCAAATGGCAATGCACGCCCTGCCCGACGACGCG
>Ga0315268_10004440_pt1 | contig 15250 bp, 18 predicted proteins | sample C1_top_MG_FD_204535 | JGI IMG/M metagenome (GOLD analysis project Ga0315268, IMG submission 204535) | Sediment microbial communities from Yellowstone Lake, YNP, Wyoming, USA - C1_top | ecosystem: Environmental > Aquatic > Freshwater > Lake > Sediment | place: USA: Wyoming | collected 2017-08-01
AGACCAGCATGCTCAGTAAGAATACCAGGGATTTTCTCAACGCCATTGTTCAAACCTCCTTAAACAGATGATGGATATATGAAGTGGCCTTCTTCCAAAGTTTTTAGGGGCACAGGTTTTCAGCCGGTGGCGAAGCTGTCGCAGACGGCGCTACCTTGCCCTTAATGGGCGTGCTCCATGGAGCCCGCGAAGTACATCATGGACAACAGGGTAAAGACAAAGGCCTGCACCACGGAGGTGAACACCGCCAGGAACATCATGGGCAGCGGCGCCAGGAACATGCCGGCCAGAAACAGGAGGATCATGAGCACCAGGTCTTCACCCATGATGTTGCCGAAGAGACGCAAAGTCAGGGACAGCACCCGGGCAAAGTGGCCGATGACCTCGATGGGAAAGAACAAGGGGGCCAGGGCCGGGATGGGGCCCAGGAAATGCTTGATATACTTGACCCCATGGTACTTGATGCCCAGGTAGTGGGTGTAGACGAAGGTGCACAGGGCCAGGGACAGGGTGGCATTGATGTTGGAGGTGGGGGACAAAAACCCCGGGATCAGGCCGATGAGATTGCAGGTCATGATGAACAGAAACACGGTGGCAATATAGGGGAAAAAGGCCCGTCCCTCTTCGCCGGTGATCTCCACCATGAAATCTTCCAGGCCGCCCACGATCACCTCGAAGACATTCTGGGCCCCCGTGGGCACCAAAGAGATCTTCCGGCTGGCCAGGAACCCCAACCCCAATAAGATGAGAGATACCAACACGGCATACGAGAGATGGGGGGGGATGTGAAGTTTGAAAGACTCAAACAGCAGGTCAAGAAACAGAATGGGATGTTCCATGGGACGGGTTTGCCTCCTTGTTTCTGAGCTTGATGACCTCGATGACCGCGGCCAGCATAAGGGTCAGAACCACGGTGGAGAGCCCCACCAGCAGTCCGAAGATATTCACCCAACCATGCCGGACCAGCAGATAGACGATGGCCAGCAGGGCGAAAAACCGCAGCAGTTGCCGGGCGGCGAAAAAGGCCTTGGCCCGGGCCCCGCGGTCTTCGGCCGGGGCGCCGGCGCGTTCCAGCATGCCTTTCAGGGCCTGGTGCAGCAGGTGGAAGTTGATGACCACCACCAGGCCGCCCGCCAGGACGCCCAGGGCGAAATCCGTCCCGCGCCACAGCATCCCGGACACCACCAGGACCGCCAAAACCGCCCAGTTGGCGATCTTCAAGTGGCGAGGGGACATGATGTTTATCAAGCCCCTCACTTATATTTCTTCCCCATGAGGTAGACCTGCCGGAATCCGGCAATAATCCCCAGGATCAATCCGATGATGATAAAAATACTGTTGTTGAAAACGGTGGATAGCCAATAGCCGATGCCGAAGCCGATGAGTATGGAGAAGACCAGGACCATACCGATGGCGCTGGCCCGGTAGCCTCCCTGTAATAATTCCTTTAAAAACTTCTTGGTGTCTTCCCTCAAAGGATACTCCGGTGGGGCCGCCGGGAGAAAATGATTCTTTTCACATGTGCCTACCTATCATACCCCCGGAACATAGTCAATAATTTTTGGCACCCGGCCGGGAGAAAAAAATCCGCCTGATTAATCCCGCAAATTAAGGGCCTTGGATTGCAGCGGGGCCGCAATGACGTTGCCCCGAAGCAAAATCGGGGCGAGTATTTGTGCTTTTTTTCCCTAAGTCTGGTACGGTTTCTCCGGAGGTTCTTCATAACCCGGCAGCTCGATGACAAATACCGTGCCTTCGGGTCCGGTCTGCTCCACGGAGATGCGGCCCAAATGCTTCTGGATGATGCCGTAGCTGATGGACAGCCCCAGGCCCACCCCTTGTCCCACCTCCTTGGTGGTGAAGAAGGGGTCGAAAAGGCGGCTGAGGTATTGGGGTGGAATGCCCGGGCCGGTGTCCCGGAAACGGAGGTGCACGAGTTTGCCCTCTTCCGCCGTGGCAGTGGTTACTATGAGCTTCCCTTCCCCTTTCATGGACTCCCCGCTGTTCATCAACAGGTTTATGAACACCTGCTCCAGCTTGCTCTTGTCCCCCAGGACCAAGGGAAGGTCGGGTTTTAATTCCAGGATTATCTGGATATTTTGAAAGAGGAGATGGTCTTCCAGCAGAAAGATAACCTCCTGCAAGACTTCATTGACCTTGAGGGGCACCATCTTGGAGGGCATGTGGCGGGAGAACTCCAGCAGCCCCTGGACGATTTCCTTGCAGCGGGTGGCCTCCCGCACGATTTTTTCCACCTGGGTCCGCTCGGCCCGGTTCTCCAGATCCTCCAGCAGCAGATAGCTGTAAACCAGGATGCCGCCCAGGGGGTTGTTGATTTCATGGGCCACCCCCGCGGCCAGCTGCCCCAGGGCGGCCAGCTTTTCCGTGCGGCTGAGCTGCTCTTCCAGGTGCTTCTTGTGGGTGATGTCCCGGATGTGGGTCTGGATGGCCGGCTGGCCCTCGTAGGTGGTGGGGATGGACACCACTTCCAGGTCGAAGGCCCGGCCGTCCTTTTTCACCCCCTTCATTTCGAAGATCCGACGCCGGGTGGAACCCCGCTGCAGCTGCTCCAGCCACCGGGGGGCGGCCTGACGGTACCGGGGGGCCAGGAACTGGAGGAGGGAGCGCCCCAGCATTTCGCCGGGCTCCTGGTAATTGAACATTTCCAGACAGGCCCGGTTGACGTAAAGCAATTGCATCTCCCGGTGCACCGCGACCCCGTCCAGGGAGGTCTCCACCAGGCGGCGGAACTTCTCCTCCGAGTCCTTGAGCTCCCGGGCCAGCTGCTCCCGCTTGGTCACGTCCAGAATGGCCTGGACCGCGCCCTGGATGCGGCCTTCGTCGTCGTAAATGGGGGAGGCGGTGTGGTAGAGATAGCGCTCCCGGCCCCGGAAGTTGGGAAAATATTCATAGGCCTCATAGGCCCCCGGAAGGTTGGGGGAGGGTTTCAGGTTTTTGTCGCCGAAGAATTTTTTCAGGGCCTTGAGGTTTTGCTCCACCACCAGGGAGGCCATGCTGGGCCGCTCATGGGTGTAAAAAGGCAGCCAGTAGCGGTAGGTGCCCACCATTTCGTGGTGGGAAAAGCCGGTGAGCTCCTCGCAGGCCCGGTTCCAGTAAATGATCCGGTGGCTGCGGTCGATGACGAAAGTGGGCACCGGCATGCCTTCCAGGATGCCTTCGGTGGTCTTCTTTTCCCGGAGGAGCTCCCATTCGCCCCGTTTGCGTTCGGTGATGTTCTTCAGGATGCCTTCGTAGCCGGTGATGCGCCCCTCCTTGTCCCGGCGCACGATGCCGGTGAGCAGGGTGTAAACCAGCCTCCCGCCCCGGGTTTTCAGGGTGAGCTCCAGATCCTGGACGAAGCCCTGGACCTCCACCAGCAGTTGAAAGCGCTCCCAGTCCCGGGGGTTCTGGAAGATCTCCCGGAGGTGGGCCAGACCCAGGGCCTCCTTTTTGGAGGAAAACTGCAGCAGTTCCACCGCCACGGGATTGAGGTCCAGTAGCTTCCCCTCCCGGTCGGTGACGAAGATCATGTCCTTGGAGCCTTCGAAGATGCGCCGGTAGCGCTGCTCCGAGCGCCTAAGCTCGTGGTAGAGGCGGGCGTTTTCGATGGCCAGGCCGATCTGGTTCCCCAGGATGCTGAAAAAGTACCGCCTGCGACGGGAGACCCGGAAGGGCCGGGCGTTGGCGGCCGCCAGGTTGAGGAAGCCGGTGACTTCGTCCCGGTATTTCAGGGGGATGCTGACCACCGACTGGAACCTGTCATCCTGCCGGATCAGTTCGGTGAAGGAGGAAGAAAGGAGCCGGGGGTCCGTGGCGGTGTCCTTGATGAACAGGGGCTGGCCAGCCCGGGAGAGGTTGGGCCGGACGATGCCTTCCTGCTTGCCGCTGAAAAGCCGGGCCAGGTACTCCTCCGGGAAGCCCCGGGAAGCCATGTAGGTCAGCCGCTGGCGGGCCCGGTCCCACAGGAGCAGGAGCCCGGCCTCGATTTGAAAGAACTCCAGGATGGAGGCCAGCACCGCGTTGGCGATTTCCTGGAGATCCAGGGTGTGAGCCGTGATGGTGGCGATCTTGTTGAAAAGATGCAGCTCCCGCTGGTGCTCCTTTTCAGTCGCCGCCGGCTGGCCCGGCTCTACCACCGCTTCTTCCGCCATGGTTACGGCACCTCTGAGGGTTAAAAAGCATTTTCGGTTTACAATTCGCTGCATTTACATCATACCAGAACTGCCGCAGGCAAATAAAGGGGGGGAGTCGGCTTATACGCAAGAGATGGGCAAGAAGCAGCGGGACCTGGAGGGCACACTGGAAAAACCGGAGGCCGGTCCCGGGTAAAATGAGCGGCGCCGGAGGTCAGACCGGAAACCGGGTCTTAAGCTCCGGCCAGAGGTGCGAGGTGCGGCAACGCGCCGCCTTGACGACGGCCCGCAATTGCTCCAGGGCCGTGTTCAGGTCGTCATTCACCACCACGAAGTCGTACCAGTGGACTTCCCGGAGCTCCTGGCGGCCCTGCCGGAGGCGGCGGTCGAACTCGGCCGGGCTCAGGCCGCCCCGGAGTTTGAGCCGAAGCTCCAGCTGCGCAAGGTCCGGAGGCAGGATGAAGATGAAGGTCCCCTGGGGAAAGGCCCGTTTCAGGGCCCGGGCCCCCCGGGTTTCGATGTCGAAGAGCACGTCGGCGCCGGAGGCCAGGGTCTCCTCCACCCACGGGCGGGAGGTGCCGTAGGCGTACCCGAACTGCTCCACCCACTCCACCAGGGCGCCTTCGTCTTTCAGGCGCTGGAATTCCCTGGGAGAGACGAAGAAGTAGTCCCTGCCCGGAACCTCACCCCGGCGGGGTGGCCGGGTGGTGTAAGAGATGGAAAATTTGAGCCGCGGCTCCAGGGCCAGCAGTTGTTTCAGCAGGGTGGTTTTGCCCGTTCCGGACGGAGCGGTGACCACAAAGACCATGCCGGTCATGGGACCGCCTATTCCGTGCTCTCCTGGCGACCGGGGTTGTGGTTGCCGTTGATGCGCAGGGACAGGGTCTCGGCGTGCACCGCCGACAGAATGACATGGTTGCTGTCGGTGATGATGATGGAGCGGGTTTTCCGGCCCTGGGTGGCGTCAATGAGGCGATCGGTCTGGGTCGCCTTCTCCCTCAGGCGCTTCATGGGAGCCGAACCGGGCATCACCACCGCCACCACCCGGTGGGAGACCACGGTGTTCCCAAAGCCGATGTTGATGAGACGAGTTTCCATACCTTTCCCCCTCAGGCTATTCGATGTTCTGCACCTGCTCCCGGAGACGCTCCAGGGCCCCCTTGATTTCCAGGACTGCCTGGGAGATCGTCAGATCGCCGGCTTTGGAGCCGATGGTGTTGACCTCTCGCAGCATTTCTTGCAGCAAAAATTCCTGCTTGCGCCCCACCGGCCCGGGGATCTCCAGGGTTTGCTGGAACTGGGCCAGGTGGCTCGTAAGCCTGGCCAGCTCCTCGGAGAGGTCCCGGCGCTCGGCCATGAGGGCCACTTCCTGGGCCAGGCGGATTTCGTCCACCGGGCTGCCCTCGGGGAACAATTCATTGAGGCGGGCCGAGACCCGCTCCCGCCAGAGTTGGGGCAGCAGCGGCGCCTGGGCGGCGATGGCGCCCATCTCCCGGCGAATGGCGGCCAGGTTGCCGGCCAGGTCCGCGGCCAACGCGGCCCCTTCGGACCGGCGCATCTCCTCCAGGGCCTCCAGGGCCAGGGTCACCGCCCGGGAGACCAGGGCCCAGGTTTCCTCCGGGTCTATCTGGGGCTCCCGCTCCTTGGTCACGATCAGGTCCGCGAAATGCAGGAAGTGGTCGAGACGCAACGGCTCTTCCAGGCCGGCGGCGTCCTGGAGCTCCAGGAGCACCTGCCGGGTCTCCGCTGCGGCCCCGGGCTCCAGCTTGAGGGTCGGGGGCCGCTCTCCCAGGTATTCCCAGGTGAGCTGCATATCCACCCGGCCCCGGTGAAGGCGGGCCTTGATCAGCCGGCGAAACCTGTCCTCCAGGGCCCAGAGGCGCCGGGGCAGGTTCAGGAAAAGTTCCAGGAAGCGGTGGTTGACGGTCTTCAATTCCACCACCCACTTCAAGCTGGGGCTCTCCGCCTCCCCCCGGCCATAAGCGGTCATGCTTTTGATCATAAACTGGTCAGCGTTTCGAGTTGCCAGAGGTACTTGCGCCGCACCCGGCCCAGCAACTCCGGGAGCGCTCCATGGGCGTAGTCAGGATAGCTCCAGGGCAGGGGCTGGAATTTTCCCCGGCGGTAAAGCAGCGTCAGGTCACCGTAGATGCCTTGTTTCAGATAGATGCGGTGGCTGTAATTTTTCCCGGTGGCCAGCACCAGCCGTTCCTTGGCCACGTAGCCCGGGTCCAGATTGACCGTTCTGTGCCCCCCCAAGGAGAAGACCGTTTCCAGGTCAGTGGTGAAAACCTTCCAACTCGCCAGTTGGGCCGGGTCGGCCAGGTGAAGGAAGGAAACCAGGCGACGCCCTAAACCAGGGCCCATCTCCGGGGTGTAATAATCGGTTTCAGTAAAAGGCCACCAGGGTCCCACCAGGTCCGGGGGACCGAGAAGTGTGGTGAGCCGTTCCACCACCGCGGGCCCCAAATCCTTCCGGGCCAACAACATACTGACCACCGGCTTCACCGGGAGCGGCGGCGCGGGCTGGCTCATCCCCCCTCCAGAAGGCGGATTCATTCTATGGCAGGCGGTGACAGAACGCAACGGAAAAATTATGTGATTTTTCGCACAATTGCAGGATAATAAAGGTCTAGACGAATTCGGGAGGAAGGCAGAATGTAAGACCCTACGTCATTCCGAATCACTGTAGGTCAATTGCAAAAATATTTCCGGCCCGGTCCGCATTGCCGTCCAGTCCTCGGGCCAGGGTTGATTTAATTGGCGCCGCGGCGGATAATGAAATTTACGGTTTAGCGAGGTGGCCAAGCAGAGCTTGGGCTGATACCCGGGTTCCCAAGCAGCCTGGGAACGAGTAAAATGCAGCGCCGCCCTCGGCGGCCAGAACTTACCGACAGAAAACAGAAGACAGAAAACAATCCTTAATCATGGCCCTCAAGGTGTGCGAAACTTTTTACAGCCTGATGGGGGAATCCACCCTGGCGGGGGCGCCCGCGTTCTTCATCCGCCTGAGCGGCTGCAACCTGCGCTGCAGCTACTGCGACACCCAATATGCTTACGAAGGCGGCGAAGACATTTCGGTGGCGGAGCTGGTGGCCGCAGCCCTGGCTCACCCGCCCCGGCTGGCTCTGGTGACCGGGGGGGAACCCCTGCTCCAGGCCGAAACCCCGGCGCTGCTCAGCGCCTTGGCCGACGCCGGCTTCACCGTGATGCTGGAGACCAACGGGTCCCTGCCCATCGCGGTCGTGGATGGCCGGGTGCGCCGGGTCCTGGACCTCAAATGCCCGGGAAGCGGCATGTCCGGGCACATCTGCTGGGAAAATGTGGAAATCCTCAGCCCCCAGGATGAAGTCAAGTTCGTGGTCTCCCACCGGGAGGATTTTCTCTGGGCCCTGGAAATCATCCACCGGCACCGGTTGGACCAAAAGGTGACGGTGCTGGTCTCGCCGGTGTTCGGGCAGGTGCCGCCGGCGGCGGCCGCGGCCTGGATTCTGGAGAGCGGCCTTCCCTTGCAGCTAAACCTGCAAATCCACAAGTACCTCTGGGGCCCGGAGGCCCGGGGGAAGTGAGGCAGGTTCCGGGTTCTGGGTTATAGGTTCTGGGGTTCGATGTTTTCACGAAAAACGAAAAACGAAAAACGAACAACGGTCTCTAACAAACCCCTGGCCGTGGTCCTGGCCAGCGGCGGGCTGGACAGTTGCGTGGCTGCGGCGGTGGCCCGGCGTAGTTTTGAGCTGGCGCTGTTTCACGCCAATTACGGCCAACGCACGGTGGCCCGGGAGCTGGCGGCCTTCCGGGCCCAGGCCGCCTTTTTTCAGGCCGCCCGCATCCTGGAGGCGGACCTGGACTACCTGGGGGCCATGGGCGGCTCCAGCCTCACCGATGCGGGCCGGGAAGTGCCCACCGGGGAAGAGGAGCCCCCGGGCATCCCCTCCACCTATGTGCCCTTCCGCAACACCAATCTGCTGGCCGCGGCGGTGGCCTGGGCCGAAGTCCTGGGGGCCGAAGCGGTGTTCATCGGCGCCAATGTGTTGGACAATCCCGGCTATCCGGACTGCCGGCCGGAGTACTTCGAAGCCTTCGGCCGCCTCATCGAACTGGGCACCCGGCCCGAGAGCCGCATCCGCCTCCACACCCCTTTGATTAACCTGGACAAGGCCGGCATTGTGCGCCTGGGGCTGGAGTTGGGAGCGCCCCTGGAACTCACCTGGTCCTGCTACGTCAACGACGCCCGGGCCTGCGGCCGCTGCTCCTCCTGCCGCCTGCGCCGCAAGGGCTTTGCGGGGGCCGGGGTGCCCGATCCCATTTCCTATGAGGTTTAAGTTTCGAGTTTTGAGAAAGTGAAAAGTCAGGATGTCTACAGAAAATTTCCCTTCTGAGCCTTTGACCAGAAGCCGCCACCGATCGCTCTATAAGAGCCAAAAACTAGAAACTTGAAGCTGGAAACCCATTTCTTCCTTGCATTGCCGCACTTTGGTCTTAACTTTAGCAAAATTCACTGGTACAAACTGGCCATGACAACGGCCGGGACCAGACTATCTCGAAGGAGGGCGAAAATCATGTCGTCGACGAACGTTGCCAGGGTAACCCATATTATTGCGGAATCTCCCAATAGCTTTGAGGACGCGGTTCAGGTGGGCTTCAAGCGGGCCGCCAGCACCTTGCGGGGCATCACCGGCCTGCGCATCGTGGAGCAGCGGGTATCGGTAAAGGATAATAAAATCAACACCTACCGCGTGAAAATGGAGGTGATTTTCATCCTGGAATGAGCTCCCGGCTCTGACCATTCGCCTGGTCCCTAAATTGGAGAACACTTATGCCCCATCATGTAGCCAGAGTTACCCAGGCCATCGCCGAATCCCCCGTCAGCTTTGCAGACGCTCTTCAGGTGGGGGTTCAAGCGGGCCGCCGAGACCTTACGGAACATCACGGGCTTGCGGATCCTGGAGGAGCGGGTTTCTGTTAAGGATAATAAAATTGTCACCTACCGGGTCAGATTTGAGGTGATCTTTCTGCTGGAAGATTGATGCTGCACCTGGATGGGTCTTACGGAGAGGGCGGTGGCCAGATACTGCGCACCGCCCTGTCATTTTCGGCCCTGCTGGAGATGCCGGTCGAGATTGACCGCATCCGGGCCGGGCGGGCCAAACCGGGGCTGAGGCCCCAACACCTCACCGCGGTCAGGGCCCTGGCCCGGATCACCCAGGCGGAACTCGCGGGGGCCGAGGTCGGCAGCCAGGAGCTCACCTTCCGGCCCCGGTCCGCCCGGCCGGGACATTATCTCTTCGATGTGGCGGAGAAGACGGGCAGCGCCGGCTCCGTCACCCTTATCGCCCAGGCCCTGATCCCGCCGCTGCTGTGGGCGGCCGGGCCTTCCACGCTGGCTCTCAAAGGCGGGACCCACGTCCCCTGGAGCCCTCCGGCCCATTACCTGCAATACGTCTTTATCCCGGTTCTGGCCCAGATGGGGGCCAAAGTCGACCTGGTCCTGGAGCGCTGGGGCTGGTACCCCAGGGGCGGCGGAGAGATCAAGGTCACGGTGACCCCGGCCCGGGCCCTCTCCGGGGCGGATTGGCGCACCCCGGCCCCGGGGGGCGCCTTCCGGGCCATGTCGGCGACCTCCCGCCTTCCAGAGCATGTGGGACGGCGCCAGGCCCAGCGTCTCAAGGAGCGGCTGGGGCAGGGCTTCCCGGTGGAACTGGTGGCCGCCACGGGATTGGACCCGGGGAGCCTGGTGCTCCTGTGGGGGCCCGGGGCCGGCTTTGACGCCCTGGGCGCCAGGGGCAAGCCCGCGGAGCGGGTGGCGGACGAGGTAGCCGATGCTTATCTGGCGTACCGGCAAACCGGCGCCGCCCTGGACCCGCACCTGGCGGACCAGTTGGCCCTCTACCTGGCCCGGGCCCGGGGGCCTTCCACCTTCACCGCCTCCCAGGTCACCTCGCACCTCCTCACCAATCTTTGGGTCATCGAGCAGTTCCTGGGACCTGTTTTCCAGGTCAAAGGGAACCTGGGGGAGCCGGGAGAGATTTCTTGTAAAGGGGCAGGGTGACCATGGATCCGGTTTTCGGTTTTCGGTCACCAGAAAAAGGAATGCTAGTGCCAGGAGGGAAGGGCATGAAGACTTTAGCCGTACTTATCATATCAGGTTTGTTGGTTATTCCCGGACCCACCTGGCCCGGGGGCCGGGCCTTGGCCCAGGGCGGTTCCCAGTTGACGGAAGAGCAGCGACGGCAGATGGAGAAGAAATACCAGGAAGACTGGGAATTTCAGGAACGTCTCGGCAAGCGGATGGAGAATACCGGGGAGAGATTGCAGGAAGCGGAGAAACGGCGTCAGGATGCTCTGAAAAGGCAGCAAGAGGCGGAGCGGCGGTTGCGGGAACAGGAGCAACAGAGAAGCAAATGAAGTCTCTGCCTGTTTTTATGTTCTGAAAAATTCCTGGGTATGAGTATTGGTGGGACACCCGCCCCCGGGTGTCGGGGACCGACTGTTTAAAAATCGGCCGCAGGGGAGGGGGTGGCCATCATTGATTCCGCCTGGTCTTTGATCCCCAGACCCAGCAGCAGGGCGGCCACCGGCGTGAGGTGCAGCAGTAGCCGGTCCAGGGTGGCCCGGACATAGCTGGGGAATTCCGCCGCGGAGGTGGGGGCCACGGCGTAGGCCAGGAGGACGGCCAGGAGGTTCCCGCCGAGAAACAGCGCGATAAACAACCGGGGAGAGCGCCACAGGCGGTTCCCGGAGGAAAGCAAGGATAGCAGCAGGGCGGGCCAGAGGAGCCCGAAGTAATAGGGATTCGCCAGGGTCCGGAGGAGATAGGAGACGGCCTCCAGGAGTTGGCCGGGGTAAAAGCTCTGGATGTGGTCCGCGCCGATTTCCAGGTTATGGATGAGGGCGAACAGGCGCCAGGGGAAATATCCCGCCGCCAGCCCGGCCAGGGGGACGGCAAGCTGCGCCAATTGGCGCAACCATCCCGGGGGCCGCAGCCTAAGGAGGCTCAGGACCGCGGCCAGAAGGACCGTGGCGGCCAGGGGGGGGCCTTCGTATTTGCACCAGGCCATAGCCGCCAACGATAAGGCGATGAGGGCCAGGCTGCCCCGGGGGGCCCGGTCCTTAAGCCAGAGGTAGGTGAGGCCCACCGCGGCCAGGGTGTAATAAGTCAGGGCCAGGTCGGCGTAAGCAATGTAAAGGTGCACCACGAAGACGGTGCCGTTCAGGGCAAAGAAGGCGGTGAGCCACAGGGCCTGGCGGCGGCTCAGCCCCAGGCGGCTGGCGAAGCAGTAGAGCAGGATGAGAAGCACAACCCCCCAAAGCGGAAAGAGGATCTTGACCAGGTAGTCGTTCACCCCCCCGAGACAGAAATAGAGGTAGCTCAGGAGCAGGGGCAGCAGGTTGGGGTAGTAGTTGTGGGCGTCGATGCAAGTGAGATTCAGGCCCTGGCTGAGGTAGAAGACCCGGGCCTTGCAACCCCAGGTGGCGACGGCGTCCCAGGCCCACATGGGATAAAGGACGGCCCGGAGCCCGGCAAAGAGAACCAGTGCGGCCAAAAGCCCCGCGGGCAGCCAGTCTGAGCCGCTCAGGTGAGGGCGCCACCCCGAGGCCAAGGCGCGCCGGTCCGCGGCCAGGGCGGCCCGGCCCCGGGGAGTCAGGAGCAGGGCGGCGGCTGGCACCAGCAGGGGCGCCAGGATGAGGGGCAGGTTGAAGGAAAGCCCCCGCCAGCTCAGGGCCAGCATCCAGAGGGTGACCACCAGGGTCCCGACCCCGAAGCTCAGGGCGGCCCGCTCCCCCCAGCGGAACTCCTCCGGGACCGGGGTGAGCACCGCCATCAGGGCGTAGCCCAGGAGGCCCACCGCCCCCAGGCCCAGGAGGAGCCGCAGCAGAGCCAAGGCCGACTCAATCATAAAAACCCCACTCAAGGAGCCGGCGGTTCACCCGGAAGACCCGGCCGGGGCCGGGCGCGGGCAGCAGCTCAAAGGCCGGCGAGGCCAGGGCCGCCCGGAGACCGGGGCCTTCGTGGCTTTCTCCCCGGACAATGAGGAAAGAGGCCCCTTCCTGGCGGATCACGTAAAAGAGAAAATCGGCGGGCACCGAGGGAGAAAGCAGGATATGCCGCCGGGGCACCAGGAAATAGCGGGCCTCAATCTCCTTTCCGGCCTCGTAGTTGTCGAGGAAGACGTAGGTGGCCTGCTCCGGGATCAGGGCGGCCAGGGACTTGAGCCAGGGGTAAAAGGGGTCTTCCTGGCGGATGGCGGCGCCCACCCGCCCCTGGGCCGCCCTTTGGGCCAGGTCGGCAAACTCCGGCGCAAAATGCCAACCCAGCCAGATTAACTGAATTCCCCACAAGAAAAGAACGCCCCGGATTATCCAGGATTTCCAGATTGTTGGCGACATGTCCGATATGAAAAGGCGAAAAGGGAAAAAGGCGAAAAGGCGAAAAATAAAGAAAGAGCGGCTGAACCCTCTTTTTATTCTCTTTTCGCCTTTCCCCTTTGAATTACCCCTCTTTGTTAATCCCAGAAGCGGAAGCGGATGATGTGGAAAACCGCGGCGACGCCGTCCCGCCAGGTGATCTTCTTGCCGTGGGCGTAGTCCCGGCCGTGGTACTGGATGGGAACCTCGTAGATGCGCCAGCCGCCCTTGGCGATCTTGGCGGTGAGCTCGGGCTCCACCCCGAACCGGTCACTCTTGATGCGGATATCCTTCAGGACCTCGGCTTTGAAGACTTTGTAGCCCACTTCCATGTCGGAAAGGTTCAGGTTGGTGAACATGTTGGACAGGGTGGTCACCATGCGGTTGCCCATGTAGTGCCAGAAAAAGAGCACCCGGTGGGGGCGGCCGCCCACCATGCGGCTGCCGTAAACCACGTCGGCCACGTCCTGTTCGATGGGCTCCAGGAGCGCCGGGTAGTCCACGGGGTGGTATTCCAGGTCCGCGTCCTGGATGATCACCACGTCGCCCGTGACTTGGGCGAACCCGGTGCGCAGGGCGGCACCCTTGCCCTGGTTGCGGTCGTGGTAAAAGACCCGGACGTTTTCATATTCCTGGGCCAGGCGGGCCAGAATATCCCGGGAACCGTCGGTGGAGGCGTCGTCCACCGCGATGACCTCTTTATCGTAGTGGGTGAGCTGCACCAGCCGGAAGATTTCTTCCAGGGTGTCTTTTTCGTTGTAAACCGGGATGACTATGCTTAGCTTCATGCACCTCTGCTCCGCAGATTATTTATTTAATATACCTTAATGACAGTGGATTTGTTAACTATTTGTTTTCGGGAAAAACTTCGGTGAGGACACTCAGCCGCCGAGGCTGACCATGGCGCGGCCGGGAAGGGGGACGGGAGGGGAGGCTTCCTGAAGTGGCGGTTTTAAACTCTGCTTCAGGCGGGTGGCTTCTTGAAACAGCCGGGCCAGGGCGGCGTCATCGGCGCCGGTGCGGAGCGGCCCCTTCAGGTCCAGCTCCACGTTGGCGAAGAGGCAGGGGCGCAGCAGCCCCGCGGCGGTGAGGCGCAGCCGGTTGCAGGTGGGGCAATGATGGTCGGAAACCGAGCTGATGAACCCCAGCTCCCCCCGAAACCCCGGCAACTGAAAGGTCCGGGCGGGACCGGCGGTGGCCCTTAGGGCCACGGGCACAAGCTCTCCCAGAACCGCCAGGCGCCGCCGCACTTCGGCCATGGGCAGGAAATGCTGGCGCCAGCGCTCCGGCGCCACGGTGGGCATGAATTCAATGAACCGCACCTGCAAGGGGTGGTCCCGGGTCAGCAGGGCGAAGTCCACCAGCTCGTCGTCATTGATGCCCTTCAATACCACGCAGTTGATCTTCACGGGGCTGAAACCCAGGGCCAGGGCCGCCTCGATGCCGGCCAGCACGTTGAGGAAGTGGTCGTGGCCGGTGAGCTCCCGGTAGCGTTCCCGGCGCAGGGTATCGAGGCTGAGGTTGAGGTGGCGCAGGCCCGTGGCATAAAGGTCCTTGGCCATCTCCGGCAGCAGCACGCCGTTGGTGGTGAGGCAGATTTCTTCCAACCCGGGCACGTCATGGAGGCTCCGGATAAAGTCCACCGCGCCCCGGCGCACCAGGGGTTCGCCGCCGGTGACCCGGACCTTGCGGATGCCCACGGACGCGGCCACCGCCGCCAGGCGCCGCATCTCCTCATAGCGCAGGATTTCCGGAGCCGGCAGCTTCTCCCAGCCCCCCCAGGGGGTGCAGTAAAAGCAGCGCAGGTTGCAGCGGTCAGTGATGGAAACCCTGAGGTAGTTGATTTCTCCAGGCAAGATGTTTTCCACCTGCTTCATTTTACCTGAAATTGTTTCCAAGAAAAAGCACCCGGCTTAGGAAAACGCAGCCGCCGCGGCCGATTGTCTCCTTGAGGCGCCCGCCTGGCGGCCGGGACTTAATAGACCTGGAACTCCGCGCTCTTCTGCTCCATGGCGTAGCCGGTGCTGACCCGGGTATTCACCGTGTAGGTTCCCGGAAGCGCATTAGGCGGCAGGGTGAAATCAACCTCCTGGCTCCAGGTGCCGTTGAGCTGCCGGGTCTCGATGGTCTTGGTGCGGCCCAGGGATTTCCCTCGAAAAAGAACTTCCCGGACGATGCTCACCGGAATGGCGATCTGTTCCGGGGTAAGGATGCTGTAGGTGGCCACCATGGTTATGCATTCGCCCCGGCGGCACTGGAGGGGCAACACCTGGACCTTATCCAGGCGCAGGACGCAGCCGCTGGAAGGGCAGTAGTTTTCCCGGGCCACCAGTTCTTCCCGGCCCAGGCGGGAGGCTTCGCGGTTGCCCCCGTAAGCGCCCCAGGTGTAGTCTCCCCAGGATCGGTCGTATTTCTTATCCAAAAGATTTATTTGCGCTCCGGATTCCAGGCTGCCGCCCACCAGCGCCAATAACACCACCACCAGAAATACCAGGAAAGAGCCCCGCTTTTTCCGCATAACAATCTCCTATGATGAATGTCTACTTCATCCTTGTTTAGGTGTTACGGTTCATGTATCCTGTACTCGCCTGTGCGGAGGATAGGGCAACGCTGGGGAGCGACCCGAGCGCCGACACCGGCGGCTGAACGGCTGGGCAGGGGCTGTCTCCTGCCCTTTTTTTGCCCAGCCGGTAGCCCCCAAAGCGATAAAC
>Ga0315268_10004441_pt1 | contig 15247 bp, 13 predicted proteins | sample C1_top_MG_FD_204535 | JGI IMG/M metagenome (GOLD analysis project Ga0315268, IMG submission 204535) | Sediment microbial communities from Yellowstone Lake, YNP, Wyoming, USA - C1_top | ecosystem: Environmental > Aquatic > Freshwater > Lake > Sediment | place: USA: Wyoming | collected 2017-08-01
GCCGCACGCGTCGTTCGTCAAACCCCTGCCGGGTGACCTTCTCAAAATAACTCTCCAGGGTCTCGCCGGCCGGCACCTCGAAGTGCGGGAAGACGTGCTGCTTCTTCTCCAGGTGCAGGTTCGAGCGCTCGGCGATTTCCACGGTGCGCTCCAGCGCCTCCGGGATTTCGCCGAAAAGCTTCAGCATTTCTTCGTAGGATTTGAAATAGAACTGATCCGTGGCGAAGCGCATGCGGTTGGGGTCGCTTAGCGTCTTGCCTGTCTGGATACACAGCAGGACGTCCTGGGCGCGGGCGTCGTCGCGGCTCAGGTAGTGGCAGTCGTTGGTGACCACCAGGGGAATGCCCGTCTCGCGCGAGAGGCGGGCAAGTTGCGGATTGATCTTGTGTTGGTCGGTGATGCCCTGATCCTGAAGTTCGAGGAAGAAGTTGCCCTTGCCAAAGATGTCGCGCAGGTCATAGGCACACTGGCGCGCGGCCTCATAGCGGTCGGCCACCAGTGCTGAGGGAATCTCGCCCCGCAGGCAGCCCGAAAACCCGATCAGGCCCTCCGCGTGCCGCGCCAGCAGCTCTTTGTCGATACGGGGTTTGTAATAGTAGCCTTCGGTGTAGGCCGCCGAGGCCAGCTTCACCAGGTTCCGGTAACCCCGCTCGTTCTCACAGAGCAAGATGATATGGTTTGGCCGGTCGGCCTCCGCCGAGCGGTCGAAGCGACTGGTGGCGGCGACATAAGCTTCGCAGCCGATTATCGGCTTCACATCCCGCTTCAGCGCGGCATCATAGAACTTCACCGCAGCAAAAAGGTTTCCGTGGTCGGTGACAGCCACGGCCGGCATCTTCAGCTCGGCGGCGCGGTCAACCAGCCGGGAAATCTCGCAGGCGCCGTCCAGCAAGCTATAATCGGTGTGCAAATGTAGATGAACGAATTTCCCTGAAGGCATCGCAAGCATTTTAACAGAAAACTGTGGCAGGCACGCAGTGTCCGAGCGAGCCGTCGGCGACGTCCCTATTGCAGGCGGCTACGGGGTTGGTTGACATCGAGCGAGGATACGTATAGGGTGGGGCAGCAAATGGAGACTGCGATTCAGAAGGTGTGGCGTCTCGCGGTCGTGACCGTCGTGGCGGCCGCGATGCTGTTCTTCGGGTTGCTAGTGTCGACCATGGGTTACCAGACTGTGCGCGAGTGGTCCTCTATCAGTCCCACGTACGCTTCCTGCGGGCTGCTGTGGGTTGTGGCCGGGCTGGTGATGTTGGTAGCCAGCCTGTGGGTGCTTGGCTCGCTCGGGCGGAGCCGGGTGCCGCTATTGGTGGGCGGAGCGGCGACGGCGCTGGCAGGTCTGGTATTGGTGGTGGGTGTGCTCACATACGTTATTCCGTGCGCGGGACCGGGTTGAAGGCTCAGCACGCTGCGCTCCGGCGGGGTCTTGGCGGTGATCGGGTTGGCTGAAATAGGCGCTGCTCGGCGTCCCAAAGCAGCTTAGGGCGCCGCGTCCAATCAGTCCCCTGCAATCGTTCTTTGCCCAGCACGTTGGAGTCTCCAGCTTCCGATTTCCAATTTCGCGGGTTGTGCCTGGCCTATCTTCTCTTGCCACCGCGGGCGACCTTGCCGGCGTGCGGTTTGGCCGGCGGTTCCTTCAGCCCCGCGAGTTGGCGGAACTCTTTCAGAAGCTGCTGGTGAGTTTTTATCTTCCCGTCCAGTTGATCGAGGAAAAGCCGCTCGAGGATTCTCTCGAACTTGAGACCGGGCTCCAGGCCCAAGGTCTGGAGTTCCGCACGCGGCAGCTTGGCTCGCATCGGGGGGTACTTGAACAGGTAATTCTTCACGCGAGTCTGGATTTTCGGCTGGCGGTAGTTGACAAGCAGGAAAAGCAAGAGGGGTAGAGGCTGGCCGGAAAGCAAGGTGTAAGCCTGGCTGGGCAGAGCGGCCTTGGGACTTGCCAGCACCCGTGCGAGCTTGCGGGCTGCTCCCTCCAGACCCAGCGCCAGCTTGATGGATTTGCGGTCGCCGATGATTTTCCTGGCCAGGCGATTCTTCTGGCTCCCGTTGAGCCTGGCGACCAGGCAATGGAAATTGAGCAAGAAGGCGTCAGCCCCGGCGGTCGCGCGAGCGATGGAGCGGATCCTGGCGAACTGCTCATAGGGCAGCTTCGCCGCCGCGAGCTTCCGGTCGAGGCCGGCTAGCAAGCCACGGGTGGCCAGCAGCTTCAGTACGCGTCCCGGGTTCTCCTCTTGGAGGATGGCGCGTAACTCCCGGCCTTGCTGTTCGGGGTCCAGGCGGTCGGCGGCGTGATTCTCAAGCGCCGTTTCCAGCCAAGTCTGGGTGCGTACCTCGGGCTTGAACTCGAGGCGCAGTCCCAGACGGAGGAGGCGATAGATGCGCGAGGGGTCTTCGAGGAAACTCCGGCTGTGCAAGGCGCGCAGCTCGTGTTTCTCGATGTCGGCCGCGCCGTTCGTGGGGTCGAGCAACAGGCCGCGGGAGTTGGGGTGTAGCGAGACCGCCATGGCGTTCGCGGAGAAATCACGTCGCTTCAGATCCTCGAAAACTGTGGCCGGGGAAATCTCCGGACGGCGTCCGGGCCTAGTATAGACCTCGTTGCGGGTCATGGCGATTTCGGCTCGGACCCCGCTGCTGAAACTGACTTCCGCCGAGTTCAGCCGCGTGTTCAGCCGCAGGTGCGCGGTGCCAAACGCCCCCAATTCGCCGCGGCAGCGGCGTTTCCCGTCCAGGTGTCGGAGAATCTTTTGCGGGTTGCCTTCGAGGGCGAAATCCAGATCGCGGATCACCTGCTGGCCATAAGTAAGGTCGCGGACCGCGCCGCCCACCAGGTACAGGTTCATTCCCTCAGAGTGGGCAAGGCGCGCCAGATGCGTGAGAACCTGGAATTGCTGGGGGGAAAGCCGACTTTCCATCAGGAAGTTGTAGTCGCTCATGGGTCCCCGGTGTGGAGTTTGTCTCCGGCCCGAAGCACGGTGTCAGGCCCTCGGGTGATGTTCGTGATAGACCTGCTTCAAACGCTCCTTCAGAACATGCGTGTAGATCTGTGTGGTCGAGATATCGCTGTGGCCCAGCATCAACTGGATGGAACGCAGATCCGCGCCGCGCTCCAGCAGATGTGTGGCGAAGGAATGGCGCAGCACGTGCGGAGTGAGCGGCGTGGCAATGCCTGCGGCCCCACCGTAATCACGCAGGAGCTTCCAGAATCCCACTCGCGAAAGCCGCCCCCCCCGCTGGTTGAGGAAAAGGAAGGGCGAGTCGCCACTCTTCGCCAGTGACTGCCGGCCCCGCTCGACGTAGGCCTCCACAGCCCGCAGCGCCGACTTCCCTACTGGAATCAGTCGTTCCTTGCTTCCCTTCCCGCGGCAGCGCACCACCCCCAGGTTAATCTCGAAATCTTCCCAGCGCAGATGAACCAGCTCCGAGACGCGCATCCCGGTGGCATACAACAGCTCCAGCAGGGCCCTGTCGCGCAGGCCAGCGGGACTGGCTGGATCAGGTTGCTTAAGCAGCGCGTCCACCTCGTCCGCCGTCAGGTATTTGGGCAGACTGCGACCGATGCGGGGGGCGTCGATCTCGGCGGTGGGGTCGCTCGGGATCTTCCCTTCCTTCAGCAAGAAGCGAAACAAATTCCGGAGTGAGACCAGATGCCTGGCCACCGAGCGGGCATCCAGCCCCCGCTGGTACAGAGTCTTCAAATACTCCCGGATGTCCTCGCGTCGGATCATCCCTAGTTGCCGGTGCTCGCGACTGAGGAAAGTGACGAACTCAAGAAGGTCCCGCCGGTAACTGGCAACGGTGTTGGCGGCCAGCCCTTTTTCCACGCGGATGTAGCTCAAGAAAGAGTTGAGTTCCGGCGCGGTTGGGTTTGCGGCGGAAGAACTGGTCCTGCTGACCTGTGCACTCGACCTGCGGAGCTGACCAGGGGCAGCTCGCTTGCTTTTCGCATTTGGGGCAGAGAGCGTCTGCCCCGCCTTCATTTCGTCAGCCATCTGGTTTCTGCCAAGGGACGCTGAACAAGCTGGGGGTGACGAGACTCGGACATTTTCGCGGTCTTTCCCGAGACCAATCCCCAAGTGCAAACACTTCTCCCGCGACGTGAAGCTAAGTACTGATTTTGCAGTATGTTACGATGAGCTCTCAAGTGCGGCGCTCCGACGTGGTCGCCGAATCACGTGACGGGCCTAATTCCCCTACCATACTAGCATAAGGCAGGGTCTGCTGCCAATCTACATTACTGGGCTGTTGAAAATGTCGACGGCACTCTGGGGGTAGCAAGGCCGGTCTGTGCGGGGGTGAGCTTTGGATCGGAGGTCAGGTCCGGCCAGGCACTATGGCTCGTCCTCGGGGACGGGTGGCAATTCCATCCGCTGGTGGATCGCGTACAGGACAAGTTCCAGCCGGTCCGAAACCCCAACTTTATCGTAGATGGTGCGCAAGTAGTTCTTTACAGTCTGCTCGGTGATGCGAAGGCGTAGGGCGATCTGGCGGTTACGCCAGCCTTGCGCCAGGCAGGCGATAATGGACTTCTCGCGACGCGTCAACGTGTCCACAGGCCGGAGCGGGGCGGCGGGCACGCTCTTCAGCGGGCTGCTCACGTGAGCAGAATGCTGCTCTGGCAGCCACAACTTGTTCCGCATGACTTTCCGTGCCCCCTTCACAAACAGAGTCGGGTTCACAGACTTCAGGATGACCCCGGCCGCTCCGGCCTCCACATATCGAGCGGTTCCCTCAGCGGCTAGCCCTGAGGCAGTAATGATGATCCTACCGCCCGCCCAAGCCCGTCGCAGGCGGGAAATAAACTCTCCGGGATCACGTCCCAGCATTTCTGCCTGTAGGAAAAGCAAGTCCGGCTTGAATTTCTTCGCCAACCCAGGTATCTGAGCAGCCTTATCGGCTTGGGCCACGACGCGCAGGTCGTCTTCCACGCCGAGAACCTTCTTCAGGCCGATGCGGAATACCGCTTCCAGGTCGGCAACCAGGACCCGAATTCTCCTCTTGGTCGTGCTTGCTGCTCCCATGGGACTGACCTGGGGTCAGACGCCCGCGCCACGTTAGCAATGCCCTGGCGACGAGACACCACCCTTGCACAAATCTGCAACCCTGATGGCGTTTGGGGACCATGCCAGCCGTTAGTGTTCGCGGACTATGGGAAACTATGCCCTGAGAACTAGTAGGCGCCCGCAGACACGCGGCTCATACGAGCCGCCGCGCGGGACGGAGCTGATAATCATCTATGATCGCCCCAATGCCTGCTTGTTTCGGAGGGTGGCTGACCACTCGTCCCCAGCAGCAGAGCTGCAGCGGGATCCTGGTGATCTCAACAGGCAAGCTTATCGTGATGGTGACGGGAGTGTCACTGCGCAAGCGGACGGGCGAGAATACAAACATGCCGTTGGAGCTGATACAGGCCGTCTTCCCGTGGACCTGTCGAGGCTCTCCGCCGCGACTCCTCCACCGTACTTCCGCCGGGAGTTCCAAAGGAATCCGCACGCCTGCGCGTAGGTAATTCATGCTTGCTCTGACCTCATTCTTTCCCGCAACTCTGCCGCCGAGAGATTAACTCGATTCTGGCGCTGGTGCAAGGCCTTGCCGAGGGGGTACTCCACACAGCCCGGGCAAGCGTGAAATGAAGGGAGCGGGGTCAGGGATGGCGTACTGCCTTTCGTCCGCGATAACCCCCGCTCCCCTACTGTGACAGCCACACGTTGAGCCGCCACCCCTGCCCCGACAATTAGACTCGCTGTGGTCCCGCGCGATGGGGCGGAGTGCATACTCAGCTCCCCCGCCCCGCCGCCCCACTCCATGCCACCTCCCGTGAGGCCCAGGGAACGACCTCTTCTTGGGTGGGAGTTTCATCCGCGGGCTGCTCCTGGAGCAACGTCACGAAGGTACTGTTACCCCTGTACCAGGCGTTGCCTTCTTGCATCCTCCACTGTTAGGCTTGCGGGGAGAGGTGGCGGAGGGAGTTCCCGCTGCCTGAGGCGGCTGTGCCAGGCACGTGGAAGCAGGCCTTAGCGTGGAACTCCAGAAAGGACTAAAGACACCATGAAACTGGGCGAATTGGCGGTAGTTCTCGGGAGCACGCTGGAGGGGCCGAGCGACGTGGAGATTTCTGGGGTTGCCGGGATGGATGATGCTTCGCCAACCGAGCTGACCTTCCTCTCCAATCCCAAATACCATCGTAAGCTTAGGACCACACGCGCCGCGGCGATTATCGTCGGCCCGGGTGTCGAGGTGCCGGGGCGGCCGGTGTTGCGGGCGGAAAACCCCTACCTCACCTTTGCGAAGGCTCTGGAGGTTTTTTCCCCGCCGCACCGCCCGCCTGCCGGCATCCATCCGACGGCCGTCCTCGCGCCCGATGTGAAGCTGGGCCGCAATCCCTCCATTGGCCCCTATGTGGTGGTTGAAGAAGGCGTCGAGCTGGGTGATGACTGCGTGCTGAAGAGTTTCGTTATGATCTACCGCCACGCCAAGATAGGCCATCGGTTCTTTGCCCACTCGCACGTCGTGGTCCGGGAAGGCGTGCGGATTGGAGATGACGTCATTCTCCAGAACGGGGTCGTGGTGGGAGGGGATGGCTTTGGTTTCGCCCGACAGGCCGATGGTTCCTATTACAAGATTGTGCAGTCGGGAACTGTGGTCATCGAGAACGCTGTGGAGGTGCAGGCCAACGCCTGTATCGACCGCGCGGCCGTGGGAGAGACCCGACTGCGGCGGGGCGTCAAGGTGGATAACCTGGTGCAGGTCGGCCATGCCTGCGACATTGGGGAGAACTCGCTGCTGTGCGGGCAAGCGGGCTTGGCGGGGAGCTGCAAGCTCGGGCGCAATGTAGTCCTCGCGGGCCAGGTGGGCGTGGCCGGGCACCTGACGATCGGCGACAATGTCATTGCCACGGCGCAGTCGGGAATCCCCTCGGACGTGGAGCCAAACCACACCATTTCGGGCTACCCAGCCATGGATAATGCCCGCTGGCTGAAGTGTTCTGCCATCTATGCGCGCTTGCCGGAGATCTACGCGGCCTTCAAGAAGATTCGCGATCACGTGCGCAGGACGGGAGTAGAACTGTAGCCAGCGCACCGCGGGGGCTGGGCGTTCGAGGCTGCGGGTTTGGGAGGGACACTTCCTACCTTCCCTGTCCTCTACGTCCCATCTCCAACGGTTGCTCATCCTCCGCCAAACCAGAAAGGATGGCCTGCCGAACTCGTTCCATCAGTTGACTGCGGTTCGCCGGCACGTAGCTTGCTGTAGGAACGGCGTCGTGGATGGTAATCCGCACCAGCCCAGGGCGAATCGCAAATCTGCCTTTCTGCATAATCCTGCTGCTGCCCGACAGAGAAATGGGGACGATGGGCACCTGGGCCTTCATGGCCATCACAAAGGCGCCCTTCTTGAAGGGCTGGAGTCGGCCGTCCCGACTGCGCGTGCCCTCGGGGAACACCATGAAGGAATAGCCGGCGGCCAGTGACTTGGCCCCTTCCTCGATGGCCTCCATGGCACGCTCGCGGTGCTTTCGATCCACCGGAATGAACCCGACCAGCAGCATGGCTCGCCCGAGCAGCGGGATCCGAAAAAACTCCTTCTTCACCAGCGCCCGCAGTTGAGGCAGGATGGAAATCACCGCTGGCGGGTCGCAATTGCTCTGATGGTTAGGCATGAAGACGACCGCCTGGCCGGCAGGAATCTTCTCACGTCCCTGGACTTTCAGCCGAACCCCAGCTAACCACACGGCAAACCGGCATCCCCAAGCACCGACCCGGTAGAGCGAATTGACGTCGCCCGTGAGATACGCATAGAGCAACAGAGGAGGCCCAAGCAGAAGCAGGTACACAAACGTAAGGGAGATGACGAAGAGAGCGCGGATCATGGTCGGCCCGCCGTTGGTGTGGTGGTTCCCTCCAGCCACCCCTGGCGAATGCGCCGCTGTTCCGGGCTGGCGTCTTTTACCTCTTCCAGGCGATAACCGACCCGACGTTTCACCTCCAGCGGGAATTCAAGGGGGAATTCCCGCCTTCCTCGGCGCACCCGGAAATGGACCGTACGGCCCGGCTTTATTCCGGCGAGCTGGTCTTGGGGCGGCACGTGGAGGGAGCGGCCGCCCATCTCCACAAGGATGTCACCGCGCTGCAAACCTGCCCTCTCGGCACCGCTGCCTGGATCGACGGCTTCCACCTGAATGGGCCCGTCAAAGTTCTGCACCGCCAGGAATCCCAGTTCTGGCTGCTCCGCAGCTTCCGTCGTCAGGCGTAAGCCCGCATAACTGAGATAGGTTGTGTAGTCGAGTTCGCGGGTGCCCGTGATGTAGTCGGCGACAAACTGGCGCAGCGTGGTGAACGCCGGGGCCATGCCCGATATGATACCGAGTAAATCTTCCTGGGTGAAGAAGCGGCCCCGGCGGGCGTAGTCCTCGTTCAGTCGGCGCATCACGTCGTCCAAGCTGAAAGCATTCTTACTGGCGTGGCGGATGCCTAGGTCGAGCAAGAATGCCAGCAGCGCTCCCTTATTGTAGTAGGAAATGCTGCGTTCGGGCCGCAGGTAGTCGGGGTATTTCTCCAGCCACGCTTCCCGGCCGGCCTGCTCGACACTCTGATAAAGTCGGGCAGGCTGCTTCTGAAGCCGGCGGATTTCCTCCGCCAGCCGCCCATAGAAAGTCTCTCGCGTAATCAGGCCGGCGCGCAGGAGCGCCAATTCCGTGTACGCGCTGGTCAGACCCTCGCAGAACCAGAGGTCGCGCGTGTCATTCCCGTGGACGTAGTCCACCGGCTCAAGGTTCTGCGGCCGGATGCGCTTGACGTTCCAGAGGTGGAAAAACTCGTGCGCCAGGATGGCCTCGAGCGCGGCCCAGTTGCTGGACAGTTCGGCGGCCGACATGCTTATCGCCGTCCCGTTCCGATGCTCCATACCACCACCGCCCTGGCGGGGAAAATGGAGAATGAAGGTGTACCGCGAGAAGGGTACATCCCGCATCAGCGCCGTTTCCGCGGCGGTGATCTTCTGGAGAGAAGCCAGCAGGCGCTGGGCGGAGTAATCGCGAGGATCGGCGTGTACCACCACCCGATACGTCGCGCCGTTCTGCTGATAGTGATAATCCCGAAACTCTCCGGCCTCGGCGGGGCTGTCCGCCAGGACGTCGTAATTGGCAGCGCTGAACTCGCCGGGCGCCGGGCCATCCTCCAGCAGTGTAGCCAGCTTCCAATTCGCGGGCAGAAGGAATTTGACACGGGCCGCTCGCTGGCGCTCCTGCGGCAGATAGAAAAGCAGCAGCGCGAAGTTCATGAAACTGTGTTGCTCGTTCAGGACGCTCGCAAAGACGCTCTCTTCGTTGGCGTAGACAGCATACCGGACTTCCAGACTGGAGCAGGTTTCTTCCCCGCTTCTCCAGGTCTGGAGATCAACGCGCGTCAGTCCACGCGGCTGGCCGTCGCAGTGCGCCTCGAGCTCCTGGACGTTGCGCACGAAATCCCGAATCTGGTAGAGGGCATTCCAGGCGGGAAACTGAATCTCCGTGCCGGGAGCAGCCTCGGGCACGGTCATGGTGACCTGCACCAGATGCGACGCTGGCTCACGGAGGTCGAGAACGTAAGTGACGGGCAGGCTTGCTGCCGAAGCTATGCCTGGCGCAAGCACGCAGGCCAAGAGGCAGGCCCAGCCCGCGACGCTCACGCGCCTGCGGCTCGCCTGAAAGGCGTGCATTCTGAAGGGAGGTGTGTGTTTCATCTGAAGAGACTATATCCTGCGCATCAGCCAAGCCGCTTTCTAATATAGCATCCCGCGGTCGAAGAGCAACCCGCGTGGCTCACGTGCATGTCCACAGCCCACTTGGGAGAGGGCGAAGTTCTGCGCCTATTCCGCTTCCTGCTTCTGCGCTCCGGCGACGAGTCGCCCGTCGCCTCTAGCCGGCTCGGCGAAACGTCAGTCTGTAAAGGAGCAAGCCGCAGGCCATGGTCAGCAGGCCCAGGAGAGATTCGGTGCGCCGCAGGAACAGCGTGTAGCCAAGCATCCACAAGCTTGCACCTACGAATATCGCGGGAGCCAGGGGATAGCACCAACTGACGGCAGGTAGGCGTTTCCACTCCGGCCGTCTGCGCATACGGAAAAGCCCGGCCGTGGCCAGGGCGGCAAAGAGAACCAAGGCAAAGCCTATGTAGTAGATGAGCTGCTGGAATGTGCCGGTGAGAACCATGATGCCGGAGACCACAGCCTGGTAGAGAATCGCCTGCGTGGGCGTGTGCCAACGCGCGTGGACCTTGGCAGCGCCGCGGAAAAAGCAGCCATCCTGTGCCATCGCATAATAGACGCGTGGCCCCACGATGACCATGGCGCTGACGCAGGAAAGTACAGCCACCGCCATTATCCCGCTGAAAAGGCTGCCCACCCCGCTACCGAAAAGCGCCGTTGCGGCCGCCGCCCCCACACGCACCACGCCCTTGAGCGATGCCAGGGGCAAGGCGTAAATGAAGGCGACATTGAGCGCCAGGTAAAACAGGGCCACAATGCCCGTGCCGAGCAGCAGGGCTGCGGGCAACGTCCGCTCCGGCCTCTTCATCTCTTCGGCGACGTAGGCCGCCGCGTTCCACCCGCTGTAGGCAAACATGACGAAAATCAGCGAGACCGCAAACTGCGCCGTCACGTTGTGGGAAGAAGTCCGCGTCGTTGCCAGAGCGAAGTTGCTCCAGGAACCGTGCCCCACCGTGGCAGCAAGTATCAGAAAGCTTCCCAAGACCCCAACCTTGAGCGCGGTTAGGACGGTTTGCAGATTCGCGGCGAGTCGCAGTCCCAGGATGTTCACCACGGTGAAGGTCGCGATTACTCCCAGCGCCACTAACTGCCCGCTGCCGGGCCGGAGGCAGCCGAAAAGCGCCGTCGTCGCCGGAGATGGGGTGCTTATGGAGAGTTGTGGAACCAGATGCCCTAGGTACTCGGTGAAGGCCAGAGCGCCGGCCGCGACTGGGGCGGCAAACCCGGCAAAAAACGATATCCATCCGCTCAGAAAACCCCAGGCCGGACCCCAGGCCTCGCGCAAGTAAACATACTCTCCGCCGGAGCGCGGGAAATTGATACCCAGCTCCGCGTACGCCAGGCAGCCAGCCACCGCCACCAAGGCCCCTACCAGCCAGACGGCCAGCACAAGAGAAGGCTGGCCGAGGTCACCCGCCAAATAGCCCGTAGTCGTCAAGATGCCTGTGCCAATCATGTTAGAGATCACAAGCGCCGTAGCACTCACGAGTGTCAGCTCCCGGCGGAGACGCGCGCCGCTGGGCAACGGGGAGGATGATGCCGACATAAGCTCTCTTTATCGCCAGAGACGGTAATGTCCGGAGCCGTAATCCTCTCGCGAAGCCCCGGTACTTACCATCGAAATGCGCCAAGGTCAAACCGCTGAGCCTCCGCCCGGGGTTTGGCTCGACAATGTCGGCGGGGCTAGTTAGAATCGTTGGGCGTGCTGAAAAAGAGGGGGGACTGCTGAATGTTGATGCTGAATCGTCAGGCCCTGCGCCGTTGCTTGCTGGCAACTACTGGTTTTCTTGTCTTGGTCCTTGCTCTCTGCCCTTCCAACGTGGCCCAGGAGCCGGTACCTCAGAAGCCGGCCTTCCTGAACGACCGGCTTGCGCCGTTCGTTCCTACCCCGATGTCCGTCGTGGAGAAGATGCTGGAGATCGCGCAGGTTGACAAGTACGACAGGGTCTATGACCTGGGCTCGGGAGACGGCCGCATCGTGATTATGGCGGCGCAGAAGTTCGGAGCCGAGGCGGTAGGCGTGGAGCTGGACGATGACCTCTTCAAGGAATCATCGGCACGCATCGCGGAGCTGGGCCTGGGAAAGCGCGCCAAGATTCTGCACGAGAACATGTACGAGGTGAGCCTGCGCCCAGCCACGGTGGTTACGCTTTACCTGCTGACGAGCGTCAATGAACGTTTGCGGCCCATACTCGAACGGGATCTGCGCCCCGGTGCCCGGGTCGTCACTCACGACTTCCAGGTTCCCGGCTGGGAGCCGAAGAAGACGGTGCAGGTGATGTCCGAGGCGGGCGTCTCCCATGCAGTCTATCTATATGTCCGACCCTGAGCCAGTCGCCCGGCAGCCCTGGAGGCCGGCGTGAGAGCAAGCGTTCCACTCAAAAGATCTCTCTGGCTTCTCCTGTTGGGCGCTCTACTGTTGCAATGCAGTTCATCCCGAAATGAAGTCTCCAGCTCCGACCCTGTCCCCAGCCAAATCAGCGGGGACGCCGAAGCGCAGCGCCAGGCGCGCGAGCAAATGGTCCGGGAGCAGATCGAGGGTCGGGATGTGCGAGACAAGCGCGTACTGGCGGCCATGCGCAAGGTGCCGCGCCACCTCTTTGTTCCGCCGTCCATGTTGCCTTATGCCTACGCGGACGAACCGCTGCCCATTGGTCACGGACAGACGATTTCCCAGCCCTATATTGTGGCTTTCATGTCTGAGGCGCTGGAACTCAAGCCGCAAGACCGCGTGCTGGAAATCGGCACCGGCTCTGGCTATCAAGCGGCCGTGCTGGCGGAACTGGCCCGCGAAGTCTATTCCATCGAGATTGTCGAACCTCTGGGCAAAGAAGCCGCGGAGCGCCTGAAGCGCCTGGGTTACACGAATGTCAACTTGCGCATCGGGGATGGTTACCGCGGATGGCCCGAGGCTGCTCCTTTCGATGCCATCATGGTGACGGCCGCGCCCGACCATATTCCGCCGGCGTTGATGGATCAGCTTGGCGAGGGAGGACGGCTGGTGGTTCCCGTAGGCCGCTTCTTCCAGGATTTGATCCGCGTTCGCCGCACCCGCAAGGGCGTGCAGCAAGAAACGTTGCTTCCTGTGCGCTTTGTCCCGATGGTTGGTGAAGCAGAAAAGGCCCGGCCCCCAGAGTAGCGCCGGCAATCAACCGCGGTAATAGTAGGTGCCCTGGGCGATTCGCGCGACGGGCCCGGTGAGCGTCACTTCTCCCTCCTCTTCCCAGGTAACTTCCAGAGCTCCCGCGGGCGTGCGGACGCGCACTTTGCGGTCGGTTCGGCCGTTCAGGACGGATGCCACGACCGCCCCACACGATCCCGTGCCAGAGGACACCGTCTCGCCCACGCCTCGTTCCCAGAAGCGGACTTCGATTTCCCTGCGGGAAATCACTTTCACGAATTCCACATTGGTACGCTTGGGGAACAGACAGTGCGATTCGATTTCGCGCCCCAGACTTCGCCAGTCGCGGGCCGTGAAATCGTCCACAAACACCGTGCAGTGAGGATTGCCCATGGAGGTGACGGTGACAGGTACAACCTCGCGAGAGGTCTGAAGGGGGAACCCCACAACGGCGGAGGCGGACTTGCTGCCCTGGAACGGAATATCTCGGGGCGCCAGAATCGGCCGGCCCATGCCGACGCGAAAGACCCACCTGCCCTTCGCGATTTTGACCGGCCAAACGGACTTCACACCGGCCAAGGTTTCGATGGTGAGTGGGCTCGGCAGTCGCCTGTGGCCCAGGAGAAAGGCTGCGGCGCAGCGGATGCCGTTGCCGGACATTTCCGCTTCGCTGCCGTCAGCGTTGAAGAAGCGCACCCGCGCGTGGTGTCTCTGGTTACGGGGCGGCATCACCACCAGCAGGCCGTCGGCACCCACGCCGGTGTGCTGCGCGCAGACCGCGCGTGCGAGCCCCGGCAGAGCCCGCGGAAGTCCGGCGGACCGGATGACGAGGAAATCGTTGGCGAGACCGTGAAACTTGCTGAACGATATTTCAAGATTCGTAGTCATCGTCGGTCACTTGCGAAAAGGGCGCAGGTCAGTCTCTCTGGAAAGACCTGATGCGTCAAGCGAAACTCAGCGCGGCGCGCGGCGGCGATAGATTCTCACGCGCCCTTCCCCGGGCAGCGTTTCCTGGTAAATCAGGTCGTAGTTGGCAAAGGCTCGCGGATAGGCAGCCATCAGCGCGTCCACGGTGTCGCCATCGCTGCGGATGATCCACACCACCCATTTTTCTGGTTCGGAATGCAAACGGGTCCAGTATTCCCGGCTCGCTTCACTCAGGGTCTGACGGAAAGGGATCATGACTTGCGGCATCACGCACGGCCACTTGCCGGCTGCCACCAGAATGGTCTCGCCGTCGTACTTCTCGCGCAGAATGCGAATGACGGCTTGCTGCTTGCGCGAGCGGCACGGCGTGTTCACTATTCCTTCCTTGGCCACCACGAGCTCGCGGGCCCCGCGCGAAGCCGTCGAAAGCGCCTGTCCCGCTATAACGCAAAGAAGAATTGCGAGCAGCAGGGAGCGCAACCGTCGCGAGAAGTCCGGCGACAGAAGGAAGGAGGGTAGCAGCGCTGCCGCGGGCAACATCTCCAAACCCAAGCGCAGGTTGAAATAGGTGTGAGGAAAGAGCGTGGGAACATAAAGAGGGACCGCTGCATAGGCGAGCGCGTACAAGTAAAACGGGAAAGGCACCAGCAGTAACAAGGCAGTGGAACGGCGCGGGCGCGCTGGGCGATCCGCCGCCCAGGCTACCAGACCCAGCACCATGAGCACCATCGGCCAGACTCCGATTACCAGCTCCAGGTCGGTCAGGTAGTAGCGCGCCCCAGCCCACAGACTGCCGTCAGTCGGGTAGCGGAAGGCGGTGGTGGCAAGTTGATGCGCGTATTGGTCCTGCGTGGATCCCCGTCCGTTGTAGAACTCCCAGGCGTTCCCGTAGCGGTACGCATTGTGGAGCAGCCACAAAACCGGGCCTGCTCCCGCGATTGCCGAAAAGATAAGGGCGTGGCGGAGGCGAACCTGCCAGTATTCTCTCCGCGTGAGCAGCACGAACAAGGCGGCAAAAGGCAGCAGAAACCAGCCGTCGTAGCGCGTGAGCGTGCCGAAAAACGCTGCAAAACCCGCGGCCAGGAGCGCGCCCAAGCCGCCGCTAACCTGGAAGCGAAACAGCCAGTAGGCCACCAGCACAGCCCAGAGGATGGCAACCGGTTCCGTCAGAGGTGTGCTCGAGAGGTACAGCATGTTGGGGCAAAGCAAGAAGCCCGCGAGCGTCAGCACCGCGGCGGCACCGTTGCGATTCATTTCCCAGGCCAGGCGAAACAGGAACCAGGCCGTCACGCCAAACGCGGCGGCGGAGACTAAGCCTCCTGCCAGTCCCGTTCGCCACAGGAAATCATTAATGGCCAGCGGCGAAGCCAGAAGGTGGCAGAGCGGCAGCCAGACAGTGCCAATCTCGCTGTATCCGGGCGTGATGGAATCGAAGATGCGCCGCGCGCCTTCCATGTGCGCCATGGC
>Ga0315268_10004442_pt1 | contig 15247 bp, 14 predicted proteins | sample C1_top_MG_FD_204535 | JGI IMG/M metagenome (GOLD analysis project Ga0315268, IMG submission 204535) | Sediment microbial communities from Yellowstone Lake, YNP, Wyoming, USA - C1_top | ecosystem: Environmental > Aquatic > Freshwater > Lake > Sediment | place: USA: Wyoming | collected 2017-08-01
ATCGGCGGCTGTACTTTCCGCCGTCTGTCGAGGCCACATGCAATCGCCACGGGTGGCGGAACAGCAGCAAACAGGTGGACTGCCGTGATACCAGGATGATCAGCATTGATACGGGCTAGCATCGTCCGATATTCGGACCTGAACGCCTCGAGGTCCTGTGCTCGCTGTAGGAAGCCGGGGGCTGGTTCCCTTCCGGCCAGCGTCATCTCATAAACGGTAAAAGAGCTATCGATCACGGCCGGCAGATCTCGCAACGCTATCCTTCCGCTCAGCGAAAGCACCAGTGCGACCCCGCCACCCGCCGCACCCTCTCGCAGACGCTGGGTCACGTACTTTACCTCCGCCCCCTCATTCTTCCAAGCCCATTTATTAGTGTCGGGGTGGTGTGGATAAAGATGGATCGGGAACATATCGCTCAAACGATGCCCAAGGTAAACAAGTAAAGGAATTGGTGCGATACCCAGAACAGAGATACTGCCCGCCCTGTTCGCCTCCGACTCGCTCGCGTAAATCTCCCGGACTCGTCGATCGATTGTCTCCTTGGCCACCATCACGAATGACACACCATTGCCGGGAAGTTCACACAGGTTGATGTGCATACCCGGCTTTGCGGCCGGAAAAAGAGGCAGAACCGCGTCGCGAGCTTCCTCGAAGGAAATACTTGGCCTTCTATCTCGCGTCGGGGCAACAAACCTCACTATAGAGGTCCTTACCGGGTTCGCGATTTCCGTATATGAGCGGACCCTCTCCTCATGCTCTTGCTTCTTCCGGTTGAGCATCTCTTCTGGATACCCTGCGGGATCAACGACGTCGATCAGATGATGACACTCGGGACACAGCAACATCAGGTTCTCGATGGTGTTAATGTCCTCCGGCCTATTCGGAGAACCGCCACGAGGGCCATCCGGACTGAAGGCAATTATATGGGCTGCCTGAGAGAAATTACCCACCTGAAGGGTCGTCGAGTGCTCGAAGAGGAACTTGTTGCAGAGGTGGCATCGACCGGCCGAGACGATACACAAATGATCCCGAACAGACTTCGGGATGTCCCGACCGATGTCGGTGTACGGAATTCGACCTATCAACTGGGCGTTAGCCTTATTTGGCTTCTTCTTAGCCATATTTTTACTTCAAAAGGTGCCCCTATTTTACTCTTGCTGGTGAAAGGCGCAAGGGTCGATGGCAAACGAAAACACGAGGTAAAAGCCTCGTGTTTTCGCATTCCATTTCTTTCAAGCATTCCGGTCCATCGGAACCAGGTTCGAGCCTGGGTAATGATCCGGTCCACCTGAAAAAATTGTTGTTGGCTCCGAGGCTGGGATTCGAACCCAGAACCAATGGATTACAACTCTGACGGTTGGACTATGTCATCATCACGTGAAACGCTTGTGCGTCACGTGGGCTGGGCGCTTCGAACCAGCTTTCGCTGGCCCTACTCCCCGAAGGGATAGTCTCTACACCTTCCCTGAACCGGAGCGCTTTAGCGACTGGTTCAGGGCTTGGCTCGGCGTTGGTCGGACAGACGTTCGCCGAATTCACCCAGTGTTTACACTCCCGACCTCGTCGGGACGTGCTGCCTTAAATGGACCTCAGCGTGACAATTGGCGCAAAGCAAGACGCATTTGTCCAACTCCGCGCGCACTCGCTGCCAGGATCGGGTCATCCCCTCTCCGGACAAACTGAAATCCTTGCGAGCAGGTTCTACGTGGTGAAAAGCCAGAGCGGCCTCGCATGCGGCATAGCCGCAGCGCTGGCACGCGCCACCCTTATATTCCAGCGCCATCAACTTGAGATCCTTTCGCCGTTTGTCGACGAAAAATTTTCTCTTGCATTTGACGCCGCAGAACCTGCGTCCTAAGCCGATCTCATTTGTGCATGTTTTCCAGGCACAAAACATAATCGGGTCAGATATCGACAGTCCACTGCTCTACCATTGAGCTACCTCGGAATGAAGGCAAAAAGAACTTGCGTGTGAATAGTTTAGCAACAGCCGGGAAAAATGGCAACATCCGGACCAACGGCGCGTTTTCCGCCTAAAATGAAACGAGCAAGCTCCCGGAAGGTTGCTTGCTCGTTAAAGACGAAAGATCGGCGATGTCGCTTGCTGCGCCCATCCTAGAACCCCCCGGCGATGACGACGGTGAGGTTGTACAGGGCGTGAACCGCCACGCAGGAGATGTAGGACGCCCACTGCGAGCTGGCATTCTTGATGTAGAGCCAGCCAAGCATGAGGCCGACGAAACCCTGGATGAAGACGTTCAGCGGCGAGCCGTGGGCCCAGCCGAAGATGACGAAGCAGACAGCGAGCGTCACCGCGCGGATGGCGGCGGGGCGGCAGGTCTGCACCAGGGTCAGCGGGAACATGCGGAAGAGGATCTCCTCGATGAACGGCGCGAACACCAGCGTCATGAACAGGGACAGTCCGGGGCTGCCGTTGACGGCAGTCTGGAGCTGCGGGAAATGGTCCAGCCAGGCAAGCATCACCGAAAGGACGGGGATGCTGGGCATGGCCACGGCCGGGGCGAGGAACGCCTGCAGAATATTGACGACGATCACGACCCAGAGGACGGAAAGGCCGTAGGCCGTAAAAATATTCCGGATATGTCTAAGCCAGTGGCGATTATTCCCCACGACATCTCCTCCTTTCTTTTCGAAAAGGTTGTTTCAAAGACCGCTATGTTCAACATAGCGGTCTTATCAAATGCCGTCAAATCAGCCTTAAATCGCCTCAATAATCCTTCAAACGAGCCACGCTCATATGACTCTGAATCTTCTCCAGGGCCTTGGCCTCGATCTGCCGGATGCGCTCGCGGGTGACGTCGAATTCCTGTCCGACCTCCTCCAGGGTGTGGCTGACGCCGTCGACCAGGCCGAAACGCATCTCCAAGATCTTCTGTTCGCGCGGGCTGAGGTCCTTGATCACGTCGCGGACGTAGTCTTTGAGGAGCTGCAGCGCGGCCGCCCGGTCCGGAGCGACGTTCTTGACGTCCTCGACGAAATCGACCAGCGTCGAATCCTCGTCGTCCTCGCCCACGGAGGTCTCGAGCGACACCGTGTCCTGGGAGATCTGGATGATGTGGCGGACCTTGTCGATCTCCTCGCCCATCTCGGCGGCGATCTCCTCGGGCAGCGGCTCGCGGCCCAGGTCCTGGATCAGCTGGCGTTCGACCTGCTGGAAGCGGTTGATGGTCTCGACCATGTGCACGGGGATGCGGATGGTGCGCGACTGGTCGGCCAGGGCGCGGGTGATGGCCTGGCGGATCCACCAGGTGGCGTAGGTCGAGAACTTGTAGCCCTTGCGGTATTCGAACTTCTTCACGGCGCGGAACAGGCCGATGTTGCCCTCCTGGATCAGGTCCAGGAGCGACAGCGACTTGCCCACGAACTTCTTGGCGATGGACACGACCAGGCGGAGGTTGGCCTCGATCAGCCGCTTCTCGGCCTCCTTGTCGTTGCGCTCCTTGCGCTTGGCCAGGGCCACTTCCTCTTCGCCGGTCAGGAGCGGGATCTTGCCGATCTCGCGCAGGTACATCTGGATGGAATCGGCGGAGATGTCGGTCAGGTCGAAACGCTTCTTCTCCTTGGTCGAACGGATCTGGTTCAGCATGGCGTCGCGCTCTTCCTTGCGGCCGAGGATGCCTTCCTTCATCTCCACGATCTTGAGGCCGATGGCGTCGACCTTGTCCATGAACGATTCAAAAAGCGGCACGTACTCCTCGAGGTCGGGAAACGCGTGCAGGATCTCGGTCTCGGTCACGAAACCGCGCGACCGGCCCTTGGCCAGCAGCGTGTCAATCAATTCCGTCGCCGGCGGCACGGCCTTGATCCGGGCCTGATGCGCGGGCTTGAACGGCTTGGCCGCGGACTTCTTGCCTTTCAGGGCTTTCTTGGCGGGCTTGATGATCTTCTTCTTGGCGGGCTTGACCGGCTTCTTGGACAGCTTCTTCTTCGCCGGTTTGACTGTCTTCTTCTTGACGATGGTCTTTTTCGGCATAAACGGATACGGCGCCGCTCACGGTCAGACCTGGGTCAGACCACACCGCCAAAACAACGGATAAACCGCCGTCGGCGGACGGAGCAGAGTCGTTACAGGATGAGTTCGTTGATCTGCTGCTGTATCTCCTGGATCCTCGCCGCGTCGCCCTCGCGTTCGGCTTGGGACATGGCGGCGGTGAGTTCCCTTTGACGGCGGCTGGTGTGGAGTTTTTTGGATTCTCCGACCAATTTGGCCAGGGCCTGTCCCCGATCGTCACTCGGAAGTTCACCTAATTCCTTTTCAGCCAAGAGCTGAAGGACGGCGATCTTTTCCGCGGTTTTGGAGTCACCGGTACGATCAGGCGGGTAGGGCTGCGGCCATTTATTACCGCTGTCATTGCGCTGATCATTATAGAAGATAACGTAATCCCTGTAAAGCGGCCGTATCCCCTCCTCTAAGTAGTCGGGTTTAAGGGTATTTATGACCGTTTCGGCCAGATCCGGCCAGTTGAGAATAGTGCCAAGGATGATCTCGGAGATCAGCTGTTCGCGGTCGGCCGGCTTGACCGCCGCCGCTGCCGCCGCGGCCGCGACCGGCGCGGCCGCTGCAGCTCCGGCCCGACGCATCAGTTTGTTCATTTCATCGTGCAGCGAAGGTTCCGGGGTCTGAAACATCTCCGACAGCAATTTCAGCCAGTGCGAACGCTCCACCGGCGTCGTCAGCTTGGCCACTTCGGCCAGGAGTTCCTCCGAGATCTTGCGCTTGGCGTAGGGGTCGTTGAAATCGGTCCGCTGCCGAGCCAGGTCGATATACCACGCCATGAACGGCACGGCCTTGACGATGGCCTCTTTCCAGATGGCCGGGTCCTTGCGGATGCAATCGTCCGGGTCCTTGCCCGCGTCCGGCGGCAACCGCAGCACGCGCACCTCGAATCCGGAGGCCACCGCGGCGTCGATGCTGCGGCGGGCCGCCTGTTCGCCGGCCGCGTCCATATCGAAAGACAGCACCAACTTGTCGGTCAAACGCTTGAGCAGCGTCAGCTGATCGGGAGTGAAGGCCGTGCCCGAACTAGCCACGACGTTCTTGACCCCGGCTTGATGCGAAGCGATGGCATCCATGTTGCCTTCGACCACCACGGCGATGCCTGACCGCCGGATCTCCTGCTTGGCTTTGTCCAGGCCGAACAGCACCTTGCTCTTGTGATAGACGGCCGTGTCCTGAGTGTTGACGTATTTGCCGGTATCCTTGGGTTCGGCGCCGGTCGCGTCGGGCATGACCCGGCCGGTGAAGCCGATGAAATTTCCCTGGGCGTCGCGGATCGGGAACATCAGCCGGCCGCGGAAACGGTCGAAATAGCCGTCGCCGCGCTCCTTGCGCGAGATTAGGCCGGCCCGGAAGATCTCATCGTCCTTATAGCCTTTCTGGCGCAGGAAATTCAGCAGGCTGTCCCAGGAATCCGGGGCGTAGCCGAGCACCCAATCCTCGACCGTCTCGTCAGTCAGCTGCCGCTTGCGGACATAGGCCCGGGCGCGATCGGCCTGCTGGGTCTTGAGCAGCACTTCGTGGTAATAGCGGGCGGCCCAGCGGTTGGCGTCGAGCAGCCGCCGATGGTCGCGGTCCGCCCCTTCGTCCTCATAACGGAGGACCACGCCGGCCTTCCGGGCCAGATGCTTCTTGGCTTCGACGAAATCCACGCCCTCGATCTTCTCCACGAAAGTGAAGATGTCGCCGTCCTCGCCGCAGCCGAAACAATGCCAGCGCTGGCGTTCGGGGTTGACCATGAAAGACGGCGTTTTTTCGCTGTGAAAGGGGCAGGGCGCCTTGAAATAGACCCCGGCCTTGCGGAGCTGTACGTATTCGGAAACTAGCTGGACGATGTCCAGCTTGGACCTGATCTCTTCAGTAACGCTGTTGGCGGACATAGTTCGGCGTCAGCGCGTCGACAATCCATTCCAGGGAAAGCTTGGAGGTCCGGGCCGCTCCGGCGGTCAGGTCGCCGCCGCAGATGAGCATCTTCTTGGAGTGATGGAAATACCAGTCGGCGCCGGGCTCGATCTGCTTCAACTGCAGATAAAGCGGCGTCAGGTCGATGCGCGAGCCGGCGTAGGCCCGGATATTGTGGTAATCGCGTTCCTTGCTGATGAAGATGGCCAGGTCGAAACCGTGCAGGTAGGCGAAAGAGTCCGCGTCCCGGGCCGAAGTGGCAAAAGCCACGGCCGGGCCGTAGATCGATTCGAATTCGATGCGGTTGGCCCAGTCCTCCTCCAGCTTGGCCACGTCCGTCTGGGAGGCCAGCAGGGCGTCGCAGATGGTGAAACCGAGCCGCATCACGGCCTCGTCTCCGACGCCGTTTTGCTGGCGGTGATAGGCCAGGATCGACTGCGGCCAGAAGGTGCGTCCGGGCACCCGGTTCTGCAGGCCGAGATCGCCTTCCTTGACCCATTCCACGAGCTTGGCCAGGCCGCGGAGCTCCAGATCGTCGATGGCGGCCTTCTGCGCCAGCAGATGCTTGAAGACCAGGCTGGCGGCGCAGTCGTGCTCGTCGCCCTTATGTTCGTCGAAGACGCCGCGGCCGACGCCGACATAGGTCTTGCCCGGCTCGACAGCCTTCTGGCCGCCGTCCTTGCCGGTCGGGATGAACTCCAGCTTGGCGTCCTTGAACTCCGGCAGATACCGTATGAGCATCCAGGCGGACAGGACCTCGTCCATATGTGGACGCACGTGAGAAACGATGGTTTTCATAATAATGGCGGAGCGATTAAGCCTGCCGCGTCGCGGCCGGGCGCCTATACTCTACCCTTTTTCTTCCTTAAAAACAAAGCCCGGCAAAATAAAATAGGCGCCGGAGCGCCTATAGCCATTCAGGCTCAAAGACCGAGGATCCGGCGCCAATCAGGCCAAAAGGCCAGCCGGCGCTTGGTGATCTGCGACCGGTTATAAGCACAGTCGAAGACCACGTGTTCCCAGACCGGGGCCATCGAACCGGTCACTTCGGGCCGGTCGTCGATGAGAAAATCGCCGCGAACCAGGGTCTTATCGCTGGCGATCGTCAGCCGTTTGAGGAAATCATGGCCCAGATGGCGCTCCGTCCACTGGAACTTCTCCATCGAACAGGAGACGCACTCGACCATCGGGGCGGTGCAGATGAAGACCTGGTGGCCCTGGTCGAGCATCTGCCGCAGCGCCTCCGGACCGCCGGGCACCGGCTCCAGGTTCAGGAAGAATCCCGGAGTACGGAAAATGGCGCGGATCTTTTCCCTGAACTCGGGAGGATACTGCTTCTCGATGCCGAACACGTCGCGCTGAGGCAGGGGGATGTACGGCAGATCGGGATACAACCGGCGCCAGATATCCAGGAAACCAGCTTCAAACTGGGCCAGGACGTCATCCATGTCCACGAGAATGACCGCCATCGGACACCTCCAAGGTCTGATATCAATGAACGGCTCGACTTTAACAACCGTCGTCCGAAAAAGCAAACTAACCCAGGCGCCAGCCGTCGAGCTTGGCCAGGAGTTCAGGATAGGTGTCGACCGTCTCCCGGGCGCCGCAGGCCAGGAGGTAGTCGCGCGGGAAGGAGGTGGTGATGCCGATGACGCGGCAGCCGGCGCCGCGCGCCGCCCGGACGCCGTTGTCCGAGTCCTCGATGACGAGGCACCGGCCGGCCGGCACGCCGATCCGGGACGAGGCCTTGAGGTAGGCTTCGGGGTCAGGTTTGCCGCGGGTGAGATCGTCGCCGGTGACGACGGCGTCGAAATAGGGCCAGAGCCCCAGGCCGTCGAAGATCGCTTTCTGGATGGCGGCGTTGCTCGAAGTGGCCAGCCCGATCTTACTGAAGACCGGCCGGATGCGTTTGATGAACTCGATCACTCCGGGGACGGCGGGTATTCCCTGCGAGGCGGACAGCTCCAAGTAGGTCTTGGTCTTGAAGGCCATGATGTCCGTGACCGGCACCTGGCGCCCGCCGCCGTAGGCTTCCAGGAGATAATTGAAGATGTCCTCGGATTTCTTGCCGCGGAACTTGTCCCATTCTGACTCCGGGGCGTCGAAACCGTAATGCCGGCAGGTCAGGAGTTCGGCCTTGACGTGCAGCGGTTCGGTGTCGGTGATGACCCCGTCCATGTCGAAGATGATGGCGGAAAGCGGTCCGGTATTCATAATGATGCAGTTTACGCCTTGCGGCCCGTCGGCGCCAGCCGGAGCTGCGGGATGGGGGTCGGTTTGTGCCCTTCGAATTTCTCCATTTTCCGTATTCCGGCCGTGCCACGTGAACCGCAGCGTTCGTATGATGAATGCCCCGTAAAGAGCCTCGCTTCGCTCGGCTCCACGGGGCTACGTAAAAACCGCAGACAAGCTGCGGTTTTTACGTGGCGGTGTAGCCGGGTTAAGTGCCCCACTGATTCAGTCAATGTAGAGCTTTTTCTGGGATCTGTCCAGATGGCCGGTTTGAGGCATGCGGGTCGGGCCTGATTTGAGGATGGGACACGACTTAAGGCCGAAGTCATGTCTCGTGTCTCATCACGAAATGGGACACGATGAGACTTTCATGGAGTGTACCCCTCGCTCTGGACACCCTTTCTCGTTTCGCCCATGATTGAGCCCGTATGGGAAAACACGTCGATCAAGTAGTGCAGAGCCAAGTGCTCGCCGACATCAAGAACGGCTTGAAGGTCTCCGAGGCCTCGGTCAAATACGGCGTCCACGTGAAGACGATATACGCCTGGCTGCGCCGCCAGGCCGACAACACTGGCACGAGCAGCCTGGAGATCGCCAAGCTCCGCCGGGAGAACCAGGAACTCAAGGAGATCATCGGGATGTTCGCTCTTGAAAAGAAGCGGGCGGAAAAAAATCGGGGCGGCGCGTGAACGCATGAAAGCCGCCAAGACCACCGTGACCGCGCTCGCCAGGAAGCTCGGCATCGCCCGCTCCACGCTCTATTACAAACCCAAGAAACCACCCTCGGACGAGGCGCTTCGGCTGAAGATCGGGGCGGTCATGGCCGAGCATCCGGCATACGGCCACCGCCGCGTCGCTCTCGCTCTCGGGATGAACCGGAAGCCGGTCGTCCGCGTCATACGTCTCTTCGGGCTCAAGCCCCGGATCAGGCGGGGCTGTCGGCTTCTGAAGCCCGGCGACCTGGGACGCCCGGAAACGCTCATCCCGAACGTCCTCAAGGCACTGTGCCCAATACGGCCGAACGTCGTCTGGGCCGGCGACTTCACCTTCCTCTGGTTCCAGGACCGGTTCTGGTACGTGGCGACCGCCATCGACGTCTTCACCCGCGAGATCGTCGGCTGGCACGTGGCCAACCACCATACGACAGCACTCGTCATCGAGGCCTTCAAAGACGCCGCCAGACGGACCGGCCGGGCGCCCAGGTGGTTCCACTCGGACCAAGGGAGCGAATACGTCGCCGGCGCCTACCAATCCCTCCTGGCCTCGTACGGCACCATCGCCTCGCAGAGCCGGAAGTCCAGCCCCTGGCAGAACGGCTGCCAGGAATCGTTCTACGCCAACTTCAAGCTCGAGCTCGCAGATATCCGGCACTTCGCCCACGTGGGCGAACTCATCGAGGCCGTCCACCAGCAGATCGCCTACTACAACAACCGCCGCATCCATTCCGCCGTCCGGATGCCGCCCGCCAAGTACCGGGAAGACCAACAACAAAAAATCGCCGTTTTCGCGGCGATCAACCTCACTCAAATAGCTAATTATTCACACGGCTAAAACGAGAAAAAGTGTCCGAAAAAAGGGGTACCTACCATAGTCCTTACCTGATCCTTATCGCCGTCAATCCACAATCTGGCCCTCGCCGGCCTCCTTGCCTGCCCAAATAGCATTGCCCTCGTCGGTGTCGAGGTGCATAGAGAGGTCAAAGTTGGGATTGGTGCGGATATGAACCTCTTCAAAAATCAGGCCTCGCGGTCCGCCGACGCGCACCTTCACCCGATCGCCGTTCTTAAGTCCCCGCTCCGCCGCCTGCTTATCGGAAATGTGGATGTGGCGAAGCGGGACGATAACACCCTCGGGAAGGTCGACCTCACCGGCAGGCCCGATGAGCTTACAGCCGGGCGTGCCCTGGAGGCTGCCCGACAGCTTCAAGACCGCCGGAAAACCCAGGGCGAAGCAATCAGTACGAGCCAATTCGACCTGCGTCTGGCTGCGGCACGGACCCAATTGGCGCACCCGAAACTCGCCTTTCGGTCCCTTGAGAACGACCGTCTCCTCGGCCGCCCACTGGCCCGGCTGGGACAGGTCCTTGATCACCTTCATCTGATAACCCGGACCGAATAATTTGTCCTGATCGGCCTGGGAAAGATGCACGTGCCGCGCTGACACCTCGACGCGGACTTTGCGGAAATTGATATCCATATGGCGCTTTGCAATTATTTTTTAAAAATTAATGCATCGGATGAACAGAGCCTATTATCTAGGCGACCAATCCCAGTTTCTTCCTGACCGCCCCCTCATGTTCCGTGGCGCTGGGACCAATGAACAGTATTTCGTTCCGTTCCGGAGACAAACTCAGCGGTTGCCAGGTGACCCGGCCCGCGACGCCGTTCACCACCTGCCAGCCGTCATCGGCGGTAAGTACGACGCCCTTGGCGCGGTAGATGTCGTCAATCGGCAGGCTCTTAATCATGTCCTCCAGGCCGGATTTGTCTACACGCGCCTCCCACTTGACGGAAAACGACCTCATCTCGACGTGCGACCTCTCCACACTGGCATCCGCACGCAACTGACCCACGGATAACCCTCCGGCTGCGGACTTGCGATCCGCACCGAACACAAGTTCCGCTGGGACCACGCCGTCGGACGTTCTGATTTTCGGTGTGCCGCCGAAATTATCGTTGATTCGGTCGATGACATCGTCGAGGCGGCGTTCGTCCACCAGGTTGACCTTATTGATCACGATGAAATCGATGTACTTGCCGTAAGACTGACCGACCAGCGACCGGTCGCTGAATCCCGCGAAATTCACGGCGTCGATCACCTCGATGAAGCTATCGATGACCACGTCCGGGAAACGTTTAAGTTCCATGGCAATCGGTGCCGGATGGGCTATCCCAGCGGTCTCGATGATTATCCTGTCGGGCCGCATGGCCAGTATTTGCTTCACTGCGCCCTCTATGCTGCCGATGGCGGTGCAGCAAAGGCAGCCATTCATGATTTCCCGTGTCTGTATGCCTTGCTCCCGCGCCAAAAAACCATCGACGTTTATGTCACCGTACTCGTTTTTTAGCCAAACGACCCGATAGTCCGGACCGGCAATCTGCTTGACCAGACCCAAGATTACGGTCGTCTTCCCGGAGCCGAGCTCGCCCATTACGACATTGATCGGAACCTGCCGGTCGGCTACGCGCTCCAGCTCGACATGTTCACCGTAGCTGACTTCCATCTTCATATCATCAAGCTAGAAATTATTTTATGGAGGTTGATCGCGCGTAATTCTATGTTGTTTTGCCGCAGTTATTTTGGAGGTAATTGCGGTTTGCCGCCCCCGCAACCACAGCCCAGTTCAAATCCCCTGCCCTTGGCCAATTTTTCCAAATACTCTTTTGGTGGGTGGCTGATAGCCTGTTGCGGGCAGATCTTATCGCAACCAGTGCAACCAACGACGCATTTTTTCGGTTGAACCACCTTGGGCCTCCCGTTATCTGACGCGAACACCCCGCGAGAGCACTTGTTAAGACACGCCATGCAACCCGAGCATTTTTTGTAATCTATGGTGGGGAACCAGTCGATTTCCTCCCTGGACACTCCGAACCATTTATCGTTTTCCATAACAGTCACTTAAATATGGTTTTATGTGGCACAGACGTCATTCGATGCAACAGTCGATCGCCTTCCTGACCAGGTCGCCTAGTTTGCCGACAAAGCCCTTCTTCTCGGTGTCGTGGTGGTTGATCGCCTGCTCGTCGATGGCCTTCACTCCTTCGGCCTTCACGACGCCGAGGTTCAACCCCCAAAACAGCGCGTACACGCCGTAGGCCTTCTCGAACAGCTCGCGCGCCTCGTCCTTGCGGCCGGCGCCGAGCGCCTTGGTGCCGACTTCCATCACGCGCATCGAAGCGGCGAGCAGGTGCTTGGAAATGCACCAGACCTCACCTTCCGGGTCTTTGACCAACTTCTTCATCAGCTGCTTCCGCATCTCGCGCACCTCAGCGAGCAGGTCATAGTACTGCGGCTGGTCGAGTTTCGCGCCGGTGAAGAACAGATGCTCCTCGATGGACACGAGGTTCATCACGGCGATGGAGAGGTCCTCGTCGGACGATAGGTCGGCCTTGTTGTCGGCCTTCATCTTGTCGAAACGCTCGAGCAAGTCGTCGAGCTTCTTGTTGTCGCTCTCGTTCATAGGTCAGCGTTTGGTTATGGCGTAAAAGACAGCGCTCAAGACGGACAGCGCGGCGACCGGCATGGCGACTTTCTGGAAAGGGAAGTGGGCGTGCCCGCCATTCTTGGCCTTGAGATGTTCGTAGGCACTTGCCGTCGCCCCAAAGGCGATGGCTCCGACGGCGGAACCGAGCAGCACCTTGTCCATGCCCCAGAGCACATTGAGCGGATGACCGATGATGCCCTGGAACCAGAGCGGCACGAAGACGAGCGCAGCGTACGCGACGAGCCAGGCCCAGAAGTCGGCCGGGAAGCGCCACTTCGGCCGCTTGGCCTTGATCCAGTTCACGGTCCAGGACGCCATCGAAACGATGAGCGCGCCGATCCAGATGCCGGTGACGGTGTCATCCACGCCGAACCAGCGGGCCAGACCGAGGCCGGCTCCGACGGCCACGGTGCAGACCGGGCAGACGGCCAGGGCCGACTTGGCCAGCACCACACCGAGGGTCGATACGATTGATACGGCTACTTGTTTGCGCATAAGGCAGGTTTTTAGGGTGTACTTACTTTTAGCCTTTGAGCCGTTCGGCCGTTAATGAGACTTTCAGGATGCTGGCGGCGAAAAGGTACAGGACGGCCGTGCCAAGAATTCCTAAAGTCAACGATGCTGGTATCGGCGCCATGAGCCACCCCATGGTCGCCAACAGGGAAACCAACGAGACGACGGCGGCAGTGACGGCAATCATCCATCGGCTCGGATAGGGCTTTTTCCAGAAGAAGCCACGGTTGCGGGTCGCGTATGGGGTGGCCTGACCAGCACTGAACACCATCCAGAGGAAAACCACGGTCTGGGTCTCGGGAGCGTCCAGCCGCAGGACGCTGGCGGCGGCCCAGAACACCGCGATGCTGGACGACAACAGCAACGCCGCCAGGGCCAGACCAGTCGTCACCAGGGCCCGGACTGACCACCGATCGGGTTGGGGAGAGGGCGTGACTTGGTCCGTCGACAGGGCCATCGTGGAGATGTCGCTGGTGAACATGTGGATGATCATCAGCATCGGGCTGACTACGAAGGAACCGAACGCAAGGACGCCCACCGCGACGAAAGGCGGAAGGCTCAACTTCCTGGACACCATCGCCAGCACGAAATTCTTCATGCGCTGGTATATCTTTCGGCTGCCGCCGATGGCCGTGATGATACCCTCCAGTCCCGGACGTGTCAGCACCAGGCTGGCCGCCGCCTTGGCTACGTCGTTGGCGCCGGACACGGCGATTCCGACGTCCGCCTGTCTCAATGCTGGGGCATCATTCACCCCGTCGCCCGTCATGCCGACGACGTGGCCAGCCCTCTGCAGCGCCCTCACCAGTATAAACTTGTCCTCGGGCAGGACCCTGGCGAAGACCTCATATTCGTCCAATTCCTTGGCCGTTAGGCCGTCCCTGATGAACCCATGGGGCGCGACCTTGCCGGTCAGCCCGACCTGATTCGCCACTGCCCTGGCCGTCACCTCGTTATCGCCGGTCACCAACAGGACCCTGATGCCGTTCTGGCGCAATTTCGAAATCAGCTCCTTGGAGTCCACCCTGATGGCGTCGTTCAGGGCAATCAAGCCCATGATTTGCAGGTCATCAGTTCCCTCGCCGACGGCCAGCGCCAAAACCCTTTTCCCTTCAGCCACCACCCTTTCTACCTCCTTGATGACGTCGGACGTGGACGAGCTGACCATTTTGGCAATCGTGAATGGCTCGCCTAAGATGATCCGCTGCTCCCGTCCGTCCACGCGGACCAGACATTCGGAGTATTTTTTGTTCTGGTCGAATGGCGAGTATTTTATGCGGGTGATTGGGGCGGCCAAGTCCCCCGCCCCACGCGCGGCGCCGAGGATAGCAAGGTCGATCGCGTTCTGCGCCGCCTCGTTGGATGTCGAGGCCGCCAGACGCAGCACCTCATCTTTCGTGTGCTGGGCGAAGGCCACCACCTCGTCGACGACCAAGCGGTTCTCGGTCAGGGTTCCGGTCTTGTCGAGACAGAGCACGTCCATCGTCGCCCCGTCCTCAATCGCCGAAAGGCGCGTGACCAGAATCCCGTTCTTGGCCAGCATGCGGGAACCGAGGGTGGCCGACATCGTGAACATCATCGGCGCCGCCACCGGGACGGAGAGCACCATGAGGACGAGGAGGAACGGGAGCACCACCATCAAAGGCACCCCCCTAATCACGGCGGTAAGGAGAACCACGATGGCGACGGACAAATTGAAAGCCGAAAGATATTTGGCTATCTGCACGATGAGGATCTCGAGACGAGCCGGGGCCTTGGCCAACCGAACCAACTCCGCCGTTTTGCCAAAGTATGTCCTCGATCCCGTTGCCATGATGATTCCCGTCGTTTCGCCTTGCGTGACCAGTGAACCCGCATAGACCGTGCCGCCGACGTCGCATCCAACAGGCAAAGACTCGCCAGTCAGCTGTGATTGATCCACCTGAACATGGCCGTCAGCGACACGAATGTCCGCCGGGGCGATGTCGCCGACACGGAGGTACACTTGATCATCGGGCACGAGCTCCGAGGCGGGAACCACCTTCCATCGGCTGTCGCGCCGCACGCGAGTGCTGATGACTAGGCGCTGCCGCAGCAGGGCGAGCGCCCGCTGGGCACGGTCCTCCTGGAGGAACCCCATGACGCAGCTGAACACCAGCCAGACGGAAATGATGGCCGCCTCAGCCCATCGCTTCGCAACCAAATCGAAAAATACCGCGAACTCCAGCATCCAGGGGATCAGACCCCAAAACCTGTGGAGCAGCATCTTGATCTTTGAGGGATGGTCCACCGGCACCTCGTTGCGGCCGAATTTTTCTCGCCGTTCCAGGACTTCGCCGTCGCTCAATCCAGCGGCCGCGGCTTCTTCATTGGTCATAACAAGGCGATCAGACTCTTAG
>Ga0315268_10004443_pt1 | contig 15246 bp, 11 predicted proteins | sample C1_top_MG_FD_204535 | JGI IMG/M metagenome (GOLD analysis project Ga0315268, IMG submission 204535) | Sediment microbial communities from Yellowstone Lake, YNP, Wyoming, USA - C1_top | ecosystem: Environmental > Aquatic > Freshwater > Lake > Sediment | place: USA: Wyoming | collected 2017-08-01
CGCCACGCTCGAAATGCTGGAAATGCTGCCCCGCATGACCCCGGAACTGGCGGCGGCGATCGTTGATTGGCGCGACAGCGACAGCGACGTGACCAGCGGCGGCGCCGAAGACGAAATCTATCAGCGGCTCAATCCCCCTTACCGCTGCAAGAACGCACCTTTTGAGTCCATTGACGAGATGCGCCTGGTCTATGGCATGGACATGCAGACCCTCTTCGGCGAGGACGCCAATCTCAACGGCGTGCTGGACCCGAACGAGAACGATGGCGACGCCTCCCTGCCGGACGACAACCGCGATGGCCGGCTGGACCCAGGCATTTTGGAGTACGTGACCATCTACAGCCGGGAACCGAACACGCGGACCAACGGAGAGGCGCGGGTCAACGTCGCCGGCACCGACCAGCAACAACTCGCCACGCTTTTGCAGGAAAAGTTCGGCACGGATCGCGCCAATCAAATCCTCCAGAACTTCGGTGTGCCGGGCGGGGGTGGGGCCGGGCCAGGCGGTGGGGCCGGGGCAGGGGGCAGCGCGGGGGCTGGGGGTGGGCGCACCGGTTCCGGCGCCGGGGGAACTGGCGCCGGCACCTCAGTGGCCGTCAGAAGCGTGCTGGAGTTTTACATTCGCAGCGGCATGACGGCGGATGAGTTCGCCCAGATTGAACGCGATGTGACCGTCTCCAGTGGGAATACCACCGAAGGCCTGGTGAACGTGAATACCGCCAGCGAGGCCGTGCTGGCCTGCATCCCCGGCGTCGGCATAGACTTGGCGCCCTCGCTGGTAAGCTACCGGCAGTCCAATTCCTCCAGCCGCACCACTATGGCGTGGGTGGTGGAGGTGCTGGGCCAGACCAACGCCATCCAAGCCGGGCCTTACCTGACGGGCAGCAGTTACCAGTTTACGGCGGATATTGTGGCCGTGGGCCAGTACGGCCGCGGCTACCAGCGGGTGAAGTTCATTTTCGACACCAGCGAAGACGCGCCCAAGATTCTCTACCGGCAGGACCTCACCCACTTAGGTTGGGCGCTCGGCAAGGACCTCCGCCAAAACTTGCTCCTGGCTAAAAACAAGCGATGACCAACCCCCTCAAATTGGACCTGCGCAACCTGGCCCTGCTCAAGCGCCCGCCGGGCGCCTCCCTCTTGGGCCTGGCGTTTGACGGCAGCCGGCTCGAAGGCGTCGCCGTGCGCCGGACCAACGGCGCCGCCGAAATCAGGCAGACTTTTGCCGCCTCGCTTTCGCTGGATTTGCTCACCAACGAACCCGAACTGGTCGGCCGCGAGATTCGCAAACACCTCGACGCCGCCGGCGTCCGCGAACGGCGCTGCGCCGTCTGCGTGCCCTTGGACTGGGCCTTCACGCAGCAAGTGAAGCTGCCCGACCTGCCGGAGGCCGACTTGCAGAGCCTGCTCCAGCTTGAGGCCGAGCGCGGATTCCCTGCCGGCCTGGAAACGCTGCTGCTGGCGACTTCGCGCTTCCAGGCGCCCGGCGGCGAGCGCTACGCCACCCTCGTGGCCATTCCCCGGCACCACCTTGCGCGCCTGGAGGCCGTGCTGCAAGCGGCCCAACTCCGGCCCGTGAGCTTTTCCTTGGGCATTGCGGCGCTCCAGCCCGCCGGCCAGCAGCCGGCGGCGGGCGTGCTCGCCTTGGCTGCCGGCGAAAACAGCATCAGCCTGCAAATCTCCTGTGGCGGCGGCGTGGCGGTCTTGCGCACGGTGGAGGGCGCCTTCGAGTTGGAAGGCGGCGAAAAGCGGCTGCAAGCGGATCAGGTCGCGCGAGAGACTCGGATCACCCTGGGACAGTTGCCTTCCGATGTGCGCGAGGCGGTGCGCCAGGTGCGGATTTTCGGCCGCAGCGATGCCGCCGAAGAACTGGCCGAGCAACTGGCCGGGCGGGTGGAGTCCCTGGGCCTTCAAGCCGAGCAAGTGAAGAGTTACGCCGACGGCGAGTTCGGCCTCAAGCTGCCGGCGGACACGGCCGTTTCACCGGCCTTGAGCCTAGCCCTGCGGCTGCTGGCCGGCCAGGCCGCCGAGCTGGAGTTGCTGCCCCCCAAGATCAGCCGGTGGCGCCAGTTGGCGGCGCGCTATTCGTCGCGGAAGCTCGCCTGGGTGGGCGCGGGGGCAGGCGCGGTGGCGTTGGTAATCGCGCTTGCTTTTCTGGTCCAACAGGCGCAACTTACCTACTGGCGCTCGAAATGGAACGCCATTGGGACCCGTGTGACGCGAGTCGAGAACATGCAGCAACAGATTAGGCGCTTCCGCCCGTGGTTTGACGAGTCTTGCCGCTCCCTGAGCATTTTGCGCCGGCTCACGGAAGCGTTTCCGGAAGATGGTGTCGTCACGGCCAAGACGGTGGACATTCGCGAGGCGACGGAGCCGCGCGGGAGCCTGACCGTCACCTGCGCCGGCACGGCGCGGGATTACGCGGCCCTGCTGCGGACCAAGGAAGCTTTGTCCAAGGCCAAAGAAGTCAAAGCGGTGCATCTGCCTGACACGCGCGGCCAGTCCCCGATGCAGTTCACGTTCGACTTCCAGTGGCGCGAGCGAGGCAGCCAATGAATCTGAGCAACCGACCACAATTGCTGGGCATCATCGCCATCGCTTCCGTGGCCCTGCTGGCGGGCGACCGGTGGGTTTTCACCCCGCTGTGGCGCACTTGGCGGGCGCGCGCCGACCAAATCGCCCAGTTGCGCAAGCGGGTTGACCGGGGCCAGCGGCTGCTGGAGCTGGAGAAAACCGTGCGCGCGCGCTGGGAGGGCATGCGCACCAATACCCTCTCCGGCGTCCCCTCGGTGGCGGAGACGCAATTGCTCAAGGCCTTCGATCGCTGTGCCCAGGACAGCCGCACCACCATCAACGCCACTAAGACCCAGTGGAAACGCAGCCTCGAACGCAACGCCGACGACTACGCCACGATGGAGTGCCACGTGAACGGCTCCGGCGGCCTCTCGGCCCTGACCCGGTTCCTCTATGATATTGAAAAAGACCCGCTGGCCCTGAAGGTGGACGCGGTGGAAATCACCTCCCGCAACGACAGCGGCGAGCAGCTTGCCTTCGGCGTCCAAGTCAGCGGCTTGTTGCTCAACCCGCCGCCCATGCCATGAAGCCAATAGACGACAGCAGCCCGATGAATTGCGCGTGGCGTACAGTTCACCCTCTCCCTGGGGGAGAGGGCCGGGGTGAGGGGAGGGCCATGCGCTGCCCGTGGCGGCTCCTGGCCGTGCTGCTGCTGGCCGCCGTGGGCGGGCCGAGCGCTGCCGCCCAGGAGACCAACGCCCCCGCCAACGCCTCGGCGCGGCTTGATTACTCCTCCTTCAGAATCATCACCGACCGCAACATCTTTAACGCCAATCGCTCGGGCCGCTCCTCCAGAAGCCGCGACTCGCGGCGGCCGGCCAGAGTCGAAGCCTTTGCCCTGGTCGGCACCCTCAGCTACGAGAAGGGGCGGTTCGCCTTCTTCGATGGCACCAGTTCCGAGTTCAAGAAGGCCCTCCAACTCGAAGGCGCCATTGCCGGCTACAAGGTCAAGGACATCAACAATCATGGTGTGGCGCTTGCTGCCGGCACCAACAGAATTGAGTTGCGCGTGGGCATGCAAATGCGGCGCGAAGATGAGGGCGAGTGGCAGCCCGGGGCGCCCAGCGAAATCCCCGCCAGCGCCGGCAGCACGACCTCCAGCCAGACGGCTGCCAGTGGCCCCAGCGGCGAAGTGAGCGACATCGTCAAACGGCTGATGCAACAGCGAGAACGAGAGACCAAATGAAAACGCTTAAATCCAGGATTCTATCCTTGAGTTCGGTTCTGGGATTGCTGGCCGTGGCGGCCGTCCAGCCCGCACCTTCACCCGCCAATGAGCCGCCGCCAGACCAAGCGGCGCCGCCAGCGGCAAAACCACCTGAGGCCGCCGTGCCGGCGGAGGCCACCTCGGCGGCGCCCGCCCCCGTTCAACCGGTCGCCGATGGCGAGAAAGGACTCCTGCTCAACTTTCGGGGCGCGCCGCTGGAACAGGTGCTCAACTATCTGAGCGAGGCCGCCGGCTTCATCATCATTCCGGAAGTTGACGTGAAGGGGAAGGTGGACGTTTGGAGCAACCAGCCGCTCACCAAGGACGAAGCGGTCGAGGTGCTGGACAGCGTGCTGAACAAGAACGGTTTCGCTGCCTTGCGCAATGGCCGCACCTTGACCATCGTCAGCCGGGATGACGCCAAGAAACGCGACATCCCCGTGCGGACCGGCAGCGACCCTGCCAGCATCGCCAAGAGCGACGAAATCGTCACCCAGATCATCCCGGTCCGTTACATCAGCGCCCCGCCGCTGGTCCGCGAACTCCAGCAACTGCTGCCCACTTCGGCGACGGTCGCCGCCAACGAAGGCGGCAACTCGTTGATCATCACCGACACCATGACCAACATCCGCCGCATGGCTGAGATCGTCAAGGCCCTCGACACGGCCATTTCCAGCATCTCCTCGGTGCGCGTCTTTCCGCTCAAATTCGCGGACGCCAAAGCCCTGGCGACTGTGCTGTCTCAAGTCTTTCAACCCCAGCAGGATACCTCGCGGGGTGGCCCCCAAGGGGTGGGCCGATTCTTGAACTTCTTCCGCGGTGGCGGGCCCGGCGGGCAGGGCGGGCCTAGTGGCGCTGACCAAGGCTTCTCCACCGGCGGTGGCCGCGCGCCCACCCCGCGCGTGGTGGCAGTCGCCGAGGAGCGCAGCAACTCCGTAATCGTCAGCGCCCCGGAGGAGCAGATGCCCATCATCGCGGAGCTGATCGCAAAAGTGGACACGAACGTGGAGGACGTTACCGAGTTGAGGGTGTTCCACCTCAAATACGCCGACCCGCAGGACACCGCCGACCTGCTGATCAGCCTCTTTCCCGACACCAGCACCACCCAAGGCGGCATGCGGGGTCAAGTGCAATTTGGCGGTCGGTTCGGCGGTCCCTTCGGCGGCGGGCCCGGCATGGGCGGCATGGGCCGCATGGGCGGCGGCGCTTCCGCTACCCAGAGCGACCGGCTGCTCAAGCAGAGCAAGGTGATTGCGGTGCCGGACCTGCGGACCAGCTCAGTCATCGTCAGCGCGGCCCGGGAGCTCCTTGACCAGATTCAGAAGATGATTGAGGAACTGGACTCCGACCCGGCCAAGCAGCAGAAGGTCTTCGTCTATTCGGTGGAGAACAGCGATCCGCAGGCCGTGCAGGACGTCCTGCAAAACCTGTTCCCCAGCCAGTACTACGGCAATTACGGCAACTCCGGCTACAACCGCGGCTCATCGCAGCGGAGCGGCAGCCAGTTCAACCAATATGACACCCGAAGGAACACCGGCCAAAATCAAGGCTTTGGCCAGAGCGGCGGCTTCGGCGGCAGCAGCGGCTTCGGCGGCAGCAGCAGCTTTGGCGGCAGCGGTGGGCGAACCGGCCGCTGAGCGCCTCGTTGATTCCCGCGCAACATTGGCTTTGAGAAAGGCATTAACATGAAACACAGCATTCTGAGAGACTATGGACTGGGGCTGTTGCTTCTGGGTTGCGGCTGGTGGCTGACCAGCCCGGCCCTGGCACAGGTTGGCGGAGCCGCCGCCACCAGGCCCAGGACCACCACTGGGATGGGGCGGACCGGCGCCGGTTACGGCGCCGGCGCCGGCGTCGGCCAGGCGATGTTCTCCAGCGACACGGAGACGCGGAAGCTGGTCGTCGTCACCGACGAGGAGACCGCCAGGCAAATCAGCAATGTGGTCGCCAACTTGGACCGGCCAGTGCCGCAGGTGCTCATCAAGGTCGTTTTCCTGGAGGTCACCTATCGCAAGGGCTATGATGTCGGCATCGAAGGCGGCGTCAGCAAGAACATAAACGGCTCGACCAAAGGCACGGCCGTCAACGCCTTTGGGCTGTCGGGCCTCAACAGCGCCGCGACCGGCTCGGTCGTCAACGTCTTCGGCCAGGCCATCTCCAGCTTCGGCAACGTGCCGCCTGGCGCCGGCCTCTACCAGGTCCTGGGCAGTGACTTTCAAGCCACCCTGCGCGCCATCGCCGAAGCCGGCAAAACCGAGGTGCTCTCGCGCCCATCGGTCCTGGCTCGCAACAACCAGACGGCCACGATTACCGTCGGCCAGCAGATCCCGCTCATCACCAACGTCCGCTATGACACCTTCGGCAACCAGATCAACGCCGTCTCCTACCAGGCCGTTGGGATCATCCTCCAAGTCACCCCTTTCATCACTTCCAACGGCATGGTGGAAATGACCGTCGCCCCGGAGATCTCCAATCTCTCAGACAAGACCGTGCCCATCTCCGCCGGGGTTAGCGCCCCGGTCATCAATTCGCGTTCCGCCCAGACCGTCGTGGTGGTTCCCGACGGGCAGACCGTCGTCATCGGCGGCTTGATGGAGAACAACAGGACCGAGACCGACAGCAAAATCCCGATCCTGGGCGACATCCCGTTGCTGGGCCTGGCCTTCAAGCACAAGGTCAAGAATGACTCCAAAACCGAGCTGCTGATTTTCCTCACCCCGCACATCGTCAAGCAGCCAACCCAATTGGCCGCCCTCACCGACAGTGAAAAGGCGAACACCAAACTCGTGCCCCAGGCCTTTCCGGAGGATGAATTGAATCGCTTCCTCGACACCTTGCCGCAAAAAGATGACCCCAAGCCCAAGAAATCGCGCAAGTAAGCGGAGCGAAACCCGCGCCGGCTTGCCGGCGGAGCGGCGGCTCCGCCCTGCCGAGTAGCCGCGCATGATCAAGCGGACACAACTCGTCTATGGGGTCCTGCTCACCGTCTGGGCCGTGCTCGTCGTCTGGCAAGCCGGCGAGCATGCCCGGGTCAGAGGCTCCGCCCGCGACGCGCTGATCAACCACGCCAAAGACATCTCCGGCACCCTCGGCGTGGTGATGCGCTCCCAGCGCCGTTTCGGTGTCATCTCAAAGGAGCGGTTGGAGTCGGCCCTCAATGCGCTGGTCAGACCGGGCGAAGCCAGCGCCATCGCCCTCTTGAATGCCGTGGGCGAGGTGGTCGCCTCCGCCGGGGCGCCCATTGACCTGCAAACCAAAGGCTTGGCTACGGGAGCCCATTGGGGGCAGCGGACCGTCACCCTGATGAACCTGGTGGATTTGGGCACCAACGTCACCGCCGAGGCGGAGGCAACCGTGCCGACCATCGTGGTGCCGCGCGGCGACCGGTTCGGCCCCTTCGGCACCAACCGGCCGCCGCCACCGCCGCCAGGGCCAGAAGGCTTCCCGCCCACCAACGCCGTTGGCGCGTCCAACGCCCCGCCCCGCTGGCGCGGTCGCGACCGCCCGCGCGGCGGGGAGCGCCGCCCGCCCTTTGGCCGCCCGCCTTGGATGAGCGAGGAAGAATACAAGGCCATGCTTCAGAAGCAGGGGGTGCACAGTTTCCTGATCGTCCTCTCCACCCAGTCCATGCGCGCCGCCATCAGCCAGGACCTCTGGCTGCGCTTGATCATCAGCGCCCTGGCCTCGGTGTCCGTGGTGGGCCTGGGCTCGGCCTGGCGCAACCTGGCCAAGTCCTCCGAGTTGGAAGTGCGCCTGGTGCGGGCGGCCGAGCTGAATGCGCGCCTCAAGGAGATGAACCTCGCCGCCGCCGGCCTGGCCCACGAGACCAAAAACCCGCTGAACATCATCCGCGGCTTGGCCCAGATGATTTCCAAGCTGGAGGACGCCCCGGCCGAGACGCGCCAGAAGTCGCGCGACATTATTGACGAGGCCGACCGGGTGACGGCCCAACTCAATGAGTTCATCAACTTCTCGCGTCCGCGCGAGGTCCGCCCCTCGGCGGTCGCGCTCGGCTCGGTCGTCGGCGAGGTCGTTCGCGCGCTGGGCCACGACCTCGAGGAAAAGGCCGTCCGGCTCCAGGTCCAAGAGCAGTTGCCCCGCGTGGAGGCCGACGAACAACTCTTGCGCCAGGCCCTCTTTAACCTCCTGCTCAACGCCATTCAGGCGGTCGGGCCCGGCGGCGAAATCCAAGTCACGGCCGCCACCGCCGGCCCGGAGGCGACGCTGGACATTCGCGACAACGGCCCCGGCGTGCCGGCCGAGCACCGCACCGACGTCTTCAAGCCCTACTTCACGCGCAACCAGAAGGGCACTGGGCTGGGCTTGGCGGTGGTTCAGCAAATCGTCCTGGCCCACGGCTGGGAGATCGAGTGCCTGGCAAACCAGCCCGCTGGGGCGGTCTTTCGCCTCTCGCATTTACGGCTGGCGGCCAACGCCTGAGCCGGCTTAGTATCCAGTCCGCACGAAGGTCGTGAAAGGCCCGCGGATCCTCATTGTTGACGATGACGCCAGCCAGCGCAGCCTGCTGGAGTCGTTTTTGCGCGGCCAGGGCTTCGACACGGTGAGTGCCGCCACCGGGGAACAAGCCTTGGCCATTTTGCGGGCCGAGCCGGTGCGCCTGATGATTTCCGACGTGCGGATGCCCGGCATATCCGGCCTGGAGACCTTGCGCCAGGCCCGCCATGAACACACGGTGCTGCCGGTCTTGCTGGTCACCGCCTACCCCGATATTCGCGACGCCGTGGGCGCCATGCGCGACGGGGCGGTTGACTACCTGGAGAAGCCGATTGACCTGGACGAGTTGCTGGCCTTGGTGCGCAAGGCCCTTGGCCTGGACACCGCGGTCGCCCCGTTCGTCAGCCCCGCGCGCGCCTTGCCCGAGCACGTCATTGCCCAAAGCCCCCTCATGCAGGCGGTGCTTCGCGACGCCGCCTTGGTGGCGCCTTCCGAGAGCCGCGTCTTGATTACTGGCGAGAGCGGGGTCGGCAAGGAAATCGTGGCCGATGTCATCCATGCTTGGAGCAGCCGCGCGGCTGGCCCGTTTGTCAAGGTCAATTGCGCGGCGATCCCGGAGCCACTGCTCGAAAGCGAGTTGTTCGGCCATGAAAAGGGCGCCTTTACCGGCGCGGTCGCCCAGCGTTTGGGGCGCTTTGAAGAAGCCAGCGCGGGCGCCATCATGCTGGATGAGATTTCCGAGATGCCGCCCCGCTTGCAGGCCAAGCTCCTGCGCGTCATCCAGGACGGCACTTTCCAGCGGGTCGGCTCGAACAAGGACTTCCAGACCAACGCGCGCATTCTGGCCACCACCAACCGCAACCTGGAACAGGAAGTGGCAAAAGGCAATTTCCGGGAGGACTTGTTCTATCGCCTGAACGTGATCGAAATCAACATCCCGCCGCTGCGCGAGCGGCGGGCGGACATCATGCCGCTGGCGAACCTCTTCATCGCGCGTTTCTCCAATCGCCGGATCCGCTTTTCCGCCGCCGTGGCTGACTGCCTGGAAAGCTACGCCTGGCCGGGCAACGTGCGCGAGCTCCAGAACGCCATGGAACGCGCCGCCTTGCTCTGCCACGGAGAGCTGGTCCTGCCCGAACACCTGCCGGCGCGGCTCCAAGGCAAAGGCGTGGAGCCGGCCCCAGCCAGCCGACTGGAAGAAATCGAGCGCCAAGCCGTCCTGCAGGCTTTGCGCGACAACCGCTTCAATCGCACCGCCGCGGCCAAAGCCCTCGGCATCAGCCGCCGCGCGCTGGTCTATAAGACCCAGCGCCTGCGCGAGCTGGGCTTTGAGGTTGACCCGCGCTAAAAATGGGCAGAGCGACTTGGAGGCGCCTCGGAGCGCCGGGTTTGAGCCGGCTCGTCGCGTCCGGAGCTCACAAGACCGGACGAGTCTGCGGTTTGCCAGCGTGCCCTTTGGAATTCGCCGCGCGACGATCCTAGGGGGACTTTTCTTGCTGAGGCTTTACGACTACAAATTCGGGTTTTAGTCCGCTCTTCGCCACCGCCACCATGTGAAATGGCGCCGTGAGCGCGTCAGTTACCATGGCCCCTGGCGGAGGAGATTGATGACTCACCGAAATCCTCAACCGGCCCTTGGCGCTCTCCACCTTCACAATCTCGATGGCATAGCCGCCGGTGCGTTGCTGGCCCATCGTCACCACCAGCGCCATTTCCTTGGCGAAGTCAATTTCGGGGATTTCGCCCGCCGGCTGCGCATCGCGATTGTGCTGCTTCCAGAGTTTGCCCCAGGCGGCCTTGTCCTTGATTACCTCCTGCCTGGCCCGCGTGATTCCGCTAAATGCGCCTTCGGCAATCGTGCGAAAAGGCAGCGAATCACCGTAGCCAGTGGCGGCGCACGCCATCACGGTGAGCAGGCTGATCACCGCAAAGCTAAAGTGGCTTTCAACCATAACCTGATTCAGCTTGTGTCAAGCCAAAGGCGGCCTGGCCAAAATGCCCAGGCCGCCGAAAGCGTCATCCGCAAAACCGGCTCAGACACAACAGCCAGTTTACGCTCAGCCGTGTGGTGTGGCAAGTGCCGCTTCCACGCAACACGCTCGCCGAACTGGGCGCGCCGACCTGCGACCAGTCAAGCGGCGGTTGTGCGCCTAATGCGCTAAGGCACTTGGCGCATTAACGATTCCTTCCCGCACGCCATCAAACGTGTAACCCGAAACAGTGTATCCTTTGGTTGTTTTGCAGTCCAGCGGGGCCGTCCCCGCCAGAACGCCAGCAGCGACTTTGGATTTCGCTTCACCCGGCGAGAGCGACGAGTCCTGTTCACACAGCAAAGCCACTACCCCGGCGACGTGTGGCGCGGCCATGCTCGTCCCGGACATCCTCGTCGTTCCGCCCCTTAGTCTGGTGGACAGAATGCCCACGGAACTGACAGATGTCCCCCGGCGCGAGGTAACAATGTCCTCCTGATCCTCCCCAGGAGCAGATATGGTGACGCCAGCCCCGTCCGTGGTGAAGAATGACGCCGCGTCCTGAGGGATGTATCCATACGTCGAGTTCCCTGTGCCGTTCTTGGCCGTGCTACTGGCCACCGCGATCACCTCAGCAAAACCGGCTGGCACCATGTCCGCGACGTCTTTGCTGGCGTCGTTGCCCGCGGCAACGACCACCGTGATACCGGCGTTAACCACACTTATCACAGCGTTGTGCATAGCCGAATCGTCGGACGACTTGGCGCGGCCGAGGCTCATGTTGACCACGCGGATGTTGAGTGCGGGGCCGTTTGCAGCTACCCAGTTCAGACCTGCAATAACGGCGCTGTCGGTGCCACTGCCGGCGCTATTGAGCACCTTCACCGCATAGAGCGTGGCGTCCGGTGCGACCCCGACGACATCGATCCCGTTGTTTCGCGCGGCGATTATTCCGCCCACGTGCGTCCCGTGACCGTTATCGTCCTGGGCGGACTTCCCCTTATACGCCGAAAAGGAAGCTGCGCCCAGCGGCTGCAAATCCGCGTGATTGAAATCCAGCCCCGTATCCACGACCGCGACGCCAACGTCAGCGCCCGTAACTCCACTTACCGGCGCGCCGATGCGGGCCACTCCGTTGGGCACAACCTGTGCCGCGCTGGCCACAACCTTGCCAAAAGCCCAGACCACGTTGTCCGGCGTGATGGCGGCTACGCGGGGGTCATTCTGCAGCGCTCGCAGGCGGCCGGGCGGAATGGCGCCCGCGAAGCCATTAAGCACTTTGTCATAGACAAAATCCGGGGCCAAACCGTGGTGCCGAGCCACCGTGCCAGGATGTTCGCCAGATTTGAGCGTAATGATGTAACGGTCCGCTGCCGGGTCGGCGGGCGCCTGCGCGTAGGCCGCCATCACCACTCCCAGAGCAACGGTGACTGACAATAACCAACTGATTCTCTTCATTTTGTCCTCCGGCTCGATTGCTTTCTGATCCATAAATTCTTCGCCCCTCCAATCCCACTCAGCCGCGGCAGATTACCTAACTGTCAAGGGCACGGTCAATAAAAAACTGTTCTATCGCAAAGTTCTTCTGCCGCAATCGCCAGAGGCGCCAAAAAACGGCAGGGCTGGCACAGATGGTGCCCGGCCGCAAAGACGACCGGTTCATTGGTTTTGCCTCCAGAGCGCCAAAAGTCGCCGGCATCCTTGGCATCCGTTGAACCGGCCGCCGGTCGGCAAGCCAGGACGCTGTTCTGAATGAGCCAGTTGTGTATTGGCAAGGGCGGGTAAACAGGCTAGGATAGTGCCGCGAGATCCGGACACTCTGTATGTCAAAGCCAATCAGTTACAAGGAGAAAGTCGCCGCTTCTTCTTCTGCACCAAGGGCTTAGCAAGAATCGAATGGCTCTCAAAGATTTTGTTTGACGGGAGAACTTTGCATTGCAAAGTATTTCCCGATTTATGGATATCTGACTGGCCTATGCACAAACAACGTCATCATGAGACACTTCGTTCCTGTCCGAAGGGGCCCCACTGGGACCGCCAAAGGAGAGACAACCTGGACAGCAAGCCAAATCGCGGAGCCCGGAACCGGGCCGCACGCCCGACCGGGAACCTAAACCGCCAACGCTCGCCGAAGAGCCTTACGGTTGGCATTCTGAGTGTTCTGGCCCTGGCCCTGGTCGTCTGGCCCGTGGGCGGTTTTGGCGCTCCTGCGCCCTCGGAAGAGAAGGCTGCCCGGCGCAGCGCCCAAGCGCCTGAAGGCCACGTGCTGCGAATCCGAACGTTCATTGACGGCTCGGACACGATCAAGATCAGGGGCGACGAGGTTTGGTACGAGCACCATACTTGGGATTTGCCGGGCAAGTGGCGTGACCTGCTCAGCAACACCGAGCACGACGAGCCGACTTTCATCAACGGGACGGCGTGGAAACCCGAGTGGCAGGAGAACATTTCAAAGCCGTTTGGCTTGCGCCAAGCGGTCCTGCCGCGCCAAACCAACGAGCGCATCCAGGTCTCCAAAATCGCGGGCAGGGGGCCGGTGTCTGTCACTGAATCGCCCAAGCCGGAAAACGACTATACCCTCGCGATCTTGCTGGACGACGGCGGTTACGCAGGAGCGGAGTGGTACGAGATAGCGATTTACCAGGGAGCTTCTGCCGCGCCCACGGAATCAGCCAAAGCCCCGGCTGCAAGCGACTCCGGGCCGCCGGGCGCAGCGCCCCCGACACGCCGCCAGCAGGCTGTGCCGTCCGCAGCCCAAGCCAAGCCGCTGGCGCTCATCCCGGCGCCAAACGACCTTCCCGGCACACTCATCTTTCAGGGGCGCTACAAGCACCGGAGCCGGGGCCAAGACCTCCCGCAACCCAGCGAGTTATTTGTGAAGCAAACTCCCGACGGCGGCATCCTGGCGTTGGCCAGCCTCCCCTTCATGGGCTCGACGGAGCTGGCCACGGGCGACAAGGCGAACCGGCTAACCGCCTACCGGATTGCCAGGGCGCCCTCAGGCAGCCAGCCGGGCTACGGACTGGAATTGGAACTTGGCGAGGGCAAGGCGCGGCTGACCCCTGGCGGGGTCGCGAGTGCCGCAACGCAAGCTGCGAACCTACCTGCCGACGCGGTGGTTCAAACCAAACCCGCACCGGCCAAGCCGGACCGGCCCGCCGCCCCAGCGTATGCGACCGACTTGGCCGCCTTTTTCAAAGAGGCTGATCAGACCTATCCCTTTTTTGACCTCAAGGGCATCCGCAGCGATTGGGAACAGGCCAAGGCGCGGCTTTCTGACAAGGTCAAATCCTGCGCCTCTGGCGGCGAGTTCCTGGGATTGGTGCGCGAGGCCATCGGCTGCTTGCGGGATGCCCACCTGGGCCTGCTGGAGGCCCAAGCGCCACTGCCGCAGCGGCCCAAGCGCTACTACCCCGGGCTGAGTTTCATGCCCGCCACCAAAGGCCGCGTGATCATCATGTCCGCCTCGGCAAACTACGCCGACAAGCTGAAACCGGGGACAGTCGTGACCAAGATTGATGGACAAGATGCGCGCACGGTGCTTGAGGATAGAGCCAAGGCGGCTTGGGGCGCGGAAAACCCTTACTCCGTCTCCAGCCCGCAGCGGGCACGCTTGTTTGCCTATCGCTTGCCGCTGACAGGACCGCGCGACGAACCGCACACCCTTCACTACTCGGCCGAGGGACAAGAGCGGGAACTGGCTGTGAGCTGCCGGGTCGAAGTGAGCGGTTGGCCGCACACGTACAACCCGCCAGCGAATCTTGCCAGGGTGGGCAGGGGCTTGAGCTACGGGAAGCTCGCTTCTGGCGCCGGCTACCTGTACCTGCGTAACGTTGGCCAGGAGACTGAGGCGGGGCTGACTCAGGCCCTCAAGGCCCACCCCGAGGCCAAAGGCTGGATCATTGACCTCCGCGGCAACGGCGGGGGCGGCTATGACCAGAAGCTCATCGAGCGGCTCAAGACCATCCCGCGGCCCGTTGTGGGTCTGATTGACGCCGGCTGCATCTCGGCGGGCGAGACCCTCGCGCGTGACCTGGCCCAGCACGCCCAGGCGCGCCTCCTGGGCTCACGCACCGCTGGGGCCTCAAGCTCCAAACGCACGTGGGCTTTCCCTTCTGGCATTGCCAAGGTCAGGTTCTCGGTCCGCAGCCGGTGGCGTAGCGACGGCCAACCGATCGAATACAACGGCATCGCGCCTGACGTTGAGGTTGAAGCCGTGCCCGAGGAGGTCGCGCAAGGCCTGAATTCCGAAATCTTGCGGGCCGAAGAGTCTCTCCGCCGCCCTTAAGCGCGATTCGGAGCGGCGTTCTGTTCCTCGTTGGCCCGCCGCTATGACTCGGAAGGAACTGGGGGATCAAGGATTGGTGAATCAGGAACACCGGAACCCAAGCAGGTTCCCTTTCCTGGCTCCCAGTTCATCAGGTTCCTAAGCTCCTGGTTCGTCTTTTGGCTGCGTCTGAGCCGCTCCGTGACGCTTGCCCAAACTCGCTGTCGGTGTCATGTTTCGTCCATGGGCACGTTCTATACCCGGTGTCGGATTGAGAATGTCGTGGACCGTTCCAAAGGCCGGACCCTTCCCAAGGTGCTGGTGGATACAGGCAGTGAGTACACTTGGGCGCCGGAGACGCTCCTCGACCGGCTGGGCGTTCAACGGGAGAAAAAGGACCTGGAATTCATCACCGCCACCGGCCAGAGCGTGACGCGCACGGTGGGTTTCGCCATCGTGCGCGTGGACAAGTATTTCACGGTGGATGAGGTGGTCTTTGCTCAAAAGGGTGATCTGCTGCTGCTGGGCGCCCGCACGCTGGAAGGGATGAACCTGAGGGTGGACCCGCGCCGGAAGAAACTGGTGGCCGCGGGGCCACGATTAGCTGCCTGAACAACTGTTGGAATGCTTCGGGCCGGTTTGACGCCCGGACTCCTCGCTGAAGTCGGGTGCTAACGAGCGGGAAGCCGGCCTCACCGCCGCCGGCTGCGCACGAACATGTTGTAGAGCGTCAGGACAACAAACAGCCCCGCTTTGCGCCAGCAGGTTCGTGA
>Ga0315268_10004444_pt1 | contig 15245 bp, 13 predicted proteins | sample C1_top_MG_FD_204535 | JGI IMG/M metagenome (GOLD analysis project Ga0315268, IMG submission 204535) | Sediment microbial communities from Yellowstone Lake, YNP, Wyoming, USA - C1_top | ecosystem: Environmental > Aquatic > Freshwater > Lake > Sediment | place: USA: Wyoming | collected 2017-08-01
ACCGCTTTTTCCTGCTTGGCTATCAGGGCTTTCAAAGCCTGGAGTTGGGGGCGGGCCTCGGCCAGGGCCAGGAGGCTGTCCAACTTGAGGGGCAAGGGCCGGGGCTGCAAGGCCCGGGGAGGCTGAACCGCGGTCTGGGGCGGCCGCCCTCGAAGAGCGTTGAGGTCCGCTTTGAGGGACTCCTGGCGCTGACGCCACTGGAGCAAGCGATTAAGATAAGTCCCCAGTTCCACCTGGGCCTGGAGCACGTCCGCCTGCATCCCCTGGCCCACGCCGTAGCGGGTTTCCGCCACCTGGACCACCTGGTCCCAGAATTTCTTGTTTTTCTCCGTCAGGTCAAAGGAAGTCCGGGCCATGGAGAGATCCCAGTAAGCCATGATGACCTTGGCCCGGATCTCGTTGACCTTGTCCCGGTAAACGAAATCTTCCGAGCGGGCCTGCTCGGCCGCCACCTCCGAGCGCAGCCGGCGCTTGCCGGGGAAAGGGAATTTTTGTGACAATTCCAACATTTTTTGGGTCATGGAATCCTGGTTCAAGCGCCAGGTGTCGGTGGGGATATTGTCCATGGCGAAACCCACCTCGGGGTCGTCCAGGGCGCCGGCCAGACTGACGGCTTCCTTGGCGGCCGTGTGGATGGATGCCATCTGCTTGATTTCCGGGTTAGCCTTGAGGGCTTCGCTGATCAGGGCTTGCAGGTCCGGGGGTAGTCCGGGGGCGGCTTTGTCCTGGGCCGGGACGGGGAAACCGGCGAAGACCAGGGCAAGCACCAGGACAGCCAGCAGCAAACTTCGGGAGTAGATCATCCTCCAACCTCGAAAAGCCAGCCGTAAGTCAGATTCGCCAGGATGGGCATCGAAGGAATTACCGCGCCGCGAAATGCCCTTAAGATATTTTAATAGTTCATCTAAGAGGGATTGTCGAGGGGCAGCGCCCTTGGCCAATTTAAATTTGCTGCTTTTTTAGAGCCCTTGGAGCTTTTGCTGACCGTTGACGGCCGCCAGCTGGCAGCTATTATTACAACGTCAGGATCAACGGCAGGATCATGGGGCGGCGCTCCAGGGCCTTGAAAAAAAGTTTGCGCAGGGCTTTCCCCACCTGGGCCTGGATTTCCAGCCAGTCATGGGTGGGTTCGCTGAGGCCCCGGCTGACGATCTCGTGAAAGATCCTCCGGGCTTGCTCGAGGAGGTTCGCCTGCTCTTCTTCCAGGGTAAAGCCTCGGGTGATGAGGTCGGGGTCGGTGACGAATATGCGGGCCACCGGGTCCACCGTCACTACGGCGATCACCAGGCCGTCGGCGGCCAGGTGGCGCCGGTCCCGAAGCACAAAACGGCTGACGTCCCCCACCCCCTTGCCGTCCACAAAGACCCGGCCCACCTCCACCCGGTCCTCCTGAATCCGGGCCCCCTGGGCGTCAAAGCGGATCTGGCATCCGTCCTGGGCCAGGAGCAGACGCTCCTCGGGAATCCCCACGGTGCGGGCCAGACCGGCGTGCTTCACCAGATGGCGCATCTCCCCGTGGATGGGCGTGAAGTAGCGGGGCCGGGTCAGGTTGAGGAGCAGCTTCAGCTCCTCCTGGGAGGCGTGCCCGGAGACGTGGATGTCGGCCACTTCCTGGTAGATCACCTCGGCGCCCAGGCGATAAAGATTGTTGATCACCGTGGTGATGGCCCGTTCGTTGCCGGGGATGAACTTGGAAGAGAGGATGACCAGGTCCCCTTTCTGGATGTGGATCTGCTTGTGGGCCTCCAGGGCGATGCGGGCCAGGGCGCTCATGGGCTCCCCCTGGCTGCCGGTGGTGACAATGATGGTTTCCCCCGGCGCCGAACCGGCCAGATCGCGCATACCGATCTCCACCCCCGGGAGAACCTCGAGATAACCCAAATCCTTGGCCAGCCGGGTGTTGATCACCATGGACTTGCCGTTGAACAGGACCTTGCGCCCGAATTTGGCGGCAATTCTGACGATCTGCTGCAGGCGGGGGATATGGGAGGCGAAGACCGCGATGATGACCCGGCCCAGGGCTTCCCGCACGAGATTTTCCAGGGTGAGGCCGATCTCCCGCTCAGAAAGCGTGTAGCCGGGCCGCTCGGCGTTGGTGGAGTCGGACAACAGGGCCAGGACGCCTTTTTCGCCATAATGGGCGAAGCGGTTCAGGTTCATGGCGGTCCCCACCACCGGCGTCTGATCCACTTTGAAATCCCCGGAATGGACCAGGATTCCCTGGGGGGTCTGCAGGGCAAAGCCCACCCCGTCCACAATGGAGTGGGGCACGGGGATGAACTCGAATTCGAATGGTCCAAGCCGGAGATTTTCCCCGGGCCGGATTTCCCGAAGCTCGGCTTCGCCCATCAGCCCGTGCTCCTTCAGTTTCTCCCGGAGCAGGGCCAGGGTCAGGGGAGTGCCGTACACCGGCGCCTGAATTTCCCTGAGAAGAAAGGGGACCGCGCCGATATGGTCTTCATGGCCGTGGGTCAGGACCACCGCCCCCACCTTCTCCCGGCGTTCCCGGAGAAAGGAGAAATCGGGGATGACGATATCGATCCCCAACATGTGGTCCTCCGGGAACATCAGGCCGGCATCCACCACCACCAGGTAGTCGGCGGTCTCAACGGTCATCAGGTTGAGACCGATCTCCCCGAGCCCCCCCAGGAAGGTGAGGTCCACCCAGTTATCGGCGTTCGTTTCGGGGGCCATACGGAAACTCGGGGTCATAGTGGGCGGCGATGGCCTGGCGCACCGCCTCCATCAGGTCTTCCTTCCGGGTGATGTCCTGGACACCGATGGGCGGCGATATCACCACCTTAACCGGGCCGGGGCGGACGGCCAAGGTGAGCCGGGGTTGAATGAAGAAGGTGCCGCTGATGCTCACCGGCACCACGGGCTGCCCGGCCTTCAGGGCCATGATGAAAACCCCTTTCTTGAAGGGCAGGAGCTCCCCGGTGGTCCCCCGGGTGCCTTCCGGGAAAATCACCATGGAGGCGCCGGCCTGCACCTTTGCGGCCGCCTGGTTGAGGGTGCGGATGGCCGACTGCAGATTGCTCCGGTCCACGGGCACGCAGCCGATGCGGGCCAGGGCCTGGCCGAAGATGGGGATGTAAAATAAAGATTGCTTGGCCACCCAGAGGAGCTTTCCGGGAAGCGCCGCATAAAGCACAAAAATATCAAAATAGCTGCGGTGATTGGCGGCGAAGACGTAAGCCTCGCCGGGGGTCAAGTGCTCCAAGCCCTCCACCCGCACCGAGACGCGGCAAAAGCGCAGAATGTTCCGGGCCCAGGAGCGGGCCACCTGTTGGATCAAATTGCCGCCTGGGTCCACAAAGGTGAGCGCAATGGTGGTGGACCCGAGCACTGCGGTAAAAAGGACGATCCAAAAATAGCACCACAACCCCCAGGCCAGCCACAAGGTTTTCGCAGCCATGGCTAATCATTACCCGGAAATGGCGGCCCCGTCAACCCTGATACCGGGGGGAAAAGGTGCGGGACACTGGCGGAAATTGTTAGGATGACAATGCTGCAACCAACATAGTTCTGTTCTGAAAATTTCCTGCGGCCTGTTTTCTCGTTCCCAAGTTGCACTGGGGAACGCCTTTTTTGCCGCCAAACTAAGCTTGCCAACCATTTTCGTTGCCAAGTGCAACTTGGGAACGAGTTGAAAAAGTCTTTCGTAGGGTGCGCACTGCGCCCCATTATATCTCGTTGGTGGCGGGCACGGAGGCCCGCCCTACCGCAACTTTTCATGATTTACGGGTGAGCCCCAGGCTCGTGTGCAACTGCTTCAAAAAGTATAACGTGGGGTGGCACTGCCCGGCATTTGTGGAGCGCCGGGCGCCCCCCACCCCTAATTTTGGGTGTCATTTGCAAAGCAGGCTGATATATAGGGTAACATATGCGGGAATGATGAGCCTGGCCCTGACGCCCTTCTCCCAGTAATTACTTTTGCCCCCATCGACCCTTATGGCTATTCCGAAGATCAACAACGCCGAGTTTGTGGTAAGCGCCATGCACGAGGGGCAATTCCCCGGAGACGGGCTCCCGGAGGTAGCTTTTCTGGGCCGCTCCAACGTGGGCAAATCTACCCTGATCAACACGCTGCTGGGCCGGCGGCGCCTGGTGCGCACCAGCTCTACCCCCGGCTGCACCCGGACCTTGAACTTTTTTCTCATAAACCAGCGCTGGTATTTCGTGGATCTCCCCGGCTTCGGCTATGCCGCGGTCTCGAAGCGCCTGCAGTCACAATGGGGGCGGTTGGCCATGCAGTACCTGGAAGAGCGCCCTACTCTCGCAGCGGTGGTCTTTCTCCAGGACGGCCGCCGCCTGCCGGGTGCGGAAGAACTTTTTCTTTGGGAACATCTCCGGGCTCGCGGCCGAATGATCATCCCGGTCCTCACCAAGGCGGATAAACTGAAGCAGGGAGAAAGGACCCGGCAGTTACAGGCCATCAGCCGGACCCTGGGCGATTTCTTACAGAGTCCGGATGACCTTCTCTGGTTTGCCGCCCCCACCCACGAAGGCCGGGGCAAGCTCTGGAGACGGATTCTTCAGGCCGTCGGGGAGGAAAAGCCAGGGGCCTGAGCCCAGGCGGAACGCCTGAACGACTGGCCTCCCCCAAAAACTTAATCCAACACGGAGGAGCACATGGCTGGCGGTACTGGTTATGTTTATGACGCCCGGTATTTATTGCATAAACCCGGAGCGGGGCATCCGGAGCGGCCCGCCCGGTTGGAGGCCATTCACAGCCGCCTGGAGAGTACGGACCTGCTCCAGGAATTGACCTTGATCCCTCCCCAGGAGCCCCCGGCGCCCCTGGAATGGGTGGAGCGGCTCCATGATGCCGAATATATCCGCCGGTTCAAGGAGGCCTGCGCCCGGGGCGCCGCCATTTTTGAAGTGCCGGATTGCGGCATCTCTCCGGAATCTTATGAGATTGCCCTGCTCGCCGTGGGCGGGGTCCTGGCCGCCGCGGCGGCGGTGATGGGGGGAGGCGTCCAAAACGCCTTCTGCGCGGTGCGACCCCCGGGCCACCACGCGGAACGCACCCGGGCCCTCGGTTTTTGCTTCTTTAACAACATCGCCATCGCCGCGGTTTATCTCCTGGAACGGTTCGGCCTGGAGCGGGTAGCCATCGTCGACTGGGATGTGCACCATGGCAACGGCACCCAGCACCTCTTGGAAGAGGACCCCCGGGTGTTTTACCTGTCCCTCCACGAAGACCCCCAGTATTGCTACCCTGGCACCGGCTACCGCCACGAACAGGGCAAAGGCCCGGGCAAGGGTTTTACCCTGAACCTGCCCCTCGCCCCGGGCAGCGGCGACGAGGTCTATCTCAAGGCCCTGGAAGAAGAAGGAATGCCCCGGCTGCGCCAGTTCAACCCTCAATTCCTGCTGATCTCCGCGGGGTTCGATGCCCACCAGGACGATCCCCTGGCCCACATGCAACTCACCCGGGACGGCTACCGCGCCATGGCCCGCCTCCTCCTCCATCTGGCCCGGGAAACCGCCGGGGGCCGCCTCATCACCGTGCTGGAAGGAGGCTATAATCTCACGGCCCTGGCCGATTGCGTAGAGGATCACCTGCGCCTGTTGAGGGGACAGGAAATCTAAAAGAACGATAGGCAATTTTCCGCAAAGAAATTTCTTGACCTATGTACCGGTTTATGCTAAGGAAAACCGCATCCTTTGGTCAGGCGTAAATAAGGTGATATGGGCGACGTAGAAGAAATAAGACGGTGTGGCGAAAGCCGGCCGTTTTTTTTTGGGCCCGCACCCCTGCAAGTGAATGCCGGCTAAGGTTAAGGAAGGAAAAGTTATGGAAGTGGGAGGTTCTATGCGTTACACCGGCAAGGTCAAGTGGTTCAATGAAGCCAAGGGCTACGGCTTCATCCGGCGCGATGACGGGCCCGACCTTTTCGTGCACTACACCAACATTGTAGGCACGGGTTTCCGCACTTTGAAGGAAGAAGATGAAGTGGAATTCGAAGTGTCAGAAGGGCCCAAGGGGTTGCAGGCGGTGCGGGTGAACAAAACCACCGGTTGAGTTAAAGGAAACCTCCTGTAGAACCAAGAAAAGGGGCACACCCCTGTGCTCCTTTCTTGTTTTTATTGTTGTTGCCGTTTCGACTACCCATATGCGCGGTTTTGGTTAGGCCGCCCCCCCATGCGTGACTGCTGCGCGCCCAAACCCCCGCTTGGAAACCAGAAGAATCTGGCCAGGTAGCGGGAAATTTTCGGCGGCAGAGACTTTACGCCCATCGATTCAGGCTCATTGCACCATCTTCGGCACCCCGGCCCAAAGGCCATAGTTGGGCCCGCCGGGCGAAACCCCCGGGGCCACATAATTGGGAACCGTATAACCCTGCAAATATTTGTCCGACCCCGATGACTCCACCACGGTGAGATGGAAGGCGGCAAACCCCAGGACCGAAGTCCAGCCGGTATGGGAATCGCCGCTGATCACCGGCATCAGAATATCCATGGACCCCTGGTTGTCAGCCAGCACCTTTCCCAGTTCCTGGATCACTGCATCCGAGACTCCTTCCTTGAGTTTGATTTGATCGCCGACGCTGACCTCGGGACTGGGGGTGGTGCCGTCAATCAGTTTCTTTAGATCGCTGGTTCCCGGGGATTTATCGTCAAAGGAGTGCCAGCAGCCCCCATCGCCGGGTGTGGGGGAGAGGTGGATGGTGACCAGTTTTCCAGGCTGATCCGGATCGACGTTGCCGGCGTCGATGGCCAGGGGAAAGGCGAAGGACCCGGCCGGGGCGTAACCGGCGTAACCGGTGAGGGCCAGGGCCTCGGCCGACAGATCCTGGGTGCTCCAACCTCCCGGCAAGGCCCTGGCAAAAAACAGGGTTACCGAGTCATTGGCGCTCTGGTCCTTGCGCACCCGCACTTTTATGGTATTGACCTGCTTCGGGGTAGAGCAGCCCGTAGCGGTAAAGGTATTGGTGGCACTGTTCCATTTGCCGAAGGAGACATCCCCGCTCAGCAACAGCAGCGAGCCCCCATCGGCTTGATTTTCCGACACCATTGTCTGGGCCGCGCTCAGGGCCCGGGGGCAATCGGGTACTATGGAAACCGGTCCTTTGCTTCCCGCGGGGATGGGGAACAAACCCAGGGCCGCGGCCATGGCCCCCGCGTCCGCGGCCCGCTGCAATTCGCTCCGGACCAGGAAAAGATGACCCAGATCGATCACCAGGGCCAGCATGCCCAGCCCCACCAAAATAACCAGGACGGTCATGGCCGCCACCGCGCCCTTGACTTCCCGCCAGAATCTCACCATCTTCATAATCGTTCCCGTTTGCGGCAGGGGCTGGAAACTCCCCGCCCGGTCCAGGGTGAAGAAATCCCCCCCCACAGATACTTATCGGGTAATGCCGAGCCGAAGTTTATTTTTCGTCGGGTTCTAGCAATTGCACCCGGCTTGAGCTTCGAATAAAATAAAAATATAAGTTACCGCGTCTTTATGAGCATAGCCAAGCACTCGAGGACCCTCCCGGCATCGCCGGCCCCAGCCGCCGGTCATCCCGGCGCCGCCTGGCCGGCGTCTCTCTCTGGTTATTCCGGCAGTGAGTTTCTCACCCCGGGGTTGCCCGGCAAGGCCGCTTCCAAGCCGATGGGTGGCGACCAGCCAGCCGTTGCCCCGGTGGCTCAATCTACCTCGGAGCGCTTGCAGGTTTGGGTTTAAATGGCTATTGACCGTTTTGAGACCTTTGCCGCGCTCCGGCATCGGAATTTCCGCCTGTTTTTTACCGGCCAGTCCGTGTCCCTGATCGGCACCTGGATGCAGTCCATGGCCCAGAGCTGGCTGGTCCTGATCCTCACCAACTCCGCCTTATATCTGGGGCTGATCGGGGCCCTGCAGACCCTGCCCATTCTGCTCTTTTCCTTCGTGGCCGGGGTAGTGGCGGACCGGACCAATAAACTACGCCTCCTGTTCCTCACCCAGAGCGTCGCCATGCTCCTAGCCCTGGTGCTGGGGGTCCTGGTGGCCGAACAGGCCCTGAAAATCTGGCTCCTCTGCATCCTGGTCTTTGTGGGCGGCACGGCCTTCGCCTTCGACATCCCGGTGCGCCAATCCTTCATCATCGAGCTGGTGGGCAAGGAAGACCTGCCCAATGCCATTGCCCTCAATTCCACCATGTTCAATGCCACCCGGGTGGCCGGTCCGGCCACCGCCGGGTTTCTCATCGCTTCGGTGGGCATGGCCAATTGCTTCTTCCTGAATGCCGCCAGTTTCCTGGCCGTGCTCCTGGCCCTGGTTCTCATTCAGCTCCCCCCGGCGCGAGCCGCCAACCACTTGCCCTTCAGTCGGGCCTGGCGGGAACTGTTCGATTATCTTTCGGCAAAACGGGAAATGCAGCTGATCCTGGGACTGATGACCGCGGTGGCCGTATTTGCCATGCCGTATTACGTCCTGTTGCCCCTGATGGCCCGGGATATTCTGGGCGTCGGGGCCAAGGGGTATGGCTGGCTCATGGCTTCCGGCGGCCTGGGGGCCTTTCTGGGGGGCCTCTTTTTAGCCCGGCGGTTGCGGCGCCGGCCCCCCATGCCTTCTTTTCTTGGGGGGCTGCTGCTGTTCCTCGTGGGGTTGATCGGTCTGTCTTTGTGCCGCAATTACTACCTGGCCCTGGCGGCTCTCTTTGTGTCCGGCTTCGGCATGGTCACCCAGCTTTCCACCGGCAACAGTCTTCTGCAGCTAAATGTGCCCAACGAGCTCCGGGGGCGGCTGATGTCCTTGTTCGGCCTCATTATTGTCGGCTTTGCCCCGGCGGGCAGTCTGTTTTTGGGAACGGTGGCCCATTACCTGGGCCCCTGCCCGGCCGTTGCCGTGGGCAGCCTGCTGGCGGCCCTCAGCAGCGGTATCCTCCTCTGGCGCTATCCGGAGTGGCGCACCGTAGGCTTCGGCGAACTCCGGCCCCCCGAACCGGAATCCCTTCCCACTGAAGTGGAACTTTAGGCCGTCAGAATTCTTTGGAGAAAGCGGAAAGCTGATTTGCTTCCCCCTCACCCTACCCTCTCCCCCATTAGGGGAGAGGGGACAAAGAAGGAATTCCTGAAAAACTCCCTCTTCCCCCGCTGGGGGAGAGGGCTGGGGGGAGGGTGATAAGATGGAGGAATTGCAAAGAAAAAAGCCCCCCCACCCTAACCCTCCCCCCTCAATGGGGAGGGAAAATGCACTCGACCTAGGCAGGATATTCCTGAAACGCCATACTATCAGTGCGATGGAAAACGGTTTTTTTGTCATCCTGAACGAATAAATGATCTACATCTTTTTGATATGATTAGATTATTCGCTGCGCTCAGAATGACCATATGGGTAACTTCGGCAATTTTTCAACCGAATTAACTAAACCCCAGGGGAATGAGGGCACGGCAAGCCGTGTCCCCGCAGGCCGACAAAATTTCGAGCGTTTTCTTGTAAATGGATTATTTTTCTGTTATAAAAATATGATTTTCAAAAAAAATTAATTCTCACGCACCGCTGGCGCGGGCTGGTGCCGAGCGGCCGGGGGCGGGTCCCCCAGGCCGGCCGGTGATCCCGTCAGGCGCGGTGCGGCGGACCAACCAGGAGGAAGTCTATGTCGTATGTCACCATGAAGGAACTGCTGGAAGCGGGCGTGCATTTCGGGCACCAGACCCGCCGCTGGAACCCCAAGATGGAACCCTATATCTTTGGGGCCAGAAACGGCATCCACATCATCGATCTCCAGAAAACCGTCCAGTTTTTTAAGACCGCTTACAACTCTGCAGTGCAAAAAGTGGCCCAGGGGGGCATCGTCCTGTTTGTCGGCACCAAGAAGCAGGCCATGGACGCCATTTATGAAGAGGCCACCCGCTGCGGCATGTTTTACGTGAATCACCGCTGGCTGGGGGGGATGCTCACCAATTTTCAAACCATCAGCCGTTCCATCGACCGTCTCAAGAATTTTGAGACCATGAAGGAAGACGGAACGCTGAAGCGCTTTCCGAAAAAAGAAGTCCTGGTGATGGAGAAAAAGGCCGCCAAGCTGGAGCGCGCCCTGGGGGGCATCAAGAATATGGGGCGGCTGCCGGACCTGATTTACATTGTCGATCCCCGCAAAGAAGATATTGCCGTCCAGGAAGCCCAGCGCATGCACATTCCCATCGTGGCCATCGTGGACAGCAACTGCGATCCCACCGAAATCGACTTCCCCATCCCGGGCAATGACGACGCCATTCGGGCCATCCGCTTGCTCACTTCCCGCATTGCCGACGCCTGCCTGGAAGGCAGGAAAATCAGGGAGGAGCAGTTGCAGGCCGCCACCGACAAGGAAGTCATGGAGGCCGCGCCCGCCGCGCCGGCTCCCGCCCCCGAGGCTGTCGAAGAGATGGCCCCCAAGGGTGCAGAAGCCGAGCAGATGTAAGGCGCGCCACCCGGCGAGCGCAATTGTCGGTCGGTTCGTTTTAACGAAATCGGAAAAGTGCCGAGGGGCGCACATCATAAAGCAATCCCCGGCCAATCCTTGGTCTTTAGCTGACTGCTGACAGCTGTGCTGATAGCTGTTTTCCTTAAGGAGGAAGAAGTTGGAGATTACTGCCGAACTCGTCAAAACCCTGCGGGATAAAACCAGTTGCGGGTTTATGGATTGCAAGAAAGCCCTGGCCCAAACCGGGGGCGATGTGGAAGCGGCCGTGGCCTACCTGCGCCAGAAGGGCATTGCCGTGGCCACCAAGCGGGGGGCCCGGGAGACCAGCGAAGGTACGGTGTGGGCCCATATCAGCCCCGATGCCCAGACCGGGGCTCTCCTGGAAGTGAATTGCGAATCTGATTTTGTCGCCAAGACCCCGGCCTTCCAGGAGTTCGGCGCCCGGCTGGCCGCCCAGGTGGCCGCCAAGGAGCCTGCTGACCTGGACGTCCTGCTGACCCAACCCTGGCAGCCCCAACCCGGCATCACCGTCAAGGATTACCTGAGCGAAATCATCGGCCAGGTGGGAGAAAACATCCGGGTGCGGCGGTTTTGCCGGTTTGCCGGGGGGCTGGTGACGGCTTACATCCACCACGGCGGCAAAATCGGCGTGCTCCTGGAGCTCAGCGCCTCCGCCGCCCCGGAGACCGCCGCCGCCGGAAAAGATCTGGCCATGCAGGTGGCGGCCGCCAACCCCCTGGCCGTCCGCCGGGAGGAACTGGACCCTCAGACCGTGGCCCAGGAAAAGGCCATCTTCGAGGCCCAGGCCAAAGAAAGCGGTAAGCCCGAAAAGATCATCGAGAAAATGGTGGCGGGCCGCCTGGAGAAGTTTTACAAAGAGGCGTGCCTGCTGGAACAGCCTTACGTCAAGAACCCGGACATCACCGTGGCCCAATATCTCAAAGACATCAGCCAACAAATCGGGACCCCCGTCCAGGTGCGGCGGTTTTGCCGCTTCCAGGTTGGGGTGGCCTGAGGCCAGCCAGCTTTGAGCCCAGAGCAGTCCAAATACCGACGGGTGCTCCTCAAGGTCAGCGGCGAAACCCTGGCCGGAGAGAAGAAGTTCGGCCTTTGCCCCGATACCCTGAAGACCATCGCCCAGGAAATCAAGGGGGTGCTGGACCTGAAGGTGCAGGTGGCCGTGGTGGTGGGCGGCGGCAATATTTTCCGGGGCCTGGCGGCCAGCGCCCAGGGCCTGGAGCGCTCCGTGGCCGACTACATGGGCATGCTGGCCACGGTGATCAACGCCCTGGCCCTCCAGGATAGCCTGGAAAAGGCCGGTATGCCCACCCGGGTGATGTCGGCCATCGAGATGCACGAAGTGGCCGAACCCTATATCCGCCGCCGGGCCTTGCGGCATCTGGAAAAAGGCCGGGTGCTGATCTTTGCCGCCGGCACCGGCAGCCCCTATTTTACCACGGACACGGCCGCGGCCCTGCGGGCCTCAGAGATCGACGCCGACGTCATCCTGAAGGGCACCAAGGTGGCGGGCATCTATGACCGGGACCCCATGGTGGAGCCCGAAGCCCGGATGATCCCCCGCCTGACTTTTTTCGAGGTCCTGGAAAAATCCCTGCGGGTGATGGACAGCACCGCGGTGACCATGTCCATGGAACAGAACATTCCCATCATCGTCTTCAAGCTCCTGGAAAAGGGCAATATGCGGAAAGTGGTGTTAGGCGAGGAAGTAGGCACAATCGTGGAGGGTCGCCGTGAAAGCTGAGATTCTGGCCGAAACCAGGCGCAAGATGGACAAGGTGCTGGAGGTGCTGGCCCGGGACCTGGCCCGGATTCGCACCGGAAGAGCCTCGGTGGCGCTTCTCGAAGGCATCAAAGTGGACTGCTACGGCACCAACATGCCTCTGGCCCAGGTGGCTTCCCTGGCCGCCCCGGAAAGCCGCCTGCTCACGGTGCAGCCCTGGGACCCCACCATCCTGGCAGATATCGAAAAAGCCATCCAGAAATCCGACCTGGGGTTGACCCCCACCAACGACGGCAAAGTGATCCGCCTGCCCATCCCCGCCCTCACCACCGAGAGGCGCAAGGAATTGGTCAAGACCGTGAAAAAGATGGGGGAAGAGGCCAAAGTGGCTTTGCGAAACCTGAGGCGGGAGGCCAACGACGACTTGAAAGAATTGAAGAAAGAAAAGATGATCTCCGAAGACGAGGCCCACCGGGCTCAGGAAGAAGTCCAGAAGATCACCGATGATTTCATCAAGAAGGTGGACGCACAGGACGCCGAAAAAGAAAAGGAGATCATGTCTTTTTAGATGGCAGCCAATATCACCCCTCCCGAAACCCTTGAATCCAGTCTGGACCGCGATCGCCTGCCCCGCCATGTGGCCATTATCATGGACGGCAACGGCCGCTGGGCCCAACGCCGGGGCCTGCCCCGGGTGCGGGGGCACGCCGCCGGGGTAGAATCAGTCCGGGTGGTGGCCCGCTATGCCCGGCGTTTGGGCATCTCCTTTCTCACTCTGTACGCCTTTTCCGATGAAAACTGGCAGCGCCCCGCCCTGGAAATCAAGGTCCTGATGAGCATCCTGAGGCACTATCTGCGCCGGGAATTGCCGGAGATGCTGGGCAACCAGATCGCCTTCCGGGCCATCGGCGATCTGCCGCGACTGCCCCGGGAGGTGCAGCAGGAAATCGCCCGGGTCACCGCCGCCACCGCCCCGGAGGCCAGGATGGTCCTGAGCCTGGCCCTGAGTTACGGCGGCCGCAATGACATCCTCCAGGCAGTGCAGCGCCTGGCCGGGGAATTATCAGCAGGCCGCCTCAAGCCCGAGCAAATCGATCCGGACGTCTTTTCCAGCTATCTCTTTACCGCGGGGATGCCCGACCCGGATCTCCTCATCCGCACCAGCGGGGAGTACCGCCTGAGCAATTTTCTCCTCTGGCAGTCGGCCTACACCGAACTCTATTTCACCGACACCCTCTGGCCTGATTTCCGGGAGGATGACTTCCTCAAGGCAGTGCTCGAGTACCAGCAGCGGGAGCGCCGCTACGGCCTCACTCGCGAGCAGATCGCCGCCCGGATGAATCGGCACCTGCGCCATTGAGCCATTCCTTCAGACTCTGAGCCGCTTTTCGGGTCATGCCCGGCAGGGCCGCCATTTCCTCCTCACTCGCCCCTTGCAATTCCTCCAGGCTGCCAAAATGCGTGAGCAATAATTGCCGCCGCTTGGGGCCGATGCCGGGGATTTGCCCCAGGGAAGACTGCACCAATTCCTTCCGGGCCCGTTTGCGGTGGTAAGCCACCGCGAACCGGTGCGCTTCGTCCCTGAGGTGCAGCAGCAACAGCCAACCCGGCGACGACGCCGGTAAAAATACCGGATTTTTCCGCCCCGGCAGAAAGAGCCGGTCCCGCACCACTTCCTCCCCCTGCACCGCCGCCTTGGCCAGGCCCACCACCGGAAAATCCGGCGCGCCCAGGTCTTTCAAGGCCGAGAGCACCGCCTGGAGCTGGCCCCGGCCTCCGTCCACCACCAGCAGGTCTGGGAGCTGCCGCCCCTCCTTGCCGTAATGGCGGCTTACCACCTCCCGGAGCATGGCGAAGTCATCCTGGCCCGCCACCCCCCGGATGCGGAAGCGCCGATAACTGCTCTTCTCCGGCTCCCCATCGGTAAAGACCACCAGCGCGCCCACCGACTGGCTCCCCTGGAGGGTAGAAATATCCAGACACTCGAGCCGCTCGGGCCGCGCCGCCAGATGCAACCGCGCCTGCAAATCCTCCAGGGGCTTGCCGTCAATGGGCTTCGCCCGATGCCGCTGGAAGGCCGCCCAGGCATTCTCCGCGGCCAGCGCCAGCAACCGGCCGCGATCGGTTTTGGGAGAGATGTTGAGGGGAGGGCCGGGGGAGCGCAGCTCCCCCGCCCTCCCCTCAAACTCCCCTCCCACCCCCCTGTAAGGGGTTGGGGGAGAGGATTTGGGGGAAGAGGCAGAGGACAGTGGCACCGGCGTCCCCGCCTGTGGAAACCCCTGGCCTCCTCCCCCAACTAGCATCTTCACCGAACTCCCCTTCTGTTCGCTCAATATGTCGGCGAGCAAACGCCGGTCTTCCAGATCCCGGGGCAGGAGGATCTCGTCGGGGATGGGGCGGCCTTCGTTATAGTATTGTTTGAGGAAGTCTCCCAGGAGGTCGCTTTCGGGCAACGTTTCCGGGAAAAAGTATTCCTGGCTGCCGGTGACCAGTCCCCCCCGTACCAGGAGCACCAGGATCAGGGCCCGGCCGTTTTCCTGGGCCAGGCCCAGGACGTCCCGGTCCCGGAAGTTGGGGCGGGCCACGGTCTGGTCTTCCAGGGTGCGGCGGATAGCGGTGATGCGGTCCCGGAGCACCGCCGCCCTTTCAAAATCCTGCCGCACCGAGGCCTGGCGCATCTTCGTTTGGAGATCTCTCAAGAGGTGGCGGGCCCGCCCCTTTAAAAAGGATATGGCGTCCTGGACCGACTGACGGTAGGTCTCGGCGTCCACCTTGCCGGCGCAGGGACCCAGGCAATGCCCCATCTGGTATTGCAGGCAGGGCCGGGACCGGGGCTGGAGGCGGTTGTCCTTGCAGGTGCGAATCCCAAAAACCTGTTTCATCACCTTGAGGGTCTCCCGGGCCATGGCCGCGGAGGAATAAGGCCCGAAATAAAGGGCCCCGTCCGAACTGAACCGCCGGACAAACTTGATGGTGGGGAAGGTTTCCTTGAGGTTCAGATGGAGGCACAGGAAATTCTTGTCGTCTTTGAGGAGGATATTGTACCGGGGCCGGTGCTCCTTGATGAGGTTGCGCTCCAGGATCAGGGCCTCCCGCTCGGTGGCGGTGAGGATGAA
>Ga0315268_10004445_pt1 | contig 15245 bp, 17 predicted proteins | sample C1_top_MG_FD_204535 | JGI IMG/M metagenome (GOLD analysis project Ga0315268, IMG submission 204535) | Sediment microbial communities from Yellowstone Lake, YNP, Wyoming, USA - C1_top | ecosystem: Environmental > Aquatic > Freshwater > Lake > Sediment | place: USA: Wyoming | collected 2017-08-01
TTTGTTTATGATACTATAAACTTCTATCCAGCTGGCCAGAATGTCGTCGTCGCTATAATGCCTTTTGAAGGTTATAACATAAGCGACTCTATTGTAATGAACCGAGCTAGTGTACAGCGCGGCCTAGGCAGAAGCACATATTTCAGGCCTTATGTTTCAACTGAGTTGCATTATACAGGCAACTTGAAGGACGAGGTAGAAATTCCAAGCAAAGATGTCACAGGCTACAGGACAGAAAAATCATATCGCTACTTGGAAGAAGATGGCATTGTTTATCCTGAAGCAGAGCTCAATGAAGATGATGTTGTTATTGGCAAAGTCTCGCCGCCTAAATTCCTGCTTGAGATGGAAGAAATCTCTCTCGCGAAAGCAAGAAAGGAAAATAGCACAGTCATAAAACAAAGCGAGCGCGGCATTATCGATTCTGTTTTCGTAACAGTAAATGCAGACGGCAACAAGATTGTACAAGTAAGAAGCCGCGACAGCAGAAATCCTGAGCTAGGTGACAAGTTCTCGACGCCTCACGGACAAAAAGGAGTCATAGGCATGATATCTCCAGAAGAGGACATTCCTTTCACTGCCTCGGGCATTAGACCAGATATAATTTTCAATCCGCATAGTATCCCTAGCAGATTAACAGTCAGCTATCTTGTTGAACTTCTTGCAGGCAAAGTAGGATGTTTGAGCGGCAAGAACATTGACGGAACAGCTTTCTCAGGCTCAACAATAGAAGAACTTGAAAAACAGCTCATAGAGCTAGGCTTCAGGTCAGATGGCAAGGAAACAGTTTATGATGGCTTGACAGGCAAACCTCTTGAAGCAAAAATATTCGTCGGCAACATGTACTATCTCAAGCTCAAGTATATGGTTGCAAACAAAATACAAACGCGCGCATCTGGAAAGATAACATTATTAACAAGACAGCCTGTTGAAGGCAGAGCCAAAGGCGGTGCGCTAAGACTAGGAGAAATGGAAAAAGATGCTCTAGTGGCGCATGGTGCCTCGCTGTTGTTAAAAGAAAGATTCAGTTCAGATAATATTGTTGTACATATTTGCTCAGAATGCGGCAGCTTCGGCATCCGCGACAGGCTAAGAAAAAGGGAAGTATGCCTTGTATGCGGCAACCAAAAACTAGACCCTATAGAGATATCCTATGCCTCGAAGCTTTTAATGGAAGAACTCATCTCGCTGCATCTGTTCCCGCACATGATACTAAAAAATAAATACGAAGACTAAACAAAAACAATAAAATAAAAAAACAAGGAGGAAAAACAAAATGACAAAAACAAAACGCTTAACAATTGAAGCAAATGTGGAAGGAAAACAATTGAATGACCGAGAATTTGTTGCCGGATTTTTGAAAGATCTTGCCCAAAGAATTGACATGGAGCCCTTAGCAGGCCCATTTATCGCAGAAGGCAGGAAGATTCCGGGATTAACAGGAGCACTGCTAATAGAGACTTCGCATATAATTGTGCATCACTACACAGACCCTGAGAAAAGCAATAGAACAAGAGTTGTATTAGATATCTATAGCATAAAGGAATTTGACGGCCATGACGTTAAAAAATATATGAACAAGCATTACGGCCATCTGAGCAATGTAGAAATATTTTTGAGATAAAAACAAAGAAATAGAAAGAAAATAAAATCAACAAATAAAAAATGAAACCCGTAACAAAGCAAGTGAGAGAGATAAAGTTCTCACTGTTTAATCCAGAGCAGATAAAGAAGTTCGGAGTAGCTAAAGTCGTAACTCCAGAGCTTTATGACATGGACGGCTATCCTGTCGACGGTGGATTGATGGACTTAAGGCTCGGAGCCATAGGTCCTGGCATTAGATGCAGAACATGCGGTGGAACATTGAAAGAATGCCTAGGGCATTTTGGTTTTATAGAACTTGCAAGGCCTGTACTGCATATCAAGTTCTTGCCGTTAGTAGAATTATGCTTAAAATCAACTTGCCGCGAGTGTGGCCGTATACTTTTGACAGAAGAAGACATAAAACAAAAAAGATTGGACAAGGCAAAAGTTGCGAAAAAATGTCCTTACTGCAATGCAAAACAAGAAAAAGTAAAGCTGGAAAAGCCGACGATGTTTTACATCGGCAAGTCAAGGGTTTTCCCAACTGAAATCCGCGAAAGGCTTGTAAGAATAACTGATGAGGACTGCAAGCTGCTTGGCATAGAGCCAAAGTCGTGCAGGCCAGAATGGAGTGTGCTGACATTGTTGCTTGTGCCTCCTGTAACAGTTCGCCCTTCTATAACACTTGAAACAGGAGAGAGAAGCGAAGACGACTTGACACACAAGCTGAGCGATATTGTAAGAGCCAACCAAAGATTATGGGAAAACTTGAATGCAGGCGCACCAGAAGTCATCATCGAGGATTTGTGGGATTTATTGCAATATCATGTCGTAACTTTCTTTGATAATACACTAGCTCATGTACCTCCTGCGCGTCATAGGAGCGGCCAGCCGCTGAAAACAATAACAGAAAGAATCAAGGGCAAGGAAGGCAGGATAAGACATAACTTGGCAGGTAAGCGTGTTAACTTTTCCTCAAGAACAGTTGTATCGCCAGATCCTTACATAGACATCAATGAAGTCGGCGTGCCATTTGAGGTCGCAAAAGTCTTGACAGTGCCTGAGCGAGTCACATTAAGAAACATAGATTTTTTGAAAGACACCATAAAAAAGACAGAATATCCTGCAGCAAGCAGCATAGTCAGACCCGATGGAAAGAGAAAAAGAATAACAGAAGATTTGCGCGAACAAATGACAGAAGAGGCAGACATAGGCTACTTAGTCGAAAGGCAAGTCCAAGACAATGACATAGTTCTTTTCAACAGGCATCCTACTTTGCACAGGATGAGCTTGATGGGCCATTATATCAAAGTGCTTCCGGGAAGAACATTCAGAATACACCCTGCAACAACATTCCCTTACAATGCAGACTTCGACGGAGATGAGATGAATGTTCATGTTCCGCAGACAGAAGAGGCGCAAGCAGAAGCGAAGGTGCTATTGGACGTTAATCAGCAGCTAATATCGCCGAAAGTAAATGCTAATGTGCTCGGCTGCATAGAAGATGCCATAACAGGCTTGTACTTGTTAACATCAACGAGAAAAATTGCAAGGGAATCCGCAGTTCAGCTGCTTATTTCATGCGGCGCTAAAACAGAAGACTTGCATTTTGCCAAAGAATATGTTACTGGTCATGAGATTATTTCAGCTTTATTGCCAAAAATTAACTTCGAGACAAAAAACAAAGCATGCAGGGGCCAAAACTGTCCCTATTATGATAGATGCAAGAAAGAAGAGTGTGAATATGGCGCTTATGTCGCAATAAGAAATGGTAAGCTTATCAGCGGCATTATAGATGAAAAGATAGTCGGCGTTGAGACAAACACCCTGATAAGAGAGTTAGACAAGCAAGTTGGAAGAAAAGAGACAATGGCTTTCCTGAAGCAAATATTCTTGTTAGGTGTGTTGTATTTGACAAGACGCGGCTTTACAATCTCTCTCGCGGATATTAAGACAACAGACAAGGTCAAAGACGAGACAAAAAATATAGTTGAAGAGGCGGAAAAGAAAGTCCAGAAAATAATTGATTCATATCACCAAAATACCTTAGATATTATCCCTGGCAAGACAAAAGAAGAGTCAAGGGAAATAAAGATATTGCAGATACTTAATGAAGTCAGAACAAAAGTCGGCGATGTGGCGAGAGGCGAGATAAGCGAGATTAATCCGGCTTATATTATGGTTGTCTGCGGTTCAAGGGGCTCTCTGTTATTTTTGACGCAAATGGCATCTGTTGTAGGGCAGCAATCATTATGGGCAAAAAGAATTAACATAGGCTATAACAACAGGACACTCTCATTTTACAAAGAACATGACTTAAGCGCCCGAGCTGGCGGATTTGTTTATTCAAGTTACTTGGATGGCCTGAAATCAGACGAGTTTTTCTTCACAGCCATAACAGGCCGTGATGCCTTGATGGATACTGCATTAAGAACACCTAAATCCGGATACTTGTACAGAAGACTTGTCAATGCACTGCAAGACTTGAGAGTCGAATATGACGGCACTGTCCGTGATTCAAACGCGAATATTGTGCAGTTCGCTTATGGCGAGGATGGCATAGATGTTACCAAGGAGCACTTGGAGAACAAGAACATTGCGCCAGGCGAAGCTGTCGGTGTTGTCACAGCGCAGAGCTTTGGAGAGCCATCTACACAGATGACATTAAGCGTTTTTCACTTCGCAGGTATCAGCGAGATGCAGGTCACACTTGGCCTGCCAAGACTGATAGAAATTTTTGATGCAAGAAAAGAACCATCAACACCTTCAATGGAAATACATCTAGAGCGCGATTATAATAATGAAGAGTATGCGAAAAAGATAGCAGCCAAGATCAAAGAAATCAAGCTAGAGGATGTCGCTTCTGAGATAAACATGGATTTCAACAACTACAAGATAAACATAAAGCTGAACAAGGAAATCCTCAGAGAGCTTCATTTAGGCGGCGACAGCATTGTCTCAGCCCTCGAAGCCAAGAACATCAAAGTTAAGAAAGACGATGATACATTGGTAATAAGGGCCAAGGAAGAGAAAGATTTCAAGGCATTGCACAAGTTAAAAGAAAAGTTAAAAGGAATAAGTATAGCTGGAATAAAAAGCATTAAGCAGATTTTGATAGTCAAAAGGGAAGCAGACTATGTAATTCTAACAGGCGGCTCGAATCTTGAGGAAGTTCTAAAGATGAAGGGTGTTAACAAGGAAAAGACTACGACAAACAACATGTATGAGATAGCGAATGTCCTTGGAATAGAAGCAGCTCGGCAGACAATAATAAACGAGATAAAGAAAGTTATAGAAAAACAAGGACTTGCCATAGATGATAGGCATATAAGACTGATAGCAGATGCCATGACTATTAATGGTGACATAAAAGGTGTCACAAGAGTTGGCATAATACAGCATAAGTCATCTATTTTGGCAAGGGCATCATTTGAAACTCCAATCAAGCATTTTGTTAATGCTGCTATCAATTATGCGCGAGATCCTTTAGCCAGTGTAATAGAAAACTTGATTCTAAACCAGCCAGTGCCAGTAGGCACAGGCTTGCCGGGCCTACTTGTCAAGATAGTCAAGCAGGAGGATTTAGCAAGAAAAGAGCCCGAGGAAAAAGAAAAGAAAGAAAAAATCAAGCACAAGAAAAAATAAAACAAAAATGTCAAAAACAACTGATAATTTAACAGCAGAGATAAAGGAAGGCAATGTGGCATATGGCAGCCAGGTAGCCTTGAAACTAGCGGCTAAAGACGCAATAGAAAAAGTTTATATTGCGACAGATTGTCAAATGGATATAGAACAAGCGCTGAAAGAGAAAAAAGTCAACATAATCAAACTGCCGATAACAAAAGAAGCGTTAAGAGAATTATGCAAAAAGCCTTTTAATATTTCTGTCTTGTCGATTAAAAAAGAAGGAAAGAAAGCAAGGAAAAAGGAAGCAAAAGAAAAATGAAAGCCAAACTCGATATAAGAACAATACAGTACATGAACTTATTTGAAAAAACAACTGGAATAAAGGCAAAGGACTGTTTCAACTATAATGCAATAATCATATTCATGGTTCCAAGAGTCCTGATTTCAAGGGCATTCGGAGAAAGACACAGTAACTTGAACAGGCTCAGGATGAAGATGAACAGAAATGTAAAGATTATATCCAATCCTTCTGGAATTTATGATCTTGAATATTTCATCAGCGCTGTAATCTCGCCAAACCGGTTCAAGAAAATTTCATTGGAAAACGATGAGCTTACAATATTCAGTCTGCCTAGAACCAAGTCTGTGTTAATAGGCAGAGATAAAATGCGTTTGAAAGAGCTTTCTGACATTCTAAAGAGAGTTTTCGGAATTAAAAGAGTGGTAATCCGTTAAAGCCTATTGCGAACATGTACGCGCCCAGAGAAGATAGTTTCTTATTGTTGAAGCATGTTAAAATATATGCTCATGGCAATGTCTTAGACATGGGCACTGGCTCGAGCATCTTAGCTCTAGAAGCCGCAAAGTATGCAGACAAGGTTATAGCCTGTGACATTGATGATGATGCAATAGCTAATTTGAAGAAGGAAATTCATAATAAGAAGGTAACATTCACGATATCTAATCTCTTTTCAAAAATCGATTGTAAATTTGACTTAATCGTGTTCAACCCGCCATATCTTCCAAGCAAAAATATAAAATATAGAGACATAGATGGTGGCAAGGACGGCACACAAGTCATAGCCAAGTTCTTGAAGCAAGCCAAAACATACTTGAAAAAAGAGGGCAAAATATTGTTATTAACATCTTCTTTGAATAAGGGCATAGAAGATATATTCAAGAGATATAAATATCAATTCAAAAAAATAGACCAAGAGTCTCTGTTCTTTGAAAAACTCTATGTTTATGAGTTAAGTTAAATATTTAAAACAAAAATTAGGATATAATAGCATGAATGAGAATTATGACCTTGAAATAAAGAAAGTCATAGATATAATAAAAAAGGAGAAAGCGAAGCTTGTCTGCCTTCAATTGCCCGAGGGCCTAAAGCCGCAAGCCCTGGGACTTGTGAATGAAATAGAATCTAAAACCAAGGCACAAGTCATCATATGGCTTGGCTCTTGTTATGGCGCCTGTGACTTGCCACAAGGTTTGGAAAAATTAAATATAGACATCGTAATACAGTTCGGCCACAGCCCATGGCCATATAAGAATATCAAGATAATTAAGAATTAAATATTTTGTTCGCTTCTTCAGGCATCGCGCCAATAGCAAGACAAAAACTTTTCAAATCATTCATTGCCCTTAATTCTTCCTTTGTTGAAGCGAAACTATAAAATCTTATCTCTGTCTTGTATTTTCTGCAGAGCGTGATATTTTGCATGATTCTTCCAATAAGCATCGCTCTTTCTTCATTCTTTTTCTTAAGAATGTCATTGAAACTAAGAATTATTTTCTTGCCATTATCTTTCGCTATTTTACATAATACTTGGTTCAAGCCAGAGTTTCTATAGTTTGTGTAATCATACTCGCGACCATATTCTGGGCTTACAAGAGCATGAACTTTTTTATGTTCCAAGGCCGCGCGGTTGATAACATCGCTAGTCCCTAAGACAAGAACAATAGAAAAATAATTCGAGGCTTTGTCAACCATTCTTCGGAACAGCTCCAAACTCTTGGTTATTATCAGTATAGCATTAAAGTTATCATCTTTTCTTATTTCATCGAGGTTCTTGGCTTCTTTGATAAATATGACATTGCCAAAACCCAACCCCATAGCTCTTTCTACTATCTCTTTGTTTCTTTTTCCTATAAAAAAATCAACAGTCATTTTATAACAAAAAGTTTTGTGTCTTTAACATTGAATAATCCTATCCTTGCGCCTGAATCCAGCCATCCATGCGCATAGTTAAGGCAAGCGAATGCATTAACATAATGTCCTTTGTCTTCAAACCATTTCGCATCGTCATAATATCTTTGTGCCATGTCCAATATCTCCCTTGCTTCCCTTTCTCTTTTTTTGTTTATTGCTTTTTTTGCCATGTTAAGAGCCTTGCCAGTAACACTGAAATATTTTTTCAGCCTCGCCTGGCAGACTAAATTTATTTTTTTATTTTCTTTGCTCATAAATTTTATAAACACTCATCGATTTAAAAAGTTATGCGAGAATTAGAAATAACTACGAAAAAAAGAGAAGAGATAATAGATATAACAGAAAAAGTCAAGCAAGTTATCGGGAAGGAAAAGATAAAAGAAGGCATCTGTTTTGTTTATGTATCACATGCAACGGCTGCCATAACAATTAATGAAAATGCTGACCCGAATATCGCGATTGATTTTTTAAATGCTCTTGACAAATTAATCCCACAAGGAAAATGGCTTCATGACAAGATTGATAATAATGGCGCAGCGCACATAAAGGCTGCTATAATTGGTCCAAGTGCCATGATTCCTATAAAAAATTCGCAGCTTTTGCTCGGGACTTGGCAGGGCATAATGTTCTGCGAGTTTGACGGGCCTCGGAAAAGAAAAATTATTATAGAGACTGTAAGCAATAAGTAAAATGGCAAAACCTATTTTCATTGTATTTGACGGCATTGATGGAAACGGCAAGAGCACTCAAGCAAGATTATTGAAAGAATATCTTGAAAAAAGAGGTTTTGAAGTATTCGAAACGCATGAGCCTTCGCATGGCGAGTATGGCCAACAAATAGAAAATCTTCTTAGGAAAAGAGAAGCTTCGAGCTTGACGAAACAAAAATGGCTCGAGCTATTCACACTTGACAGAAAAGACAATATTCGCGAAATCCTTGGTGCGCTGCAAGAAGGAAAGATGGTCATATGCGATAGATATTATTACAGCACTCTTGCATATCAGCTCGATGAACAAGAATGGCAATACTACGCTTCAGAATTCTTGAAGCCAGATATAGTCTTTATTCTTGACATAGAGCCAAAAATCGCGATTGAAAGATTGAAAGAGAAATATAAAATAACTGGCGAGAAAAAAGCTTTCTTTGAAAAATTAAACATCCTCGCAACTGTAAGGAAGAAATTCTTGCTATTGCCGCAATATCTTAATGATAACATAAAGATAATCCAAGGGGACAGACAAGTAAAGATAATAGCAAAAGAAATAGAAAAAGAGCTAGATAACTTAATAAAATAAAAAATTAAAAGAAGAATAAAAATTTAGAATATACAGGAGCTCTCACTATCTGTCGCCGTAAAAGTCCACACATCGCCTTTGTCGCCTGTTGGCGCGTCATTCGGAACCTCTAAATAACAGCCTGTATAAAGTTCATCGTTATCATCTTCATTTTGCAGACAGCTGCATGCAATTTTTTCTGTTGTATCCATAACTGTTCCATTATAAGCCACTAAGCCGAGTCCAAACTTGCACGAGCTAGCTTCTTTGTCCATGCTCCACATTTTATATGCTGGGCTTGTACCACCGCCAAAGAAAGTCGCTGCAGTCTTGCTTGATGAGACATTAACCTCAACCATTCTATTTCCGTCATTTTTAACTTCAATGCAATCTGGGTTGTATTCTGATGTATTAGTCCAATCAACAGAATAAGCTCCAGGATCTGAACAGTCACCTACGCCGTCTCCTGGATTTAAAGTCGCAAAATTTTGACCTGCTGTTACATAGCCGCTTCCGAAGTTACAGTTAGTCGCTGTTACATTAATGCTTGTGTAGTTAGTAATTGATAAGTTGACATAGCCCTCTGTGCCATAGCCTGTTATCAAAGCCAAGCTGTTTATCTTGTTAATACTGTACCAAGCTCCAACTATCATGACAATTATTGCAATCACTAGCAGAAAAGCCAAAAACTTGTTTGAAATGTCCATTTTCCTCCTTTTTGTTTTTATTATTTATTATAATACTTATATGATTATAATGTCAACTGCTTTTTAAATATTATTATAGCTTTGCCAGTATAGTTTACTGGCTTGATAACAATAAAATAAAGAAAAATAAAAAATAAATGAAAAAATAAAAAACCCTTGCTTAAAGGCTAGTTCCTGTGAAAGTCCACACATCTGTCTTGGCTCCTGTTGGCGCGTCATTTGGAACACTTAGATAACATCCTACGCTCATCATATCATCCTTCGTTGTTCCTGATCCTGTAACCAGATTTTTGCATATTGTTATCTGGCTCGTGTCCATCTCTGTTCCAGTATAGCCTACTAAGCCATTATCACAACCTGCTTCAGTGTTTACTGGACCGCCCCCTATTGTATGGAACGACCATACCTTAACACTTGGGCTTGTACCTCCGTCAAAGAAACCGCTTGCTGTCTTGCTTGATGAGACATTAACGCTTAGGTTCCTGTTCCCATCATTTTGAAGATGCATAGAGCTAGATGTTCCAGCACCACTCCAATCAATTACAGTGCCATTACTTGCCAACTTAGCTGATGATGCGTTTGAAAGCACATAGCCGCTTCCGAAGTTACAATCAGTTGCTGTTACATTAAGGCTAGAGTAGTTACTAATTGTAACATTGACATAACCCTCTGTGCCATAGCCTGTTATTAAGGCCAAGTTGTTCACCTTGTCAACACTGTACCATGCTCCTACTATTGTGACAATTATTGCAATCACTAGCAAAAAAGCCAAAAACTTGTTTGAAATGTCCATTTTCCTCCTTTTTGTTTTTGTTATTTATTATTATATAATTATAATGTCTACGGCTTTTTAAATATTAGTATAGCCTTGCCAGTATAGTTTCCCAGCTTAGCATCTGGCGGGACTGTTGCTACAAACATTAACTTTTTACTGCCATTAAAGACAAAGTTATTTTCTTGTGGAATTGTCCATTTAGCCAGTTCGCCTTCTAAAACAATCATTACCTTAACTGGTTCATCGGATTTTAAATCTACAGAACGACTTGATACTCCCGAAGGTACTACAGTTCCGAAGTTAAGCTCTTCTTCACCTAAATCAAAGCCGATATGGTCGCTTACTTTTAGCTTCATATCATACACTTTTGTCTGTTTTACATTATAGGCATACTTAAAATAGCCGTATAATAGGTAAGTTATCATTACGCATATAACAGCGACAATTAAAATAAGGGCTATAAGTTTAATCCAATTGTTTCTACTATGCAAGCTTTCTTTCCTATGGGATATCATCGTCACTATTTTCTCTTTTTCTTCTTTGTTTTAGTTATATTCTTAGCACTCATGCGCATTTTTCTCATCATTCTCAGCATCACTAGAATAAATATGATTATTATAACTATCAAGGCAATCAGCAGGATAGTGCTTAGGGATAGTTTCATTCCTTCTGCTAATACCTTTATTTTTCCTGCTGCTGAGGTAGTTTTATCTTCGTAATGCAGTGTTATATTAAGATCATATTCGCCTTTTTCTGTGCCCGTAGTGTCCCAATAAGCCACGATATCCTTAGTTTCCCAAGCTGCTATGTCAGTCGGCGGGCTATTTATCGTTGTTATAACGCGATTCTTTGCAGTATCAATTACATCAATCGAGGCATAAGCTTCTTTTATTTTCGCATTCCACATGCTTTGAACCTTGATTTTTAAAGGATTCAGTTTGTTTTCACTGACTTCTTTTGTAAAATCAAGGATATTGATTTTTATATCCCCTATTCTGAATATTTTTTCTTGTGAAGTCTGGTTATCATCGAAATATAACGTTGCCTTTGCCCTGTACTCTCCTGTATCTAGGTCTTTTGTATCGAGAGTGGCGTTAAGTTTAACATTTTGAGCGACACTCAGCGATGCTTCTTGCGTTGTTAGTGTGATTATCTTGTTTTCTTTTCCGGCATGCATATCATTTGAATAAATGTCTATAACGCCATGCACTGTAACCGGCTCTGTGCCGTAACTAGTAACATCCAGATTTATGACGGCATCCTCACCTTTCTTGACATTGTTGACAGACATGGTAAAGTTAACATGCTTTCCTGGATAAGGAGCAAAAACAGTTATGACAGCACAAACACGAACCCTTGTACCAATGCTTGCACCGCCTGTTCCGCCTGCGCCCCTTGTCCCGCTTTCAAGAGCGCACACAAGTCCCATGTGCTCTCCTGGCTCCATTGTTTGGGGCAGTCTCAGTGTAGCGGTAAAGTCAGCCGACTCATCAGGCTTGATATTCACGAAAGTTTTGCTTAATGTAAAATATTGGGAGAGTTCGCCCTGAAGCTCTATTATATGGTCCATCTGCTTGTCTGTGTTAGATACAACAGTATACGTATATTCTTTTGTAAGGCCTGGCTGGAAAAAAAGGAAATCCTTTACAGCACCGGCTATTCCTGCTGCTGAAACAATATTGCTGAAAGCTACAATAAATAATAAAAAAAGAAAGATGCAACTAATTTTTTTATTCATTTTATAACTATTTATTTCTTTTTTATAGACTAAAAATAAAAAAACAAAAAAAACAAAAAAACCCTTGCTTAGAGGGTAGTTGCCGTGAAAGTCCACACATCTGTCTTGGCTCCTGTTGGCGCGTCATTCGGAACACTTAGATAACATCCTACACTCATTGTATCATCTCCAGATACTCCCGCTCCTGTAACTAGATTAGTACAAAGTGTTTTCTGTGATGTATCCATCTCTGTTCCAGTGTATGCAACTAAGCCGCTTAAACAGCCAGAATCTACACCGCCCTTATGAAACGACCAAGCCTTGACGCTAGGTGATGTACCGCCGCCAAAGAAAGTTGCTGCATTCTTTCCAGATGAAGCATTAACGCTTACGTTCCTGTTCCCATCATTTCTAAGTCTTAGAGAGTTAGCTGTTCCAGCACCGTTCCAATCAATTACAGTGCCATTACTACCTAACTTAGCTGATGATGCGTTTGAAAGCACATAACCTGAACCAAAGTCACAGTCAGTCGCTGTTACATTGATGCTTGTATAGTTAGTAATTGATACGTTGACATAGCCTTCTGTGCCATATCCCGTTATTCTTGCTAAGTCATTAACCTTGCCGACACTGTACCATGCTCCTACTATTGTGACAATTATTGCAATCACTAGCAGAAAAGCCAAAAACTTGTTTGAAATGTCCATTTTCCTCCTTTTTGTTTTTGTTATTTAATTGTAATTTTGATTAGTATAATTAATGTTCTTCACTTCTTCTTGCTCGTATGCTATCCTTCTATAAAGCCAAAACTATAATACTATGGTTTTGGCAGTACAGTTACACCAACATTTCCTTTTGCAGTAGGTGGCTGAGAATTTGTTATTTCAACACTGACACGACCATAACTTTTTGTTACAGATAACATTTTCGAGGCCGTATTATCTACAGTGTTCAAAACAATCCATGTGCCGACAACTGAAACCAAAATTGTTGCTATAAGAAGGACGACAACAACTGTTTTTGAAATATCACCCATTTTTGTTTTGTTTTTTATTTAAATTGATTATTGTTAGAAATAATAAAAGAGGGATATATTTAAATCTTTTGTTTTTTTATATTCGGTATCCAAGAGACATCCTTTTCGCGTTACCACCGATAACGACGAAAATTATCTGTTTTTTCTTTCCTTTGCATGTTTTCTAAATCGCCTTATCAGATAAACCAAAACCAAGATTATTAATGCTATAACTAAAGCTGCTGCCACTATGACAGCTATCTTATTTGTTTGTGTATTTTCAAATATGAATAATATCTTCCCACGTTCTGCGCTTTCGTTTTGTTTCGTTTCGTTTATTGTCTGATTTGCTTCTTGCACAGATTGTTGTGTTCTTCGTTCTTTTTCTTGCGGCTGTTGCTCTTCTATAGCCGCACTGTATATGTATAGCTGTTGCTCGACGGCAACTATCGTATTTATAGTCCCATTGCCAGATTTTGATTCAAAGGCAATGACTCTAGTTTTTATTCCTGAAGTGTCTATTTTCGACGGCATCCTGAACTTGTAGCTTAAAGTTTTAATCTCATCACTTGGACTAAACTCAACATGATTCTGGCTTAATGTAGTATAACTCGCCCATTCACCCTCGACGTTTATGCTCAAATTCATGGTTTTATGCTCTGTATTCACTATGCTAAAATTCACTATTTTCTCAACATTTGGCTCGAACTCAAGGGTTACACGCCCAGGCGTAATGCCAATAGCATAAATGTTATTTGACAAAAGTATGACTAATGCAAATAAAAATACCATTAGTGATATCAATTTTATTTCTATTTTTTTCATTTCAATCTTTTTTTCATTTTTATCGTTTTTATTCTGCAACATCTACAAATGCTCCTGTTAATGTTATTGTCGAGCTCTTTGCGCCATATGGCTCGAAGCTTGGCGGCGCAACTTTAATGTCAAGCTCTGCGCTATCATTAGTATCGCTATGGTTCAAGGCATTTACCGCGATCAACGAGCCTGTCGGAACATTTGTCCATGTGGTTATGCTGTTGCCCCAGTTGAACGAATTATTCTCAAGCAAATCCATCTTAAACTGATAGCTTGAAGTCGGGCTTGGGTCGCTTGTCCATAACGAAGTGCCTTTCAAGCTCACATTGACAAAACAGTTTCCATCATTTTGCATCGAAATCGGCCATGGATTGTTAGTTGTAGTGTCATTAGTTGTGCCAGGACTCATTGTTCCGAAGTTTGTTGTAGCATTTATGGTGCTTATCGCGACAAGGCTGTCAAGATACATACGCCACATGTTGCTTACATCGCCAAATTCATAGCCATCATATGCCTTGACAGTCCAGTTATAATATTCGAGAGTATCCCAGAAGTTTTTCAAGTTAGTTGTTGGCGTGTAATTTATATTTGTTATATTTTCAACTAGCCTATTATCAACCGGCGAGCAAGGCCCGCCAGTATTGTTATAGCAAGTTAAGTTCCATATATATTGTATAGAGTCTCCATCAGAGTCTGTGCTTGCAGTCCAGTTGAATAAATGCGTTCTGTTTGTTATGTGGCTCTCATCAGCCGGAACCTCGAGAACAGGCTTTGTCGGCTTTGCATTCTCACGGAATTTCCTTGTCTCGCTGACATTCATGTCGCCAGCTGTGACATTAGCATAAACCTTGTACCAGTAATCTACTCCATCTATGGTTGTCATGTTTATTTCGCACAAGACACTTGTTCCAGAGCCTATCATCGTCATAGTGTTATTGGTTAAATTTGAAGGGGGTGGGAAGACTTTTTCGTCCCATTCAAGCACGCAAGTATCGATGTTTGTTGTGCTTGTTACATTGACGCGTATCGTGGCATTATTAGCCGTGTTCCTCGAGTCATTTACAGGTGTCGGCGGTGTTATAAACGTGATATTAATTTGATATTTTCCCAAAGGCCCGAAATCGCTTCCAAAGCCTGTTATGTTACAGTAAACCTGATTATATGTCGTGTTAACGCCGCATTGGTTTGCAAATACGCTGTTATTAGTCTCCCATGTTCCGTTATTCCTGGCTATAAACAAGGTGTTCTCATTAAGCGAGCCTAAATCACCATCAGTATAAGCGAAAAATAAAGCCATCCATGCCCCTGCACTTTGGTTTGTCGTGTTGACGTATTTGCTTAGGTTATGATATCCTGCAGGATTGCTTGGCGGCGAGTTAACACCTTTCATTGCAACGTTGCCGCCATGAGCAAAGCTAACTATAGTTGGATAAGTTAAGATTGTGCTGCCCGCAATTGTCTGAAGTGTGAAGTTATTATTCTGCGAGCTTTGTATCTTAATATCCCATTCTGTGTTA
>Ga0315268_10004446_pt1 | contig 15243 bp, 20 predicted proteins | sample C1_top_MG_FD_204535 | JGI IMG/M metagenome (GOLD analysis project Ga0315268, IMG submission 204535) | Sediment microbial communities from Yellowstone Lake, YNP, Wyoming, USA - C1_top | ecosystem: Environmental > Aquatic > Freshwater > Lake > Sediment | place: USA: Wyoming | collected 2017-08-01
AGTTCCGTATTCCGTAACTAGCCATACTCTTCCACGACCTTTAGGAGTATCAACTTCTAATTCTTGTCTTGGTTCGTATATTATCATATTTTTTCTAGTTACTCTAAAAAATTTCAATTTTTGAATCTCTTATACATAAAGACTTATATAAATCTTTATCGTTCGACCAATTACTTCCAGTCCACCAGTAAAATGGGTCAATAGGCTCTGGCCAATCCAATGGCACAACACCCTTGCCGCCCGACCGATCAAAAAGGATCGAGAGGTTTAAGCCCAAGCTATTAGAATTTCGGATCGGCGTTAGGGTTTCCACCCTTCAAACTGGATGCCGGACTAAGACTTCTGTATCCTTCATGCCGAGCGTCCCAGCGTGCCTTTTTCCTCCCCATGTGAGTGCGAAGATCGTTCATGCTCCACGGTGTACCAAACGGCACAGCTTCGCCTCGAATACGATTGTCCACACCAACGTCAACGGTCAAGTCAATGCCATTGAGAGACGCACAAACAGCCAGAAGGTCTTGGACTGCCTGATCCCGTTCGCCGCTGTCATTTTTGATGCCAAATCTCTCCAGAACCGACTGGAAGCCTTCCGAGAAGACTTGCTTCTCATACGGCATCAGATCACCATTGTCTTCAGGGGCATACAAGTCATGGACATGCCCGTATAAGTCCCAGGAGCCGTGATGGGCCATATCCCAGGAGCGACAAGGATAATGGCTGGTGAAGATATGCTGACCATCCACGTTGAAAACGTATTGGTCGTAGCACGCCTTAAACAAGGGGGAAAGGATTCGGCGGTCGTCGTGATTACCCCAAATCAAATACACGTTCTTGCAATTGATTCGGTCACGAAACTTTTTGGCGACGGCAAAGCGGTCATCCCTTGGAGTCCAACAGAAGTCGCCGATAATGACCAGCGTATCGTCTGGACCAACAACAGCATTTGTGCTGTCGAGAATGGTATCCGTCATCCGATTGGTAGATTCCTGAGATATACGCAGTTCCCTGGCCGGAATCACTCCACGGTCTGCCATTGACAAAAGCCCTTCTTCCTCACGGGATAGAAAGGGCCTCTTGCAATACTTGATGATATTGGCATGTCCAAGATGCCAATCCGCACTGAAAAACCACATCTGTTTTCCTCTGAGACTTTCTTTTTCGTTTTTAGATGCCTCATTATACCGTGGTTTTTCGCTCTTGTAAAGCTCACCAGCGGTAGATTTGGAACTGGAACTGGTACGGCTGATAAGGCACATACGGCTGATACGGCTGATACGGCTGATACGGCTGATACGGCTGATACGGCTGATACGGCTGATACGGCTGATACGGCTGATACGGCTGATACGGCTGATACGGCTGATACGGCTGATACGGCTGATACGGATATGGGTTGTACGGCGTATATGGGTTGAAATATGGGTTATACGGCGGGTAAACCGGGTAAACCGGGTAAACCCTGATCTGCGGCAATGGCCTTAGATAAGGCTGCGGATACCCATGATGATGCGGATATGGGTGATACCCGTGATGTTGAAACTGAGCATTTGCTGGGGCAGCGAGGAAGCTGCCAGCCAGCAAAGCTGCGACGAAAGCTAGATATTTCATAATGTCCTCCTAGAGAGATTATAGACCTCTCTCTTTGAAGGAGTTATTCTTTTTTCTTTTCTGGAGCCGGTGCGCCAGTTTTGCCCTCAATAGCGGCTACTCTTTCTCGAAGAGATTGAATATCCTTCTGAAGTTGACGGTTCTCTTCTCTGAGTTGCATCAACTGCGTTTCTGCGCCATTTGCTCGCTCTTTATAAGCCGCAATTTCCTTGTTAGCCACTTCGAGTGCCTTGTTTTGTTCAGCAATCTTGGCTTCGTATTTTTCCATCCACAACTGTCGTTCTTTTGCCAAACTCTCGATGGCGTTCATTCGCTCTTTGAGTCCAGCAATATTATCACTGTCCGTCTTCATTGAATCCCAAACGACCTTCTGCCGGTCTGTGAACTCTTTCTTCGTTATCATATCAGCATTTACACAATTTACTTGTGATTGAATGTTGTTGATATTGCTTACGATGTAGCCGGTGAGAGTTATTACGCACAAAAAAGCCATGCTCAAAATCGACCCGCCGAATATCTTAATCCATAGCGGCGTGTGATCTTCCTCGAATTCCCTTCTGGTGCGTTGCTTGGGTTTTTCCTCTTCTTCCATGCCCATGATAGCGCCCTCCGTGTTTGCTTGTGGGTTACTTTACAAGGGTATGTATTTTGAAGTGAGGTAAAAATTCATTAGCTCTAGTATCATCGGGAGAAAAACGAAGAAAGTAGCTAAATACTTTCATGAAACTAGACATCCAAGATCACGGCAGCTTCCCTCTTTATGAGAAAGTAATCAAGGCTATCATTGGCAACACCATTGATGAACAAACCCTCATTGACCTTTGTTCTTGCGAGGCAACTGTCACCAGAAATTTAGACTTCAAAGATAAAGTATATGTCGATGCTTTAGACTGCTGGAATATCCCCGGCCAAATGCACCGATTCGTTCAAGCCGACGTTCTTGGCAACCACAAGTGCTTCAATAAACACTACACGGTTGCGAACTGCTCTGATGGCATCGAACACTTGTCAAAAGAAGACGGGTTCCGTCTTGTAGAACGAATGAAGTCTATTTCTGATAAACAGATTCTATTCACGCCGCTCGGCGAATACATGGTTGAAGTAGGCAACCCTGATCCGAAGTGCCACAAATCAGGATGGTGGCCACAAGACTTCGAGGGATTTGCTGCTATTGTGGCTCCGAACTATCACCCTGCACTCAATGTCGGAGCTTTTTGGGTTTGGAGATGCGACAACATTGAGGCTGACTTTGAACGAGTCAAATCGCTGTTGGGGTACTAAGCGAACATTTTAGGCGGTGGTGGACCAACACGCTTCCAAATGTACTTCCAAATAGAATGCGGCGTGCAAGAATCGTTGAATAACTTCTTGGCATTTTGACCAATTTCAATACACCGTATTGGATTTGCCAAACACCAATCTACCTTTTCAATCAAATTAGAAAAGTCATCTCGAATACAAACATAATGAATATTGGGTTCAGGTCGAAGTTCCCCCAATGAACAATAGATGTTTGGCGATACAGTGCAAACTCCCATCGCCATCAATTGAAGTTGCCCTCGATCCAGCATGTGAGGAGTAGAACCAGGAATATGGACGCTGGTGCAGCACTTTTGTCCCAGCTTCCAAAAATCAGAAACCGGCCAACATTCTGTAGTTAAGTTATAGCCTTTGTCAACCAATATCTTCCTGGCCAACCTCCGACGAGCTATATGCCCTAAATTTTGACAATGCAAAATCAGGTCCGAAGAACAATCATACCGACCTTCAACCAAGCGATTGTATTCATCCCAATCAAAAAAGGACTGCTGCGGGACCGATCCAAGATTAGGGTAAACATCAAACACAGGCAAATGATGGAGCATGAAATAACATTTGAATTCAGCGCTCCAGGCTTGTGGTTGAATAACGCTATAGTCTGAAATATCGTAAGCACATTTGACGCCATCCACAAAGAAAGGAATGGCTTGATTGCTAATCGCCTTCAGACTCTCATCGTAAGTGACTTCAAGCCCTGCATACAGGGCCGCATTCACAAAATATTGATAGAATTCACGATGATACTCATCTTGGTCAGGATTCGCTGGTTGTCGAATCCAGTTTTCACGAGGCGGGAAAACTGCCTTCTTTGGCAACATGCTTAAACTACCCACCAAGGATGCTCCAAAGTCCATTTAACGATGTCTTCCAATCCCTTACGAAATTCGACAGGTGGATTCCAACCTATGTTTTTGAGTTTGCTTCCATCCAAAGCGTATCGACGATCATATCCACGCCGAGCAGATTCAGAAGGAACCAAATTGCACTTCAAATCTTTGCCCATAATTTCAGCAACCAACTTAGCCATCTCTAAGTTGTCTAGTTCCACTTCACCAACAACATTGTATCGGTCAGGTCTTTGATCGCCCTTGTTGTACATGGCAATTGGCTTGCTTGCCAAATACTTGAATACATCAGCATGATTATCACAATGTAGATAAAACCTACTACCGATCACACACTCGCCATCTGGTTTCATGTCGGCATAAATTTCCATTTGTTGATCTGTGGCTATTTTCCAAATCAACTTAGGAAGAAACTTTTCTTTGTCTTGCCATGTGCCAATACAGTTCATGCAATTAGTCAACACTACAGGCACATCAAAAGTTCGCCAATAAGAAATTGCCAGAGCCTCTTGTGCCGCCTTAGATGCAGCATAAGGGTTCGATGGCATAATCACATCCCACTCTGGATGAGAATAGTCTTCTGGACAGTCGCCATACACTTCATCAGTGCTGACATGAAAGAATATCTTTGGCTTAACACGACGAGCGAACTCAAGCATATTGTAAGCGAGTTCACAATTGTTTCGCCAGCACCAGCCTGGATCGCTCACAGACCGCTCTACGGCACTATCAGAGGCCATGTTGATGATATAGTCGAGCTTTGATTCAACTGTCTGTCCACGGTCGCCAATGCGACGAGACATGATTCTGTTTTCAAGCTGAACATCGAGAGGGACCGAAAGATCGTGCCTTAGCAATTGAAAACGGGATGGATCAAGATTTTCGATTTCAGACAATCTGGAATATGTTCCTTTATGCCTGAATGAGTCCAACCCGATTATGAACCAATCTGTGTTTTTTAGGAAATATTCAACGCAGTGAGCGCCGATGAAACCACCGACGCCAGTAAGTAAAACTCTTTTCATTGTGATCTAACAGCTTCTTGAAGCGACTCTTTTGTTTGCAAGCCGATCAACCGTTTGACTGGCTGTCCATGCTTAAAAAGGACATAAGTAGGGACAGCAACAATAGAGTAAGTGGCTGCTAAATCTGGGTTTTCCTCGACATTGACACGACCAACAAGTATGCCAGGAGTGACTACTTCAAATTCTTCGAGATACTTCACATCAATACAGGGTCCACACCAAGCGGCCCAAAACATGACCAGCCAATTTGAGTCGGCGGTGACATCTGTATCAAATGTTGATTCTGTTAATGATTTCATGTCCAAAGAGACTCCACACCTATGATGCTTGATTCTCTAGCCGCTCCTTCTGGGAGAACCAGTCGGTGACGAATAGTCGAATCGTCTAATTTTTGAAATTCTTCACGCCAGCCATGCTTTATCACTGAACTGGTAGAAGTTATTGGATTGAGGGTGCCAGTGAATTTCGTGAAGCCAAACATAAAACGAAGCATTGCTGATCGGGTTTCTTTTACATAAGTGGCTTCTTTGTATTCGCCAAATAAAGCATCATCAAAATTATCTTTGGCAGAATCGTAGTTGATCCCACAGCGAAGAAGGATCGTCATTAACGATCTCTTCATTTGACAATTGGTCCAAAATGCGGCTGGGACAATCCAAAGCACCGATTCTTTTTCGGTTTTGGAAAAGGTCGAAAAAGCAGTCAATCCAATGATGGTTTCAAATTTAGCAAGAAATTCTCCCACATCATGCGACTTGCCTACTGGGTGTGAAAAATAAAACCCAGGAGTTGACTCGTTGAACTTAGCGGCGAACTGCTCTCGACAATGATCCCAATGCACATCTTTAGGAGGCTCGGCCTCCAAAGCATAATTGCCAACAGGAGGCTGAACATGACACTTGAATTTTTTTACTTCTCCAAACGATGCCTTCATGTTGCCCTCACTCTCTACAGGTTGGCATTATCTGTTTATTTAGCCTGACGATCAACGACATTTGGCAAAAATAACATTGCACCCTGCGTCCATCTCATCATATTCTATCTTTTTCAAAACAATTGTGGACTGCATTGCATGTTTTGGCTTCTTGTTTTGCTGTTTATATTGCGATTTGACTTCACATTGAGCATTTTTTGGGAGGAGCAGTGCTTTGTATACGGTGGTTTTTTTGTCACGCCAGTTTAACACAATCTGTATATTCGACCGATTTAGGGTGCCATTGGTTTTGAAAAAGGAAAGACTTCCTCCATCGTATCGACCGTGTGGTAGACTCTGAATCAGTTCAATGCTTGAAGCATCTAGTCTAAATCTAAAGTAGTGTTCCTCAACCGGCCATTGATCGCCACTTGACAAAATAGGAGCATCAAATCCTCCAAAAGTCCGAGAGCATTGGTCAATTTGCTCCATCTTCAATTGTCCGGCACCAGCCGTGCAAACCCATTGGTCGCCCCAATCCGGCGAATAAAACAACACATCTAAAAGCTGATGTGGTTCGAGCCTGAATTGATTTATTGTCGGTTGAACAACTCGTAAGCAGTCGGCATTGGCAACGCCAGAAACAACACAGAGAGAAGCCACAAGACCATCAGCGCCCATTACATTGATTTCGCCGAGATACAGGCTGGTATTGATGATCTCCTCGACATCCCATGATTGTGATATTGATGCGACCCATCCGTTCTTGACTTGCTCTATGTCGTCCAGCTTTATAAAATCACCGGAAATATTTACACTACAAGACCTGAATTCAGGCTTGGTAAAGACAAGTTGGAGCTTCTGTTTAGGCAGTAAACGAACAAGATGCTCCCGGCTTATGGGATTTCTAATTTGAACGGGCGAATATTTTTCTCTTCCAATTTGCATTTATTATCTACGATTGCAGCCAACCAATCAGAATAATTCTGCACACGAGCCAACACTTCGTATTTCCACGCACGCAATACCGCTGGATGGTGTGTTGAAAGAAATATAGCAACATCCTGGTAATGTTGATACCGATCATGTATTGGATTGTCTTTGTCTAACCCTTCAAACAGCGACCTCTTGATCTCATAGGGCTGTTTGATGAACCAGCTATCGTAGGAAAAGACAAACATTTCCCAAGCTGCCAAAACAACTTCATGTGAACCAATCACTGGCACGGCTGCTTTAAGGTTGCCACTCCAATCAAGAAAGAAGTCTTCGTATTCATGCCACTTCTTTGCTATGGATGGCGATTGAGTAAACAACTGTTCGTTGATGTATCCATCGTGAATTGGATAGTTAATCCCAATTTGGTATTGGCCTGGATGGTGATCGTGGCTCTCCCACCGCATAGAAACAAGAACCCACCGACTCTTCCAAATAGAAGGATCGGTGGTTCGTAAAATCAATGAACCGGCAGAGCCGTGATGCGCCACGGGAACATCAGCGATTGAGTGTCGCTTAAAATACTCTTCGTATAGCCGCATTATTCACTTTGGTTCTTTGTCGAATTCAGACGGCTTTTTCATTGGCAAAGGAGCATCAACCTTTTTTGGCTCAGGAACAACCGGAGCCTGTTGCTTCTTGACCGCTTCTTTCAATTCAACAACAGTCTTCTGAAGCTCACCAATTGAATCCTGCAATTGCTGAATCTTAGGATCGGGCATTTGCACCTTCTTGGGCGGCGACTCCAAATCATCTTCTCTCACCCTAGCCTTGGCTGGGGGACGAGTGTTCCTTGGAGGGTCTTCATCAAAGCTGCTTTCTTCACGAATACCAGCCTTCTTAGAAAGTGGCAAATCTTCTGAGTGACTTGCCTTCGGCGGCACGACCACTTTTTTCCTTTCATTGGAACTGTATTCGACTACAGCTTCTCCACCATGCTTAAAGCCTTCATCATACCAAAAGTCTCTTTGCATCCCGCCGCTAGGGAGACACTTGTAATCAATAGATGGCAGAAGGCCATTGATTACTGGCACGGACATTCTTTGTCCGTCATCCATTACCGCAGTGACATACTTTTTGCTGTACACTATACCTGAATAATGGATGTTGTTGTAATCAGCCGGGGCGCACACGATTGGAGGACCATAAACAATAGGTCCGTACACAATAGGTCCGTACACAATAGGTCCGTACACAATAGGTCCGTACACAATATGTCCGTAGTAGTCGTCTTGACATTGCGTCATAGGCAATAACGCAGCCAAAAGAAACAGGGTACTATTCACTTTTCATTTCTCCAAAAAATTCTTCAGATAAATACAACTCTTTAACTGTGACCCAGCGATAGGTGTCTTCACACCAGATCAAAGGATATTTTTTGGGCATAGTATCCAGTATATCAAATAAATCACCGTTGCTCTTTGCACGCTCCACGGAACGATGAAAAAGCAACGGATGAAGATCGGGATAACGCTCCCGAAGTTTTTCGATGATTGTAGGGTCTAACATAATTGAATATTAACCTACGAGTAGACCTGAATCAAGACTTACTTCAATCGTTTGCCTGTAAAGAAATTTTTCGGCCCGGTTGGAGAAGTCTTTAGGTTATACCAACGCCATGCCATGCAGCAAACAATGCCACCAAGAATAGACATTAAGAACCCCGATGGATGAAATGGATGGTTGCCCATGCCTAACATCCAGTTGATGCCGCCGCCAATAAACGATCCACCTACGCCGATGCCGATGGTAGATAGGCATCCAACAGGCTCATCGCCGGGATGCAATGCTTTTGCAATAAGGCCCACAATAAGGCCGAAGACAATCCAAATCAAAAGTGAAAACATAAATCCTCCTTAACGAACTGGTCTGATTTCCAGATATGAGTCTGGCGTCTTGTTATTTAGCACATCTGAGGTCAAGTCTCGCATGAACCTAATGTACTGCTTATCAAAATGCCCATATCCACTGAAGCCATAAACAACTTTCAGCACATCCTGTGAGTTGTTTCTACTTGCGATCCGCAAAAACCCTTGCAGTTTTGCTTCTCCAAATTCTTTCCGAAGCATAATGCACAAGGCAATTGCCTCTTGATCGAACACCTTTCTGTTTTCGACGCTTTCTTTCAGATAGTCTTCTTCGGTCATCGTGAACATCTTTTCGCTCACGAACATCGGTTGATCTTTTTTCAACATATCGTTCAGCCCAGATACGCTTTGGCGTATATCAGGGACAGAACCATTGAGTTGGGAAGCTCCACGCTTAAACCACCAACTAATCTTTACGTTATATTTGGCCTCGAACTCGGCGAGGCAAATTTGCGTCAACAATGGCGGGAGAGTCTTGGCTGGCTTATCGTCCAACACAACCCAGATCACCGTCATGTCTTTGCGCAGTTCAACTTTAGACTGCTCCAGATTGAACAGCTTTTTGAATAGCTCTTTATTCGGCACGCAGAAAATACGACATTCTTTTGTGAACTTGGATTCTGGGAATCCCCAGCGGCTCAAGCACCACGAACGAACCTTGTCAATATTATCGCCAAGCCATTTGCCCTGTTCATTGTCAATGCTCAAGATGACAATGTTATCTGTTGTGTATCGGTTCCATTCCAAATTTTGGAGGTCTGGGTCTGTAGGAACAGCCGCCCCATATGGATAGATTACGTCTTGGGCTTGAGCAATTGAGCCACTATTTGGCCCAACTGCTGCAAAGCCGAAGGCAATTGCCAATACTAACAGTCCTATGTACTTTTTCATGATCCCTCCCTGATGACCATATTTACGCTGCTGCGGCCCATAATTCAGCCTGCTGCTCTTTCCATATGTTCTTCAGTTTTAGTCGGGAGTCGGATAGAATTTGGGATACCCTCGATTGGTGAACACCTAAATCGCTGGCGATTTCCTTAATCTTCATTCCTTCCTGATAGTAAAGTTTCAGAACGGTTTTGTTTACGGTTGGTAACTGCCTAATCACGTCCTCAAAAAATCCGGCACGATCTACTATTTGTTGGTCAAAGATGTGTTCTTCAAAAACAAAAACTTCTACCATCTTTACCGGGTTGGAACGTGGACCCCAAGATAGTTCTCGGAGATAATCCCTTACCGCTCCAATGATTCGCCATACTGCATATGCTGGGAAACAATCGTTTTCCTGCGGAATGTAGTGTGCAGCAGCCTCAACCAACCCTAAATACGCCGCCGATTTCAACTCATCATAAGAAACTTGAGTAAGTTTCTTTTTTCTGCTTTTGGCGATCTTTTCAGCCAAATAAACGTGATCTAATACGAGCGCATGGCGCTCCGCTGTTGTAAAATTTGTCATTTGAAAGTCCTAGAAAGTAAGTGAAAGTCACAGTGAATTATATAGTGTAGTTGTAGTCATTCAAGTTAAAGGTCAGGCGTATTTTTTTACAGGCGACCACATCAGATTCAATATCTTTTTGGCCTCCTTCACAGAATCTCCTGGAGTGTCGATTGCTGGATGTCCGTGCAACGCCATGCACAATTCACTACTGCCATACTGAAGTATTCTTTCCAAAAACCATGTCTTGGTATCGTGTAGACCTTCGCTGAAAATAACAAACGAATCTTTGTCGTGATTCATGCCAAGATATGTAAGGGCATCAGATAAGTTTGCCGTGCATAAGTTGGCTGGCATAGGGCGATCTTTACAAGTGTCGATGAAGCTCAAAAAGAGTCTCACCCAACAGCGAACATCCCGTCCGTCTAATGTGCCTTCAGGCCAGCGAAACTCCAATGTCTTGCGATGAGTGCTGTCGTATTGAATGGCTCGTGCATAGTTGACCAAATTCAAGGTCACACGACGATCTTCATTCTCGTAAAAGTTCAAATTGTTGGGTTTGAAAATTTCCCATATATCCTCTCCACTCCAACGAAGCGATGGGTCGAGTTTGGTTTTTCTCAAACTTCGACAATATGGATTCTCGAACCGTCGTAATGGCATCGACATAGAGAGAATGGGTTCGATCTTAACCCAATGTGCAATAATGACGCCAACCTGGGCTGTCGTCAAATCTTTCGCTTCAGCATGAACGTGAAGACCACAGTTATCGTTGACCCTGCAACCAGCCCTATAAAGGCCCTCAGCGACATCAGCGATGTGTTGAAGGTCATTTATGCCCTTGCCTACAAAGGACGCTATTTCGACCCCCTTGGGGCCTAATCGACCCATTGGGCCGCAAGTCGCATCATCCTTCACATGCCAGGAAGGGTTGTCGCCGCTCAACTGGTATTTGGTGATAAAAGAAGCACGCTCAGATAACGTCTTGAGTACAGACTTGACCTTCGCTTTTGTAAGCGTATTGCCTGTTTCAAGTTCGACTCCAAATCTACGTTGGCTAACGAACTTTTTGTACTTTACAACCGAATATGCCATGTGATTCTCCACGCTCCATCCAAGGATATTACGGCATCTATTCGGGCCGATCAACCCTGTTAGCGTTCATTGGAGATTTTGCTATATCTTTGATCGACAGACCGTCTGTATTTTGCGCATTCAATGCGGGCGGTTCTCCCCAAGAGAGAACAGGATCAGGTAAATCTCTAAGACCAGAATCGCCACGAAGCTGCCTTGTTATTGACTCAAGCTCCTCTTCGTATTTTTCATCCCACGTTTTTGGACGTTCGGGTTCGGATTCAGGAGCAGCAGGAACCGGCACGGCTCCCCACATGACCTCAAGAGCCTCAATTAAATCAGCAAAGATATTGTTGACTCGATCTCGAAACCTCACCAGAAAAAGACCAATGGCAGCAAGGAATATCAAATTGAGAACCGATATAACGGTCAAGCAGATCAACAATATCAATTCCATATTTCACCCTTAAATTACTGCGACAGGACCACTTGAGGGAATATAGGATAAATATCCTGACGCTGCACAGCGTTTGTTGCAATTCCCTTGGATAAACGAATCGTGAAGTTCGGATTCTTTGCCCAAAACTTGGATTTGAATAGTCCAATATTATCCGTCAACAAAGTCATATTCGGCACAACATCCGAGTCGTTTGAAACGAACTTGGTCACTGTGTTGAGCTTAAAAGAGAAATCAAAGCCTAAATTTTGACTCGTCAAGCAAATTTGCTCAGGCGGGAAAATAACCACGGTTCTGGTATCGAAATCAATGCCGCTGAATTCATTCTTGCGAACAACAAGCATGGAGAACTTCCAAGAAGAAGACCCTAGTTCATCGCCACCAAATGAATTGACACATGCCCACTCAAATGAAAACCTCCAAGTCTCTGTGCTGCCTAAATTATCGTCACTGGTGCCAGTCATATGGAAATTGGCAACCCACGATTGCAATCTTAAACTATAGTGCATAGGCAATGGGTTAGGCAACTCCAATCCATTTCGTTGCATGTAATTCACCAACACGTTTTCGTTGGATAAATTGTGGAATAAATACAACACCACCGGCATTGAGTCGCAAGAGCCACAACTTGTGCCTATGACTATTGTAGGCAACTCCAACACAGGCCCTTCTGTTCCCGCACCGAATACAGCTTCGAGGTTTTCAACATATGTTGTGACTCCAATCGTAGTCAACAACTCGTTTTCCCACGAAGATGAAGTTAACGCCTCGCCACCAGTCAACACTTCGCCACCATCTGGGAAGTATTCAAAGAACGACTGCTCTGTTCCTCCACCACCGACAATACTTGTCAAGGCTTCGCCGCCCGTTACCGCACCGCCAGATGCAATGTAAGAAGCGAAAGATTCAATGACGTATGTGGTGACGCCAATATTTGTAATTGAATTCGTATGAATACAGAAGTTTAGACATTCTGGAATCTCGCAGAATGGCACTTCAGTTAATGTATTGCACTGATCGTCTGGGGGAACGATTCTGCCATCGGCTGGACGACTCCATTGCTTGATGCTGCATATTTCCCAATTCAATCTACTGTCTGTAAGTTGTTGGCAAATATCCGACACACTGCTGCCAACGAGGTTCTGAATGAACTGCTGCTTGCCTGTAGCTCCTACGCAACTGTTGTCATCAGTTTGAATGCCTGTTATATCGCAACCACCCGGCTGACCAGCGCCAATGCCATCGCCTGCTGCCGTGGGGAATACACAGCAACCTTGCACTCGATACCATCGTAGAGGCAATAATCCTGTGTTCCAGGAGAACTCTTTGTCGATCTCAATCGTGGCTCTGGTTTGCCACTGAAGTTCAAGATCAAATATGAGAGAAAAATTACTGAGAGCTTCGCCACCAGTTAAAACTTCACCGCCATCCGGGAAGTAACGGTACGCAACAGTCAACCCACCAACGCCGCCACCAACAGAACCGCCCGATCCTGTTACATCGAAAGTGCTTGATGTCGTGATTGTTCCACCACCAACAGCACCGCCTGATCCCGTTAAATTAACGGTGCCTGACATGGCACTCGATCCACCACCAACAGCACCACCAGAAATGACTGGTGAAAAGAAGAAAGAAGATAAAGCTGTGGCACCACTGACACCACCACCAGATGTCGAAAACGCAAACACGCAAAAAGCAGAAGACGTACCGCCACCAACAGCACCAGCGGGAATTACTTCTGGTGTGTATATTGCCATAGAATCAGCGATACCACCGCTGACTGCGCCACCATCACCTATTTCATCGTATATTGGCATATCACCTTCCTAGAAGTATTTACCCTACAAAAACAAAATCCCCGCAGCTAACGGGGATTTGTCACAGGGATATGGAAAGGTGTTAATTTTCACTGTTGAGAGTGAAAACTGGCGTGACGTTCAATACGTCTATGTTTGCAACAATTCTTGGGGACGCAAATAGCTCTGCCCAAAAAAGGGTAGAAGAAGTAGCTCCGATCACATAATATCCATAAATTGTGTCGCCCGTCGCACCACAAGTCCAACTTTGCTGTGAATAACTGCTTTGAGCCTTGTTAGAAACAGTTGTAGCGGCACTCCAACCAGTGCGAGTCAAAGTCTTAGCCGCATATCCTGTGAATGCAGTTTCAGTAAACGTACTAGCAATTGATGCTTGGGTAGGAGCTACGTTATTGTTGAACAACTTCAATGTATAATCTTCGTCTACAGTTAGAGCGTCCTTCAACATCTTGTCCAAAAGCTCTAACTCTCCGACGTTTGCTATTACGAGTGGCATAAATCTCCTTTACTGTTGGTCTGGGGCCTTTTCTTCAAGCCGTTCCAATATTGCTGCAATCATTGGGTGACGAACAATAGAACTAGCTTTGAAGTATATAACCCCTACACCCGGTAAATCTTCTAGCTTATTGACAATGTGCATCAAGCCCTGATCCTGGGGGCGAAGATCGCTTTGATTTGGATCACCAGTGATGATGATCTTGCTATTCTCTCCGAAGCGGGTCATAAATAGCTTGAGTTGCGACTTGGTTGCATTCTGGGCTTCGTCAAAGATGCACACAGAACTGTCAAAGGTTCTACCACGCATATAAGCAATGGGTGCAACCTCAATGCTGCGATCAATAATTTCTTTTTGAGGCCCTTCAAGACCAACACACTTCTGAATACAGTCGTACATAGGCATCATATAAGGCATGACCTTCTCATCGAAGGTTCCTGGCAAGAAGCCTAATGCCTCTCCTGCTTCAACAATAGGTCGAGTCAGAACGCACTTCTTCTTGCGTTTCGCAAGAATCTCACTGATGGCGAATGCACACGCCAAGTGGGTTTTGCCGCATCCGGCTGGGCCTAAAAGAAACAATACATCGTGTTGATCGAATGCACCCCAGGCCATTTTCTGAGCCTGATTGAGAAATTCGAGATGAAACGGATGTCGTTTCCCTTGAGCTTGAGGGACTGCGGTGTCTCGTCTGCTAGTGGCCTTTTCAGGCCGTTGGGGTTTTTGTCGTGCCATGCTTTATTTAAGCTCCTAGTTGCTCTTATTTAGTATCAAAGATAAAAAAAGGGAGCTTGTTTACACAAGCTCCCCAGGAAGATCAGTTTTCCACGAAATTGTTCTTTTCCGGCGCATTTAGAATGGGCTGGTTATTGCAGAATGTCGAAAGTACGTCATAGACTAACCAAGGCCAGCTTGGATTGAAGCTCCCCGATACGACATTGGGGAATTCCTCGATCAGACAATAGTTGATGTATTTTATTTCTGCTCCCGCCACGGATACCCGTACCTTCCAAGACCACGGTTAAGAGATTGCCGCTCTCTTAGGGCTGTCCGTCAGTTAAGGTCGTTGTCGTCACCTTGCTATTGTGTCGCCAATAGACCTGCGATCAGTTTTAAGGAGATGATACTCCAGGTCTTGTTGCAGACTCCGCATCGTGGAATATTTGTAGCCAACCACAAGTGGCTCTCGATGTTTAAGGCAATCGACTCCTCCCCGAATGGGGCCGTGATAATGTATTGTATGCTTGCCGACAAAAAACACAAAAGAGTTCTAAATACACCAGGGAGAAAATACTATGATGGACGGATTTAGAACATTTCTGGAAAACGAGGAGCAGGAGAACGTCAAAGCGATGATCTCCAAGCTGCCGAAGGGCCATCAAAAGCTATTGA
>Ga0315268_10004447_pt1 | contig 15241 bp, 18 predicted proteins | sample C1_top_MG_FD_204535 | JGI IMG/M metagenome (GOLD analysis project Ga0315268, IMG submission 204535) | Sediment microbial communities from Yellowstone Lake, YNP, Wyoming, USA - C1_top | ecosystem: Environmental > Aquatic > Freshwater > Lake > Sediment | place: USA: Wyoming | collected 2017-08-01
TCCTTGTAGAGCTTAGTTTTCTTCATGTATATTGTACTGGAGGAGCGCTGCTTTTTCATCGTACCTTTGTGGTGAATTCGTTCTTCGTTCATCGTTCTTGGTGTCTTGAAGGTGAATCTGCCCGGAGGGCAGTGGGGCAGCACCACCACCCTCCGTTTTTGCCTCGCTTTGCTTACGGCGTCGGCGCCGGGATGGCGAAGACCTCATCCCGGATCTTGTTCAGCACCGCCTCGGTCAGACCCCGGGTCTTCCACTTATAGACCAGGAGCGCGACTTCGTCAATGACGGGATTGCCGCCGCCATAGTGCTTGTGCACTTTCCAGACCTCTTTGGCAAAGGCCTGGTAGAACGGGTACTGAATCGTGGACGCGGTCTCACCGCTCAGGATACCCCGCACGTGACCTTCCACCTCCTCGAGTTGGAGGAAGATTGCGGTCTCCTGCACAATCATGTCGGGCTTCCGTGCCGTGAAGTCCTCCATGACGCGCGTAGGATTCAGGCGACTGTAGTTCTCAATTCGGGTAGCCATGATGTCTCACCTCCTTTCTTGCGAACATATCGCTGCGGAATCAGGGGCCGGTTGCGCAGCCGTTCTGCCCCTCCCTTTTCCGCGTCATCTGTTCCGTTCGGTTCAGACCATTGTTGTTCCTAACTGCGGTTCACTTATCACTGTGGAAAGCTGTTAGCTGTAGGCTATCAGCCGTTTTCTCAGCTCGGGTTCTTGTCCCGCCCGACCAACTCGTCCTTTGCTGCGTCGGTGAGAATACGCATTGCCTTCCTGAGTCTCGTCTCAGCGCTGCTCAGAAGTGTTGGGACGGCGGCTTGGCCGGAAGGCCGTTGACTTGCGTCCCTGGCCCGAAACACCCCTATGACGGCTTCGCGCAGCAAGGCCAACACCGCGACCGTATTAACCACGTCCAGCATGATAACTCCTTTCCGGTTTCTCGCGAACCAGTCGTTCCTGCGTTCACCCGGCAGACTCAGGATGCGTTGACAATCTGCCAGGCATCTTCTTCCGGGCATTCGGCAAGCGCTGAATCCGCCTTCTCGGGCGGCTTCGGCTCAGCCGGTACGCCAACCTCCTGCGTTCCGGCCGGCCGGAATCTCTCCCAGATTGCCGCGACCAGGGCCTGCATGGAATCCCAGTCCAGTCCCAGGTCAACCCAGCGCCGCATCGTCCATTCCAGGTGAAAGCTCAAATCCGAGCCGGTTCGGGTACGCAGGCATTCGCCCAGTTCCTGGGTAAACCAGCGATACGGATTCCGCAGCATCCGGGTGTCGTGTTGCTGGATGACGATTGCGTCAACCACCAGCCAGAGCAACCGGGTAACAGTGTCCCGTCCTGCGCCGTGCAATGAGCCCGCCCTCGGGCAGTGCCGGATTTCATCGGTCGTCTTCAGCCCGGTTTCATTCAACTCCAAGGTTTTCATCGTTTCCTCCTTTGCCTCTTAAAGACCAGGGCGGGCTTTGCGCCCGCCCTGTTTGGCCTCCGTTGCCTCTTGTTCTCCTGCCGTCTCCTATTCAGGGTTCAGGTCGGACCAGAGGTCATTCTCGGTCCTGTTCGCCTCCTGCTCCGGGAATGCCTCGTGCACCGCAATGATTGCATCCTTGACCTTTCGCTCCGCATCTCGCAGGGTCCTCAACGCACTACTGAGCGACTCCCGCAAGCGGAGCGCAGTCTGCTTCTCATCCATGTCTCCCTCCCTGTTATCGGCGATAGAACAGTCGCCGAAGCCTGTCCCTCAACCCCTGACGCTCGCCTGGCAGGTCAGCACCCATGGCCGAACCACGTGCGCTCCAGCCCGTTGAGCTGCTGATACTCGTTGCGGATTAGCTGCCGGACAACCCGCCGGTGTGTCGCCAGGGATTCTACCGGCAGGGCCAGCTCACTGGCCGCATCCTGAATGGTGTATCCTTTCAGCAGGCGGAAGCACAGGCGCTGCTGCACCGGCGTCATCTTAGCCCATGCCCGGTCAACCGCAATCTTCCAGAGTACTCGGCGCTGGAAATCACTGCTGCATGTCGCAGTAAGCCAGCGCAAATCGGGTTCATCCATCTCATCCTCCCACAGTTCCCTATTCCAGTCCTGCAAAGCCGAACGGCAAGTGCCGGCCCTCGATACAAAAGGGAACGGCTCTGCGCGGTTACGCACAGAGCCGTAACGACGAGGGGATTATGGCGTCAACAGTTCTTCATACCTCGTCGGACTTCCCGCATTCAGCCGTCAATCTGACTCGAAGTCGTCGGCGATGTGGCCCTGACAGCACGTCCCGTATGGGTAGTCGTCGATCGGCGCAGTCTTGTGCTCCTCGCCGGTCTTGGCGGCCGGCGCCCTCTGGTCCACTCGAACCGGTGCCTTGTCGGGCTGACCCCGATAAGCACGCTCTACCAGAAGCTCTCTCTTGGTCATGCTCTCCTCCAGTCTTCATTCAACATATATTCGCTCAAGCCCTACCTAGCGTGACGCCTGCGCCTACCTCGGACCCGGGTCCGCCGCTTGCTGCGAGTAATCGGGTGCCGTGAGATTCGAGGCGGTATGCGCTGAAACAACGCTGCTCGACACATCACCGGCTCTGGTTTCAGACCGAAGCTCTCGGATCTTGAACCGGATTCCTTAGCTGCGTTCTCGCTGGCCAGGCGGCAAATCCGCCAGACCAAATCCTGCTGTTCGCTTCGGCTCAGAAGCATAAGCTGTTCCAGTAGTTGCAGTTCAGTTTCGACCAGTGCTTCAACTTCAGCCAGAAACGCAGGCGCCCGGCGGTACGGTATGCCATGCTCCTTGATCCAGTGCAACAGGAATTCCTGGAGTCGGTCGGCATTACCTTGACCGTAACGCCGATTGAACTCATCGGCTGCGTCAACTGCCAGTGTTTTCCAGTTCATGTCCTTGATGTATTCGTCTTGCCACCTAAGAACGTAACGCTCTGCGCCGGAGAGGTCTTGTGCCGGCCATGCCGCGCGAGTCACTCGCGCGCTCAAAGAGCACTTGTTTCTTGCCGTCTAGAGTCTTGCACAGGTTCTGCAACATCCGGCACTTCAGTTCCTTAGCGGCGTCGGCACTCGACAGCTTCATCATCCTCGCTATTTCCTCGTAGGATTTCTCTTCGATCATACGAAGCTGAAACACGTCGCGCTGCTTCTGACTAGGCAGGGCCTCGACTGCGTGGTAGATGGCGTCCATCACCCAAGTTCCATTGCTGACGCGCGCTGAAGAGAGCGTGCGGTCCGCAATGCCCTGTTGAAATCTGAGGTCAACGCGCTGTCGCACACGGTCATGCCGCAGCCAGTCCTTCCATGCGCCCGTGGCAACCAGTGTCAGCCATCTCAGAACCGGACCGAGGGCTGGGTCGTAAGTATCTGGAGACTTCTGCGCTCGCCGGTATGTCTCCTCGACTACTTCGTCAACGACCGAGTCCCGCACCCTCCGATGCGCGACTTTGGCAACATACCCTGTGACGGCCGGGAGAGTACGGAGCCGGACTTGCTCAATGGCTATCCGGCGCTCTTCGTCAGAAAGGGATGCGTTGCCGGCCCGGGCAATCAGGTCGGTGAGCGGCGTCGAATCGTCCGTTCGGGCATCCTGCCTGGCTGGGGAATTGAGGGCCTTGCGGCAGCCAAATTGTCTTCCTAGCACGCATACAGTATTCGTTTGCCGTTCGGTTTTGTAACGCGGGTTGGACACGCGCCGCGAACGACCTGTCCCGCTATCTCATCCCTGCAGCCATCTTGCGGTGCATCATCGCCTGGACGATCTTTTGCTTCTCGGCCATGTCCCCCAACGACCGGACAAATGTGCAACGCCACTTGAAATACTCGCGCCGGAATTCAGCATCGTGGGCAAAATTGCCGTTTGCGACATCGAACAACAGAGGTGCGTAGTTCCTGCGGTGCGCCGCTGTCTTGGGCAATTTCTCCTTGCCGCTCTCGCTGCGAGGCAGGATCAGCTTCGGAAGCGGGGACTTGTGGTAGCCGCACCTCTCGGCCAGCAACTCCAGGTAGCCGTGCAGGATAGCCACGGTATCGCAGCAGTCGAGCCACAGGTCTATGTCGTACAGCCATGGTCTTCTACGGATCATGCCCAAGTCCACGGCAGCGCGATGCACTCCGGCATCGAACGCCCGTCCCTGCAGAAGACACTGCTGCTTGACGTAAGGCACCAACCGCCGCGCAACACTGCGCAGCGAGGTGAATTCGGACCGGTCCGCTGGCGTGACTTGGGTCGAGTCGGCCCGCGACTTGGGTTGCGCCCCGGACTGAGGCATCGCATGCAACGCATCAATGACGCGGAGCGCACTGGAACGCCACCGTCCGACTCCGCTCCGAAGCATCTTCCGACTCCGTATGCGAGCGCTCCTTGTACTGCGTCGGCCCTCGGATGAATCGAAGAGCTGTCCCCACATGTCGTCAATCATCGAGAAGTTTTTCCGGTTCTCCATTCCATCGTTGGTGTTGACTACCAGGAATAGTCGTTCGAGCGCCTCAGCGAGCTGCTCGTCGTTGGGGCGATACCCCAAGCGAGCAGACCTGTCAACGTCTCCGTTCAGCGGATCCATGACGAAGCTGCCCAGGAACCAGTAGGCGTAAAGCCGTGCATCGCCCAAGAACACAGTGTAGAAGTTGCAGAGGTCGGCGAAGACCTGGTCGAAGAACTTGTGACTCCGGGGGAACCGACCGCAGCTCCAGTCCGGGTTCGCTGCGGTGGTTGGTTTAATGAGCCTTTGGAAATCGTCTCCGCATCCCCGCTTGGCGAACCACTCGCTCAACTTTGCACGACTGTGCGCGGAGCGCGCGGCCAGGAGGACCATCTCGGAGAGTTCGTGCCCGACCCTTGCCGCAAAGAACTCGGGCGTGAAGATGTCAAAGAGGTTAAGGTACAAAGCTAGACCATAGACCGAGATCGCGGGCTCGCCTTTGATGATTGCGAGTACTTCCGTATTCCGGTTGAACAGCCAGAACAGATTCTGGCAGGCTATCTGAACCGCGGAAACCAGTTGCTGAATGCCGCCTTTGTACTCCAGGGTGAAATCCGACACTTCGCCCAGGCGCCAGCCACCGTGAAACCGATTTCGCCATCCGGTTTCAAAGCAATCCATCAGCAAGTTTATCGTCTCGGGCAGCGTCTTGGCGTTTGGGCCTGGGTCTCGAGCGACTCGCCCGCAAACACGGAGCTCATCTACACGGTCCTTGACGAACTTGTGAAAAAAGCGCAGATACGGCCCCAATTCCAAAAAGCTGCTGAACAGGAAGTTGTCCTTGACGCCGTCATTGTACAGAGCTATTGCATTGTGGACGCGCTCGATTACGACCTGCGGCACGAACAGTTCGTGCAACCAGCGGTCTGTTTGGCTGATCTCCCTCGGCGTCAGAGCGAATCTCTCGCGGATGTCGTTCGCGCTGGCATGTCCGGCAGCAATGAGCTTGGGTGCCGGCATGTAAGGGTAGAAACCGACGGTTGACTGCACCGACTGAATCCCGGCGCTGGGTTCGGTCCGCCCCCCAACTTTCGGTTTCCTTCGGCTGGTGGACTTGGCGCGGTGCTGAAACAGGCGGCGGAAGTCATCCAACATCGAAGCCACGATCTTCCTTGAGCTCATGCGCCGGAACTTAACCTGCTTGTCGTCGAGACTGCAGGGAAAGCAGAAGTCGGCTCGACCTGCCGTGTCCATGACTTCCAGGGCTCTCGAGGACCGACCGCCTCTCGTCCGACTCAGAGCCCTGTCCGCCGCTCGCGTGTGGCCGGCCTTGGCCATCCAGTTTCGCATCAGGAACATTGCGTTGTGCTTTCCCTTCTCTCGGGCAACCCGCGCGCTCCGCGCGATGTCGCGGGTTTCCCGATCAGGATTACTCAGGGCTTGTTCCAGCAGGCCTGCCCAGAATCCCATGGTAGTCGTCGAGTTAAACACAACGTGGGTGCCAAAAGGAAGGATAGTACGCAAGTGCCGGTAGTCCCGATGACCAGTGCGGCGCCCATATTCCCGTGACTGCATGAAGTGCAGGTTCCGGAGGCCTTCCTTGTCTCGCTTCGACAATCTTGATGCTGACAGCGGCTTGTTGGACCGCCGCGGCCGCGTGTCGAGCCCATAGACATCGGGTCGCTCAAGCAGCGTCTGCCATTCCTGACGACAGGAGTCCTCTCGAGTCTGTCTCTTGGCTTCATCTGCCACTTCGGTTTGGGGGCGGCACAACAGGCAACCCACGTCAAGAAGTGTCATCTCGCGAATGCGCATCACGAAATCGCGGATTTCCGCGAACGAGTAGCCGAAGTAGAGCACCGTCAGCTCGTGCCAGGAATAACTCTCCATGACAATGATTTGCTGTTTGCGTTCTCCGTCCGGTGCCGGCGCCTTCTTGAATTCGACATGAAAGAGAGAGTCTATCGCCTTGGCGAGCGCGCGGAGGAAATTGCCTCCCGCGCCAATCAGGAAACTGCTGTTGACCTCGATTTGACAAATGCCGACCATTGGCAACGGGGACATTCTACCTGAAGCGCCTTTCAGAAACGTGCGCGTTGCCAGTTCGATGATTGCTGGATTTTTCGGATCTTCATCCGGGTTCCAGCGTAGCGCGGGTCCGACTATCGTGCGATGGGGAAAGCTGGGGAGTTCCGGGTTCCGCGCTGCACCGGCCGGCAACAGCATGGGTTCGCAGGCGTGGAATTTCTGCACTCCGAACTCGAAGCCGTCAACAATTGCGAACAAGGCAAGGTCGAAACCCGACAGGAGAACATATGGTGTGGGCTTGTAGAAGTGGGCGTCAAAGGCCTTTGTGAAAGCGTCCTCTGTCCCTCGAGTCGGAAAGCGCGCCAATAGCCTCTTGCGGTAGTTCCTGAACAGTCCGGTCACGTGGTGAATGAACTTCGGCTCGTTGCCAATCTGGTTTGTCGTCACCCCGATGAACACGGATGCGTTTGCGAAAAGCGAACAGAGCTCGGTCTGAGTCTGTTTGCGCGAATGCCCCAGGACACCCGAGGTCTTGCCGTCTGACGCCATAATCGCTCCTTGTTACGAGACTCAGGCATTATAGGAGCAGCAGATTGGTTGTCAAGTGCAAATCGCCGGGGGTCGAGGAGTTGCCGGCATGGCGTCCGAGACGCTGCCCGGGGTATGGATGTAAAGACTTGGATTCCGAGAGGAGAGCTTCCGGCTAAGCTCGGGCTTTGGTCAACGGCTGACGGTCAGTTGTGCGCGTTACCCCCTTCTGCGCCGTCGCCTAGAAAACGGGCGCTGAGTGAAAACTCGCGGTTGACGATCAATGGAGCTGACAGCCGATCGCCGGAAGTCATCTAGAACTCTCGCACTAGCACGGTTGCTCTTGGCAAGTTCCCTTCTCAAGCGACAGCATCTCCCCGCGGGTCTTCCTCAGCGCCCGGTAATCTTCCCGGATGCAGCACGCCGCATCGCCGGACAGCACGAGTACGCTCAGGAGTCATGTCGGACATCACCTGCCTGACCTGCGTGATTTGCGGTCTATCGGTCTGCGCTTCCATGGCTGCCGCGCGGTTACTCCGCGGGCAGGCATCTGCAGACGCTCGAACATGGCGGCGCGCGTGAATGTCGGTGGATAGCGCAGTTCATGGGCAAGCTCCGCGGACGACGGCATAACCGGCGTGTTCACCCCGGCAAGCCGGCTCAACTCGCTGAGTTGCTCCGGCGACATCACTCGCCGCGCCCGGGCTGCCAGGTCGCGCATCCGCAGTTCCGCTTCCACAATTCCCTTCGCTTCCCGGAAGATGGACTTCAGCTTCTCGGCCTTAACCCCGCGGGGCTTCGGCCAGGCGCTGAGAATCCGCCTGATCTCCACCGGTTCGGGCTTCGTTTGTCCTGGACGCATGTGCCTCAGGACATAGTCACTGGCCTCCGCGGCCCAGTCGCTTCCTCTGTTTTTCATGTCAGCTCCTTTCGATCGTCAGTGTTTATACTCTCGACCCCACGCCAACGTAACGCGCGAACGGCATCTAGCGGTAATGCTATTCGACCCGGGACTGCGTATTCGGCGTTGGGTGCCGGTGAAGTTGTCTTGCAGATGCCTGAATCGAGTTCCGGCCGGAAGACAACGTTGTTGCATCTCGCGAAGACCCCCTTGTTCGTTCAAGTTCCTTTCTTCCCCCGAACTATTCCTCTTAACTCTTTGAGTGCGTGGTACTTAAGCTGCCTCGCGGCACTGGCATTCGGCAGCCGCATGATTCGGGCGATGTCCGCATAGGTAATGTCGTCGAAGAAGTAGGACAGAACCAGTACGTGCGCTCGCTTGTCGGAAGAGAGTTTGCCCAGCGCCTTGACCAGCAAGTCCAGGCTGTCCTTGCGGCGCACGCGGGCCTCAGGTGATGGCGCTGCCGAGTCCGGGAAGTCTTCGCCCGCTTCCAGCGGCCGCACGCGCCCGGCTTTGCGCAACCAGTCCAGAATTGCGCGGTCCGCGGTCTGCCAAACATAGGCCGTGACATTGGTGCTTCGGCCGATGTCAAAATCGTGTAGTGCTCGCCAGACCCGACGCCGAATTTCCGTCATCACGAAGTCGCGCTCGCTCTCGGCTACATGCCGGCGCAGCATCAGATGTTCAAAGACGGATTGGACATGGCGCAGCAGGTCTTCGAACTGCTCCTGCATCCGGGTGACTTGTTGCGCGAGCTGCCGGTTCTGCTCGCCCGAGGACTTGGATTCCGGGAACTGAGACATCGTGGACTAGACTACGGCTCTTCCGGGTCTGGCGTGACGTTCGCCCGACCGGCCCAGCCGTGAACGAAACAGCGGAGGCGTTCCTGGAATTCCGGTACGTTCGCTTGCAGAGATAGCGCCCAAGACGGTGTCAGACGCACCGCATTGCATCCGACGACCCCGAGTCGCCGCTAGTACCCCGTCTCTCCCGCTCTCCAAAATCGCCAATACGTCTCCTGACGTTATTTTGACGCCTTTAATCCGCGCCGATTATATCACTTGGCTGAATCGTGTCAATAGCGAGTTGCGGTAATTGGCGGGCGGGATGGGCTTGGCTTTCAGCGCGGGATGGCTACTGCTTCATCTTCTCCCGCAGCAGCCGCAGACTTTCTACGCAGGTTTTCGTGTTCGGATGTTCGGGCCCCAGCGCTTTGGTCATAATCTCCACCGCCCGCCTGTACAGCGGCTCGGCCTCGGCGTACTTACCCTGATGGTCGTAGAGCAAGGCAAGATTGTTCAGGCTGGTTGCAACGCTGGGATGCTCAGGCCCGAGAGTCTTCACTTCGATCGCCAGCGCCCGCTCATACAGCGGTTCGGCCTCGGCGTACTTGCCCTGGTCGTCGCAGAGCAAAGCAAGGTTGTTGAGGGATGAGGCGAGCCAGGGGTGCTCATGGCCGAGTTGCTTCTCGATTATCGCCAGCGCCCGTTTGTACAGCGACTCGGCCTCGTCATACTTGCTCTGGTCCTGGTAGAGCCCGGCAAGATTGTTCAGAGCAGTAGCCACCTGCGGATGCTCAAGCCCAAGTGCTCTTTCCCAAATCGCCAGCGCCCGTTTGTACAGCGGCTCGGCCTCAGCATACTTGCCCTGAGCGCGATACAGCCCGGCAAGGTTGTTCAGCGCGGTTGCCGCCTGAGGATGCTCCGCGCCGAAAGCCTTCTCCCTGATCTCCAGCGACCGCACGAACAGCGGTTCCGCCTCGGCATACTTGCCTTGGTCCTGGTAGAGTAGGGCAAGGTTATTCAAGGACTGCGCTATGTCGGGATGCTCAGGCCCTAGCGTCTTCTCCTGAATCGCCAGCACCCGCCTATACAGCGGTTCGGCCTTGGCGTACTTGCCCTGCTTGTCGTAGAGTAGGGCAAGGTTGCTCGGGGACGAGGCGACCCACGGGTCCTCGTGGCCGAGTTGTTTCTCGACTGTCGTCAGCGCCCGCTCGTACAGCGACTCAGCCGCGGCATACTTGCCTTGTTCTTCGTAGAGCCCGGCAAGATTGTTCAGGGCAGCAGCCGCCTGCGGATGCTCAGGCCCGGGCGCTCTTTCCCAAATCGTCAGCGCCCGCTTATATAGCGGCTCGGCCTCCTGATACCGGCCTTGGGCGCGGTAGAGCTCAGCCAGGTTGTTCAGAGCCGTGGCCACGTCAGGATGCTCAAGGCCGAGCCGTTTCTCGGCTACCGCCAGTGCCCGCACGAACAGCGGCTCGGCCACTGCATACTTGCCCTGATCCTGGTAGAGTGAGGCAAGGATATTCATGGATCTTGCAGCGTTTTCGTGCTCTTCGCCGAACGTCGCGCGCGCAACCTTCAGCGCCGATTCGGCCACAGGCAATGCGTCCGCGTACCTACCCTTGAGGCGCAGGCTCTCCGCTTGGGTATTGAGCGCACGCCAACGTGCTTCCTTGGTCTTTGAGCTTGTCTTGGACCACGACTGGGCAAACGAAAGTACCGGCACAAACAAGACTAGGATGACAACTGCTCTCTTCATTTCCGTACTCCTCCCAGTCCACTCATCCGCTGTTGCCGCGCACGGCGCGCCCTTGACGGTGTAGTGTCTTCTGTTCCCAACCTACTACCTACTGTTCCCTACCTGCTTCCTCTGGTGTTCTTCTCGCGGGCGGTTCTCGATTCGGCAGTGCGCTCAAAAGTGGGCGCTGTCCCGGTGTTCCTGGTCATCTAATGCGGCCGAAGCTGTCTCCGCCCCAAGGCGGACATTTGCAGGTCAATCGTGGCCGCCAAGGCCGGACCTGTGTCCGCCCCGCCCCAGTCGAGTTCCAATGGCTGAAGCGAGTCCTCTGGGACTCCCAGTTGGCTCAACTGATGAGCAATCGATCTGGCCCGGTTATCCACGATCACAACGGTCAGCGGATTCTCCGCTTGCTTGGCCTCAGCTGTAACTGGTTCTGCGACGAGGTCATCCCGCATGGCATAGCCTGCGACGACCAGCAGGCCAACCTGACGCAATACGCTCCAGAAACGGTCAAACATCGCGAAGAACGGCTGAAAACTCACGAATCCTTTTCTGAACGGGTAGAGAATGACTTCCTTCGACCTGTCACTCGCTGCTCTCGTCGGCGGGCCTGTTGCTGCGACTAGGCCCGTCTTGGCATCACGCAGCCAGTTAAGTGAGCCATGGAGCTTGCAGTAGCAGGGTTTGCCAGGCCTATCGGCGAATCCCTGCCACCGTCCTAGGCCGTCTTCTCCGAAACCGTTCACGACAGGGAGCGCCTTCAGCTTGTAGAACAGATCGTCCAAGACCATGTCGTAGTTCGTTGTGAACACACCCCTGATTCCGTGGTTCCGCAGTGCGTCTAGGACGGGATTGTAGACTTCGCGGATTACGCGGTCTTCGAGTGTCTTTCCGTAGACCTTGAAGATCTCGTCTTGAAGGAACGTCATTGCGCGACTCGCCAGCCCGGCTACTGTGCTCGTCGGCACGATGTGCATGCTGTCGGGGTGCAAGTTCGGGTACAACTTGGCTACAATAGGGTCGCCGAGTTGAGTCAAGGCATATGTCGCTTCCATTACCTGTTCCAAGTCCAGCGTGTCCGGAGCTTGGCTCTTCAAGATGCGGTCAAGTAGGCTAAGGTCCGTTCTGAAACATATGTTGAGCTCGGACTTGATCCGCGACGTCAGGTGTTCAATAAAACGAGCCATCGTCGGCAAGCCAAATGGGGTCGAGCCACCTGCTCCGACGAGTAGTGCGACGCCGGATCGGTTCACCTCGCCGCGCCCGGAGGCAGCCCGGCCAGCAAGAGTGCTCTGATCTACCCTCAAGTCCAGACCTGGGCTGGGTTCCGCACTTGTTCCTTCATCGGATGCCAGCTCTCGGTCATAGACGACATTCCTTCCCTCATCCGTGATCATATACGCAGGCCTGGGATCGTCTGTGTGACCGTGTGCTTCCGCGCACAGACCACTGAGTACAAGGTCCCGCAGGGCTTTCTTGATCCAGCCAAGGCTCAGGTCGGTGCAGTACTCAAGCTCGTCTTCCCTAGTCGGGCGGTCGTTGTCGAATAGCGCCTGCAATACCGTCTGAGCTTGCTTGCCCAGACTATCCCACGCCCGATTCATCAGCCACACTCTTGGCGAATAGGCGGCAGTCCCGTATTCTCGTTTTGTGAAGCCCTGTCATCATTCCGCTTCCACGGTCCCGATCTCCTCCTCAGCAATCCGTGGAGTTCAAACGCCAGTGCGTCAATCAGCCGGTCGGTTGCTGCAATCTGGTTTCGAAGGACGGTCTTTTCGTACTCGTTTCGGGCTTTGGCGAAGTCGTTGTGGAGTCTCAGCATCTGCATGACCAGCGAGACATCTTATCGCATCAGGCCTTGTCGGTTCATGGTTGCGAAGCGTCCGCTGTCCATTACCGTGTTGGCTATCCGCCGAGACAGCCTCCGCCTGACGGCTGCGCAGGCTGTTCCGAGCCAAACGGCAAGCTGCCGACTATCTTCTCTACTGCCAAGTTCACCGCCTCAATGATCGCCGGGGCCTTCTCTACTGTGGTCCCGGTTGTGGCTATGCCGTCACTGGTGGCCTCCCACAGAAGTTTCCCGTCGTTCACCCCCAACATCGTGTAGCGGACGGTCACTCTGGTCTCGCCGCGGTTCATCCCGTACCTAGGGGATTTCGGGGGACGCAATACGCAATGAGGCCCGACGACCGCGGCGTTGGTAGCGAGCGACTTCAGAACAGCTTCTGAGTTGCGTAGGTTGCAGCGATCTCCGCCGTGATGTCACGGACCTTTGCGGCTCGGCCAGTCAGCTTCCGGACGAAGGACCGGCCGGGATGAAGGACGTCCCATTCGGACGGAGCTTGGCCGTAACGACCGCCTCCCGGATGATGAATTCCAAAACCGCTGACCGTTGAATTCCACAGTGGCGAGAACTCTCTGATGAGCTCGGCCTCGGTCGGCACTACCAAGTCTGCTTCTTCTTCCCTCAGGACCATAAACCGGCACCGGAAATCCTTCACTCTCAGATTCGTAGCCTCCTGAATACTCCTCTGGTGTTCACTGAGTCTGCGGTATAGCTCCGGTTCGTCGGACGTGACGCTCCGTCCGGTTCGCCATCCTTTGGGCACTGCCTTGCCTACATAGATGGGCAGGATGAAGTCCGGGCTGGTCAAACGAGGAACGCTTGAGTAGGCCTGGAAGCGCCCCAGATAGTAGAGCGCGTAAACGCCGGAACCGGCGAAGCGCTCTGGCGGTGGAAGCGAGTGAACCGGAGTCTTGTTGAAGAAGTCAACGGCTTCCCGCACAACGCTCCGATACCGAGGCGAGCGGAAGACATGCAGCTCAAGAACGAGCTTCGCGCTACTGGGATTCATGCTGACCAGGCTACCGCTTGCGGAGCATCACCGCGCTTTCGTAAAGCGTCGCCCGCGATGTTCCACCCCGCCGGACTGTGGACTTCGTGATGCTGGCCCCGACGCGTTTCGTCCTCAGCATCTCGATGCCCAGGACTTCGTAGCCAAGTCGCGCGGCCAGGTCGGCTAGAATCCGGTCAACCTTTATCTCATGCCCCTGGATAATCGAGTTTCCAATGACGATGACCGCGGTGGCGCCGCGCGCAAGCGAAGGCTTGAGTACCGACAGGAATCGCTGCGTGTCGTTCAGATAGGTCGCAACGTAGTTGGCCCAACCTGGCCCGCCATAGGCGTTCTCCTTCGCGCGGGTGGCGCGCAGGTCGGCCAGGAGTCCATTCAACTCAGGGCTGTCAAACTCAAGAGCGACCGGCGCGGAATCGCGCACGGTCTGCCAGTACTTGCCCACGTTGTCCTCTTCCAGCCGGCGCAGGTCTTTGCGGGAGCTCACGAGGTTCAGCCAGAACAACTGCGGCCGGGTGCTGCGCACATAGTGGTAGTTGTTCATGTAGGGCGGCGAAGTGACCGCCAAGTCAACGCTCCCGGGCCGCAGGACCTTGCAGGACTCCATGAAGCTCATCGCGTGGACTCGCGCTGAACCAGGGGGTCCTTTCTGCGCGAGGTTTTCCTGCAGCCAGCGTACATCCGAGACCATCTCATTCAGGCGACGGAGGATACTGCCATGCACGTCAGCGCGCTCAACCAGCGGCTTGCCGGCGCCGGGACGGGAACAGAGGCTTGGCTCGTAGGTGTAATTCGAGAAACTAACCATCACCGCGCCGAACGCCAGACGGAACAGGTCGGCAATGTCAGGGTCTCGGATGGAACGCAGGTAGGCCTGAAACCCAAATACCTGTTGCTCAACCGCAGGGCTGAAGAACGGAATCCGCGTCACGAACTCAGAGGGTGCCTCGCCAACCGCGGTTCGCGCGCCGTCCCGCGACAGTGTTGCGTATTCGTGTCGGTAGCGCTCCAGCGACGCGATGTCCAGCCGAGCCGAATTGACCTTCGCACGGCAGGCCAGCACGGCATAGGGGTTGATCTCGAACCCAACTGCGTTGTGTCCCTCCGCGATGGCCGTAACTAAGGTCGTTCCGACTCCTGCAAAAGGGTCGAGCACGCAGCTCTTCCGGCCCGGACTGGCAGGCAGGAAAGCGCGCAGGCAGTCCTCGACGAAAGCGGTCGAGAAACCCGCAATCCAGGGAACCCAGCGGTGTACCGGCTCATCTCGGTTCTCGGTGAAAGCGGAGTCCCGGAATCGGCTGAATGGAGCATCGGACTCGGTCAAGACATCCAGTGTCAACTGGACCCCGGAGGTAGACGAGTCTCTGGCGACCGCGACATCCCGCCAGTTCGCTCTCGACTTCCGGCGGCTGCTTCGCTTCACGGTCCGGCTCGGCATCCTTTTCACGAATTCAGCATATCCAAATGCTGTCGTTTGTCAAGCTGCTCGCAAGACGCCAATCCGGTAATCAGCCCGGGAATCACCTGAAGCCGGTTATCTCTGGAACCAGTTTGTGATCTTAGTTGCAAATCGAGACAAGCCGAAAGACATGGCGCACGGGGACTGCTGAATCAAGTCCAAAGCTCAAAGCTAAGAGCTAAAAGTGAAAAGCCAAAAGGCGAGCCGGATGGCAACCGGGATAGAGGGCAGTTCACCGGGGAGCTTGCAGGGGAGCATACCCGGGAGCAGAAGAGGGAGCTGGCGGGTGGGCAGCCCGGGGAGCAGGACGGGAAGCTGGATGGGGAGCTGTGCCGGGAGCAGGATTGGGAGTAAGTCGGGTAGTAGCCGAGGAAGCAGGGCGGGGTGCAGGTCAGGGAGGAGCCAGGGGAGCTGACCGGGGACCAAGATGGAGAGCAGGAACGGGAGCTATCCCGGGGGCTACTCCCGGAGGGGCGACTGGTATGCCTCACACGGAGAAAGGGCAGTGTTTCTCCCTTAAAACATGGCCTTCTCC
>Ga0315268_10004448_pt1 | contig 15239 bp, 9 predicted proteins | sample C1_top_MG_FD_204535 | JGI IMG/M metagenome (GOLD analysis project Ga0315268, IMG submission 204535) | Sediment microbial communities from Yellowstone Lake, YNP, Wyoming, USA - C1_top | ecosystem: Environmental > Aquatic > Freshwater > Lake > Sediment | place: USA: Wyoming | collected 2017-08-01
AGAACGACGACACCTTCGACGCCGGGCGCGGATCGTTCCTCAACAGCGATGGCCGGGTGCAACTGGATGCGCTGATGATGGACGGCAAGACCCTGCGGGCGGGCGGGGTCGGCTGCGTCGAGCGCATTAAGAATCCGGTGCGGGCGGCGCGGCTGATCCTCGAGAAGAGTCCACACGTGTATTTCGTCGGCGAAGGCGCGGAACGCTACGTGGCCGAGCAGGGATTCGAACTCTGTGACAACTCCGAACTGGTGTTGCCGCGCGAGGTCGAGCGCCTGCGCACGGCGAAAGAGCAGACCTACCTCACCACGCCATCGGAATTCTGCGGGCCGAGCTCGTCGCATGACACGGTGGGAGCGGTGGCGGTCGATGACGCCGGCAACATCGCGGCGGCGACATCGACGGGGGGGACCCTGAACAAGGCTCCGGGACGGGTCGGCGATTCCTCGCTGATCGGCTGCGGATGTTATGCCGACAACGAGACGGCGGCGGCCTCGACCACTGGGTGGGGCGAGCCGATGATGAAGCTGGTGCTGGCCAAGTGGGCCGCCGACCATGTGAGCAGCGAGGCCTCGCCCGAGGTCGTCGCCAAGGAAGCGATCTCGTATCTGCATCGCCGGCTGCACGGCCACGGCGGCATCATCCTGATCGACCGCAAGGGCCGGGTCGGGCTGGCGCACAACACGCCGCGCATGGCGTGGGCGGTCCACCGCGAAGGTGGGGCCAACGCCGGCATCGAAGCCCCGCTTTAGTGACGATTCCGAGGCCCATCTCAGTACATGTCCGGAATTCCGCAAAACATTCGATTGCGTTGTAAGTGCCAGATGTTGTACAAGTTGCCGCACCATAGGTATGCGGGTGACGGTCGGCAGCAGGAATGAATCTTGCAACGAAATATTGCGCTTTGTCCCAGGGCGCGTTCGCAATTTCCTGTGTCACCAACTTTTCTGTGGAAACCCCCGAAGTCAAGGAACGAGCATGATCAGGACGTTGAAGCTGTTCGCGCTGATGATGGCGTTGATATTGGTAGCAGGCAACGCCGTGGCCCAGGTCGCCTCGGCCGATCTCCATATCACCGTGAAGGATGCCAAAGGTGCGGTGGTCAAGAACGCGACCGTGAGCGTGCATAACGCGGCCACGAACTTTGACCGCAGCACGACCCAGAACCTGGAAGGCGAGTACTCCTTACGGGCGCTGCCGCCCGGCCGCTACGACGTGACGGTGGAAGCGCCGGGATTCGGCAAGTCGGTGGTCAAGAACCTCTCGATCACGGTGGGGCAGAGCGCCGAACTGCCGGTGACGATGCAGGTGGCGACGGTGAGCCAGACGATCAACGTATCGTCGGAGGCGGAGATCATCGAGACGCAGCGCAGTTCGTCGGCGACGACGATCGAGCAGCAGCGCATCGAGAATCTGCCCATCAACGGACGCAACTACATCAATTTTGCGCTGACCAATTCGAAGCTGGCGCGCGATACGGCGCCGAGCATCGGCGCGGCACCGACGTCGGGGTTGAACGTCTCCGGCCAGCGCGCGCGCAACAACCAGGTCAACGTCGATGGCATGGATGCGGTGGATAATTCCACCAACGGCATCAAGTCCACGGTCTCGCAGGATGCGGTGCAGGAGTTCCAGCTGATCACCAACAGCTACGCTCCCGAGTATGGCCGCGCCTCGGGCGGCATCGTGAACATCATCACCAAGACGGGAAGCAACGACCTGCACGGCAGCGCCTTCGGCTACCTGCGCAATCGCAACCTGCAGGCGACCAATCCGTTCAGCACCATCAAGGACCCGGCCTATACCCGGGCGCAGGGCGGATTCACCCTGGGTGGAAAGCTCAAGAAGGACCGCACCTTCTACTTCCTGTCGTTTGAGACGACGCGGCGGCACGAGAGCGGCTACAGCAGCATCGGGCAGAACAACTTCGGCCTGACCTCGACGTCGGACTTCACGCCGTACCTCTCTTACCTGGCGGGCGCTCCCATGCCGGCCGGAACCTTCATGTTGCCGATCGACGCCAGCCAGGCGCCTTACATGGCGGCGGTGGCCGGGAACTTCGCGTTACTGAAGGGCTGTGGCGCACCGTGCCAGGCACAGACGACGCAGCTGGCCGGCGCGATGGCGATGGTCGGCACCAGCGGCGTGGTGGCGACGACGGGCGTCAATCCGTTCACCAAGCTGCTGGGATTGCCGGGCGCGTTCGCTTATCTCGGCGCCGGTTTCCCGCTGCCCCTGCCGGCGAGCTACGCGACGCTCAATTCACTGAAAGGCAATTTCCCGATCTTTGAAGGGACCAGCGTCTACAGCGCGCGTCTCGACCACAGCATCAACAAGAATCAGCAACTGACCTTGCGGGTGGGCGTGAGTCCGAGCACCGCCGACGGCATCCAGGTGAATGCCCAGGGTCCGCAGAACTTCGGCGAGAATGCCTGGTCGCGGACTTCCTCGCAGCAATACCGCGACTTCTCGATCACGGCGCAACACAGCTGGACGATCGGCACCAACAAGGTCAACGAGCTGCGCTACCAGTTCTCGCGGCGCGGGCTGCTCTACAACTATTCGAAGGCGCCGGGCGGAAGCGCGGTGGCGGTCAACATCCCGGGCGTGGCGTTCTTCGGACGCGAGCCCTTCAGCTACGTCAAGCGCGTCGAGAAGCGCAACCAGTTCACCGACAACTTCACCTGGTCGAGCGGCAAGCACACCTTCAAGTTCGGTGGCGACGTGAACTACCTGCCGCTGGTCGCCGATTTCACGGTGAACTTTGGCGGCGTCTACAACTTCGGCTCGGTGGCCCTGCCGGGGCTGCCGTTCCAACTGGATCCGGTGCAGGCGTACGGCGCCGGATTGCCGCAGAACCTCATCCAGGGCGTGGGCAATCCGCACGACCAGTTCAGCAACAAGTCGCTGGGCATGTTTGTGCAGGACTCCTGGCGGTTGACGCGGAACCTGACGTTGAATTACGGGGTGCGTTACGACGTCGAGTGGTCGCCGGTGTTCCCGGGCCAGACCGCGCTGCAGACGACGGCGGATGCGGCGCTCGGCGTGGTGAAAGGCATTCCGCGCGACTACAACAACATCGCGCCGCGCGCCGGCCTGGCGTGGGACGTGATGGGCAACGGCAAGACGGTGGTGCGCGCCGCCTACGGATTGTTCTATGACCATCCGCTGCTGGCGCTGGCCTTCGACTCCGACGTGGCGGATGGGACCAAGGCGCCGCAGATCGTGTTGTTCGGCGGCAGCCCGGGCAGCTGCGCGGGCAGCACGGCGTTGAACGCGGGCAATACATTCACCGGTTACTATGCAGCGTGCGCTCCGGCTTCGGCCCTGAATTACCTGCCGCAGCAGCAGCGCTTCAACCCGACTCCGAACGCGCCGACGGCGTGGGCCAACCAGGGCTTCCTGACGGCGGGTCCGGGCGGCGGGCCGCTGGGCTTGACGATGCAGCCGTTCGGTTTCCCGACGGGCAAGAACTTCGTCTACCCGTATGCCAACCAGGCGAACTTCGCGATCGAGCACGACTTCGGTCATGACCTGGCGCTGAGCGTGGAATACAATTTCAGCGGCGGGCGTCACCTGAACCGTCCGATCAACGTCAACGCGGTGCGCACCGATCTGCTGGTCCAGAACTGGAAGATCGCGATGAACGACCCGAACCTGACGGCGGCACAAAAGGCGACGTTTGCCCAGAGCCCGCTGTTCGTCACCACTCCGACCGGGCTGCCGCTCTCGCAATACACGGTGGGCGGAAACACTTATACCTACGTGATCCCGGCGACGGTCAGCTTCTTCCGCCCGTCGGGCGTCAACATCGGGCTGATCCCCTACAACACGACGGCGAGCCCGTTGAATCCCTACTACGTCCTGCGGCAGTACCTGACTGCGGTGGGATTGCCGGACCTGGGTCCGATCCCGTTCAGCGATATGCCGTCGAACCTGAGCAGCGGCAGCTCGGTGTACCACGGGCTGACCGCCAACCTGCGCAAGCGCTTCGCGAAGAACTACGAGTTCCTGGCGTCGTACACGTGGTCGCACGCGATCGACGATTCGACCGACCTGGAATCGCCGCTCTCGCCGCAGAACAACTACAATCCGTCGGGCGACCGCTCGAATTCGCTGTTCGACCAGCGCCACCGCTTCATCTTCAGCGGCGTCTACAAGACCGGCGAACGCTTCAAGAGCAACCGCTTTGCGCACGCCCTGTTCAGCGATTGGACCTTCGCGCCGATCGTCGAAGTGGTTTCGGGCCATCCCTTCAACATCGTGGTGGGCTCGGACACGAACTTCGATTTCGGCACGACCACCGATCGTCCGATGATCGCGAGCTCGGCGGTCACGGATAGCTGCGGCAACCACGCGGTGGCGTCGAAGTTCTCGCCGGGCGGATACTTCATCCCGGCGTGCTTCATCGACGGCAACACTACGGGCAACCTGAAACGCAACGCGGGCACGAAGCCCTATAACCTGTTCAACGATATGCGGGTCTCGCGCCAGATCAAGCTGGGCGAGCGCGTGAAGATGGAAGGCATCGTGGACATCTTCAATATCGCGAACAAGTTCAACGTGGCCGACGTGAACCCGATCTGGAGCCAGGCGGGACAAGCGACGGCGGCGTTCGACCCACGCCAGTTCCAACTGGCACTCCGCATCAGCTTCTAAACCGCAGCATCTCTTAGCAAAGCCCCGGCGAAAGCCGGGGCTTTTTCGTGGTCGCAAGATCGAGAGGAAATTTCAGACTTGAGATTTGAAAGGTCAAAGCGCGTGCGAAGAGGCGGAAGGGAGCTGGGTTCGATTCGCGAAAGATAGGCTGCGACAGATAGGGTACGATATCGTCTGTTATCGCTCGATATCCAGAAATCTACCAACGACTATGCTTAGATTCAGAGTAATGCCCTACCTGTTAAGTATTGTCTTAGTCGCACCGTTACTGGCTGCGACTCATCCAGACTTCGCTGGCACCTTTGTTTCTGAAAAGCGGAAGGGCAGCCCGGATAGCGGAAGCAGCATCCGTGTCGTGCAAACAGATTCGTACATTGAAATAACGCGAATTGACGGTAACACCACCACAACGAATCGCTTTCCGCTCGATGGCTCCGAGGGTACGTACATCACAGAGACGGGAGTGTCAGGCAAATCGAAGGCTCGGTTCGAACAGGAAGTGCTCGTTTTAGAGTATGCGGTTGCTTCACGGCCGAGTACCGATCGGCCTTCGATTCGTTTTCACACCCGCGAAGTGTGGAAGCTCTCGAAGGACAAGAACACTCTTGCGATCAAGACGGAGATTGATAGCCCAGACATGCCTACTTCCATCATTGTCGCCGCATTTCCGAATAATCCCAGGACGGATAAATTCCAGAGGAAGCTTGGCGCCCGAGAGCCTTAATCGCCCCGGACTATCGTGGCCGGGTGCCCCGTCCTAGCTTTGCTAGGGCGGGAGACCACGGACGCTTCTCCGGGTGCACGGTTCGCGAATCGAACGTGGGCCGCCCGGCAGCCCCAACTCTGTCCGCCGTAGTCCTATAATGCAAGCAACCCAGATTCGTAACGACTGGGAGAAGTACAAATCACGCTGTTCAGCCGTATGAGGTCGGTCCCCATTATGCCCATTCCCAGTTCATCAAAAGGTGCGATTGGAATACTCACCGGCGGAGGAGACGTGCCGGGTTTGAATCCGGCGATCCGTGCGGTCACGATTCGGGCCCTGCGTGAGGGCTACCGGGTGATCGGCTTTCGGCGCGGATGGGCGGGCCTGATCGATATCGTCCGTGAGAAGGACTACGACAATAGCGATAACTTTCAAACCCTCACCGAGGAGCTGGTGAACCGGGCCGGCCGGACCGGCGGGACATTCCTGCATACATCCCGAACGAATCCGAGCCAGGTTAGGAAATCACATCTCCCCAAGCACTTGCGGGGCAGTTACGATGCCGAAAGGAACGACCTGACGGCGGAGGTGCTCAAGAACCTCGACTGGCTCGGAATCGATTATCTGATTCCGATCGGCGGTGACGACACGTTGAGCTACGGGGTACGCCTGCACCAGGAAGGCGTGAAAGTGGTGGGGATTCCCAAGACGATGGATAACGACGTTCCGGGAACCGACTACTGCATAGGGTTCAGCACCTGTGTGACGCGGACGATTCATTTGACCAACAGCCTGCGGACCTCGGCCGGTTCGCATGAGCGATTTCTGGTGCTCGAAGTGTTTGGCCGCTATGCCGGCTTCACGGCCATGCTGCCGACGATGGCGGGGGCGGCGAACCGCTGCGTCATTCCGGAATTTAAATTTGATATCGAGCGGTTGACGGAATTGCTGGTGGCCGACCGCCGCAATAACCCAAGCCGGTATTCCGTCGTGTTGTTATCCGAGGGAGCGATGTTCAAGGGCGGGGAAATGGTGTTCGAGCGTGAGACCACCGATGCGTTCGGCCATAAGAAACTGGGGGGCATAGGGGATCTGGTGTCAGAAAAATTGATGGAGATATCCCCAAAATACAATAACGGCGAGCTCGTACACGTTATCAACCAAAAATTGGGATACCTGGTGCGCGGTGGCGATCCTGACGCGATCGACTCCATCGTTCCGATGGCTTACGGCAATCTCGCCTTGGACCTGATCCTAAGCAAAGTCCATGGAAGGCTGATTGTCCTCAAGAACGGCCGCTACGACAACATGCCGATCGAGGTTGTTACGTCTTCGAAAAAGCTCGTGAACTTGAAAGAACATTACAACACCGATCGTTTGCGGCCGTACTACAAGAGCTTCGAAATGAAGCCCCTTTTCATCATGACGAGTGACCTTTCTTGATGGAAGCTGAGTGCCCCAAGTTCGCGGAGCTAACGTGGGTTAACCTCCGAAACCTCTGAAACCTTCGAAACTTCCGAAACCTGTCCCTCTGTCAAGCCCCCCAATCGTTCCTTTTCCTTCCAACTCCCTCATTCAATTACAAATATAAATCTCTATTTCATGTCCGGATCGCCCCATCCGATTTGATATCCTGAAAGTAGGGAACAATTTCAAAAGCCCACCGCCGGTGGGCCTTCGCTTTTGCCGTTGCTTTTGCTGGCAACTGACACCTGGCCACTGACTGACGTCTAACTTCTTTGCTTCCGAGTACATAGCTCTAACCCTTTTGTTTCTGCGAATTTGATTTTTCGCATTCGTGTAACCCCTTTGTTATCGAGATTTTGGGTGATAAAGGTGGGGGGGAGGGGGTACCCCGCCGAGGGCTATGGTCGTCAAAGGGATCCTTCGACTGCGGACGCGGAGTTCTCGCGTCCTTCGCTCAGGATGACAACGGTCTGGGCTTAGCGCTTCGTGCTTAGAGCTTCGGCAAAGAAACGGCAACAGCAGGTGCTTCGCTGTGCTCAGCATGACCCCTCAGAGATGGTTCCGCGTAACTGGCGATGGTTCCACTTGCAACTTGGTGGGTGAAACTCGAAACTACTTGGCATGAAACGAAAGGCACACGCTGACTCGACCGAGTGCGTCCACGCCGGGGAAGAGCGTCATGGCCGCAACGCGCCGCTGACGACGGAGATCACGCAGACCTCGGTCTTCGCCTTGAAAGACACCGAACAGTTGCGCAAGTACGCGGCGGGTGACCGCAGCATGTATCTCTACGGGCGTTACGGGCTGCCGACGGTGAAAGCCGCGGAGGCCAAGATCGCCGCGCTCGAGACGGCAGAAGATTGCGTGCTGACCTCGAGCGGGATGGCCGCCGAGATGGCCGTGGCACTGGCCGTCTGCAAGGCCGGCGACGAGATCGTCAGCATGCTCGACATCTATGGCGGGACGGGAAACCTCTTTCGCCAGGTGCTGCCGCGATGCGGCATCACGACGCGCCTGGTGCCCTTCGGCGAACTCGGGAAAATCTCGAAATACTTCAATCGCAAGACGAAGATGCTGTTCGTGGAGACGCCGACGAATCCGACGTTGCGCTGCGTGGACATCGCGGCACTGGCCAAGGAGGCGCACCGCCATGGCATCACGGTGGTGGTGGATAACACGTTCGCGACGCCGATCCTGCAGAAGCCGCTGCGGCACGGCGCCGACATCGTCATTCATTCGGCGACCAAGTACCTGGGCGGACACAGCGACCTGACCGCCGGTTGCGCGGTGGGAGCCAGGAAGTGGACGGAGAAGATCCGTCCGGTGATGATCACGACGGGCTCGAATTCCGATGCGTTGATCGCCTATCTTCTATTACGCGGGCTCAAGACGCTGCAGATACGGGTCGAGCGCGCATGTGCCAACGCCTTCCAGATCGCGGAGTTCCTGAAGGAGCATCCCAAGGTGGCGCAGGTCTTCTATCCGGGGCTGGAAGATTCGCCTTCGCACGCCACGGCGCTGCGGCAGATGCGCGATTTCGGGATGATGGTGTCGTTCGACGTGAAGGGCGGCGGGCGGATGGCCGAGCGCTTCATCGACTCGCTGCGGCTCTGGTACCTGGCGACCAGCCTCGGTGGGGTGGAGTCGACGGTGTCGTATCCTGTGTTGGCTTCGCACATCTCTTTGGGCAAGCGAGAGTTGGGACTGCTGGGTGTCTCGGCGGCGACGGTGCGCCTTTCGGTCGGCATCGAAGACTCTGCCGATTTGATTGACGACCTGCGTTCGGCACTCGCGCGAGCCTAGGCGCAAGCGCTGGGACGGAAGCTCGCAGGTTCCGCGGATTGACCCTCTCGACAACGGTGGGTAGAGTTCTAATAAGACAGCCTTAATGCGGCAGGAGACGGGATCCTCGGCACGAGGAACAGGGCGGCGTTCCTGCCAAGATGCACACGGTCACAAAGTCGAGGTCCATGGAAAATCCGAAGCTGTTGTTATCGATTCTGATCGGCCTGGTGCTGCTCGGCAGTGCCTGCGAATCGGCCGAGAAGAAGAACACCGCCGCCACTCCGCCCCGCCAGGCTACGGCTCCGACGATCGCCGCACGGCCAGTCCCGGCGGCGCCGGTGCCCAAGCAAGAAGCCCCGCCGAAGCCTGACCCGGTCGAGGGCCTGATCGCGCAGGCGGACCAGAGGTACCAGCACGGACAAGCCAACTACCAGGCCGGACACCTGGAAGCCGCGAAGGCGGACTTCGATGCGGCGTTCAACCTGCTGCTGCAGGGGCCGGTCGAGGTCCATGCCGACGAACGCCTGGAGAGTGAGTTCGACAAGATCGTCGAGGCGGTGAATACGCTGGAGATGGTGGCGCTGAAGCAGGGAGACGGCTTCACCGAACAGCGTTCGGAGCCGGCGCCGATCGACGAAGCCAACGACGTCACCTTCCCGGTGGACGCAGCGGTGAAGGCGAAGGCGGAAGCGGAGCTGGCCAACACCCGGTCCGATCTTCCGCTGATGATCAACGACCAGGTGGCGAGTTTCATCAATTACTTTTCGACCAAGGGGCACGGCACCATCGAGCGCTCGATGACGCGCGCGGGGCGCTACCGCGAAATGATCTCGCGGATCTTCCGAGAAGAAGGCATCCCACAGGACCTGATCTACCTGGCCGAGGCGGAGTCGGGCTTCCATCCGCTGGCCCTGTCGCACGCCGGGGCGCGCGGGATGTGGCAGTTCATGGCGAGCCGCGCCAGCGGGTACGGATTGCAGCGCAGCTGGTGGGTGGACGACCGCCAGGATCCCGAGAAAGCGACGCGGGCGGCGGCGCGACACCTCAAGGACCTCTACAACCAGTTTGGCGACTGGTACCTGGCGATGGCGGCTTACAACTCCGGTCCAGGCACGGTGCAGCACGCGGTCCAACGCACCGGCTATGCGGATTTCTGGGAGCTCTATCGCCGCAACGTGCTGCCGGGCGAGACGCGCAACTACGTTCCCATCATCCTGGCATTCGCCATCATGGCGAAGAACCCGACGCAGTACGGGCTGGATCACATCGTGCCCGACCCTCCGCTGCAGTCCGACGTGGTCAACCTCAGTTACCCGGTGGACCTGCGGCTGGTGGCCGAGATCGTGGACACCCCGATGGCCAACCTGCAGGAGTTGAATCCGAGCCTGTTGCGGATGACCACGCCGAGAGACGGCGAGTTCACGTTGCGGCTTCCGGTGGGAACGGCGGCTGGTTTCCAGGAAACGATCGCGGCGATCCCTCAGGACAAGCGGGTGTGGTGGCGCTATCACAAGGTCGGGGACGGCGAGACGCTATCGGAGATCGCGAAGAAGTATCACAGCACGCCGTCGTCGATCGCCGAGGTCAACAACCTGAGCGAGGGCGACGAGCTGAAGAAGGATGCGAAGCTGATCATCCCGGTGCAGCCGGGACGATCGGGCGACTCGGAAACGGTTCGCTACGCGAAGCATCCGACGCGCTACAAAGTGAGAAAAGGGGACACCGTGATCTCGGTGGCCGACGATTACGGAGTGCCGGCCGAGAAGCTGCGGCGGTGGAACCACGTACGCGGCAACAGCTTGAAGCCGGGACGGGCGCTGCTCATCTATCGTCCGCTGGCCGACGAAGGGGAGCCGGAGGCGGCCCGCGCCCGACGCGCGCGCAGCCTGTCAGGGAGCACCACGACGGCGAAACGCGCTGGAACACATAAGTCCAGCAAAACCAGTGAGTTAGCGACGACCATCCGGAAGGCCCACACGGTCAGGAAGGGCGAGACGCTGGCCAGCATCGCAGAACGATACGGCACCACGGTGGCGGCTTTGCAGCGGGACAACCGCAAACAGGCGCGGAACTTGAGGCCCGGGCAAGTGCTGGTGATCTCCAAATAGAAGGCGTAAATCGGCGCGGCGGACACCCTGGGAACAGGGTGTTTTGCTTTTACCGGAATGAAATATCGGTGGCGCCGTTACGGGCTGCGCGGTTTGCATCCGAATCCTGTACGAGAGTATTGTGTGCGGGATATAATCCCGCGCGCTTGGTGGTAGAGTCCTACTACGAGTTTGCGGTATGCAGTCGTGTTGTTCCCGAGTACACGGGCCGTGCGTTTCATCGGAATGAATCTGTACGATTCGATCTCATACTCCGCGGAGAACGCTAGGCTGATGTAAGGCGCGGCAAAAGACATCAGGAGGAGACATGACGTTTAACGACAAGACCCTATACGGCCGTGACGATGAGATGGATGAATTCGGCAACGGCGGAAGCTTCGATGACCTCAACGACGAAGAATACGAAGAGGAAGAAGAAGAGGAAGAAGCCGAACTGATCAACGAATCTGGTCAGGGTTCTGCCGCGAGCGGCATGACACCGCCCCGTCCGCCACTGGCCGTGCCGGTAGCCGCACCTGCCGCCCAGCCGGCGGCGCCTGCCGCCAAGCCGGCGGCGAAGAAAGCCAAGCCGGCCGCGAAGAAGGCGGCCAAGAAAGCCGCGAAGAAGAGCGCTCCGAAAAAGGCTGCCAAGAAAAAGAAGGCAGCGAAAAAAGCCACCAAGAAAGCCGGCAAAAAGGGTGGCAAGAAGGCGGCGAAGAAGCCTTCGAAGAAAATTGCCAAGAAGGGCGGCAAGAAGAAATCAGCCAAGAAAGCCAAGAAGGGCAAGAAGGCCGCCAAGAAAGGCAAGAAGGGGAAGAAGGGCCGTCGCTAAATCACATTCTGAGATCAAGAGGCCGCGGAGCGCTCCGCGGCCTTGACTTTTTGGCGCCCAGCGGGAGAACGAGAGCCGTGTACCGCACATCGTGGGTATCGGCTACAATCTTCGGCCATGCCCAGCAAGATCAAGAAGCCGGAGCCGTTCTCGGTCTCGAAGGCCGTCAAGAAGGCGGCCAGGGAAGTGGTTGGAACGCCGCGTCCGACGCGCGAGATCCCGGACGCCAAAACCAAGTTGCGTCAGAAGGCGGCGAAGCACAAGCCGACCCTCGGCGAATTGACCGGAGACGAGTAGCTTGAACGCGGAACGGGGAACGCGGAATGCGGAACGAGAATAATTTCGAATTTCGAATTGCGGAATGAAAGGCCGAGGACGCCGGCGCTACGAAGTGCTAAACACTGAGCAGTGGGTTGATTGGCGGAAGCGTGTGTGAGTCGAACACACCCACGACACCGCGAAGGTGCCGCGCACCGGTTTTGAAGACCGGGAGGATCACCGGACCCCCTGCGCTTCCGCGTGGTGAGCATCGATTATTGCATGAGCCGCGGGGGAATCATCGAGGCAGGGCAGAAAAGCTATAAGCTGGTTCGGAAAGAAATCATGACCCAACCATCGCGGCGTTTTCCGTGGGTACAACTCGACGTTTTCACCAACCGGGCGCTCGAAGGCAATCAACTGGCGGTCTTCACTGACGCGCGCGGACTATCCATGGAAGAGATGCAACGGCTGGCGAAAGAGACGAACCTTTCGGAGACGACGTTCATCCTGCCACGCGAGGAAGCGGTGGAACGCGAGCGCGGAATCCAGGTGCGCATCTTCACCGTCGGAGAAGAACTGGAGTTTGCAGGTCATCCGACGCTGGGTACGGCGTGGTACCTCCATCAACAGAGTGGGCGCGAAGTGGTGGAGCTCGATCTCAGGGTGGGCAAGATCCCCGTACGCTTCGGTACCGACGAAGCCGGGCTAGTGCGCGGCGAGATGCGGCAGCGCGATCCGGAATTCGGTGAAGTGCACGCGGCGGAAACCGTCGCCAAGGCCCTGGGATTGCCGCTGGAAGCCTTCGACACGACGCTGCCGATCCAGACGGTGTCGACGGGAATGGCGTTCGTGATGATTCCCTTCAAGTCGCTGGCGTTTCTCCAAAATCTGAACTTCAACTGGCATCGGGCGGCGGAATACCTGGAGAAGAGCGATGGCAAGTTCTTCTACCTGGTGACGCGCGAGACGGTGGCCAAGGAAGCCACGCTGCACGCGCGGATGATCTTCTACAACGGCGAGGACCCGGCGACGGGCTCGGCGGCGGGCTGCTGCACGGCGTGGGCGGTGCAACATGGAGTGCTCCAGAGCGAAGAGCAGGGAATGATCGAGCAGGGGCTGGAGGCGAAGCGTCCGAGCCGGATCTTCATCCGCGGAAGCAAAGTTGGTGGCGGAGTTACTAACGTAAGAGTCGCCGGGGGCGTTGTGCAAATCGCACGCGGCGAATTCTCGTTCGCGTAAACGAGAAAGAGCGGCATTTCACGCGGCTGCGGCGCAGGAATGTCGCGTGAATGATGCAAACAAAATATCTCTCCATGTTTTCTCATTCGGTACTTGCCAGAGCGCGCGCCGGACCGTACGATTCGAGAGCTCTGTAGCTCTGGCAAATAACAAAATCAAAAAAAGAAGCCAACGGCTCCGCGCGCCTCCCCGGGCGTTTTGCGGCGTGACATTGAATCGCTGATGAAACCTAAAAGAACCATTCTCTGCGTCGACGACAACGAACAAGCCCTTTCCATCCGCAAGATCATGTTGGAGACCCGAGGCTATCGCGTGGTCTGCTGCACGACCGGCGAAGAAGCCCTGGCGGTCTTTATCCTGGGGGGCATCGACCTGGTGCTCAGCGACGTGCTGATGCCGGGCATGGATGGCACCGAACTGATCTCGCGCATCAAGGCCCTGGCGCCGGCGATGCCGACGATCCTGTTCTCCGGCAAGATCAAGGTGTACGAAAAGGACACGCAGGCGGACATCTTCCTTCCAAAAGGGATGTACGCTCCGGCCGAGCTGCTGGAGCGGATACGGCTGCTGCTGGTACGCAAGCGCGGACCCAAGCGCGCGGTGATCACGGCGGCGGCGGTCGGAGTCGCAGGCGCGCGGATCGCCGTTTCCTAGCGACCAACCCAGTCTAGCCAGCAGGCCCGGGCGCAAGCTCGGGCTTTTGCATTGCATCGGCGGCGGCGCTGCAGGCGCGGGCGGTTCCCGGGCACGAGAATGGGCGGCGGGTTCGTGTAATATCGAAGATGCCGGCCGCAGCCGCCAACTCCATCGCAAGGACAAGACCGCCGAGTGGCTTCCATCATCACGGTTGAAAATGTGACCAAGACCTACCGCATCGGCAAGGTCGATGTCCCGGCGGTGCGCGGCATCTCGTTCAGCGTGGAACGCGGCGAATTCGTCTCGGTCGTGGGACCGAGCGGCAGCGGCAAGAGCACGCTCTTCTACATGCTGGGCGGGTTGACGAAGGCCGATACCGGGCGGGTGGTGGTGGACGGCTTCGACTTTGCGGCGATGAGTGACGCGGAACGCACGCGGCTGCGCAAGAACAAGATCGGATTCGTCTTCCAGAAGTTCAACCTGCTGCCGACGCTCGACGCGCGCACCAACATCGACATCGCGCAGGACATCGCCAAGGTGGAGCGCGACGAAGAGTTCTTCCAGCGCATCACCGGGCTGCTGGGCATCGACAAGCGTCTCGATCATCGTCCGTCGGAGATGAGCGGCGGCGAACAGCAACGGGTGGCGCTGGCGCGCGCGCTCATCAACAAGCCGGCGATCGTGCTGGCCGATGAGCCTACGGGAAACCTCGACACCAAGAATTCCGACGCGGTGCTGAGCATGCTGCGGCGGTCGAACCAGGAATTGGGGCAGACGGTGCTGATGATCACGCACAATCCGGAGGCGGCGTCGTACGGCGACCGCATCCTGCACATGCGCGACGGCGAGCTGGTGGATGCTACCAAGGATCCGCAGTGGAACCCCAAGCCAGTCAAGTCGTGAGGCTGTGGCCGAAGGACGGCACAAGTTCGCAAGCTGCTGGTTTGACCGTGTTTAGGGGCATTGGCTATAATCGAAAAGTCGAGCGGGAGTAACTCAGTGGTAGAGTGCGACCTTGCCAAGGTCGAAGTCGCGGGTTCGACTCCCGTCTCCCGCTCCAGAAATCTCGCCCTCGCCACAAGGCGAGGGTTTTTCATCTGGAACCCGCTGGAAGTTGGGTGACGCCAGTCACGGAGCGGGGCGCAAGAAGTGGGGTATCTTTAGAGCCCACGAGTAGTCGTGGTAAGGCGCGGTAGCCAAGTGGTAAGGCAGAGGTCTGCAAAACCTCCATCACCGGTTCGACTCCGGTCCGCGCCTCCAATCTTTCTTCTAGAGTTCGATCGCAAATCCACCGGCCCGGCGGATTTTTTGCTGCGACCCGGTTAATTTAGAAGCAACGGCGCGGTAGCCAAGTGGTAAGGCAGAGGTCTGCAAAACCTTTATTCGGCGGTTCGATTCCGCCCCGCGCCTCCAAACTTCTCTTCCTAGACTTTCTTTAAATCGGAAAATCACCAACTCACGATAGAGTGACGTGGAATCCCACTCAAGCCAACCACGGGCTTGAATGGGGCACCCAAAGGTTGGTGGTTATGGAAGAGAAATCAAAAACGCTGGAGGGTGCAAGCGG